>Ga0209979_1002706_pt1 | contig 16551 bp, 14 predicted proteins | sample AnhtaG_FD_183114 | JGI IMG/M metagenome (GOLD analysis project Ga0209979, IMG submission 183114) | Deep subsurface microbial communities from Anholt, Denmark to uncover new lineages of life (NeLLi) - Anholt_01485 metaG (SPAdes) (version 2) | ecosystem: Environmental > Aquatic > Marine > Oceanic...
AGGGTTCGAATGATGTTCTTCAAACGCCTGTTCCGCCGCAGAGAGAAGCCAGCCGCCCAGCCTATGCGGGGCATTTCGACGCAGCAAACGCAGGCAGAGCAAGACGCAACGCGCAAGCACATGGAGGGGGAGTTGGCCGCCGACCGCGAGCGCCGAGGTGCGACCGACGTACGCCCGGGCAGCGAAGAACCTCCCGCAGAAGAGCCCGGACAGGCCCCAACGGATGATACCTGAGTCCGATCTGCCCGCCGTGGCGCTCGGATCTCGTTGACGAAGTGGCCATCCTCCCGTCCCCGCTTCGTCTCGTCCCCGTCGAACGGCAACTCCCTGGCCCTGTGGGGTGCCAGTATTCGATCCGTTGCTGGGTATTGACCTGCTGACCTATCCGGGCCAGGCTTGAGGCATCATGTCCTCATAGTGTGCGCTGTGGCGGTCTGTGCATGGCCGCCAACCGAATACCAGGGGCGGCCTTGCGACCGCCCCCTCATGGTGCCAGCTTGGCAGGTGAAAGCCTACGGCGCCTGGCAGCTATGGCCCGACTGAGCCAGCACCAGCAGCACGTCCACGATGATGGTCACCACACCATCGGGCGCACCCGACCGCGTGGCCCCCACCGAGCGGTCATACGCGATGCCGTCGTCCACGCCGTCCCCGTTGACGTCCTGGTTGTACTGCCTGCCCGCAGCGTTGGGCGGGCCGCCGTCAGAGGTACCGGAGTACTCCAGGACGGCGAGGACGTCGTTGATGATGCTGATGGCGTGGTCCCTGTCGTCGGTGCCGCTGGGGTCGCCGCTGATGTGCCCGCCGCTGTAGAGGGTGGGCACGGGCACGTCGTAGAAGTCCCACTCGTCAGCGGGATCGGCCGGCGGGACCAGCCCCGGCTCGCCGCTGTCATAGCAGGCGTCGCAGTCGGCGTCGTTGGGGAAAACGCATGCCGCGGGGGGGCAGACCTGCACAGCGACGGCCAGATCTGGCAACGGGCCAATATGCCCCGCGACACTCATATCCTGCGGCGTCCCAGTATCCACCAAGATCTGTCGTACGGTGGCCGGTGAGAGCACGGACCCTGTGGAAGCGAAGCAGGCACTCTGAAGGGAGCCAGCCGCCCCCGCCACGATCGGCGAGGCACTCGAGGTGCCACTGAACCAGGCTGTGTAGTACTCGTTGGGGCCAGCGCCCGCATACAGATCGCCGTAGCCGGTTGTCACGACGCATTCGCCCCAGCCCTGGACATCCAAGCGGCTGCCGTAGCATGAGAAGGAGAGGCGTGAGCGCGCGGGGCTGGTGCATCCGGGGGCGGCGCCAGCGCCGACAATAATGGCCCCCGAGTCGCGGACCGCGCGGTTGAACAGGCCGCCGTAGGCCGCGTTGTCCAGGTTGCAGCCGCCGTTGCCGGCAGCCTCAACCACGATTCTCCCGTCCGCGGTGGCCATCTGTATTGCGTCGAACCACACTTGGTAGTACTCGACCGGTATGTACGGATAGTCTGGGAGGGCGCAGGGACCGCTCGGCCCGGACGTCTGCTGCTCGATGAGGATGATGTCTCCGGGGGCGGTGTTGGCGCGGGCAATATCGATGGCATCCTCGAGCGCATATTCACATTCGGGCCCCAATACGTCGCGGCAGGCGTTAACCATGCCCAGGTCTGCGTCATAGATTATGCCGGTCACGCCGAAGGCGTTCCTGTCAGCCACCAGCTCTCCGAGAACGGCGGTACCGTGTTGGTCGTCGTTCCCAGGGGTCCTCCGGCGTCCCGTTGGGGATGAGGGCACCTGGAGCCTTGGAGAGGTCCTCATGGTTGACGTTCCAACTGTACTCAATGTCGATGACCTCGACGTTGGCGCCGGTGCCGCCGGCGACGGTCCAGGCCGTCCGGGCGTCGATGCCGCCGGGGGCAGGGTCCAGGTATCCCTGCTGCGACTCAAACAGCGGAGAGGGGCTGAGCGAAGGGGGTGGCACCGGCAGGGGTTCAGGATAGGCGATCTCGACAAGGTCAAGGGCATTCAGAGAGTCAACCAGGGCTTCAATATCCTCTCCTGGCGGCAGGATAAGACGATACCAGAGATTGAGGTCGGCGAGGTCTTTGCCCGTTTTGGCTTCGAGACGCGCCTGGTCAGCGGCGAGCGTCGCCTCCGGGCGCGAGAAGAGCCTCTGGATGCGGACGCCCGGACAGCGGGCCAAGAGGCTGGCGAGGCCGGAGAGCTCCTGGCTAGGTTGTCCGACAAACTCGCCGGCGCGAAGCCGTACGGTCGTGCCCTCTCTGAACTTGAGGTGGACTCGCTCTTTGGAAAGGCCGGGGCCAGCAGTAGTGTGCGCAGGCTTCGGAGCAGGTGCGTCCGCGTCCCATGCCACCGGGTCCAGTCGCGTAAGCGCATCTGCACTCCGCACAGCGGATGCGGCGGGGTGTCCCGCCACATCCAAGTCCACCGATGCAACGGCAGCGGCGAGGAGCAACAGTACAGGTAGAACTAACGCCTTGCGCTTCATCACTCCGCCTCCCTCCCTACGGAGAATGCCTACACATCATGCGCGGGGCCTCACAAGTATTTCATCAGTGTCAAGAGGCTCCGGCTCTACGGTTCCATGGCTCCATGGCTCCATGGCTCCATGGTTCCAGCGCCCCCGCGCCCCCTACGGGCCGCCACCGATTGCCTGAAGACCCCCTTGCCCTTAAGCTGTCCCCGCATGTATCCGCCAGCCCACCTGGCCGCAGCCCTCCTCGTCAACGAGGCCTACCGAGGCGACCGCCCTTCCGCCATGGCGGCCACCCTCGTCCCGGACCTGGTTGACAAGACCCTCGCCTGGCTCCTGGGCCTAACCCCCTCCGGCCGCTACATGGCTCACTCGCTCGCCGCGGTCGCCCTCTCGGCCGCCCTGGTCGCTGCCCTCGGCGGACGGCGGCGTGGCCTCAGCTTCGGCGCCTCCTACCTCACCCACCTCGTCTGCGACCTCTGGGAAGGAGGGCACGTCCCCTGGCTGATGCCGTTCAAGCCCTACCACCGCGTCGACGACCGCTGGCAGCTCGGCCTCTCGGCCAAAGGCTTCCTCCTCGAGCTGGCCTCGACCCTCCTCCTCATCCGCTTCGCCCTCGCCTCGCCCGCCCGCAGCGCCCAGGGCACACCTTCCCCGGCTCAGCCACCGAGCACGGAAGCGCCGTTCCGGTAAGCGACTTCTGGGGCCTTTGGACCTGTGCGTTTCGGTCCGTTCGGCGCCCTCAAAGGCTCCTTCAGCAGGTATCTGTCCCTGGCGCCGCTGGACTATTGTGAGAAGAGCCCTGAGGACTCGTGCCCTCCCTCTGGCGCAGTGTTGTCGCCTGGAGCCCCAGGGCGAACGGAGCCCGCCGGGGGCTGTCGACGGGGAGCATCCTTACTCGGACGCCGAGCTGTCCCGGCGGGTTCCATCCCCACACTAGCACCTCCCCCTGTCTTTGGCCATACCCATCGCCTGTGGCATCGCCGTCCCACGCACCGGATAGAGCGCAACAACAATAGAGAAGGAGCCGCCCGGAAGCGGCTCCTTCATCCTGTCTGTGGTAGTGCTTGTCCTACCGCCGCCTGTAGCGGAGGCGTCCTGCCACGGCCATAGCCGCACCGAGGACGGTCAGCACCCAGCCTGTCGCCAGGAGGGATACCGTGCTCGGCGGGATGGCGAACCCTCCCTCAAGCCCGCCGTCACCGGCGGAAGGCAGCTGCTGCGCCGGTGCCTGGGCTGACTCCGGCCCCGCAGCCGGCTCCTGTACCTCCGGAGGCGAAGCCGGAGGCCGCGGCTCCGGAGCGGTCACTTCGACAGGCGCAGCGGGGGGCAGGGCGGCGGGCTCCTCGACGACCTCCACGTCCGTAGGCTGACCGAGGGCCCCCCGGGGCTCCATCAGGCCCACAGCCAGCAGGCCGACCGCTGCCACAACCACCGCCATCAGGACAAGAACGCGGCTCTTCGGCATTCGCATCTCTGGTTCCTCCAGCTTCCTTTCCTTCAGAGCGCAGCGACGAAACGAGTTCGCGCCATACACTTTGTCGGAATCCGAAGAGCTGACTTTATACCCTTTGGCAGGTGAATCCGGTCGAATTCTCCTCCCTGCGACGCGCCCGGCCCTAGCGTCTCTCCCCGGTCAGCCTTCAGATGCTTCGCCGCATGTCGTACGACCGCTGCCCCTCCCTGAACCCCACCGCCCGTAGCTCCCGGGCCAGCCGACTGCCCGCCGGCTCCAGGCCCGCCCTGAAAACCAGCGTCTCTGCGTCGAAGCCGGCCTCCCGCGCCGCTGCCCCGAGCAGGGCCCGCAGCTGTAGCCTGCCGGCCGTGCCTCGCAGGCCGGCGTACAGCACCTGTAAGCGCGGCCGGACGCGCCCTGCCGTCGCTGGCTGGGCCGCATAGACCAGCAGCCCCTCTTCGCGACCACCCTGGCTGGCCGTCACTGCGTGCGCGTTGCCCCGGGCCAGCAAAGCCGGCAGGTCGCGCTCCCAACAGGGCGCTGGCTCGACTGCCATCGTCTCGGCGAACCAGCCGCCCACGCGCCCAACAGGGCATGGACTGACGCGCATGCCCGTCGGAGGCTCCCCCGCGGCCAGCCCGAGGTCACCGCCGGAGGCTACCAGCTCCACCAAGTCACCCGCCCGCCGGAACCCCGCGCGCGCCCCGCCGGCCTAGCAGCGCTATCCCGACGATCGTGCCGTCATCGGCCTGGCGGGCCACCACCGAGTGCGCCATGTCGATGTTCTGCACGCGCAGAAACTCCGCCTCATCCTCCACCGTGAAGACAGCGTCAGGCTCAGGCTCGGGCCAGCTCACGCCCGCCGCCTGGGCCAGCGCGTTCATCCGCTCCCCGAAGCCCCGATAGCAGTCGGCGAGCGCCCGGCAGATCCCCGCCAGGCTCTCCTCCGCAGTGCTGCCGAAGGTGACCTCGGACATCGTTCACCTCCCCCCCAGCAGGTCATACCTCGCTCCGAAGGAAGCCGTCGGTCACGTTGCGAAGGATGGTCACGATCTTCTCCTCCTCGCGTGCGATGGTCTCTCGGTCCTGAGGCGAGGTGACGTACTTCTCGGCCATCTTCTGGCCGAAGGCCACGTGAAAGCGCTCGTCAGCCAGGATGGTCTCGAGGTGCCACTTGGTGACAGGGTCGATGTAGCTGATGTAGGCCGTATAGGCGAAGCCCGCCCAGGCGTCCACCACGTAGATGTAGGCCAGCCGCTTGGCCAGGCCGTCGGCCTTGGCGTACTCGTCCCACAGGCGAAAGTATTCGGCGCTCGGCGCCGTCACCTTTGTCGGGTCAGGGTAGAAACGCTCGACCCGGTCCTCGCCCACAAGCTCGGTCATGCGCTGGGTCCAGATGCGAGTGTGGCGGGCCTCGTCCCAGATCAGGCGGGCGTAGCCGTCCTTCACCTCCAGCTCGGATGTGGACTTCAGCCACTGGCCAATGGTGACCACGGCGTGATGCTCGCCCACTCGGAAGATGGCGAACAGGTGGGCCAGCTCCTCGGGACCCCGCTGGCGAGAGAAGAAGGCCAGCCCCTGCTCCGCAAATTTGGCCACGCCTTCGGGGCCCATAATCTGGGCAAACCGGCTGTCGATGAGCTGGGCTAGTTCAATGGTCATCGCTTTCCTCCCGGTTTGGCTGGTCAGCTTGCTGGAGTTGCCTACTGCCGTGCCACTAGGCTGTTCCCTAACCTAGTGCGCCCTCGACTAGGAGAGCGAGGGCCGAAACACCCGTCCTCGGCGGCTGCACGGCCCCTTTCCGGGTTAGGACTCTCACCCGCCGGTGCACCACGAACATCCGCCTCGCTCCAGCCCCCGATGCGCGCCAGCTGCGCTGCGTCAGCCCCCTCCTATCGCTGCCCCGCAGATGTCCCACAGCGGCAGGCGGCGCAGTGGTCCTTTCACCTGGAGACCGGCCTCGGCCAGCGCCGAGCGCCACTCCTCCGCGTCGAACATCGACTCGGGAGAGTGGGGGAGCAGCCGATAGAGGCCGCGGCGGAGGCGGCCACGCGACGGCTCGGCAAAACAGAAGCAGCCGCCGGGCTTGAGGACGCGGCCCACCTCCCGCAGAGCGGCTCGCCAGCCCGACATGTGGTGGGCGACGCCCGTCTCGAAGACGGCATCGAACATCCCGTCCTCATAGGGCATCTGGGTCGCGTCGGCCACCCGCAGGTCTAGGTTCTTGTCCTCGAAGTGAGGATCCAGCCGTCGGCGGGCCACCTCGACCATTGACGGGTCAAAATCGAAGGCGGCCAGATACCGCGGCCGGAGCCTCTCTCGGATAAGGGCGGTGGAGACGCCGCGGCCGCAACCCATATCCAGAACACTCGCCTCGGACGGGAGTGATGCCCAGCGGAGGAAGGCGCTTACCTCGCCCCGCTGGAGCCAGGCCCGAAAGGGGCTGTTGACCAGCCATCGTTCCAGCGCGGACATCTGGGCCATTGCCAGACCTCCTCGGCCCTGCCACAGGCGCTCCGCCAGCGATGCGAGGGTCTACCCCTCGGAGGAGCCTACCCGGCGAAGAAAGCTCAGCACGGTGGCTGCTCGCTCCCCCGGATGCTCGTCCGCCCAGCTCTCCGACGCCTCCACCACAAGCTCCGCCTGGGTAATGCGATCCCTGAACACCTCCGCCGTGGCCAGGGGGTGCTGAGGGTCGTCCGGGTGCGCCACGACCAGCGTGGGCGTGTCCACCTCCCACAGCCTGTCCAGCGGGATGCCGGGGCCATCGGCCAGCCCCAGGTGGCAGGCCACCATCCCCTCCACGTTCTGCGCCAGCAGCCAGCGACGCTCCTGCTCCCACCAGGCCGGGTCCTGCGCCTGCCGCTCCTGCGTCATCGCCAGCGCCTCCTGCAGCCGCACCAGCCCCTCGACGCCCTCCGCTTCCAGCACCGCCGCCCGGATGCGCAACCCGTTGCGTGCCCAACCGTCCCACTCCTCCCCTACCGGCGGCGGCCCGAAGAGAAGAAGCGAGGCTACCACCTCTGGATGTCCCAGCGCCACCATCACGCTGATGCCCGCGCCCAGCGAGCCTCCCGCCAGATGCGCCCGCTCGATGCCCAGTGCCCCCAGCAGTGCATACAGGTCCTCGGCCAGCGCCTCCCAGGTGTAGTCGCTCGGGTCCGTTGTATGCCCAGAGGAGCCGTGGCCTCGCGCGTCATAGGCGATCACCCGGTACTCCCGCGCCACCAGGCTCACCCATTCCTGCACCGGCTCATCCTTGTGCACGCACCCCATCAGCCCGTGCGACAGAACCAGCGGAGGCCCGGCACTCTCCCCTCGCTCGTGGTAGTGCATGGGCAGGCCGCGAACCGTCACTGTGGGCATGGCATCACTGGTTCACAGACGATGGGTGGGCTTTCCTGCCCTGCCGACTGAAGAGCCTGTTGCGAAAGGGGGAGTGCAGAGGGGCGCAGCCCCCAAGGTTTGTGCCCTCAGCCTTGCCCGTCCGAGCATTCCGCCCCCGCGCAGCGGGCCGGGGGTCTGGGGGGTGTCCCCCAGATTCCAAATACATTTCGAGGGCGGGCGGGTGGGCAGAATCACCCAACTTCTGCAACAGCCTCTTCAACCCGCGGGGTCGCCTTCCCACTAAGAATGAGTCAGAGCCGGCATCGCTCGCTACCGTTAGAAGATGCTGGGCGGCGAAATGGCATTTAGCGCTTCCATGGTCGACTCGTCGAGGGTCAGCTCGGCCGCTTTCAGCGTCTCCTCGAGCTGCTCCGGCCGCGTCGCCCCCACGATCGCCGAGGTCACCGCCGGCTGCTGGAGCAGCCACGCCACCGACACCTGCGCCGGCGTCGCTCCGCAGCCCTCCGCTATCTCCTTCACCCTGTCAACCGCGTCGAACATCTCGTCGTGCCAGTAGCGAGCCCGGTAGAGCGGTCCGCTCCGCCCAGCCAGGCCGAAGCGCGTGCCCTCCGGTGGAGGCTCATCGCGCCGGTACTTTCCCGTGAGGAAGCCCCCCGCCAGCGGATTGTAGGCGATCACCCCGATGCCCTCCTCGACGCACACCGGCAGCAGGTCCCGCTCGATATCGCGATGGAGGAGGTTGTACCTCGGCTGCGCGCAGTCGAAGCGGGCCAGTCGCAGCCGGTCGCTCACCCATAGCGCCTTGTACAGCCGCCAGGCCTCGAAGTTCGAGCAGCCCAGGTAGCGAACCTTTCCCCAGCGAACCAGGTCGTCCAGCGCCTGCATCGTCTCCTCCAGCGGCGTCTCCGCGTCGGGCGCGTGGACCTGGTACAGGTCGATGTAGTCCGTCTGCAGCCGCCGCAGGCTCGCCTCGACCGCGTCCAGGATGTGCCCCCGCGAGAGCCCCTCGTCGTTCGGACCCGGGCCCACCCGCGCCCGGCATTTCGTCGCCAGCACCACCCGGCTCCGCTTGTCGCGCAGCCAGCGCCCCACGATCTCCTCCGTCCGACCCGCCGTCTCGATGCTGGGCGGCACCGGATAGATATCCGCCACGTCGATGAAGTTGACCCCGGCCTCCAGCGCCCGGTCCAGGATGGCGTGACCCGCCTTCTCCTCCGCCTGCGAGCCGAAGGTCATCGTCCCCATGCAGACCTCGCTCACCCTCAGGCCCGTCCGTCCCATCCGTTTCACTCGCATGCTCTCTCTCCGGCCTGGTCCCAAACCAGGGGTCTGCTGACAAACTGTTCTGCCCTGTCACCCTGAGCGAAGCGAAGGGTCTCCACAGACCAGATTCTTCGCTCCGCTCAGAACGACGAGGCCTGCGCAAGGGCGTTTCTCAACAGGCTCCCACACCTACGCCAACAGCGGCAGCCCATGCCCAACACAGCGTAGAGGCTGCGCCCGTCCCTGGCAAGCGCCTCCCGCACCCCTGCCCTCCTCCCCCAAGCCCCTCACACGCCTCCTTCACAGCAGCCCGCCTCTTGACGCGAGTGCTATACTTGTGATGCCCCGCCCATGATGCGTAGGCACGCTCCGCAAGGAGGGATGGGAGCGGTGAAGGCAAGACTCTTCCTAATGCTGGCCCTGGGAGCGCTCTGCGCCCTCGCCCTGCCTTCGGTGCTCGCGCAGGGCCCAGGCCCCATCACGCCCGAAGGCATCAGCTCTCACATCGTGCAGATCGAAGGCCCCAGGTACGGTCTCGGCACCCAGCCCGAGAGGGCGAAGTTGGACCAGGTCGCGGCCTACGCTGGCACCCAGCTAGCCGGCTTCGGTCTCACGGTCCAGGACGACCCCGTCACCTATTTCGGCCAAACGTTCCCCAACGTCATCGGCACCCTGCCCGGCACGCTATGTCCGGAGACATCGTTCATTGTTGGCGCTCACTATGACTCGGTTCCGGGCTCCCCCGGCGCCGACGACAACGCCAGCGGCGTGGCCGCCGTGCTCGAAATAGCTCGCGTCCTCAGCACCCAGTCTTTCCAGCCATCGATAGAGTTCGTCGCCTTCTCGTTCGAGGAGAACGGCCTGATAGGGAGCCGTCAGATGGCCACCCAGCGCAGCGCCGCGGGCAAGCAACTCGTTGGCATGGTCTGCCTGGACATGATCGGCTACACTTGCTATGAGCCCGGTTGCCAGAGCTACCCGACTCCCATACCCGGCGCTCCCGACATCGGCAACTTCATCGCTGTGGTGGCGAACACAAACTCCGTGCCCCTTCTTGACAGCTTACTCAATGCCGTGCCCCAGTATGCGCCTGACCTGCCGGTAGAGGAGATGGTGGTGGAAGGCAACGGCGAGCTCGCCCCTGACACGCGCCGCAGCGACCACGCCCCCTTCTGGGACGAGGGATACCGCGCCCTCATGCTCAGCGACACCGCGAACTTCCGCAACCCTAACTACCACCGCCCTTCGGATACCCTGGCCACTCTCGACTTGGACTTTGCCGCCGACGTGGCCAACGCGACACTCGGTGCCGTGGTCGCCAGCGTCACCGCCGACTACGACACCGACGGCGTCGCTGACCCCTGCGACAACTGCCCGACCGTTCACAACCCCGCACAGGAGGACCTCGACGACGACGGCCTGGGCAATGCCTGCGACCCCGACGACGACAACGACGGCCTGTCGGACGAAGGCGACAATTGCCCGCTGACCCCCAACGCCGACCAGCTCAATAGCGACGGCGACGCCCTCGGCGATGCCTGTGACAACTGCCCCCTCGCCACCAACCCCGACCAGGCCGACCTCGACGCCGACGGCGCAGGGGACCTCTGCGACCCCTGCCCTGACAATCCCGATTGTGACGCCGACGGCTGCGCCGACGGCGAGGAGCTGGCGTCTGACCCCGCCCTCGGCGGCACCCGCAACCCCCTGAACCCCTACGACTTCTATGACGTGCCGGTTCCCACCGCCTTCGACGGCGGCACCCTCGACGATAGGGACAAGGCCGTGACTATCCTCAACGATGTCCTCGCCGTCCTGGAGTACTCCGGTTGCTCTAACGGCGGCCCGGCCAACGGCCTCGGCAGGCAGTACAATCAGGACAACAATGGGGACTACCAGGACGACGGGCTCCTCTACGACCGCTCGGTGGGACCAGCGTGGTCGGACGCCCCGGACGGGTCCATCACCATCATCGTGGACGTCCTCCTCGTGCTGGCCCAGTCCGGCCATAGCTGCCAGGCCCCGCCGTAGTAGGGCCCCGGCAGCCTCCACCTCGCACCACCAGGGGCGCCGTCCCCACAGTATCGTGCCCCGCACGCTCGCGGAGACGAGGCACGATGGCGGCAACGGCGCCTGGAGGTGTAAGATCTCTCTGGCTCACGTTCGACGGTGGCCTCAGACAAGGAGAGCCTGCCATGAAAAGCAGAAGTCTGACACGCCCGCGTGCTAGCCGGTGGCGCCGTCTCGCCATCGTTGCGCTGCTGGCGATGCTGGCCTTCGCCTTCGCCCGGGTGCCCTCGCCTGGCGAGGCCCGTTCCCTCTCGGACGACCCCACCCTCCTCTACCAGACCGTCAGCGCCGGCGATTGGCACACCTGCGGGGTGAGGACGGACGGCACCCTGGCCTGCTGGGGGGACGACACCTACGGGCAGGCGACGCCCCCCGAAGGCACCTTCAGCCAGGTCGGCGCGGGCTATCGTCACACCTGCGGGGTGAGGACGGACGGCACCCTGGCCTGCTGGGGGTTGGACGGCGACGGGCAGGCGACTCCCCCCGGCGGCACCTTCAGCCAGGTCAGCGCGGGCGCTTATCACACCTGCGGGGTGAGGACGGACGGCACCCTGGCCTGCTGGGGGTACAACAGCCAAGGGCAGGCGACTCCCCCCGGCGGCACATTCAGCCAGGTCAGCGCGGGCAACTATCATAACTGCGGGGTGCAGACGGACGGCGCCCTCGCCTGCTGGGGGCTCGACAACTACGGGCAGGCGACGCCCCCCGCCGGCACCTTCAGTCAGGTCGGCGCGGGCGATGTTCACACCTGCGGGCTGATGACGGACGGCACTCTCGCCTGCTGGGGGTTCGACGATGACGGGCAGGCGACGCCCCCGGCGGGCACCTTCAGCCAGGTCAGCGGGGGCGGTCAGCACACCTGCGGGGTGCAGACGGACGGCACCCTGGCCTGCTGGGGAGACAACAGCGAAGGGCAGGCGACGCCCCCCACAGGCACCTTCAGCCAGGTCAGCGCGGCCTGGTATCACACCTGCGGGCTGAGGACGGACGGCACCCTGGCCTGCTGGGGCTGGAACGGCTCCGGGGAGGCGACGCCCCCGGCCGGCACCTTCAGCCCACGCCAGGTCAGCGCGGGCGATTATCACACCTGCGGGCTGAGGACGGACGGCACCCTGGCCTGCTGGGGGCAGAATACCTGGGGGCAGGCGACGCCCCCGGCCGGCACCTTCAGCCAGGTCAGCGCGGGCTATTGGCACAACTGCGGGCTGAGGACGGACGGCACCCTCGCCTGCTCGGGTGACAACTCCTGGGGGCAGGCGACGCCCCCCGAAGGCACCTTCAGCCAGGTCAGCGCGGGCGGTCAGCACACCTGCGGGGTGAAGACGGACGGCACCCTGGCCTGCTGGGGGGACGACGACTACGAGCAGGCGACGCCCCCCGAAGGCACCTTCACCCAGATCAGCGCGGGCGCTGCTTACAACTGCGGGGTGATGACGGACGGCACCCCAGCCTGCTGGGGGTTCAACACCTCCGGGCAGGCGACTCCCCCAGCCGGCACCTTCAGCCAGGTCAGCGCGGGCGGTGCTCACACCTGTGGCGTGAAGACGGACGGCACCCTCGCCTGCTGGGGGTACAACTTCTACGGGCAGGCGGCGCCCCCCTCCGGCACCTTCAGCCGGGTCAGCGCGGGCTACTGGCACACCTGCGGGCTGAGGACGGACGGCACCCTCGCCTGCTGGGGGAACAACGGCTTCGGCCAGGCGACGCCCCCCACAGGCACCTTCACCCAGGTCAGCGCGGGCGGTCGGCACACCTGCGGGGTGAGGACGGACGGCACCCTCGCCTGCTGGGGGTTGAACGACGACGGGCAGGCGACGCCCCCCACTGAGTGCGTCTTCCCCGACGACGCCGACTGTGACGCCTGCTGGGACAGCGTCGAACCAACCCTCAGCCCGCCGGCCGACTCCAGCGACCCCTGGGACTGGTACGACGTCCCTGTGCCCACCCTGTTCAGCGGCGGCCACATCAGCGGCGACCCCAGCGGCACCGATAGCAGGGACCACGCCATCACCATTATTGACGACCTCCTGGCCGTCCTGGAGTACTCGGGCACCTCGGATGGTGGCCTCTGCAATGCCGGGCCCGACGGCAATCCAGGCAACGCCGACGACAGGTGCTACGACCAGGACGTCAACGGGGACACCGTGGACGACGGCATCGCCTACGACCGCACGGTGGGGGCCACGCGCTCGGCTGCGCCCGACGGCGCCGTCACCATCATCGTGGACGTGCTGCTCGTACTGGCCCAGGCCGGCTACAGTTGCCCGGCGCCACCGTAGCCACCCCCGTCCCCCTGTTCGCCTGCTCACCCTCTCGCCTCCCGCTTCCCGCGTCCAGCCGCTGTGCCACCTCCCCCTTGGCGCTCGCCTCTGCCTGCCCTACCATACCCTCACCATGACCGACCGCCCTCGGCCCGGCACACCCTGCGCACAGCCCCGCCTCGGCCGACCCCGAGCGGGCGGAACAATCAAACAATTGCCCCTCCCGCAGATTCGCCGGCTGCCCTAAACCCCGCTCTTTTTTAAGACAATCAAGAAGGCCCCGGCACCGCCGGGACCTTCCACCTTCCAGCCTCTAGCCTCTAGTCCCTACACCCTATGGCAGGCCACCCAGTGGTCCGAGCCCATCTCCCGCCACTCCGGGATGACCTCGCGGCACTCCTCGATGGCGATGGGGCAGCGCGTATGGAACACGCAACCCGGCGGAGGCCGCAGAGGGCTGGGCACGTCGCCCGTAAGGATGATGCGCTCCCGCTTCGCCTCCACCACCGGGTCGGGGATGGGCACCGCCGAGAGAAGCGCCTTCGTGTAGGGGTGCAGGGCGTTGTCGTACAGCTCGTCCCGGGTGGTCGCCTCCATCAGCTTGCCCAGGTACATGACCGCCACTCGGTCGCTGATGTGCCGCACCACCGAGAGGTCATGGGCGATGAACAGGTAGGTGAGCTGGAAGCGCTCCTGAAGGTCCTCCATCAGGTTGATGATCTGCGCCTGGATGGACACATCCAGCGCCGACACAGGCTCGTCCGCCACGATGAAGTCCGGCTCCACCGCCAGCGCCCGCGCCACCCCGATGCGCTGACGCTGACCCCCGCTGAACTCGTGGGGGTAGCGGTTGGCGTAGAAGGGGTTCAGGCCCACGATGCGCATGATCTCGTGGATGCGCTCCCGACGCGCCTTTCCCTTGGCCAGCCCGTGGATGGCCAGGGGCTCACCGATGATGGAGCCCACAGACATGCGGGGGTTCAGGGAAGCATAGGGGTCCTGGAAGATCATCTGCATCTTGCGCCGCATGGCCCGCAGGGCGCCGCCCTTGAGTGTGGTCAGCTCTGTCCCGCCGAAGAGGATCTGCCCGGCGGTAGGCCGGTAAAGCTGAAGTATGGCCCGGCCGGTGGTGGACTTGCCGCAGCCGCTCTCTCCCACCAGCCCCAAGGTTTCCCCCCGGCGTATCGCGAAGGAGATGCCATCCACCGCCTTCACATCGGCGATCTTGCGCTGGAAGATGATGCCCGCTGTAATCGGGAAGTACACTTTCAGATCGCGGATGTCGACAAGGACGTTGTCGCCGCCAGTGCGGATACGCTCGCGGGCCTCTGCCTCACTCACCATGGCTCTTTGCACCTTCCTGCTTCACGTCCACCCAGCAGGCGGCGTAGTGCTTCTCGTCCATCAGCATCAGCGGGGGCTCCTCCTCCTGGCAACGGTCCAGGCGATAGGGGCAGCGGGGGTAGAAGGAGCAGCCCTTGGGGATACTAATGAGGTCGGGCGGGACACCCTCGATGGGCACCAGTTTGTCCTTCTTGGCCTCGTCCAGCCGGGGCACCGACTTCAGCAGGCCGACAGTGTAGGGATGTCGAGGGTCGCCGTACGTCTTGGCGGCGCTGGCCGACTCCACGATCTTGCCCGCGTACATCACGTTCACCCGGTTGGCGTAGCGGGCTACTACCCCCAGGTTGTGGGTGATAATAATGACAGCGGTGCCCAGCTCGCGGCTGAGCCGCGCCAGGATCTCCAGGATCTGGGCCTGGATGGTGACATCTAGGGCGGTAGTGGGTTCGTCGGCCAGGAGCAGCTTGGGGTTGCAGGACAGGGCCATGGCGATCATGACGCGCTGGCGCATGCCGCCGGAGAACTGGTGGGGGTAGTCGTGAACGCGGGTGGGTGCCTCGGGGATGCCGACCATCTCCAGGAGCTCAATGGCCCGCCTATCCGCGGCCGCCCGGTCCATCTTCAGATGCAGCTCCAAGCCCTCCGTGAGCTGGCGGCCGATGGTGAGGACGGGATTGAGGGAGGTCATGGGCTCCTGGAAGATCATGGCGATGCGGTTGCCCCGCACGTGACGGATATCGTCCTCATCGATCCTCAGGAGGTCCTCCCCCTCGAAGAGGACCTCGCCGCCCACGATCTTGCCTGGGGGGCTGGGGATGAGCCGCAGTAGAGAGAGGGCGCTGACGGTCTTGCCGCAGCCGCTCTCCCCTACCAGGCCCATAGTCTCGCCTTCCTCCAGGTCGTAGGAGATCCCGTCCACCGCCCGAACTATCCCCTCCTCCGTGAAGAAGTGGGTTCGCAGGTCCTTTACCTGGAGTAGAGGCGCCATACATCCTCCTGCTGCGTTAGCTCGCTGGCCCCACCAGGGGTGCTGGCTGCGGTATAGGTTACGGTCTCATGGTGGGGAAGAGGAGACTCGAACTCCTACGCCTTGCGGCACATGATCCTAAATCATGCTCGTCTACCAATTCCGACACTTCCCCAAGGCCGATCACTTGTTTGTGGTGAGCCGCCCAGGACTCGAACCTGGAACCGGCTGATTAAGAGTCAGCTGCTCTACCAATTGAGCTAGCGGCCCGACAGCGGCGGGAGTATAGCACAAGCCCCCACCACGCATCAATAATCTGTTGCCCATAGGACGAGCGGCACGATGAGCAGCCTGTCGACCGCCCAGCGAACCACCCTTGAATCAATTCTAACATAGCACAATGGGCCAGGACCGAAAAGGAACCTCGGTTGACCAGCCTGTTGTTGTCTGCTAGCATCAAACTACGGGTGGTTAGCTCAGTTGGCTAGAGCGCTGCGTTGACATCGCAGAGGTCACTGGTTCGAATCCAGTACCGCCCACCATAGTGATCGGCAATAACCAGGACAAGTAGCGGCGAGGTGCCTGCTGGAACGGCAGGCGGGGCCTTCAGAGAGGGGCGCAGTGGCTGCAAGCGCCCCGGTCTCAGCACCGCGAAAACCACCTGCGAGCTGGGCTCCGAACGCTCCACCAGGGTTAGTAGGCGGCCCCGGAAGCACCCGTTAGCGGCTAAAGGAGGGTCAATGACTGTAGTCATCGACCGAAGCAGGGTGGAACCACGAGAGTGAGCCTCCCGTCCCTTCAGACGGGAGGCTCCTTGGTTACTTGGAGGAAGCATATGACCACAGGTATCGAGGCGATGCCAAAGGAGGAACGCCTGGAGCGCATGCGCCACTCTGCCTCTCATGTCATGGCGGAGGCAGTGCTCTCCCTCTTTCCCGAGGCCAAGTTCGCCATCGGCCCGCCCATTGAGACCGGCTTCTACTATGACTTTGACCTGCCGCGTTCCCTCACACCCGACGACCTGGCGGTCATCGAGGAGCGCATGCGCCAGAGCATCGCCGCTGACCACCCTTTCATCCGCGAGGAGGTGTCCAAAGACGAGGCGGGCAGACTCTTCGTTGACCAGCCCTACAAGCTGGAGCTCATCGAGGACATCGAGGGTGACAAGGTGAGTCTGTACCGGCACGGCCCCTTCAGCGACCTCTGCGCGGGGCCGCACGTGGAGCGCACCGGCCAGGTTGGGGCCTTCAAGCTCGTCAGTGTGGCCGGCGCCTACTGGCGGGGCGACGAGCGCAACCCGATGCTCCAGCGCATCTATGGGGCCCTCTTCGAGACTCAGGAGGAGCTGGACGATCACCTTCAGCGCATGG
>Ga0209979_1002707_pt1 | contig 16551 bp, 14 predicted proteins | sample AnhtaG_FD_183114 | JGI IMG/M metagenome (GOLD analysis project Ga0209979, IMG submission 183114) | Deep subsurface microbial communities from Anholt, Denmark to uncover new lineages of life (NeLLi) - Anholt_01485 metaG (SPAdes) (version 2) | ecosystem: Environmental > Aquatic > Marine > Oceanic...
GAAGGAAGTAAGGTATGAGAACAAAGGAATATACTACCATAAAGGAACTGAGTGGACCCTTAATGTTAGTGGATAAGGTATCCGATGTCGCCTACGAGGAGCTGGTAGAGATAGAGCTTGCCAATGGGGAAAGGAGAAGAGGTAGAGTGCTGGAGGTGAGCTCTGAAGCAGCATTGGTACAGCTTTTTGAGCGGGCGAGTGAGCTGGGGGTTAAGGGAGTTCAGGTGAAGTTTCTAGGCAGAGGAATAGAGTTAGGAGTCTCTGAGGATATCCTGGGCAGAGCCTTTGATGGATGGGGAAGGCCCCGGGACGGCGGCAGGGAAATCATCCCGGAGAAAAGACTGGATATTGGAGGAGATCCCATCAATCCCGAAGCCCGGGATTATCCGGTAGAATTTATCCAGACCGGTATCTCAGCTATCGACGGCCTCAACACCCTATCCCGGGGACAAAAACTTCCCATCTTCTCCGGAGCAGGTCTACCTCATGTTCAACTGGCAGCTCAGATTACCCGACAGGCCAGGGTACTCAGAAAAGAGGAGGAATTTGGAGTGGTGTTTGCCGCTATGGGGATAACCTATGAGGAAGCTCATTTCTTCCTTTCTGACTTTGAGGCAAGCGGAGCCATCGAAAGAACTACCCTTTTTCTTAATCTTGCCGATGATCCGGTCATAGAAAGAATTTCCACCCCTCGAATGGCCTTGACCTGTGCCGAGTACCTGGCCTTTGAAAAAGGAATGCATATTCTGGTTATTTTGATCGATATGACCAATTACGCTGAGGCTTTGAGGGAGCTTTCTGCAGCCAGACGAGAGGTTCCTGGAAGAAGAGGATATCCCGGATATCTCTATACAGATCTTGCCACTAATTATGAGAGAGCAGGGAGAATCAAAGAAGAGGAAGGATCCATCACTCTAATTCCTATTCTGACTATGCCCGATGATGATAAAACTCATCCCATTCCGGATCTGACCGGGTATATCACCGAGGGACAGATTATTCTTCAGAGAGATCTTCATCAAAAAGGCATCTATCCCCCCATTAATGTTCTTCCCTCCCTTTCCCGCTTAATGGACCAGGGAGTGGGAAAGGATAAGACCAGAGAAGATCATCGAGAACTCTCCAATCAGCTCTACGCTGTCTATGCTCAGGGAATTGAGGTCCGGGAGATGGCTCTGGTGATGGGGGAAGCTACTCTCAGTGGGATGGATAAGAATTACCTCCGTTTCGCTGATGAGTTTGAGCGAGAATTTCTCTCTCAAGGAGAGCATGAGAACAGGGAAATAGAGGAAACACTAGATTGTGGTTGGAGGCTCCTTAAAATGATATCCCGCTCAGAACTTAAGAGGGTAAGGGACGAGTATATCCAGAAGTACGGAAAGCGGGAAAAAGAGAAAGGCAGAGTATAAAATGCCCCAGGTAGTGCAGGTGAGCCCCACCAGGATGGAGCTTCTAAAGCAGAAACAAAGACTGAAAATGGCCCACAGGGCTCATGATCTTCTGGAAGATAAAAGGGATGAGCTCATGCAGAGATTCTTCCCTCTCTTAAAGGAAGTTCGCCTGCTACGTAAGGAGACAAGAGAAAGACTCAATCAAGCTTATGCTGATCTTAGGATATCCAAGTCCCTCACTTCCGAGGCTGAGGTAGAAGAATCCATAATGTGGCCAACTGTAAGATCCGGTTTGGATATTTCCGGATACACCATGATGAGAGCCCCTCAGTTTAAACTAATTATGGAGGGAGATCTTTTTTGCTACGGCCTCTATGGAAGTAATTGGAAGCTAGATTTTACTTTAAGATCCTTTCCAGAGATTCTCCGTTTCCTGGTGGAGTTAGCTCAAAAGGAGGAGGATCTTAACCGACTGGCCAGAGAGATTGAGCGTACTCGAAGACGGGTCAATGCTCTGGAACATATTCTCATCCCTCGCATCCAGGATACAGTTAAGTATATCACCATGAAGCTGGAGGAAAGAGAAAGGGCCCATATTATTAATATCATAAAGATGAAGGAAATCACGGGAAGAAGCTAAACTAAACTGTTTGTTAGTTCCTCTATCTCCTTCTTTATGAGATGAGCTATTCTTCCAGCCGCTCCGGGGCCTCCCATTCTTTCCTTTCCCATTCGGGCCAGCCTCTCTCTTCTTTTCGGATCATCAAGAAGGGAACAAACTTCCTCGGCTACTGCTTCCCCTTCTGGTCTAACAATCAAGATGCCTCCTCCCAGAATTTGTCTTTGCGCTTCCAGAAAGCGGGGGGTTATCTGGGGACCCCTGCCCGAAAAGCTTACTACTGGCCTACCCATCCCTACTGCCTGCTCGTTACCCATGCCTGATAGACCAACAATTACCTGTGAGCGGTTCAGTAGGTCACCAAATTTGCCGCCAACTATTTTAATAATCGGCCCCTGAGGGGAGACTAAATGGGCAATTAGGCCACTTTCTTGTCGGGGGGGGATAGTTTCGGTTATCTTCCATTCACCGTTTCTGGAAGCTACTCCTCCCAGTTTTTCTAAACTAAGGGAGGCGGGTAAGGCAAGAAGAAAATGGACCCTGCCTGAAAAAGAAGCTCTTTTCTCAATTGAGACTACCGCATCTAAAATAATGGGAAAATTATCATAAGCGTCGCTTTTACTACCAGGAAGAATGCCCACCACGTACCCATTTTTTTCTATCCCAAAATCCTCACCAGTTATTTTTAAACAGTCCATCATTACATTCCCCACAAACATAGCCCTGACCCCAAAGTTTTGAAGAGAGTGGGCTGTGAGTTCATCTCGGGGAAGAACCAGCCGACACGTTCTTTTAATCAACCATTTTTCTATTCTGTAATGTTCCTTTAGCCCTTTAGCATGATCTGATTTTGCCGTAGGAAGAAAAACTATCGGCTTTTTGACAAAAAGGGAAGAAAGTAAAATCAAAAAGACATCGCCTACACATACGACCGTATCAACAAGACTTCGCTCGGCCCTCAAAACATCCATCTCATCTTTAAACCATCCGAGCCACCCCGACGTTATGTCTCTGGCTAAATAAAACGGATTCACCCCCACAAAGCCAGCACTGGGTGTAATCTTACGAGGTCCGAGAATTAATATTCGAAGTGGCTCATACGCCTTGCCCTCCCCCACCAGAGGCAAGGCTTTAATTTTTATCTCAGGCACTTCGTTGGTAAGTTTTTGAATTATGGATGCCGCAATCAAATCCTCAGCATACCCATTAGAAAGGAAAAGAATCGTTTTTCTTTCTTTCTTACCGGAAGAAGCTACTGGCACAGTGTGAACCTTTAAAAGTCTTCTACGCTTTTTCTTGGCGAGAGGCATAGAGCCTCAAAAGTCCCATCGATAACCCGATTATCACCCAAAACAATAGTCCCACCTGAAAAATGTCAAGGAAAGTTTCCACCGTTCCATGAATTAAGGCAGCCAGGATGGAAAGAGTACAACCGCCAACTATACCACCGGCGGCAACAAAAGAGTGCCTTCGTAGATAACCTACGGAGCTATGAAAAAAAATGGCTATGACTAACAAAAACGATCCCCATCCTACTATACCTAATTCAGAGAGATAATTGAAATGGATACTATGGGCCGTAGAGACGGTCGATCGACCGGGAGTTTCAATCCAGAATTGTGGTCTGCCTGATTCGTTAAGTAGCTCAAAACCCGGGTTAGGGATCACCTTTTTTGTAACTAATACTATTTTTTCTCTTTCCCCTTTTGGAATTCGGGAGGATGACTCCATCAGTCTAAGATCATCAAACCAGACGCTCCCTTCACCCTGCCTCTTAGCCATTTTTATCCTCATTCTTAGTGTACCAGGAGGAGTATGGATATGCGTTTTTTTCAACCCCCAGGAAGACTCAGCGCTAACAACTCCCCACTCTCTTGCTATGACCTTGTTCTTATCATTCAAACACTCCAGAGTAAGAAAGGTATTTCCATCCTTAGTCTCTTGAGAAGATCCTGTATCAGACCTTATGTATGCACCTAAAGCGTAATATTTCTCAGGTTCAACCGGAACATCCTGCCAGAGCCAGCTCCAGGCTACGGTAGCCTGCATACATCTTGTACCTTCATAAGAATTCCTACTGTCAACAATCCATTCTTTCCCGGGGCTCTCTCTCCAGGATAACAACCTATAAGTACCCAGTCCCGATCCAACCAGTGGATAGCTTTTGAATATGCGAGGTACCACCTCTTTCCAGGTGTAGATTCTACGGCCGGGGCTACCATATTTACTGATGGTCTTGATGGCCCACCCATAGTTGAAGAAAGTAAAAATGAAAAGGCCCGCCATAACAATGAGAAAAACTCTCCAGTTCTTGATAAGAAGAATTAGCATTATAACTGCAAAAACTGCCGCTATGCCGCCTAAGGACCTGGTTAGAACTAGACATACAAGACCTGATATGGCGAGAATTCCGGGCAGGATTTTTCTTTTGAGCTCTTTTTGAACCAGCAATGAAACGAAGGAAAGGGGAAGAATGAGATCCAAGTATTTGGCGAACTTATTAGGATTGCCCAAAGTTGAGCCGAGACCCTCTTTCGCACGTAGGCTGATAGTCAAAAAGCCGATTTCATAATCGAAATCAATCCTGGCCAGATATTGAACTATTCCAAAAGCAGTAATTACTAATCCCGAGAGGACAGCCGCGGACAAAATCTTCTCTGCTGTGCCCTCGTCTCTCACATTACCAGCTATAAGAGTAAAGGTTAGAAGATAGAAAATGAAAAGTGTGAAAGCACCAAAACTTAAGATTTTATTGATAGAGAAAACTACGGAAAGCCCTACTGCGAAAATGAAACCCAAAAGAGCCCATCCAAAAATTCTGGGTCTAAAATCCAAAATCTTTTTTAAATTCTGCTTGGGGAACCAGAGGACCAACGCCACTAATAGGGCTACATAACTGACGGGAGGTAAAAAAGGTAAGAAAAATATAAAAAAGAAAATAGATTTATCTATTAACCTATCAAGTTTTTTGGGTGTTTGCATTTTATACCTTCACGCCAACCCTCAAGGTAGTAATGGGAGGTTATTAATTTCACCAACAGACTAAATAGCCAATCTATACGATGTCTTTCGGCAAAGGCAAGAATTTTTCTCTCCCCTCTATTTTTATCTATCCATTTGCCTAGAAAGGCCAAGACAAATAGGGGATTGCCCTGGGTGGCAAGTCTCACACTCAGGTGGGGGTGTTTTCGGTAATACAAAGCTCCGCTCGTCCCTCGCATTTTCTCCTTTTCACAGAGAGAGGACAAATCAGAAAGGTTTTTTTTCTTAAAATAATGATATCCTAGAGCATGCCGATTTTTTTTGCATTTTAGCCCTGCTTTTCTTAACCTATAGCCTAATTCCAGATCCTGCCAGCCATAGGCTAATAGATCCTCATCAAACCCCCCCACTTTTAAGAGATGTTTTCTTGCCACCGAGACGTTGGCCGTATCAAACGGTGAAAGAGAAAGGTCAAAGATACTTTTTCTCTTTTTCTCTATTTGTTTAAAGCTGGGCACCCGAATTAATTCACCATTAACTATAACATCCGGGTATTTCTTGTGATAATTCATATGTTGTTTAATGAAATCGGGTGTAGCTACTACATCACTGTCAGCAAAAATAATATATTTACCCTTTGCCTGTCTTATTCCTCTATTTCGTGTCCTGGGGATGCCTATCCTTTTCTCATTTCTCAAATATTTAAATTTGCAACGAGGAGATAAAGAATCTATCATAGTTTTGGTATCATCGGTCGAGCCATCATCAATGAGGATTATCTCATATTTATCCTTCGGATAACTCTGATTAAACAATGCCTCTAGTGATTTTTTCAGGATCCACCACCGATTATAGGTAGGGATGATAATGCTTACCTCAACCATTGTTCATATCCTCAATTTCTGTGTCTTTAGTCCCTCTTTTAGACCCTCAGCATAGGCGTGGACAAGATAGAATCTCATCAAAAATGGCCGCATGAACCTTATCCAATGAGTCTGGTGGAAAACCTCTATATCCCTATCTATCAATTTCTTAAAAGGAATCAACCTATCATACCAGAGGTAACGGAATCTCACCTGGTGCCTGATCTTCTTCACCGGATGTTTACGATAGAAAGTCACTGCATTCATCCCTCTTTCCTTTTCTTTCTTAAGAAGCTGCCCAAAATCATCTAAAGACCCTTTTTGCTTAAAATGAAAAACATACGCTCTTCTATTCTTTTTCCTCTTTATCCCCATTTTCCTGAGCCGAAAGCCCAGTTCTCTATCTTGCCAGCCAAATTTCCTGCCAAATTCTTCATCGAATCTACCCGCTTTAATTAAACTATCCTTCTTGCAGGAAGTATTAGAGGTAATAAAACTTGCCCCCAAAAAATCAAGAAAAGCAAGAAGTCTCCTTTTCTTATCATTAAATAGATTGTCAATTCTATTTGTGTTTATTGCTGGACCATCAACTATTACATTGTGGTATTTTTTATGACACCTCATGTGTTCCTTGATAAATTGAGGAGGACAAAGGACATCGTCGTCAGTAAAAATTATCACCTTGCCTTGGGCATGGTTAATTCCAAGATTTTTAGCTTTACTCTGCCCGCGTCTCTCTTTGTGCTTTAGATATTTTAGGCCACAGGAAGGATTTTTTTCCTCCACCATCTTCTGAGTGCCATCGCTTGAGCCATCGTCAACCACAATGATTTCGTATTGATCCTTCGGGTAATCCTGACGAAATAAATACTCAAGGGACCTTTCTAGTATGTCCCTTCTATTATAGGTAGCAATGACTACACTCACCTTCATCAAAACAGCCTCACTTTATATTTCTTCATACCATCTCTTAGACCTTGGGCATAGGCATGAAGCAATTTCCATTTTATAAGCAGGTTCAGCCACCACTGGTCACCCTTCCTGGCGGCAAGCAAAATTAACCTTTCTCCAAAGTTTTTGTCTATCCACCCGATTAGCTTATCAAAGATAAGACTTTGCGGCCTTATGCCAAGCTTCACTTTTAAACTGGGATGTTTTTTATAATAGAGAACAGCATTTATCCCTTGCCCTCTCCTTTTTTCACATAAAAAAGGAATATCCGAAAGTCTTCTTTTCCTCTTATAATGATAAACTATAGCTTCTACATTTCTTTTTACTTCAAGCCCTAACTTCTTAAGTCTTAACCCCAGTTCCCAATCATGCCATCCCATACCTACAAACTCCCCATCAAATCCCCCTACTTTGAGTAAAAATTCTTTTTTAACCGAAAGGTTAGAGGTGATAAGTGAAGGCCCTGACCACGCAAGTGACTCTCTGAATTTTCTCCTCTTTATATCGCTAAATACATCTTTAAGCTTGTCTGTTCTCACTGTAGGCCCACTAACCACTACGTCTCCAAATCTTCTATGAAATTTTACATGTTCATTTATGAAATCGGGAGAAGGAAAAATATCTGAATCGATGAAAACTATTATCTTTCCCCGGGCATTTTTTATCCCCAAATTTCGAGCAATAGCTGGTCCTTTTCGATCTTGATGGAGATATACTAATCTACAAGGAGGGGAAAGAGAATTTATCATTTTCTCCGTTCCATCAGTGGAGCCGTCGTCAACAATAACAATCTCGTAGTTCTCTTTTGGGTAGCTCTGATTAAATAGGAACTCTAACGCCTCTCTCAGTATCTCTTTGCGGTTATAAGTAGGAATAATTATACTCACTTCCATCTTGTTCAATTCAGAGAACTCTACCTTCCTGAGTGCTCTCTCCCAAACTGCCTCTTATAAAGTTTTGCGTACGTTCCCCCTTTGGATAGAAGCTTCTGGTGAGACCCAACTTCTTCCACCTTCCCTCTCTTAAGAACAACTATCTTATCTGCACCCAAAATGGTAGATAATCTATGAGCGATGATAATAGTAGTTTTATTCTTCATTAACTTTTCCAAAGCTTCCTGAATTAAGACCTCAGCTTCTGCATCCACGGCAGAAGTAGCTTCATCAAGGATAAGTATACGGGGATCTCTAAGAATAGCTCTGGCAATGGCGATACGCTGCCTCTCTCCTCCAGATAACTTTGCTCCCCTCTCACCTACCTGCGTCTCATACCCATTAGGTAAAGAACTAACAAAATCGTGAGCATTAGCTTTCATTGTTACCTCTACAATCTCTTCATCGGTTGCCTCCATCTTACCATAAGCAATGTTATCTTTTATACTCCCGCTGAAAAGTATAGTCTCTTGAGGAACAATTCCTATCTGCTCTCTTAAAGTAGAGAGTTTCACTTTTCTAATGTCCTGTTTATCTATACTGATTTTTCCAGAAACAGGGTCATAAAAACGGGGAATAAGACTCACCAAAGTCGTTTTACCTACTCCACTTGGTCCTACCAGAGCAACTCTTTCTCCCGGCTTCAAATCTAAATCAATATTCTCTAAAACTAACTCCTTCTCATCATAACTGAAGCAAACATCCTCAAATTGTATATACCCTTCTATACGAGGCATTTTCATAACTCCAGGAGACTCTTTTATCTCAGGTTCTATATCTAAAAGCTCAAAAATTCTCTCTGCGGAAGCTAAAGCCTGTTGATATTGACTATAATCTCTACCTATCCTGTTTAGCGGATTAACAACTAACCCTATATATCCTAAGAAAGCGATAAACTCCCCTATGGTTAACTCCCCTCTTATTACCTCCCATCCTCCATACCATAAAATAGCAACTAAACCTAGAGTAGTTAAAATCTCCACTATAGGAGGTAGAATAGCCACGATGCGTGTTCTCTTCATGTTTAAGCGAAAGTTCCTTGTAGTCTGATTTTGAAATCTTCTGACCTCGTGCTCTTCCATGGTGAAAGACTTTATTACTTCAATTCCTCCTATTACTTCCTGAAGGATAGAGGAGATATCAGCTATCTTCATCTGGATCAAACCACTAAAATCTTTTATTCGAGAGCCAAACCTTTTGACTACAAGAACCAGAAAAGGGAAAACAGCCAAAACAAAAAGGGAAAGGCGCCAGTCTATATAAAAGATAAATACGAAAACTCCCAAAACAAGAAAAAGATTTAAGACAAATCTCATCATATTATTCATAAGAACATTTTGAAGTAGATCGGTATCATTTACTGCCCGAGACATAATCTCTCCTGTTCGTCTCTTTTTATAAAAACTCAAGGAAAGCTTTTGTAGATGTTGAAATATTTGGTTACGCATATCTGTAACTACTTTACAGCCAATAAATGAGGTTGAGTAAGTCTGAAGATAGAAAAAGAGTCCTTTTATGGCTACTACCGTAATGATTCCTATGGCAACTAAATTTAGCAAAAAAAGATTTTTTTCCACGATAACCTTATCAATCAAACCTTTCCCCAAGAACCAGGGGATTGCTAAGGTGCATAAAGTCGTAAATATTGCGCAAACTACAGCTAAAATCAAAATTTTTACATAAGGGCGAAGATACCTTATTAATCGATATTGTGTATTCATAAATTAGCTCCTAATTTTAGTTCCTTCTTCAGTATTATCTCGGCTAATTTATCGGCTGAATTCTGAGGGGAAAATAGCTCTTTAAGTTCGATAGACATGCGGCGGAGAGAGTCTGTATCTTTTAGTAATTTTATTGCCTCCTTGGCTACATCTTCCGCCTGAATTATGCCCCTTACTTCAGGAACAATCTTTTTCTGTGCGCATCTATTGGGAGCAGCAGCAAATTTAACATTTCTATCATATCTTCTCACTATCCATTTTTTGATAGAAGTCCCCACGAGAGGAACATCTCCTATCAATCCTGCTAAGCCATCAAGAGGTATTGCTTCAGGCTTGTTTAAAGGTATAGCCACCACCATGGGCACACCCAGAAAAGAGAGCTCACGTGTATTGGTACCAGGAATAGTGATAGACATTGTAGATATGCTCATTACTTCATACCGATTCTCTTCAATTACTAAAACTCTTAAGCCCGATTCTGTAATTAGCTGCCATTGATTCTCTTCTTTTTCCAATTTAACTCCCTTTACTGGAGAGGCTTTACTTAGCTTCTCTTCGGTTAAATTCCTCAGCTCTTCTTTGGCAACAAAGGGAGACAAAACTAAAAAGAATTGAATTTTTGGAAATTTCTCTTTAATTAACTCGCACACCCTCAAAAAAAAGGGAGTCATATATCGCACTATCCGGGGTCTACTCCCAGGAAGAATGGATACACATAAAGAATCAGGGCTGATATGCAAGAATTGAGATAGCTCTTTTCTGGATATCAATGACTTCACTGCATCTCCCACTAAATCACCCACCACAGTGACTTTTTCTGGCCTCACCCCTTCCTCTATAAATTCTTCCCTTATCTTGTTATTAAGCACCATAAATCTCTTAAAGTATCTTTTATATCTTAATCTATGAGTATAAGTTATAGCCGAAAAACCCAATCGTTTAGAGAGGAGTAAAGCATAAATGGGATCCCCCCCCAAAAAGAGAACAACTCCTTTACGGGAAGCATTTAAATAAAGCCCGGGAGGTTTAAGATTGAAAAAGAGATACTTAAAATACTCGCCTTTGCTCATTACATAATCTACTTCAGGAAAACTTCTTGCAACTTTTTTCTCCATTCCACTCGCATACTGGCAAGGAGTTATTACCACTACAATTTTTATCTGGGAAGTTCTCTTATTTAAACTTCTTACCACAGGCCTTACCCAGCCTAGCAACTCTCCGGGACTGTTGGTTACTATAAAAATATAATACATTTTCTAGAAGAACCTTACATCTTCAATTTTCGTGCCAGCCAACTGCGCTCGATTTTCATAGAACCATGGGAGCAAACTTCAGTACAACAGAAACATCCAATGCATGTTTTCTGATTTATTACAGGGTAGTTATGATTTTCCATTTTTATCGCCTTTACCGGGCAGGCTTCAGTGCAATCCCCGCACCTCCTGCAACTATCTTCATCAACGCCGGGGGTAACCTTTAAAAGGAGAGAAGCTGCTGGTCCAAGAAGAGAAAAGACAGGAGAAGGCACCCTTTTTAACAGAGTATTAAGATTGGAGACTAATCTAAAATCCTCTATTCTTACCTCATTTAGAGGGATTCCTTTAATTTCTATCTCCTCAAGCTCTCCTACTCCCAATCCTCTTTTATCGGCCACTTTTGTAATCTCAATATCAAAAGGATGATAACCAATAATATCGGAGGCTACAGCATCCAAAGATACAAGGTCTTTACTTGCTAAAATTAGCCCTACTTTGCAGGGAGAACCTGAGATGGGACCATCTCCCTCCATACCCACAACTCCATCCATAATAGCAAGCGAGGGTTTAACTACCGAAAAGATGTCTGCCATCAGCTCGGCAAAATCTTGCGGGCGGGGAGCTAATGCATGGAGCTCCTTCTTTCTAAACCCGGGGATAGTTCCGTATAAATTCTTGATTGCTCCGGTAAAAAGAGTAAAACTATGTGTCTTTAGTTTGGGGAGAGAGATCACTACATCTGCATCTAAAACTTCTTTAGCTATATGTAAAACTGGTATCTTTTTATTAGTTGAATTATCGATTTCTTCAACTTCCCGAAAATTAACTACTTCTGCTCCCTCCTCTTCAGCAGCTCTTCTAAGGCCTGTTTTCTGCCACGCACGTTCGATATACCGATAAGCAACTCCCGGAGCATCTCCCACCACTACCTCTCTTCCCATCTCTTTAACCACCCTGATTACTGCTCTAAGGATAGCGGGATGAGTGGTGGCTGCTTTTTCAGGAAAATCGGAGTTTATCATATTTACTTTAAGGAGCACTCTATCTTGTGGCTTTATAATCTCATCCATCTCCCCTATCAATTGCAGGCTTTCCCTCACCGCTTTCTCTACTTCCTCTTGTTCGTAACTATGACATCTTACAATAGAGACCTCACTCAACCTTGGGACTCCTTTAAGATACAACCTCCATAATCACTTTTGCTGCTCGGTCTATAGCTCCAGGTTCTCCCAGTTTTTTAACTACCTTCCTCAATCCCATTCTCATTGTCTCCAATTTTTGCGGATGGTTAAGCAATTCTAAAACAAGATTACTTAATCTATCGGGCTTTGCCTGAAATTGTAATAACTCTGGGACAATCATTTTATTAGCTAATATGTTAGGAAAACCTATGTAAGGCAATTTTAGCAAGATTTTCCCCATAAGCCAAGTGCTTAAGGATGTCTTATAGACAATGATCATCGGAGTACCCAGGCAACTTGCCTCCAATGTAGCAGTCCCCGAAGAAGTGATAAGAAGATGAGAAATATTCATCACCTCATATACACCATCGGTTACAATTTTAACGGAAACCTCACTTTTATTAACTATCCTCATGATTCTATCTGCAAAAACAGAAGAGGCTAGAGGAAGCAAAAATTGAACATTCTTTAATCTCTTGCTTACTTCCGCGGCAGTACTCAACATTAAAGGAAGAAGATTATTTATCTCCTGCTCCCGGCTTCCGGGAAGAAGCCCAATTATAAATCCACCAGAATTTAGGCCAAATTTATGATAAACCTCTTCCTTACTCATATTTGGTTTAACGATATCTAGCAAAGGATGTCCCACAAATGCTACCTTCGCTCCACATTCGCGATAGATTTCAGCTTCAAAAGGGAAAATAGCAATAATCCTGTCCAACGTTCTGGCTACTCTTTTCCCTTTGTGGTCAGGCCAGGCCCAAACAGGAGGAGCAATATAATAGACTGCAGGAATGCCGAATTTCTTGCCTAGGCGAGCAATACCTAAATTAAAATCCCGGCTATCTATAAGGACTAAAAGATGGGGTCTCTCTTTCAAAAGAATCTTTTTCATCATCGACCTTACCTTCAAAAAAGAAGGATAATACTTTACCCCTTCCAAAAGACCTATTGTTCCCATATGCGTAGTAATAGACCTTATATCTACCCCTGCCTTTTGCATCCTCTCTCCCCCGATACCCACAAATTTAGTACCAGGATTTATCCTTCTAATAGCTTTAACCAGATTAGCGGCGTGCATATCACCGGAAACCTCTGTCACCGAGATGAGAATCTTTAACTCTGACACATGCTTCTCTTTACTCTCATATTATCGATCAACCTTACCTTACCTATCTTTACGGCAAGAATAATGAGAACTTCTCCCTCTATACTTTGCACTTTCTCCATACTATTTGGGCCGACAATAGCAATATAATCTATTTCAGCCAAAGGTTCTTTTTCTATCAACTCTTTCATCTTATGAATAATTCGCGCAGGATCTTTCTCTCCCCCGATAGTCCACTCCTTGGCTTTTTTAAGAGACTTATAAAGGATAGTAGCTGCCTCTCTCTCCTTTTCATCAAAATAAGAATTACGGGAACTCAGAGCCAGGCCATCTTTCTCTCTCACCGTGGGCAAAGTGACAATTTCCGTATTCAGGTTGAGCTCTCTCACCAGCTTCCTTACTACCAGATGCTGCTGATAATCCTTTTCCCCGAAGTAGCTCCTATCAGGAGATATGATGTTAAACAATTTGGTCAGGATGGTGGTGACTCCCCTGAAATGTCCGGGCCGCGAATCTCCCTCCAGGGTGGAGGTTAAATATCCCTCCACCTCAACAAAGGTAAAATAATCATCCGGGTACATCTCTTCCCTGGAGGGGGCAAAGACAACATCTACGTCCTCTTGCTTACACAACTTAACATCTCGCTCCAGATCCTGGGGGTAACTTTCAAAATCCTCTTCGGGCCCAAACTGAGCGGGATTAACGAAAATGCTTACCACTAATACATCAGAGTCTCCCCTACCCTTTCTGATTAAAGAAAGATGACCCTTATGGAGGCCCCCCATGGTGGGGACAAAACCGATAATCTTTCCCTCCTCTATCCTCTCTATATAAGTCCTCATCCGGTTAATATCTTTTATTAACTCCACGCCAGTTTTCCTCTCTAGCTATTTTTCCCTAAGTCTTTCTGAACTTTGGCAACAAGTTTTCATTGAACCAAGATCTGGCCAAGTGTGCTCCAGAATCCGGGAAAGGAAGTATCAATGCAGTCCGAACCTGAAATTTTGCTCTTGCCTTGGGCAGAGAGACCTGCTATAATCAGGGCCATGGCCATTCGATGATCTCCATGACTCTGGCACTGAGCGCCCTCTAGCTTTCCTACGCCCTTAATCACCATTCCGTCTTCTTTTTCTTCAATTTGGGCACCCATCTTCGTTAACTCGTTCTTTATGGCTCCAATTCGATCGGTCTCCTTAACCCTTAGTTCGCAAGCATCTCTAATAATTGTTTCGCCTTTAGCAAAACAGGCCACCACAGCTAAGATAGGGATTTCATCAATGAGACGGGAAATCATTCCTCCCTGGACCACAGTTCCTCTCAAATTACCTCCTCTTACCTCTATATCGCCTACCTCCTCTTCACAGATTTTTCTCATATTGAGAATCTTGATATCTGCTCCCATCCGGAGAAGAACATCGATGAAACCACGCCGGGTGGGATTCAATCCCACCTGTAAAATCTTGAGTTTTGATCCTTTTAAGATCGCCGCTCCCCCCATAAAGAAAGAAGCGGCGGAAAGATCCCCTGGTACCCAAATATTGGCCCCGGAAAAAGAATTATTTCCTTCAACACTTACTCTCAAATCATTAACTTCTATTTTTGCTCCTAAGAATTTCAGCATGCGTTCGGTGTGATCCCGAGATCGATAGGGCTCAATTACAGAGGTTCTGTCCTTAGCGTAGAGTCCTGCTAACAATATACAGGATTTCACCTGGGCTGAGGGTATTGGAGAGGAATGATCTATTGCTTTGAGCTTACCACCCAGGATGGTCAAAGGAGGGAACTCACCATTTTCTCGACCAAAAACTCTGGCTCCCATTTTTCTTAACGGCTCCACTACCCTCTGCATGGGTCTTTTCCTTAAATACTGATCGCCTGAGAGGACAGAATAGAATTTCTGAGGAGCCAGAAGTCCAGCTAAGAGTCGTACAGTAGTCCCTGAATTGCCACAGTCCAGGATATTGGGCGGTTCTCTAAGCCCGCTTAATCCTTGTCCATAGACGACTAATCTATCCTCTTCCTCCTCCATGTGAATTCCCATCATTTTCAAGGCATTGAGGGTAGCCAGACAATCTTTTCCCTTCTGCAAGCCCTTCACCATTGATTTTCCTCTGGCAATAGAAGCAAAAATAAGAGCTCTATGGGTAATGGACTTATCTCCGGGGACGGTTATTTCTCCCTTTAGATGCCGGGCAGGATTAATCTGGATGGATTTAAGGCTCATGGCTCAGGAGCCCCTTCCTAACACTCTGGCTATAGATTTAATCTCTTTCATGAACCGATGAAAATCCTGTGGTATTACAGACTGCAGGCCATCCGAGAGGGCCTCTTCTGGTCTGGGGTGAACTTCGACAATAAGGCCATCACTGCCTGCCGCTATGGCGGCCCGGGACATAGGAGCCACCAGGTCCCTCATGCCTGTGCCATGGCTGGGATCCACCACCACCGGAAGATGACTGAGTTTCTTGATGAGAGGAACTGCTGAAAGATCCAGAGTAAAACGGGTGGCATCTTCAAAGGTTCTTATTCCCCTCTCGCAGAGGATAAGATCATAATTACCCCCGGATAAGACATACTCTGCCGACATTAAGAATTCTTTAATTGTAGAGGCTATTCCCCTTTTGAGTAGAACGGGTCGGCTGCCTCGGCCCACTTCCCTCAGGAGATCAAAATTTTGCATATTACGAGCCCCAATTTGGATAATATGGACATATTCTGAGACCATCTCTACCTGCCGTGGATCCATGACCTCCGTAACTACGGGAAGGTCGGTGATCCGGCTCACTTCAGCCAAGAGTTTTAACCCTTCCTTCCCCAGACCCTGGAAAGAGTAAGGAGAAGTGCGAGGTTTAAAGGCACCTCCCCTCAGGATCTTTGCCCCCGCCTCCTTCACCTGCTGAGCTACCTCCAGAAGCAAATCTCTACTTTCCACGGCACAGGGCCCTGCCATTACCACTATCGCCTTTCCTCCAATCTCTACTTTTCCTATTTTAACTTTGGTATTTTCCTTTTTGAATTCCCGGCTGACTAACTTATAGGGCTTGGAGATGGGAACAATGGACTCCACAATAAACATGGCCTCAAAAACATTCCGGTAACGTATAGCATTCTCGCCTATGACTCCAATGATAGTCCTCTCGGCTCCCTTTGAGATATGGGGAGTAAAACCCAATTCCTTGATTTTTTGCACCACGTCGTCAATTCCCTTTTGGGTGGTATCGGGCTTCAAGGTAATTATCATTTCTTGTCTCCTCCATCTTCTCTCATCTTTTCTTTATTCTCCTCGGGGATATGATCCCAAGACTTTAAGGAAAAAACAGCTTTCCTCAAGTTCTGCCAGAGCCTTTTTTATCTTCTCTTCATCCTTGTAGCCGACAAAATCCAGGAAAAACACATATTCCCAGGCTCGTCTTTTAGTGGGTCGGGATTCAATTTTGGTCAAATTGATTCCGTACTTAAGAAAGGGAGCTAGCATGTTATGCAGAGCCCCTACCCTATCCTTGATGGAGAAAAGAATAGAGGTCTTATCCTGTCCGCTCCTCTCCTT
>Ga0209979_1002708_pt1 | contig 16549 bp, 17 predicted proteins | sample AnhtaG_FD_183114 | JGI IMG/M metagenome (GOLD analysis project Ga0209979, IMG submission 183114) | Deep subsurface microbial communities from Anholt, Denmark to uncover new lineages of life (NeLLi) - Anholt_01485 metaG (SPAdes) (version 2) | ecosystem: Environmental > Aquatic > Marine > Oceanic...
CTATCACTCGGTATCCATTTCGATAAAGGGGAATCGCGAATCTTCCGGTCCCCCCCCCAGCATCAAAAATAACCGCCGCCTTTGTCAGGTGGAGCATGAGCGATTCCTCTATAAAACTCCCTTCGACTTGTGTCGAATATTTCCCCATTAATGTGGCAGTAACTCGATCACAATAATAATCACTGGGTGCCGAAGGACTATTTGTATTTTTTCTCGTATTCATTTCTCTTTGTAAGGTCTTCATATACCTTGAGATATTTCTTCTTCATTTTTGACCATCGATATTCCTCATAGATCTTGCTTGCGTTAGCGACTAATGATTTTCTTTTAGCAGGATTCCGATAAAGCTCGAGAATGCACCTCGCCAGGTTTTTCGCATCACCTACCCGAAAGTATTTCAAGGAATCTCCATTAAAATGTTGTCGTATTGTTTGAAAAGAAGAAACTACCACTGGTTTTCCCATGGCAACCAACTCAAAGAGTTTATTAGGAGATTGGTATTCATTGAGTAAAGCCACCACCCCTGCATCTGCTTTTTCAATTTCCTCTAGGAGCTTCTCTTGACTGACATAGCCCACAAAGTTTACTTCTTTCGTGGCTCCAAGCGCTTTTGTAAGATCTTCCAGTGCTCTTCTATATTCTCCTTTGCCAAAGATCTTTAGGCGAATGGGAATCTGCTTTCTTAGAAGTGAAACCGCTTCTATGACGGTCTGAATACCATAATTCTCAGTTATTGTGCCATGATGAACTATAGTGAAGGGTCCATCGTTAGAGTGAGTCCGGTTTGCGTTCCTCACTGAAAGAGGAAACACGCCTTCGTCAGGAACATTGAGGATAACGCTAATCGGTGTTTTCACCTTCCGTCTCTCAAGTAATTTCCGGCGAGAAAGTTCATGACATACGATTGCATGGTCAGCGTAGTTTGCGCTCAACTTTTCAATCAAAGCAAGAAGTTTGACAAAAAAGTTGTGATTTGCCAGACAAAACTTACTTGCCATAAGTTCAGGCATATCCTCAAAAAGGTAAAGGATTACTTTGCTACCAAGAAGCTTCGGTATTAATCCTGCAAACACTAAGAAGTCCGGCATGCTCTCAATTTCAACGACATCGTATTTTCTCTTTGAATGAAGCCAAGTCAGCTTCATGGAGACCCACAACAGAAAGACGATATACTCGACGACATACGTCAGTGCTCCGCGACGTTTATGCCGGATGGGCAGTCTAAAAACGTGTACGCCTCTGACCACTTGGTAAGGGAGTTGATTGGAGTCACGTTCACAGATCACATCAATAGAATATCCGTTCTGAAGAAGAGTTTCAGCGTTTCGCCGTGTGTGCGTTTCCTCAGGATAATAAGCCCGGCGGACGATACATACTCGGCTAGTCACAATTCCTCCTTCTTGACTTCAACGCTTTCTTTCGAATTATGAACCTAACTCCTCCCGTTATTAGATCCTCTTTAGTGTACTCTTCCAACAAAGAATCTGGTGCCAGATGCAACATAGATTCTCCTCCTTTGGTAAGGGCCTCATCCTCTATAACTGTGTACTTTTCAAAAATGTTTCTGTAGTCTTGGAGTCTAAGTTTGTTCAAAAACGTATTAACGGGATATTTATTCTCAAGTAAATGGTCCCAAGGGGGAACAACTCTGGATGGATGTGAATCTGGAAGCTGCCAGTCCATACAATGTCCACCTGATAGACTTGGAAAAAGATGAACAGTGATAACTCCAACTCCGTCTGATTTCAGCGTATCATTGATATGTTGTACTGTTGCCTCCACGTTAGCTACATGCTCAAGCACTCCGAAAGAAAATGTTAAGTTAAAGTAATTCTCTGGGAAACTAAGTGTAGATGCATCGGTTACCTCAATATGAATTCTGGAAAAGGGCAGACGATGGAGCCCACAAACCTGCTTGAGATCTTCAAAGAACCGCTTATCGAAAAGGACGTGTCGACCAAGACTCTTTAACGCTCTATCTACTCCATTTGTACGCAGTATTTTGAGAAGAACTTGAAAATCTATGTGATAAGTGGGCACCTCTACATCGACCCCAAATGCTTCCGCTCCATCGGCAGCAAATAGAAGCGGCGTAGCAGCCCGCTGACCACATCCAATTTCTAAAACACGGGAATCCTTAACAGACCTTCCTGTGTATTGATTCAGCAGTTTCACAAGGAAATTATACCTCTTCCGATAAGCATCGGCACCTCCCCAAGCATTGGTTCTATGCTCGCGATAGATTCGCAAACCATTGCGTAATTTATGCCATAATGGAATCTTCTGGCCCGCCATAGCCCTCTTTTGTATCATTGTCCCCCTTCTAAATCTCCGCAGCTTCCCTATCTACTGTTTTTAAGCATTTGTTTATAAACACTAATTATTCCCTGAGCGATTTGGTCTAATCCGAGTCCGAGTTGCTCAATACGTTCTCTTCCATTGCTTCTTTTGCCATAGTCTAAGGCCAATTTCATCTTGTGGGCTATATCCTCATCCTCTCCTTCGCATACAAAACAACCTTCAGTATTTCCAATTATTTCTTTGGCATCACCGACATCTGTGTAGACTACAGGCAGATTACACGCCATTGCCTCTTTTATTACCATAGGAGATGCTTCATAATCAGAAGTAAAAAGCATAATGTCACTTGCATTCATGTAAAGCGGTACTTCTCTATGAGGGATCTTATTCAGTAAAATTAGTTCGACATCTACTCCTCTCTTTTCTATTATCCGAATCGCCTCTTCAGCTATATCGAACCGTTTCCCGATAGCCTTCGGTCTCGATGGGAACAGTGCGATTCTTCTGAGATTTGATAGGCCAAGTATAGACCTGGCCAACTTTGCTGGCATGGGTCTAAAAAGGTCAAAATCGACCCCACATGGGATAATAGCTCCTTTATTAGTGCTAAATAGCTCCTTGCTTCGACGTTCGACAAAAATTACTTGATCAACAAGTTGGATGATTAATTTCTTTAAATTGAAGGAATATACTAGAAACTTGTGTGGCCTACGAATTATGTCCCTCAATTTCATCTTTAACGTAGCCGAAGCTTCACCTTCATGGAAAGTGAGGATCACTGGAGTTTTGCGGCGCAAGAGGGCTATAGCAGCACAAAAAGTATGTTGAGCGTGAATTAAATCGTAATTATTTCTGTGGCACCTTCTCAAAAATTGAATAACCCCCGAAACATAGCTCAGTTTGTTACGCACAGCATTTATGAATAGTAGATCTACTTTCACACCTTTTCTTTGCAATGCGTGTACTTGCTCTTTCACAAAAATACCATAAGATGGATCTCCTTCGTAGGGATACATGTTAGTCAGGACTAGGACTTTCATAAATATCACCCGTTCAATTGTGCCGGATTGGAGAGAAAAATAGCTTTGACAAAAGTACCAAAATCGCTATAGTATTTTGCCAATACCTTGGAGACAATGTCTTCGCTTACCTCAACAGAGGGGCGTTCGCCGTCTACTAGAATGACATCAAATCGTCTGGCCAATTCTTGATAAAGAAGTGTTTGCTTGTTCAAGTCTGCTTCTAAAAACTCTTCTGATTTTCTTTCTAAGACGACCCCGGGGGAGAGATCCATCAGAAAAGATATATCAGGTGATGGGCTCAGTAATCTTAGTAGGGTACCGCAAAATCCATCATGGCTGCTTTTTTCCCTTGCAGAGACTCCTATCTCCACCAATGCATCCAAAAGATATCGATCGCAAATAACTACTTTGCCGAAGAGGAGGGGAATCCTTACCTTTAGATTGTAGATAAGCGCCATCTCTACAAAGATAATAAAAGTCCAAAAAAGTCTTATGCATCTATTTTCCAAATGTTGGTGCCCTAGGGTCATCCGATCATTTTGCTGTGAGAGGCTCTTCATACCTTTATCAAACCTCAAAAGATCAGATAAAGCTTTTCCGCTCCTAATGAAGACTTGTCCGAAGGAACTGCATCCGCATCTACTCCACACATATTTGGTTCTTATGTCACATTGTCGAAATGCTTTAGCAAGAAGTCTGGATTGTGACGTTTTTCCAGAGCCGTCTACCCCACTTATAGAAATGAGCATTCGGGGTTGAGAATGCACTTTGAGTTTTAACTCGGCTCCCCAGAGCAGCGTGGCTACAGTATCGTAGAACTTTTGGGTCAAGCCTCTGTTTCTGTCCCTGATTATCTTTCTATAGTAGAGCATCTTGCTGAACCAAAATGAAATCTTCAGCGGCATCTGTAAAGAGTCACAATTTTGAATCTTCTTGAAGTATGAAGCAGAAAACCCACCAAGTTTCTTAGACGCATATTTGATCACTGAATCCGGGACTCGGCTCTTCCCTAGCAGTTTTTCTTCCAAATATGAATAAAGTAGTAAGGAGAAGAGGAACCCATCTAGCCAGCCTCTTTCTCCAACCTGGGTTAGGGCGCTCTCCCAGTTGATATTTTCTCTTAATAACTGATGAATTCTCAGAAGACTAAGCAGGTTTACTTCTTTGTCTTCATAAAAACTATGCGCTAAGGTAACAAGCAGTCCGACCATCGGTGTTGGAATAGTCACAAGAGGATCGTCATCGGATATTCCATAATTGCCATTCCAGATAAGGCCATTATCCAGAAAAGGTACACCCCAACCTATTTGAGTGTGGAGATGGATGGCAGACACGGATTCTCCCTCCCTAAATCTCCTGAAAAGAAACTTCTGGGGCTCCTCAACGTTTTTTAACTCCACATAACCCAATTGCTGCAATATCTTTCTTGCCTCTTCTTCGTAGCCAGGCTTGATTAGCACATCCAAATTATCGGACGTGTAAGGGAAAGATGGAGGCAAGCCTGTTGACTTGAATAGGATATTTTGTATCCCTTCATTTAAGAATCTTCTTCTTACGCTTTTGTACTCATTTCGTGCTACCTTGTATTTGGCTTTCTCTCTTCGAAGTTCCCTTTTTAGAAGATCTGAATGGAAGACGTAACTTTCATTGCTTTTGATCATTAATAAGGGAATACGATTGACTCTTAATATCCTCAAGATTTCTCTGGAATCCAGTGAGGTCACAATCTTACCTTCTTCCGATTGAAGCAATTCTAAAATAGATTTAAGGTTAGAAATTTTGAGAGTCATTTCTGAAGTAATTCTAAGATTCTTTTGGCTACTTCTCTCCACGAGTAAGGCTCAACCATTCTTCGCGTTTCATAGTGGTTGAGCTGCTTTACTCTCTCCACTTTATTCGACAGATCCTTCAACTTATCGAGAAAAAAAAGTCCGTTGTCCTCACCATTGAACATAGTAGGTAACCCCCCATATCTTGTAGTTACAACCGGAAGATTACATGCCATTGCCTCAAGTACTGACAAAGGAACTTCTATCGACGCTGTATTTGAAGTTACAGGAAAGATATAGCAATCAGAAAGCTGATAAATCTCCTCAATATTCTCGACATAACTTCTAATAACTTTCATTCCTGCTATTCTGAGTTCATCCGCCAAATCTTTGTCCTGCTCTGTGCTTGTGCTACCAACAACAATCACCTGACTACTGTCTCTTTGAAGTTCCTTTAAGATGTGAATGTTCCTTTTTCTATTTATGTGGCCAACGTGAAGAATCGTAAATCTGTCTACATCTATCCCATGTTTATTCATCAGTTCCAATTTCCTTTGTTTCGCTACAGGATGGAACATCTGTAAATCAACACCACTTGGTATGAGATCTACCCGACAACCGAGCCTGCAAAGCTGTTTCAACAGACCTGGAGATTGTACGAGTACCAAGTCTGGGACCAGAAAAGGTATAAGGTTCCGTGATAGAAATGAATATTCTGCAGACTGCAAGGCAACCATTATGACTCTTGCTCTCCTTGCATATGATTTGAGTACTTTTGTTCGCAGGAAGCTGGCGAGGGTTGCAGACGCAGACGGTATATACAGAATTGTTGCGGGATCAGAATGATGTACCTCTCTAAACAAAGAGTAATCCAAAAACGTCTTATTGGTGCTTAGCCTTCTAATGTATCTTTCGTCTGTCTCCCCACCCCGGATGGACAGAGCAAGAATATCGTTCTTCCTGTGCAATTCTCTTATCAAATTATAGACGAAATTCTTTACTCCCTCATCAAAAGGAAACTGTAGGCCTTCTGAAATTATGCATATCTCAGAGCTCATTTCTTACGTCTCCATACCACCAAGATGTCTATTCCTGATGGCTTGATAGATGTCGATGGTCCTCTGTGCATTCTTTTTCCATGTATGATACTGACGCACACGGCCCATCAGATTAGAACCCAATTTTGCCCTGAGTAGGTGCCGCCTAGCTAATTGCTGTATTTTTTCTGCCAGATCTTTTGCGTCTCCCGGTTTTGTCAGAATTCCATTTGTGCCATGTTCGATGACCTCTTGAATTGGACCTACCCTAGGCGCGATTACAGGTTTTCCCATAGCACCATATTCAAAGACCTTGATCGGAGAAAAGTTCCAGTTTGAAGCAGGCACAACGCAGATATCCATGCTTGAAATATATTCGGGGATCCTGTCATATGGGACACCGCCGGTTAGTGTGAAACACTCAACTAGACCCTCTTTCTTCAAGAATTCCGGCTGTGTTAAAGGTCCCACTAGCAGAAAATGGATATTATCTGCGCTTTCCATAACCTGTTTCGCCGCCTGAACAAGAAGGCCAATCCCATGATACTCCTTCATGCTTCCAACAAACCCCACCACGGTCTTCCCCTTTAGATTGTATTTGTTGCGTACTTCCTGGCCGTCAATAGCCTGCGGGTCAAACAGTTCACAGTCGACACCATTTGGCAAAACATAGATTCTCTCTGGGGGGATACCTCTTTCTATGAGGTAGTTCTTCATCCCCATCGAAACAGTCACAATTGCATCAGCACGTGTTGCTATTCTTTTCTGAACAGCCAACGCTATGGAAGAGAAATGAGCAGGACCGAACCACCTTCTCTCTTCTGCGGGACCGTTGATTTCAACAATGTAGGGTATTCCCAATTGCTCTGCAATTACGGACGTCGAAACGTGAAAGGAGGAATATCGTTCATACACAAAGTCGGGTGATTCATGTTGGAAGACTTTCTTATAGGTTCGATAGAACGTGACGTTATACCAGATCTTGTAGATCTCTCTCATCGCTGAGCTCACGGTACCTGGAATTATCTGCTTAAGGAGACGAAAATATGATGCTGTCTTTCTTTCTTTCTTTCCCTCACCAGCAATCACAGAAACGACTTCGTTCCCCAGTTGTTTGAAAGCACGGGTCAGATTAACTATGTGGCATATGCTCCCCGAATAAACAGAGTAATCTGTCCTTCCTCCAGGATCTCCCACTGAGTAAAGAATTTTCATCGGAAAATCCCCTCTTTCCTGCCAATGGTGAAAACAGTTCCTGCTAGAGTCCAGAATAGAAATGCAGAAGCATTCCAATACAACAAGGGAATGTATATTGAAGCCACTACGTACAAGAATATGATGCCGCTAAATCCAAAGGAAATAGCTTTCCAATAATTGTCATTGACTTTCTTGAAGAGCACTTGGTTCATCCGGTACACCTTGTAGACTATTAGAAAGTAAAGGATCAGCCCCACCAGGCCGAACTCAGATAAAGTCCGTGCAATCTGGTTACGGCCGGGGGCGTTGTATTCACTGAATGTCTCCGAAATCTCTCCTGTAAAAGAGGGAAAGTAGCTCTCCGACCACATTCCCGGGCCCACACCGAAGAGACGTCCATAGGGTTGTCCTTTTAGGTAATCAGCCACAAACTTTACCCCGGTAATCCTACCAAGGTCCTTCCCTGGTTGCGGAGGACCTGCTTGCTGCATGTATACTAAGCGAAAATCAAGCAGCCAATTTCCCACATCGTATTTCGCGAGGTACGGGGTGAGGTAGACAATGCTGAAGAAGGCCAAGAACAGAACCACACCATAGGAGAAACGTAGGATTGTCCTGTGACCCGCCTTCTTGACCAGTAGGTATAGAACTACGAGAGGAAGAAACAAGAAGGTCGCCCTGGACATTGCGAATGGTAAAGGAATAAACAGTAAAGGTATCAACATCGGCGCTCTAATTCTGATATCCTTGCAGTACAGACCAAGTCCGATAAGGATACACATCGCACTTACAAGGAATAGACTCAAAGCCCCACTAGATCCTCTGGGCAAAGTCCCTGTGACAAAATCCCATCGGATCATGGCGGGCCCAAGGGCCATTAAGCTCGGTCTCCATAGAGAATACTCCACTATGGCGATAGGCACCTGGACAAAGGCAATAAGCAAAATCACGAGAATGAGTTTCTGGAGAAATCTCTCTTCAAAGTCAGAATAGACAAGTACATAGAAAAACAGAATGTATTTCAGGGCGTGCCTGAATCCTAATGCCGCCACAATCAGCGGGGTAGAATTTATCAAGCAAGAAACACAGCCCGCCAGAACAAACAGGCCCAGCAGAACATCGATTGGGGTTCTGAGAGTTCTTTTCCTTTCAACCATCAAAATGAGCGTTCGTAGAAGTAAAACAAGAATGACCAGGTCTTTTGTCCAAGTTAGTTGCCTGGGCAAGATACCAAATGGATCACTGAGCCAGTCAAAAAGATACAATGAGATCAGCATTGCATAGATGCCTACCCTTGGGTTTTTGAAGATAATAACCACAAGAATCATAGAGGTTGGAAGCAGCCAAAGAAGAGGATAGGAATGCACAATCGTGTAGCCGATGTATCCCGCCAGCAATACGATTGTGAACACGTTTAGCACAGCTGCGTGAAGCGGTTTTCTGAGATGCAAGATCAAGGTATTTGCTCCCTTGTGCGTCCAAAACTCAGAGCCCAACAGATCTGGTGTCGGGCGAATACCCAACCACGAATGCCCGTAAGGGAATTCCTTTCCAAATTCGCGAAATCTTCATAACCCTTCTTCCCAAAAACCCACAATGCCTCTCTATGAGATCCAAATTCTCTAATTTCAAGCCCAGTCTGTCCAAAGAATACGACTTCAAAACTCTGCAAATATGGCATATCGAGGACCCCGCTAACTGGAGGCATGAGGCCTGCCCTTATCATTCTTCCCAATCTGACCCATTCTACGATTTGGCTTTGGCCCACAGAGAATGAACTCAAGACATGTTATGTAGGTGCCGAAGGTATTCTGCCCCGAATATTGCATTCCTAAGCCCTCGCCAAATTCATTTCTTCGAGACTCTATCATTGACTATCCCCAAGAAAATACCATAGAAAAACAGTTTCCAATGCCAAAGGGTGACAACAGGTAGGACCTTCAAAATCAACTCCGCTTCGCTATCATATCATATATCTCTTCCAGTCTGTCAATCTGTCTTGCTATATTGTAATGCTTTTCGATGTGTTGTCGTGCTTCCTCTCCCATTCTTTCCCACATATGCGGATTAGAAACAAGAAACTCTAGTCCCTCTGTTAGAGCACGTACATCTCTTTCTGGTACTAAACATCCACTCTGTCCATCCACAATCACCTCGGGTATGTCGCAATGGTTTGTCGAGAGAATCGGCATGCCAGATGCGGAGGCCTCTATGAGAGAAACCGGCACTCCTCCTTCCGAATCGCCATTAGATGCATGAACGCTCGGAGAAAGAAAGATGTGGTGTCGTTCAACCTCTCTCAAAAAGACAGAATGTGGCTGATATCCCATCATCCTCACATAATGATTCAATCTATGCTTCTTGATTGTCGTCAGGATCTTCTCCTTTTCTTTTTCCTCTTCCGGTGCTCCATTAGAATCTCCAATGATCGTCAAATCCAGTTGCAACTGAGGATAAGCTCTTCTCAGTCGGCCAAAGGCCTCGATACCGTAAGGAATCCCCTTCTTCTCTCGAAAACGTCCGGCAATCAAAACACCTATCCTATCACTTGCTTCAGGTCTTCGAGGTAGAAATTTAATCTGGTTGAGATCGACGCCCAAGTGTTGCACAATGATTTTTTCTTCGGAGCACCCCAGTTCCATCGCATGGCTTTTCATGTGATGTCCTTCTACAAGAAAGCAATCTCCTTCCTTGAATAGTTTTCTATATCTTAATTTCCACTTACTATTTTGATGCGGAAGCTTGCTTAAATCAAAACCGTAGAAGGTAGTAATTAACGGTAACTTGAACATACTTTTGAATCTTAGAAAACTGTACCCAGAAGGACCGAAGTGAGCATGAATTAAACAGGGTTTATCTTTTACTAAAAAGAACAAAAAACCTGGATAGAAATTGAATAATTTATTCCATCCTTTATTAAGGAAAGTAGTTAAATCCCCTAAACCATCTTTTAATTCCAAACACCTAATTTTTTCTGTCGGATATATATCTAAGTTCTCTGTGTTAAGAGCATAAACGACAGGCCGATATCTTCTGAAGCTTTTTATTTGTCCATATATCCATGTTTCTGTAATTGGTAAATAGGAATCAGCTATGTAATGGATAACTGTCTTCATAACTTTTCCTTCGTAGAACGTGAATTGCAATTCTCCTGCCAAGCCATTTCACGAGTTGGAGGCCTTAACTGACGCAGTAATTGGAAAACCTCTCTGTATACGCTCCTATCCAATATAAACAAAAGACCAGCATAACTTATTACTCCAACGGTCGCAGTTGATGTAAGTAAGACCAAATCAGTTGTCCCCAACATATTCTCCAGAGAAAGGCGCACTGCGAATACAATTCCTCCCATTCCTATCGCTGCTAAAAATATTAGACTGAGCTGCTTGATAAAATGGCTGAATTTTAGATCAATTAGTCTGAAAGGAATGGCAAAACCTGGATACATTATTAAGAATGAAGCTATAGCGTAAGCAACGGTTACTCCTTCCACATCCCAGCGAAGTCCTATAACAAAAGCAATGGTACAGACGAGAGTTGCAAAAATTCCCCAGCGCAATTGAATATCAGTTCGTCCTTGAGAATTATAGATCCATCCGATTGTAGTCAGTATGGATTCCACTAAGCCTACCAAAGCAAGAATTTGAACCAAGAAAATTGATCTCTCCCATTGGAGACCAAAAATCACTCTGATGAACTGGGGAGTAAGGACTAAAACCCCAACCATTAATGGAAAAGTCACCGTAGCAATATAGCGGGTACTCTTTACGTAAGCGTAACGTACCTTACTTTTATCATTCTGGATCGCGGAAAGACTGGGAAACATGACCCGCCCTATAACAGAAGAAATATTACCTAAGGGAAATAATAATAGCCAATAAGCCAAATTATAGAACCCCAAGGGACCTGCACCAAGGAATTTCCCAATAAGTAGATTATCAAGGTTACGAGCAAAATAATTTACAAAATTAAATCCAGTGAAATTCAAACCAAAACCAAGAAGTTCCTTAACTCGCTGCCATTTAAAAAAAATTCTTGGTCTCCACCTGGAAAAATTCCACAGAAAAATCACCATTACAAGACTGGAAATGATCCTTTGCCAGACAAGACTCCATACTCCAAATCCAGAAAAAGCAAAAACAACAGCCGCCGTGCCCGAAATTGCGACTGCCGATATCTCAATGATAGCCAGGGGCTTAAAATTCAATTCTGTCATAAATAGAGCAGTTTGGACAATGCCAAAGGAAGAGATGAAAAAAGTTGAAGCTAATACCATGATAATGGGAGTTAGTCTATCTTCACCGTAAAAATAAGCAATTGCTGGGGCTAAAACTACCAACAGGAATGCCAGAAGAAGTCCCGTCAATACGTTCATCCAAAAACTGGAAAACAGATGCGCTTCTGTGAGTCCTTTGCGTTGTATTAATGCCGCAGTCAATCCAAAATCATGGAATACCATTACCAGGTTAGTAAATACAACCACCATAGCAAGCAACCCAAAATCATTTGGTGTAAGCAATCTGGCCAAGAGAGCTGTAATCCCAAGTTGAAGTAACAACCCAGTAATCCGTGATGTTCCCGTCCACCTAACACCTTGAACAGTTCTGCTCGTGAGGTTCATGATTTTATCATTATTTTTGTGAACAGATATTATCGCTTTCACTAATTCAGCTATCCTTATCACTTATTTTTTCAAGGTCAAAAGAAACTCCAGGTTTCATTATATTTCGCAGGAACATTATTCCGCAACACACGTACCGCAGAAAGGGTGTTCTGTTTACGTCGAGAACTCTAAAGGTGTTAACCACAAATCTTTGATCAGCATTTGAACAAATTCGGGATTCTGAAGTTTTCCGGTGACGCTAATTCTATTTAATCTCCCGTTACCTAGCCTGACTTCCGCACGAAGAAGGGAAAAATAAAATAAGGCTTTTCGGGGACTTCCATGATCGATGTCACCAAATCTATTGTTTATAGCTCTTGCTGGCTTGCCAAAAGCAATTGAGTTCTCTGGGACCTCTATCAATACAGCTGAATTTACCCTAATAAAACTGTTTTTGCGGATAGTTACCCCCGCTAATATTAAACAACGTAAGACTAAGTCTACATTATCCTCAATTACTATCGGCCCTAAAATCATAGATTGTCTCTGTTGAGGAACCCGGGTACTAAAGGCTTTTCTTCGGTTAGGTCGACTAGCAAAGCTTCTGTAATGATGACTATAAGAATAGACCTTACAGCCGCTTGCAACCCCGACATCGTTTCCAACATAGGCACCACCTGGATTTGAAATAATACAGAAAGGAGCAATACTCACATTTTCACCCAAATACTCTAATCTCTTTTGGTAATAGCGATGCCGAAGGTTGAATCCCAAGAGACCCGGCAAATAGAAAATTGTCAATAAAATCAGGTCACGCAATCCTTTCGGCCCATGTTTTAGAGATAAAAAGTTTTTTTAATTTTTTGAAGCATAATCTCTCAACACCTTTATAATCCTATTGGCATCCCGTGTAGAGATCTTCAAGTGCGTTGGCAGATTGACATTATGCTCCGCGACGTATTCTGCAATAGGGCAACTGCCTTTTTGGTAAAATAGATTATTTGAAGCCGATCCTCTTGGATGAATAGGACAGTTGAACCATTCTCCCAGCTCTATTCCATCACTTCGAAAAAGTTCTTTCAATTTCTCTCTATTTTCCACTAAAGACCAATATCTTATATACGATGATTTAAAACGTCTGTCATCATTCTCAGGTATCTTATAACCAAGCTCTTTCAATGACTTTCTATAAAATCTGGCAATCTTACGTCTATGCTCGAGATTTCGATCAACATTTCTCAATTGACTCAACCCTATTTTAGCTTGAATATTCGATAACCTGACTGGATATTCCTTAGGCCTTTTTCCTTTTATTTCTTCTTCACTTGTGGACTGAATGAAAAAGTCTAGCTTGCTCAGCATCCTCACCACATATTTGCCGACAAAGCGTATAAACGGATGATTGAGAATATTGTACAAAACAATTTGTAAAACCATTTTTTTAATAGTTTTTTCATCATAAAATCCCGATTTGGTTTGAATTTCCCGCATTCTGGCTGCTATTTCTTTATCATTAGTTATCGCCATACCTCCCATTCCTGTAGAGATAATTTTTGACTGCTCTGTAGTGAAATATGCTGCGTCTCCAAACATTCCAGCTTTTTTGCCATTATATTCAGCACCGAGGGCATGAGAACAGTCCTCGATTATTTTTAGATTATGTCTTTTCGCGATGTCTGATATAGCACTCATATCGCAAAAGGAAGCAAATGTATGTTGAGCATATATCACTTTGGTTCGGGGAGTTACTTCTTTTTCTATTTTATTAACGTCTATATTTAACGTAGTAGGATCAATATCAACATAAATAGGCCTTGCCCCACAGTAGATGATGGCATTAGGTACCACTACGCAAGTATAGCCTGGTAAGATAACTTCATCACCTTCCTTGATTCCCATGGACTTTAATATCGCATAAAATGCCATTCTCCCTGCGCCAAAGCTGAATACGTATCTGACTCCTAGATATGTAGCAAATTCCTCTTCATATTTTTTTATATCTTCTCCTTCCGTAATACCTTTCCTTGAAAAAAGTAAGGAAGCTAAGATAATTGAACATTCTTTCCAGGTTGTACTTCCAGAACCAAAAGATACTTCCCGTATGTGTTTCCCTAGGAAGATAGCTTTAAAGATTTTTGGAATATTCTTTAAATTCATTTAATTACTCTTTTTATCTCGCTATCTCGCATTAAATCCGCCATCAATAATCAAGTTGGTACCTGTTATCCATCTTGCTGCATCAGAAAGTGAGAATACCCAAACATTGGCAATATCTTCTGATTTTCCCAACCCCAACGCATAACGTTTCTTTAGATTACTCACTTCCCCCCTGATAATTGCTCCGAGAATCTTTCGGCCATTCCTCTCTGTGTACGGCCTGGAGAAACACAATTTACTCTTATATTTTTTGAAGCAAACTCAATTACGAGAGACTTGGTAGCTGAAATCAAAGCCCCTTGGTGGCAGAATGTCCAACCGAAGCTGCACCTCCAACAATTCCCGCAGTTGAAGCAATAAATACGAAACTTGCACTGTTTTCATCTAAATCTTTCTTTTTGAAGCAATTCTGGCAAGCTCAAAGCCAGAGATGACATGCACAGCAACCGTTTTCTCGTAACAAGAAGGTCTCAGACTCCTCAGGGATAATGCCATCCTTGTTCCGGCTGACTGTAGTAGCAGCTGCTCCGTTCCCAAGAATTGTTCGGTTCCCTCTATCTTTTGGATGAATAGGCTTTGTGTATACCTCCGAGGAAATTAATAAAACATTTGTGAGAACATTACTCAATATCAGGCTTTTTGCTAAAGCCAGATCATCCTCCGGTTGTAATCAAGCGCACCAATACTCGTTTTGAGTCCAGGTTCTTTTTGCAAAATCCATGATCCGAAAGGCCAATAACGGTCTGGGCTTTGTGCACATAACCTAATAAGATCAATTTTATCTCTCTCATAGTTTCTGGAAACTTTTTCTGACGCTTTCAATGCTAAATCAAGTACAGTTTCCTTTTGTTTAACTACATGTCCTTCTCTCACTCCTTTTGCTTTCAATTTTCTCAACATTCCAATTTAAGAATTCCTTTTCTAAGCCTGTGTTAGTTACAATAACCTCGCGTAAATAATATTCAATGTTTCCTATTTCCACATCCATAGTTAATCCTGGTCAAAAATAGTTTTCACTCCTTATTGCTTCTTTTGTACACTTGATAACAACAATTTTATTCCTTTCTCTCCTACTAGCCAATAATCTCTCTCACCGCCTCAATCACATGTTTCACGTCTTCATCCGTCAATTTTGGTGATAGTGGAACCGATAGGGTTCTATCCGAAATCCATTCTGCATTAGGGAAGTCACCTCGTTTATAGTTGAAGGTTTCTTGATAATAAGGGTGTAAATGCAGGGCAATGTAATGAACTCCTACACCGATATTTCGCTTTGTCATTTCATCCAAAAATTCATCTCGGGTTATCTTTGAATTATCAATATCAAGTAATAAAGTATATAAATGATATGCATGGCGACTATTGGGCTCAACTGGAGCAGGGGTAAACATTGGCAAATTTTTAAAAGCTTCATTGTAACGATTCCAAATCTCCTGACGTCTTTTCCAGTATTTATCTATTCTTGGCAATTGATGAATACCAATTGCTGCTTGGAGATCCATCATATTAAACTTAAAACCTGCATATACTACTTGATAATGCTTATAACCTTGGTCACTGAATCTTTTCCAGGCATTTTTACTCATTCCATGTAAACCAAGTGTTCTAATTTGATTAGCGTACTCTTCATTGTCTGTGATTGCCATTCCTCCTTCGCCAGTCACAATATTTTTGGTGACATAAAAACTAAAACATCCCAGGTCTCCAAAAGTTCCTATTTTTTCTCCATGGTATTCAGTCTCAATGGCATGGGCACAGTCTTCTACTATTTTTAAATGATGTTTTTTTGCAATATCCACAATAGCGTCCATATCACAGGAACGGCCAGCAAAATGAACTGGAAGGATAGCTTTTGTTTTTGAAGTAATTTTCCTTGCAATGTCTTCTGGACTAATATTCATTGTATCCTTCTCACAGTCTGCAAAAACAGGAATTCCACCTGCGTGAATTACGGCATTGGCAGTGGCAGCAAAAGTCATTGTGGGAACGATGACTTCATCTCCTGGTTTTATACCTATAGCGACCATGGAAAGATGTAATGCGGCCGTGCAGGAATTTAAAGCTATTGCAAATTTGCTGCCTTTATATTCTCTGAACATTTCTTCAAATTTGTGGACCTTGGGACCCGTCCCCAACCAGCCAGATTTCATTGATGCAACTACTTCATCGATTTCTGGTTGCTCAATCAAAGGGCTCCCGAATACTAAAAAGTTTTTTCTCATAATTTCACTACTCCAAAACCTATTAGCCTACTAATCCTCCCACTCTCACCGTCTACGAGAGAAACCACAGGCTCGCGAGTATTACTGAGTGTGATCCTTCCTATCCCTCTTTGCTCAACTTGTTGTTCAACTTGAAAAAATCTATCACACTCTCACATAAGTCCCTTTTTGCCCTCTCTTTACTTACCTCTTTTGACTCCTCCGAGAGCTTTTTCTTCTCCTCCTCACACCACTCTAATAT
>Ga0209979_1002710_pt1 | contig 16535 bp, 13 predicted proteins | sample AnhtaG_FD_183114 | JGI IMG/M metagenome (GOLD analysis project Ga0209979, IMG submission 183114) | Deep subsurface microbial communities from Anholt, Denmark to uncover new lineages of life (NeLLi) - Anholt_01485 metaG (SPAdes) (version 2) | ecosystem: Environmental > Aquatic > Marine > Oceanic...
ATCTTTCAGAACCTCTACAAAGATTCCACCAAGTCCAAACATAATTACCGGGCCAAAATGAGGATCTTTCATCATCCCTATAATAATCTCTGTTCCTTGAGGAACCATAGTATAGGCTATTACTCCTGAAATCCTCGCCTTTTTATTATATTTCTTAGTCTTGGAAATAATTTCCTGATAAGCTAACCCGGCTTCTGTTTCATCTTTAATATTTAGTTTTACTCCTCCTGCATCTGTTTTATGGATGATGTCAGGAGAGACAATTTTCATCACTATAGGAAAATTTATTTCTTTGGCCAATCCGGCAATTTCATCTTCGCTCTTTATTAATTTGAAATCAGGAACAGGAATTCCATATTCCATCAATAATTCTTTTGCCTCTGTCTCCAATAAAGGTCTTTTCCCTGCCTTTGCTCTTTCGATAAGGTTATGCAATTTTTATTCCTCCTCTAACCTCTGAATAAAAAATTTAATTTTCCTACTAAACTATTTACTTTTTTATATTTTTATTTTCCAAGAAGGCAATTTTCTAATTAAAAAATTACACGTTATTAACCAGGTAATTAATGATACTGTATACGGATATTCGTTCTTTTATTAAGCCATTCTCCATACCACACAAGATGTTTTATACATATTGAAGCCTGCTGGGGATCTATAAATGTTGGTATTCCCGCTTTCCAAAGGCTACGTCTCTGTTCTTCTACCTCATCTGCACATAACCATGCTACCAACAGGGGTATTTTTATTTTTTTCTTTGCTTCAACTAAAAACGATAAAAGCTCTTCTTTAGTATCAAAGTGACTAGGAATAGTTATTAATATAATATCCACTTCATCACATTTTAAAGCTTCTATGCAACGATAATAAAGATTTTCTTCTCTGGTGAATGTCATGTCGATTGGATTTCGAACTGATGCAAAAGATGGTAAAAAAGTGCGCAATATTTCCTGTGTTTTTTCTGACAATTTTGCTAATTTTAAACCTAGAGATGATATGGCATCTGTCGCAATCACTCCTGGGCCACCAGCATCTGAAATTATAGCTATTTTATTACCTTTTAATGGACCCAAAACACAAATTGCCGAGGAAACGTCATATAATTCTCTAAGATTATTTACTCGGATAATACCCATTTGGCGGAATGCACTATCTACAACTTGATCTTTCCCACTCATTGCGCCAGTATGAGAAAAAGTAGCTTGCGCCCCTTCAAGAGTATAACCGGACTTTAGTGCTACAATTGGTTTTTCAAGTGATATTTTTGGTGCAATTCGCAATAAGGAACGACCATCGGCGATATCTTCTAAATATAGGCTGATACATTTTGTTTCCGGATCACTTCCTAAATACTCAATAAGATCAACTTCATTAACGTTTAATTTATTGCCCAGACTTATATATTTAGAAATTCCTGCCTCTCGAACAGACAGATTGCTGGAAAATGCACTACAGATAGATCCACTTTGTGAAATAAAGGAAATATTCCCTTTATTAGGATAAATTTCAAAAGTAGCATGTAAACTATTTGAAGTATTACAAAGACCTGCACAATTTGGTCCTATTATTCGGGTTGAAGATTGATCAATTAATTTTCTAATCTCTTCTTCTAATTTTATTCCATCAAATCCGATTTCTTTGAAACCTGCTGTCAATATCATTATAAATTTAGTATTTTTATTAATACATAATTTTATTGCGGGAGTAATAACACTCTTTGGTATCATAAAAATCGCTAAATCTATTCCCACGGGCAGTTCGTCGACGCTCTTAAAAATGGGAATGTTAAAAACAGAACCGCCCTTAGGATTAACAAGATATAATTTTCCTTTAAAATTCTTTTCTACAATATTTTTTACAATTCTAAAACCCATTTTAGTTGGGCTAGCAGAAGCACCGATGATTGCAATAGATTGAGGATTAAAAAGATATTTTAATTTACTTTTCTGCATAAAGACCACCGACTATATTTTATATAATTTTCAATATTTCTTCGTATTTTATTTTGAATTCTTATTTTGCTCGAATTTCAATAACTAAGTTTATTGAGTCAATTTTTAAAAATATTTTTCAAATTTTTCTATAAGCTATATTTGTTTATTAATTATCGTTTGTTTATTTTACCTTTGACAAAATCAATTCCTTTGTGAAATAATTCTATATTTAATTCTGTATTTTCCCTTAGGTTTTTTCTAATAGAATAAATTATATCGTTCCTTGTAATAAATGAATTTATTCTATTATCTAATCCAAAAAGGACTCCCAATAAATATAAGTTTACTGCTTTGCTCATACCTTCCTGTTTTGCCTTTAACTCTGCATCTATTAAAAAAATATTATTCTTTATTGATTTTTGCAATTGCTTTATTTCTTCTTTTTTAGCTTTATCTTTTTTAGACAAGAAGGTACTATCATTAATTATCTTAGTATTTATAATTAAAATTGTATCCTTATTTATATAATCAATATATCCAAAAGTTTCATTCATATCCATTGATAATAACGAATTAACTGAATATTTGGGTACTAGAGGCGAATAAACATCTCCAATTCTTACCTGAGCTCCCACAGAACCTCCTCTTTGTGCCAATCCCTTTTTATAAGTTACTATTACCTTAAGGTCTTTCGACATGGCAGCAGTTGCTAATATTTTTGAAAGTGTTATAATCCCTTGTCCACCAATACCTATTAATAAAAAATTGTAGATCATTTACTTTTCCTCCCCTTTAATTGCATTAACAGGGCATATTTGAGCACAAATTCCACACCCAGTACAAATATTTTTATCAATAAAATATTCATTATTATTAATTATGGCAGGACAAGAAATATTTTTTATACATGCATCACATTTTATACACTTTTCTTGGTCTATATAATATGGTATATTCTTGCTTCCATGTCTCATTTTTTGCAGAACACACTCTTCTTTAGATATTATAACTTTTACACCCTTTTTAGATATTGTTTTTGCCACAATATCAATCGATTTTTCCACTTCGAAAGGTGATATCGTAACGGTAAATGCCCCGATTGCTTCTGTTATCTTGGAAATACTAATTACATTAGAAGGTTTACCAAATAAGCCTAAACCTGTATTTGGATTAGGTTGAAAACCGGTCATAGAAGTCCAAAGGTTGTTTAAAACAATAACTGTTAAATCACAACCATGTTGCATGGCATTAATTAAGGGCGGAATTCCACTATGGAAAAATGTTGAATCCCCTAATGTTGCTATTACTGGTTTTGTTGCACCTGAAATTTTGAATCCATGGGCTAAACCTATGCTTGCGCCCATGGTAACTTCTGTCCATAATATTTCAAGTGGCTTATAGACACCTAATGAAGTACACCCTATATCACCAGTAACAATAATCTCATCCTGTTTAAAGCCTAATTTTTTTATAGCTTTATTAATTATATAGTAAGTAGCCCTATGAGGACAGCCTGCACAAAATGTTAAATTATTTTCCGATTTATAGAATTTAACTTCATTTCTATCTAGTTGAATATTTTTTTCGAACTCTAATTTTCTATCAATCAACTTGGATACAGCACTAACAACATTTTCCGTATTATTTTCCCCCACTCTAGAAAGGGTGCCATCCTCTTTTCCTAAAACCGGAACTATTTTTTTCATATTCGCCATCGTCTTTTTAACCATTATTTCAGTAATGGGTTCCTGTTCTTCTATAACAAGGATTTTTTCCACATTCTGAATCATCTTTTCCACTTTATTTTCTGGCCATGGATTCTCACTATCTATTTTTAAAGTACTAAGTTCTAAGCCGAAATAATTTATGATTTCTTGAAGATAGGTCCAAGAAACTCCAGAAGCAATTACTCCAAAATTATTTTTAATATCTAACTGATTTAAATTAAGTTTATCAAATAATTCTAATACTTCTATATGCTTTTTTAGTAGTAATTTACGTTGATTTACTCTATCTGCTAAAATCGTAGTATAATTTTGTGCATCTTTTTTAAATTCAAACCTCTTTAAGGAAGAAGAATAATTATCACATTCAACTATTCCCATCGTATGTGACACATTTGTAGTTGATCGAAGGATAATAGGAATCTGAATTTTTTCAGAAGCTTCAAAAGCTATTTTTGTTAACTTTTTTGCATCCATAGGATCGGAAGGGTCTAAAATGGGAGCTAAAGATATAAGGGAATAAAATCTTGAATCCTGTTCTGTACAGCCTGCATGAGTACCGGGATCATCTGTAACATAAATTACCATTCCTCCCTTAACCCCTTTGTTCGCAATATTGATAAGTGTATCTGAAGCAACATTTAAACCCGCCATTTTCATAGTAACTAATACTCTCTTGCCGGACCATGCAGCTGCTGTTGCTATATCAAAAGCTACTTTTTCATTAACGCTCCATTCAACATACACTTTTAAATTTTCTTTTTTTACTATATCAGCTAAAAAAGGAATAAGCTCGCTGGAAGGGGTACCTGGATAACCAGTTACAACCTCGACGCCAGATTCTAATGCTCCTTCTGCCACTGCTTCATTTCCTGATAATAATTTTTTAATCACTTTTATTGTCTCCCTCCTAAATAGTTTCAAAATATTCAATTTAAATTATACTTTAGCTCCCAATAAAATATTAATTATCCAATATTATTTATTTCTATCATAGCCTGAATAAATTTTTTATTTTCATAAGAGGTCCCTATAGTAACGCGAATGAAATTTGGGCAACCGTAGGGTTTTCCTGGTCTTACAATTACTCCTTTCTTCAATAATTTCTCAAAAATAGTTTCGCTATCTTTTTTTACGTCAATAAAAATAAAATTTGTTTCTGTGGGAACATAGAAAAGTCCTAATTTATCCAATTCCTTATATAAATATTTTTTACCTTCATGGTTCGCTCTTAAAACTTTTTTGCGATGTTCTTCATCATCTAAAGAAGCAAAAGCTGCAACTTGAGCAAGTCGATTTGTAGTAAAAGGATTTACTACTCTCCTTAGATAGCCGATCAATTCTGGCTTGGCTATACCGTAACCGACTCGAACTCCTGCTATTCCAGCTATTTTAGAAAAAGTACGGATAACAATTACATTTTTTCCTTCTAAGATATAAGATAAACCACTAGTATAATTCTTATTTTCAACATAGTCATGATAAGCTTCGTCAAAAACAACTATGATATCTTGTGGAATTTTTTCCATAAATCTATTTATTTCTTCTTTGGTTAAGATCGTCCCGGTAGGGTTATTAGGATTACATAGAAAAATCATTTTGGTTTTCTCGTTGATTCTTTTAACTATTTCCCCCAAATCAAAACGGAAATCTTTCAGCTTAACCGAAATTAATTTTCCTCCCATAATTTTCACTGCAGTTCTATAGGCAGGAAAAGTAGTTTCGCAAGTGATGACTTCATCACCCTCATTAATAAAAGCCATCCCCACAAGATCAATAACATCATCTGCACCATTACCAAAAATTATCATCTCTTTATCAATTTTTAATTTGTGAGATAATTTCTCTCTTAAGAGTCTGCTTGTTGCTTCGGGATAAAGGTTAATATTTTCTACTTCTTTTTTTATAGCCTCTATTGCCAATGGGGAGGGTCCTATTGAAGTTTCATTAGAAGCTAACTTTATAACTTCTTTTAAACCTAATTCTCTTTTAACCTCTTCAATTGGTTTACCTGGGATATATGGACTTAAATCTAAGACACCTTTTCTCACTAAGATCTTTTCATTTTTCATTTCTTTTACCCCTTTCTATATAAATAAAATAGAGCACTAATTCACTTTTTTGCAAACAATTTATTTCAACTTGTTTACTTTCTCTAACTTTTCTGCAACATCGCCCAAACCAATTTTCTCGAGTTCTTTTCGGGTTTGCCAGCCAGTTTCTAAATCCCATCCGTGTAAACGATAAATTGTATCTAACATCCTATCCCATATTTCGTGGTCAAGATGCTCCCCTTTGTAAGGTCCTGTCTTCACTGGTTCATTATAATATCGTTCACATGGATAATCATCACTTCTATCAAATCCAGTATGAATAGTATTAAAAGCTTTTTCTAAGTTATGTGCTTGTAATCCAATATGCAATAACTCGTCTTTAGAAAGTAATCTTCCTGTCGCACTGGAAAATAATTCAACCCAGTCATCTACGGTCTGCCCATATACATAACTACATAACCCTAATATATCTTGGACAGCCTTTTTTTTCTGATTATAGTATAGATCCTCTGGCACGTTTTCATATGAATTAATAGGTCGATCACTTCTTAGCCAAAAACCATTCAAACTGCCTCGTAAATGTCTTCCTGCGACAGGAGATAAAATAATCCCAAATCCCCATCCTTTATTAATTCGAATTCCGTCCAAAGAGTCCTGAGCCTTAACATGAATGACAAATCTTTCAGAATTCTTACCCAATTTTTTCGCAGCTTCTAGGGCACCATCTGCTAGAAAATCACCAAAACCTTCTCGATAAGCTAATTTTTTAAGCATTTCTATCATGGCTTGGTAACTACCCCAAACTAATTCAAGTCCATCGGTCTCCTTCTTGGTTATAAGGCCTTTTTCGTAACATTCAAAAGCCCAGGAAATTGCCTGAGCAGCATTATCTCCATCCAAACCTAATTGGTTGGTCAATAAGTGTGCATATATTGCGGCTTCTATGTTCGTATTATCAATTTTTGTACAATAAGAATTTGCGGAATTATTCCACCAACCTTCTCCCTGTACCTTGTATGGGCCCTCTTTAATATCCATCCAAGGTTTACAGGAAATAGGACAACTAAAGCATGCAACCGTAGCTTTACGGTATTTTTTTATTACTCGTTCAGCGATTTTTGCTGTTTTATCTTTACCCCAATATTCATCTTGTCCATTTCTCACCGGTCTATATCCTTGTTCCCAGGAAGGTGAGTCCAGTCGCCCTCCCATTGCACCATAATAACCCTTTTCTCGAATTTCCTTAATTAATTGCCACTGATTTATCTTATGCATCTCTTCATTGACAGCATCCATAAAATGATCAGGTTGAGCTATTTCGGCATTTTCTTTCCCTCGAACTGCAATGGCTTTTAGATTTTTTGATCCCATGACTGCACCACACCCTGAACCACCGGCAGCACACCCTCTATCCGCAATAATACAAGCAGATTTTACTAAATTTTCACCTGCTGGACCAATAGCCGCCACTCTAATTCTTTCATCATTTAAATTCTGACGGATATCCTTTTCTGTTTCCCAAGTAGTTTTTCCCCATAGAAAACCAGCATCTCTAATTTCAACCTTTTTATCACATATCCAAAGATAAACAGGATTTTTAGCCTTCCCGCTAATGATTATATTATCAAATCCTGCGAATTTAATTTCAGCTCCAAAAAATCCACCCACATTAGCTGAACCCATTCCATTATTAAAAGCATTTTTGGTATCAACCGATACTCTACATGCACCTCCGGCAAGAGTACCTACTAATACACCAACACCAAAAGCAAGCAAGTTCTCAGGGTCACACCATTTTACTTCAGGATTCAACTCATTTAAAAGTATCCATGTATTTATTGATCTCCCGCCTATCCATCTTTTCGCATATTTTTCTGTTGGTTCAGTCCATATCTTGCTATCAGTAAGATTGACTCGCAAAATATTACCAGCATAACCGTAATGTTTCTTAATTGTTTTTTTCATTTCACTATCCCCCTGGCTCCAAAAAAACAGTGTTTAACGCAAAGAGGAACATCTTCATCTATACAAAAATCGCACGTTTCATCTATGCTCATCATAATTTCTTTATTATTATTATTTCTTGACACCCTAGTACTGGATAATTCTGGATTAAAAAACTTATGTCCACTTTTATGAAAGGAGCAAGCTAATTCACATCTTAGGCATCCTTTGCATTTTTTTGGATCTAGCCATAATTTAGAAACCTTCATATTCCCTCTCCTATCCTTAATAAATTATAGACTTCAACACCTTTACAGGTTGGGAATTCTTGCTTAATTAACATTCAGATAACAATTCCACTACCCTATCCATTTCCCATTGTTCTCCAACATTGAATCTAATAAATTGGTTATCTAATCCTGAAAATTCATTCTCCCATCCAGGTAAAGTATAAATATTATTTTCTTTTAAATGTTCCCAAACATATTTAGCTTTTTTTTCTCTCTTAAACTCTACTAAAACAAAATTTGATTTAGAATCAAAAGCAGTCAAACCTAGCTTATTTACTTGCTTGATAAAATTATCTCTTACCTTCTTTATTTTCTCCCAGGCTTCTTGATAATAATCTAAATATCTTAAAACCTTCGCAGCAGCTTTTTCTGCCATTCTATTTACTCTAAAATTTTGAACGAAAAAAGTTAATTTCTTTATATTCTGAGGATTAGAAATAGCAAAACCTAAACGCAATCCGGCTAACCCAAAATTTTTAGAAAAACTTCTGGAGATAATTAAATTTGGATATTTATCTATTAAATTTATTATCGTTTCCCCTAAATATTCGTAGTTACATTCATCAACTATTACCATTCCTTTTGCTCTTTGCAATATATCAATTATCTTATCCTTGGGGACTTCAGTGCCAGTGGGATTATTAGGATTACATATCCAAATTAAGGAAGCTTTCTTTAATTCTTGGTCAGAATAATTAATAATATATTTATCATTATGTATACAATTAACTAAAATTTTGGAGGAATTTACCCTATCTGCGCTCGCCTCATATTGAAAAAAAGTAGGAACAGGGATTAAAATCTGACCTTTATAAGCTCGGGTAACCATTTCAATTACTTCATCTGACCCATTAGTCGGTAAAATATTTTTTGCTTTTACTCCTACATAATTAGCTAAAATTTCTCGTAACTTAATATATCCTCCTCCGGAAGGATATAGATTAATATCTTTTAGTTCTTTGGCTAACTCTTTTATTAACTCTGCGGGTAAAGGATATTTAAAATAAGAATTAGTTAAATCTATTTTTTCTTTTTTCAATTTTACTTCCATCTCTATTTTATTTTTTACTCCTTTCCTGTTTCATAAAAAATAACCAAAATTATTTTCCTATTCAGTTTATTAAGCTTAAAAATTTTTACCTATCTCTTATTCAATTCCTGGTATTTTTAATTTTTTTTCTACCATTCGAAGAATCCTATCAACTATAAAGGTTAAAATTAAATATATTACCCCTACAGTAATAAATATTTCAGTATATCTAAAACTACGAGCACCAATAATTTTTGCAGTTGCAGTCAACTCTATACAGGTAACCATAAAAGCTAACGAAGAATATTTTACTAAAGATATAATCTCATTAGAACAAGACGGTAGCGACTTTCTTAAAGCTTGAGGCATTATAATACACAATATCGCTGTAGATCTTCTCATTCCCAAAGCCTCAGCAGCCATCATTTGCCCAGATTTAATCGATATTATTCCTCCTCTGATATATTCTGAATGATAAGCAGCGGTGCAAATAGAAAAACCTATTACTGCGGAAGTAAAAGGAGAAAAAAATATTCCAATACTGGGAAGTCCAAAAAAGATAATTAATAATTGTACCAACAATGGGACTCCTCTAAAAAAGAATGCGTAACCTTCACATAGAAGATTTACAAATTTATTTCCATATGTCCGACCTATAGCTATCAATACCCCTAAAATATAACCTATAAAAATAGACAACACTGATAATTTTATAGTAACTAATGTACCCTCAAATAAAGGGAGCAAGAGGATATTTCGAATAAAAGTAAGGTTTTCCATCTTTATTCTTCCGACTTTCCGTAAAGTTCAGTTATTTTACAAAGAAATTGTCTGGTTCGCTCATGGTCAGGATTAGTAAATATTTTATAAGGAGTACCTTGATCTATAATCTTTCCGCTCTCTATAAATATGACCTCATTTGCTACCGAACGAGCAAATCCCATTTCATGAGTAACCACTACCATGGTCATCCCGCTAATAGCTAATTTTTTTATTACTTCTAATACTTCCCCGATTAGTTCCGGGTCAAGGGCTGAAGTAGGTTCATCAAAAAGCATTACCTTGGGATCCATAGCTAAAGCTCGGGCTATAGATACTCTTTGTTTTTGTCCTCCTGAAAGTTGCGCAGGATATAAATCAGCTTGTTCTTCCAGGCCTACCTGTTTAAGCTCTTCTATCGCTTTTTGTTTGGCCTCATCTTTCCCCATGCCCTTTACTTTGATTAATCCTATTTCAACATTCCTTAAAGCGTTTAGGTGATCAAATAAGTTAAAGTCCTGAAAAACCATACCCATCTTTTGGCGAAACTGATTAATATTTTTCTTAGTATGAGTTACTTCCTCGTTTTCTAACCAGACTCGACCACTATCCGGAATAGTTAATTGATTTATACATCGAAGCAGGGTGCTTTTCCCGCTTCCCGAAGGACCGATAATTACTTTGGTTTCTCCTTTTTTAATTTCAAAAGAAATTCCTTTTAATATTTCTTCGTTTCCGTAACTTTTATGCATATCTTCTATACGTAATACAATTTTCTCATTTTCTTTCATTTTCATTAAATGTCACCTTTCCTCTCCGTAACCGGGTATTTTTAGTTTATTTTCTAAAAGGTTGAGTAATTTCACTCCACCATAAGTTAAAATAAGATAAATAACTGCACATGACAGATAAATAGGCATAGGTTTATAAGTTCGACTAGAAACAAAAGAAGCTCTTGTCAATAATTCCATCACCCCTAGAGCATAACAAACGGCTGAATTTTTTAACATGATAGAATATAAATTTGACCATCCAGGCAAAGATATTCTTAAAGCTTGTGGTAAAATAATATTCCAAATAGCTTGGAACTGAGTCATCCCTAAGGAACGAGCGGCTAACATTTGCCCCTCACCAAGTGATTTTATACTCCCTCGAAAGATTTGTGATTGGTAAGCAGCATCTCTCAAGCCTATAATTAAAATAGCAGCAGCAAGAGCGCTCAGACCAAGTCCTATAGAAGGAAATACCCCAAGGTAAAAAAGAAAAAGAAGAACTAAAAAGGGAATTCCCCGGAAAAACGCAACATAAATAGAAATTAAATTAGCAACATATTTTTTACCATAAACCTCACCCATAGATAGAGGAATCCCTACAATTAATCCAATAGCTAAACCTCCTACTACTATTTCCATAGTTATTAAAGTACCTTTAAGAAAATAAGGAAGAGCACGGAAAATTACTAAAAGATTTTCACTCATTTTTATACCTCATCTTATTAAAATTTAAATATAGATAAAAAAGATAGGGAAATGTAAACAAAATTACATTTCCCTATCTTTACCTTATTTTTTTACTTATTTACTAATACTCTTAGGAATGTACTTGGCTTTTAATTCACCCCATGTAGGTGATTTCATTAACCTAGTTAGTCCTTCATTTAACGTAGCCAGGAGTTCTTTGTCTTCTTTTCTAACTGCATATCCATATACCTCTCCTGTTATAAGAGTCCCTATAATTTTTAATGGTTTATCTTTTATGGAGGCCGCTAACATAACATCATCCATCATTGCTGAATCTATTCTTCCATTTAATAAACTTTCCACAGCCAAATCAAAGCCTTCGAATAATCTTAGATTATCTTTATTAAAAACACCTTTTTTTATGAGATTATCTTCAATCCAAAATGCAGCAGTACATCCCCTTTGGGTTCCCGCTAGGTATTTTCCAGATAGAACCTCAATCATATTAAGATCTGAATCTTCACGAACACAAACCGCCTGATCAATTGTCATATAGGGAATGGTAAAATCTACCACTTTTGCTCTTTCTTCAGTAATAGTCATCCCAGAACCGATAAAGTCAAGTTTTTTTGCCAGTAAAGTAGAAATTATAACATCCCAAGATATAGGTTGGTGTATAACCTCAAAATCCATCTCCTGAGCAATCCAATTTATAGCTTCTACAGTAAAACCTGTAGGATTACCGTTTTCGTCAATGTAAGCCCAAGGTACACCATGCGGATCCATACCTACAACCAAAACCTTCTTCTCTGCAGCCAATATATTGCTACCAAAAACCGCCACTATAACTAACACTAAACAAATTAATAATATCTTTTTACTCTTCATTTTCTTTCGTCTCCTTTTTGATACTTTTCCTTTAGAAAAGCTTTTTTTATTTAAGTTAATAGCCTACTTGTTTTTCACCTCCCTCTGACCTTATTCTTCGCTTACCAAAAATCCAACTTCCCCCTACTTTCATCTAACTTCTCTGTAAAGTTGGAAACATTAAAACTCTTAATTTTAAATATTTGACACTTTAATTTTAATTGTATTCCATTTCAAGATAATGCTTATCAATTGGAATAAAATTTATATTTACTACTTTCTTTTTTAATAACTACACAACTAAAGCTATATAAAATATTTAGCTATTTTCATTTTTTTTAGCTTTTAGTTCTTCTAAATAAAATAATTGTACACAGTATAAAGTTAAACTCGTAACTCATGAGCCACCCAATCAATAGACCCCTTTGTTAAGAAGCAACTATCATTAGTTATAAGACTAATTTATTTTAAACTTATCTTCTTTATGTAAAATTGATACATATAAAAATAAAGATTATTTTTGCCATTAAAACAATATTTAAAAAATTTACATATAATTACATATTATTTAATAAGTGTTTTGAAATATCTTGCGAGAGAGCTATTAGGGTGCTTTTGACTTTTTTTATTTTAGATAAATTAAAACGTAATCTAGGACCTGAAATACTAATAGAAGCAATTTCCTTACTTTCATTATTTATTATAGCTACTCCTAAACAATTAACACCAATTTTAAATTCTTCTTCATCGATCGCATAGCCCTGTTTTTTGATTTTTTTTAAACATTTCTTTAATTCTTCTACTGAAGAGATTGTATTAGGAGTAAAAGTTGGCAATTTTTCATTATTATTACTATAAAGCATCATAAATTCATGTTCAGGAAGAAAAGCTAACAAGATTTTGCCTAATGAAGTGCAATGAGCTGGTATTTTTGCACCTAGTTCAATACCAGCTCTTAACATTTCTTTGCTTTCTATTTTATACAGGCATATAACTTCTCTACCTTCTAAAATTGCAAAATTAATAGTTTCATTAGTGTACGTAGATAATCTTTGAAGAAATGGCATTGCTACTTTTATTAAATTTTTTGTATTTTGAACTTTATAACCAAGAATAAATAATTTAGCCCCGAGCATATACTTGGATGTTTGTCGGTTTTGAACAATATAATTACGACATTTAAGAGTAGTTAATATTCGATGTACCGTGCTTATCCCCATATGCAATTCTTTACCTATTTCGGTTATGCTCATTTCTTTTTCTTTATCCGAAAGTAGCTCCAAGAGATCCATAGCCTTTTCTATAGACTTTATTTTTTCTTTTTTCGAAACTTTGTTTTCCATAATACGAAATCTCTTTTCCACTTTTTTAAATAATACAACATTTAATTAAAAAAATCAATAGTTTTTTATAAAATATTTTTTATTTTGCATTATGGGGTTTTATACTGCTTCTATTTACCAAAAAAGCTATTTTGAGTTAGAATGAGTTCAAACAGAAAGAAGCTATATTCTATGAAACGAAAAAAGTTTATTAGGTAACAAAAAAATTAAATTGCTCTAGAAAGTCTAAGTGAGCTGCAAATAGAGGAAAAAATAAGTAAACTTTATAATAAGTGCCGGAATTCTTAATCATTGTATTATCATTAGTAGAATCAATTACTCCAATATAGCCATCAGCCCTTTCGAGACTAAAAACATCACCAAGAAAGAGTGAAAATTACAATAAAAGAATTAACAACAAAAAAGAACACTGCTGAATTACTATTCAGTTAAAAAAGCTATTATAAATTAGGAATAACCATTTATATAACTATAAAGATACTTTATAAAAGCATAAGAATAAACTGATAATAGCGAGGACTACTGGCCATGATTAGAAGATAGTAAGCAAGGTAATAAAAAGAATCAAAAAAAGAAAAAAATATCCAAATAAGAAATCTCATCTTAGAATTTTATATCCTTACCGAGAACAGATTATGAAATGGATAAAATAGGGCTAAACTGCGGAAGGATATTTGAAAAATTACAAAAACAAATGAAATATTATAACTTTCATATCTACGCAGACTATAAATGTCTCTATTCCCCGGTTTTTTTTAATTGTAGAAATAAAATATAAGTAGAATTAGAAGAGGATTTTTTGTGCATACAATTTTTTATCTTTCTTCTTAGCTTTTATTCTAAAATTCTTATTAATATTACTTGATTAGGTATATAACTTGACTTCTTTTTATCTTTCTTTTTAATAGAACATCATTTTCTTCTAAAAAAATATGATTATTTCTATTTTATAAAATTATTCGGGCATCTACTACTTGCAAACCCTTTTCAAATACAAATATGGGATTTAGGTCTATTTCGTTAATTTCAGGATTTTCCGTAGTAAGTTTAGAAATTTTCATTAAAACTTCTTCTATGGCCTGAATATCTCGGGGAGGATTACCTCTTGCCCCTTTCAGAATTTCATATCTTTTTATCTCGGTAATCATCTCTCGGGCATCTCTTTCTTCTAAAGGAATAATACGAAAAGAGACATCTTTTAGAACTTCTACAAATATCCCCCCTAATCCAAACATTGCCACCGGGCCAAAATGAGGATCTTTCATCATCCCTATAATAATCTCTGTTCCTTGAGGAACCATAGGATATACTATTACTCCCTCAATTCTTGCTTCTTTATTATATTTTTTAGCCTTGGAAATAATTCCCTGATAAGCTAATTTGGCTTCCTTTTCATCTTTAATATTTAATTTTACTCCTCCTACATCTGACTTATGGATGATATCAGGAGAGACTATCTTCATCACTATAGGAAAATTTATTTCTTTGGCCAGTCCGGCAATTTCATCATCGCTCTTTATTAATTTGAAATCAGGAACAGGAATTCCATATTCCCTCAACAATTCTTTTGCCTCTGTCTCCAACAAAGACCTTTTTTCTGCCTTTGCTCTTTCAATAAGGTTATGCACTTTTTACTCCTTATATTTGGTTAGCCAGTTGCCCGGTTAGCCACTTAAATTAATCGTTAGTAGCAACATGGCGTATCGTGTTGAATCATGTGCCATTCTATTTTCCTTATTTGTCATTGCGAGCGACCGAAGGGAGCGTGGCAATCCCAGAATTCAATTGAGATTGCTTCGTCGTCAAAACTCCTCGCAATGACAAAAATAAATCAAGCCCCTACTTCTGACTCCTGGCTTCTAAATTTTGATTCCTTCTTTTATAACTATACGCTAAACGCTATACGCTCCACGCTAGGTTTATTCACCAGCGGCTATTTTTATATATCTTCTCAATAACTCTCGCACATCTTTCTCCGGTTTCATAATTGGGAATTCCATATTTTTTTAATTCTCCAATCGCTTCTTTTACTAATCTACCGGCCATAAAACTGGCAAATATAGGTTTTTTTATTTTCTCTTTTACCTTTCCTAAAGCCCGGGCAATTACCGTAGAATCCATAGAGGCAGTAGGAACAAAGATGGCAATTATAGCATCATATTCAGGAGCTATGATCTTACATGTTGAAGCAAAGGTCTCTGCACTCCCATAAGCCAGAAGGTCAAAAGGATTTCCTAAAGAGACATGGGGAGGAAGAATTTCTTTTAATACATTCTTTAAACTTTCGGATGGTTCGGATACCATTAATCCTAATTCTTCTAATTTATCTGTAGCCAATACTGCAGGTCCCCCTGAATTGGTAACCACTCCGATCTTATTTCCCTTGATTTTCGGGTAATAAATCAAGCCCCGACATAAATCAAACATCTCCTCTACCCCTTCTACCCGTAAAATGCCGGCCTGTTTAAAAGCGGCATCATATATCTTGTCCTCTCCTGCCAGAGAACCGGTATGAGAGGAAGTTGCCCTCATCCCGGCTTTACTCTTACCCGCCTTAATGGCAACGATCGGTTTTTTAAGAACGGTTTTCTTGGCTTGAGTTAAAAATCTTCTTCCTTCCTCTAACCCTTCAATGTAGAGAGCAATAACTTTAGTCTGGGGATCATCTTCAAGATATTTAATTAAATCTACTTCGTCTACATCACATCTATTCCCGTAACTTACAAATTTGGAAAAACCAAAACCTAATTCTTCTGCCATCATTAAGACTGCCCCTCCCAGGGCACCACTTTGGGTAACAAAAGCAGTTTCACCCGAAAGGGCACGAACTTCGATGCTGGCAAAGAGATTACAACCGGTATTCATAATTCCCGCACAGTTAGGACCAATAATCCTCATCCGATGTTTTTTAGCTATATTCTTTATGTCTTTTTCTTCCTTAATATTTCCTACTTCGGAAAAACCAGCAGAGATTATAACTGCTGACTTAACCCCCCCACTTCCCAAATCTTCTAAAAGTGAAGGGATGAACTGACCGGGTATAGCAATAATTGCTAAATCAATTTCTAAATTTTTAAAATCTTTATTGATACTTACTCCGAATATCTGGCCGCCACTCTGGCTCACCGGA
>Ga0209979_1002711_pt1 | contig 16525 bp, 17 predicted proteins | sample AnhtaG_FD_183114 | JGI IMG/M metagenome (GOLD analysis project Ga0209979, IMG submission 183114) | Deep subsurface microbial communities from Anholt, Denmark to uncover new lineages of life (NeLLi) - Anholt_01485 metaG (SPAdes) (version 2) | ecosystem: Environmental > Aquatic > Marine > Oceanic...
AATTTTTTCTCTCTTTATTATATTTTTAGTTTTTCTTTTTGTTCAATGATTACTTTTTTCAAATCTCTTTTTTTCATTTTACTAATGCATATTTTTTATAAAATTTATGTATTTTGAATACATATATATTATAATTATATATAAATATTTAAAAGAATAATTATTTATTAGAAAATTAATTGTAAGTATTAAGCCAATGACATCATTGCGAGAAATAAGAATCCAGTTGTCATTGCGAGCCACTGAAAGTGGCGTGGCAATCTCGCTTGGAACAAGTTGTGCAATCCTAAGATTGCTTCACTGAGCCTGTAATAGGTCCTTCACTTTGATCAGGATAAACTTAGCGAATGTGTTCGCAATGACACGGTGTAAACTGAGTATTTACAATTAATTTAAATTAGATATAATTAAATTTGCAATACTATAATTATATATTTACAAAAGCATATTTTAGTATATAATTTTGTTAGTTTTAAAAAAGAAATAATTTTATAAAAATATCTTAAATAATTTATACTCTTTTTATAATGAATTAATAAGAAAGGGGGAAGAATGACAAAAAAATTTCTAACATCTCTAACACTACTGGTACTGGTTGCTGCTTTACTATGGGGATGTGCACCAAAACCTGCTGAAGAACCAAAGGAGAAGTTAAAGGTGGCGTTTGTTTATGTGGGTCCAATTGGAGATGCTGGTTGGAACTGGGCTCATGACCAAGGAAGGTTAATGCTTGAAAAAGAAGTTGAAAATATTGAGACAGCTTACATTGAAAACGTACCAGAAGGGGCAGATGCAGGAAGAGTCATAGAGGATTATGCTGAGAAAGGTTATGATGTTATTTTCACTACGAGTTTTGGATTTATGGATCCAACAATAGAAGTTGCTGCGAAATATCCTGACAAGATTTTTATGCACTGTTCTGGTTATAAGACTGCTGATAATGTGGGAACTTATTTTGGAAGGATGTATCAACCCCGTTATCTATCTGGTATGGTTGCAGGTAAAATGACAAAAAGCAATATTATTGGATATGCAGCTGCATTTCCAATACCTGAAGTTATAAGAGGAATAAATGCCTTTACATTAGGAGTAAGAGAGGTAAATCCAGATGCTAAAGTTCATGTTGTTTGGACACTTACATGGTATGACCCGGCTACTGAAAGAGAAGCTGCTGAGGGATTACTTGATATAGGAGCTGATGTTATAGCTCAACACCAGGATTCTCCAGCTCCTCAACAAGCAGCTGCTGACAGAGGAAAATATTGTGTAGGATATGACTGGGATATGACTAGATTTGCTCCTGATGCTCATTTAACTGCACCAATATGGAATTGGGGACCCTATTATATTGATGTAATTAATAAAGTCATAAATGGAACATGGAAAAGTGAAAGCTACTGGGGTGGAATAAAGGAAGGAATTGTTGATTTATCTCCAATTGCAGATTTTGTTCCTGATGATGTTAAAAGTTTAGTTGAGCAAAAAAAGCAAACAATTTTGGATGGAACTTTTGATGTTTTTGAAGGACCAATAAAAGATCAGGCTGGAAATATTGTGGTTGAGGAAGGAATAAAGATGACAGATGAAGAGATGTTAAATATGGGATTCTTTGTAGAAGGAGTTGTAGGAAAAATCGAGTAATATAAAAGTATCAGTAGTTTTAGTAGATTGGACTGAACCCCTATCATTAGACACATTGTATACTAAAATTAATTAAGTTAGAATAGCTGATGAGACAAAAAAGAAATGATTAAATAGGGGGTCTCATTATGCGAAAGAGAAGAAGTTTTAACAAAGAGTTTAAAAAAGAAATAGTAGAAGCTATAGTTTCGGGGCAAGCTACTGGGGCAGAGATTTCAAGAGAATATTCTATATCTCCAGTAGTGATATCTAAATGGAAGAAAGACTACAAAGAAGGAAAGTTCTTTGAGAATGCTAATAGTACTGATATTGCAAGGTTAGAGCTTAAGGTAAGAGAACTGGAGCGTCTTGTTGGAGAGCTAACTATGGAAAATAGGATGCTAAAGAAAGTTAGAGATCTAAATAGTAAGAAAAAAAAAGAAGATTTATCCATAATAACCTCCAGGACCTGGGATCAGTTAAAAAAGGGTGCAGACTAGTGGGAATATCTAGACCAACTTACTACTACAAACTAAAAAAGAGGAAGCCAGAGGATGTGGAACTTGAGGATATTATCAATGATATAGCTCTAGAATTTCCTTATTATGGCTATAGAAGAGTTACAGCTGCATTAAAAAGAAAAAAATTAATAATAAATCATAAGAAGGTACACAGGATAATGAAGGATAATAATATATTATGTAAAATTAAAAGATCCTTTAAGAAAACCACCAATTCAGTTCATAACTACAAAAAATATAAAAATCTGATAAAAGATATGGTAGTAGATAGACCAGACCAGATATGGCATGCTGATATAACCTATATAAGAATACTAACATCATTTGTATATCTAGCGATAGTAATTGATGCATATTCAAGAAAAATAATAGGATACGGTTTAGGTAAAACCCTATCAGCTGATCTTACAATAGAAGCATTAAAGGATGCTATTTCAAAAAGAGACGTGTCAGATCTAATACATCATTCAGATCAAGGTATTCAGTATTGTTCAAATAGATATGTAAATATATTAAAAGAAAAGGGTATTTTCATATCAATGTCAGGTAAGGCTTCTCCTTATGATAACAGTATAATAGAATCTTTTTTTAGGTCACTTAAGGTTGAAGAAGTGTATATGTTTTCCTATGAAACATACAGAGATGTTATTAAAAGAATACCCTATTTTATTGAAGAAGTTTATAATAAAAAAAGATTACATTCTTCATTGGGTTATATTCCTCCTGAAGAATTTGAAAGTATAATTAAATATAATAAAATTAAAAAAAGTGAAGTCCGTCAGTTGGTTTAACTTAGTTAACATTGTGTCTAACTTTTGGGGTTCACACCAGATTTAAATTGTTTTTTAGACTCAGTGAAAGTAAAGTAGTGTCAAATACTGGCATAATGTGAAAGGAGATTCTGTTAGTTTTTTAACTATCAGAATCTCCTTTTTATTAATTAACTATACTATTAACAAGTTAAATTTACAGTTAACTTTTTAAATAATAAGTGTATTGAATGTAGGGCAAGGCTTTAGCCTTGCTTAATAATGCTCAATTTCATAAAAAAAATAGAGATTGACAAATAATATATTATCCAATATAATGGACAATGGTTCAAAATATTGGACTAAAGGACAATATTATGGATAAAAATAAAAATATCTTAGTAACTACTAATTCACAAAAGGTCTTAAATTTTTTCTTGGATTATCCTGGGAAAGAATTTGTTGAGAGAGAAATTAGAGAAGTAGTAAGTATTAGTAAGTCTGGGACCAATTATGCATTAAGGGAACTTGTGAAATCGAATTTTATCAATATGTATAAAAAAGGTAAAATACATTTATATTCTCTGAATTATGAAAATCCTGTTGTTAAGCAATTGAAAGTATTAAAAATGATAATTTATATCCAACCTGTTCTTAAAAAATTAGAAAGTTTATCTTCTAAAGTAATACTTTTTGGAAGTTCATCTCGAGGTGAAGATATAAAGGATAGTGATATAGATTTATTTGTAATTAGCAACAATAAAAAAGAAGAAATAGAGTCTCAGATTAATAAATTAAAATTAAAAAGAAAAGTACAAATTATAGTTCGAACTGAATTAGGGGAAACAGAGCTTAAAGAAAAAGACCCCATTTTTTATGAGCAAGTTCGACAAGGAATTATTTTATGGCAAAGAGAATAAAAAATCCTAATTTTTTAAATTGATTAAAGAAAAACCCCAAAGCTTTTCCTTTTTAAAAGTAAAATAGAAAAGTATTAAAAAAAGATAAGATATTTAACTCTTCTCTTTTTGTCTTATTATATAATTATAAAAGTAAATTTTAAACATAAGAGAATAGGAAATGAAAAAAGTAAGTATTGTATCAAAAAGAGGATTAAGTAAATATATAGAACCACATATTTTAAAGGAGGCTGAAACTATAATTAAATAAAATGGAGGAAATATGGAAAAGATTGATAAGATAAGAAGCATTTTAGCAGAACATAGAGAAGAGTTAAAAAAGAAATATAAAGTTAAAAATATTGGTATCTTTGGTTCTTACGTGAAAGGCAAAGAAGCAAAGGAAAGTGATGTTGATATTTTAGTAGAGTTTACAGAGAATATAGGTCTTCTCGAATTTATTGGGTTAGAATATTATCTCAGCGATTTAATTGGAGTTAAAGTGGATTTAGTTATGAAAACAGCATTAAGACCAAGAATAGGGAAACGCATATTAAAGGAAGTGGTATATGTATGAAAGATAAAGAACAGTTTTTAGATTATTTAGAAGATATAATTGATGCAATGGAAAAAGGAGAAAAATTTACTCATAATATGAAATTTAATGACTTTAAGAATGATGATAAGACAGTTTTTGCTGTAATAAGAGCATTGGAAATTATAGGAGAAGCTACAAAGAAAATACCTAAATTTTTCAGGAAAAAATATCCAAAAATTCCATGGAAAAAAATGGCTGGAATGAGAGATAAAATGATTCATGATTATTTTGGTGTTGATTTGAAAGTTATTTGGAAAACAATAAAAAATGAAGTGCCTACTGTAAAACCTTATTTAAAAGAAGTAGTAGAAGATATAAAGAAAAAATAGAATAATATAAATTTGAAACATAAACATATTATAGGAGCAGACTTTAAAACCTGCTCCTATTTTTAATATAGAGTAATTAACATATTGACATTTTTACTTTAATATAATATCAGGTGATACAAAATGAAAAAAATGACTATTTATTTATCAGATGAACCGATCCCAGACGGTCATGAAGGAAAATGGATTGCGTGGGTTGATTATAAATTTGTAGCAAGTGAAGATACATTGGACAAACTTTATAAAAAATTGGGAAAGAAAAAAGAAAAAGCAACAGTATTCAAAATTCCAGAAGGTTTATTGGTTATATAGAATATAGACTATAAGAAAGTGTGTTATTTTAATTTATAACATATATATTGTAAATAATCATTAAATAAGAATTGACAATATTTAATATTAATAAAATCGATCTATTGTATATAATGTTACCAAATTAGTAACATTATTGATATTATTTCGAAAATTATGGTTGGATGTTCCATATAAATAACTAACGACTAAGAGCTAATAAATGTTAATGAACATGGCAAAACAAGAAGTAAGAATGGTTAATATTGTTAAGCACTTTCCTGGAGTTTTAGCAAATGACCATATTAATTTTGAAATTAATAAAGGGGAAATTAATGCACTTTTGGGAGAAAATGGTGCAGGTAAAACAACTCTGATGAATATATTGTATGGATTATATCAACCAGATGAAGGAGAGATATTCATAGGCGGGGAAAACGTTAGTTTAACATCTCCACGAGAAGCTATAAATTTAGGGATAGGTATGGTTCATCAGCATTTTATGTTAGTTTCAACACTATCAGTTACTGAAAATGTGATAATTGGACTCAAGGAATTAGGTTTTCTACTGGATTTAGACAATGTGGAAAAAGAAATAGAAAAAATATCTGAAAGATATGGATTAAAGGTTGATCCAATAGCAAAAATATGGCAACTTTCTGTAGGGGAACAGCAAAGAGTTGAGATAATAAAGATGCTTTATAGAGATGCGAAAATAATGATTTTGGATGAACCAACCTCTGTATTAACACCTCAGGAATCTGAGAACCTTTTTGAAATTTTAAAAAAGATGGCTGATGAGGGCAAAACCATCGTATTTATTACTCATAAATTGGGTGAAGTGATGTCTGTATCAAGTAAAGTAACGGTTCTTAGAAAGGGGAAGGTTGTTTCTACTTTACCTACAAATCAAACGAGCAAAAAAGAACTTGCAAAGATGATGGTAGGTAGGGAAGTTCTTTTTAGATTGGAAAAAAAGTCAATTGAAAAAGGAGAAATTGTTTTAGAAACTAAGAATATAAAAGCATTAAGTGATAAGGGAATTCTGGCATTAAAGGGAGTTTCATTTAATGTTTGTAAGGGTGAAATTTTGGGTATTGCAGGAGTTGCAGGGAATGGTCAAAGAGAATTAGCAGAGGTAATAACTGGTCTTAGAAAGGTAGTTGAGGGAAAAATATTTATAAATAATAATAATGTTACAAACTTAAATCCAAATCAGATCATTAGTGAAGGTGTAAGTCATATTCCAGAAGATAAAATAAAAATGGGGCTTGTACCGAATCTAAATCTTGCTGATAATCTTATAATTAAAAATTACAATAAAAAACCCTTTTCTAATAGATTTTTTATAGATGAATCTTATGTAAATTCTCATACTGATAAATTGATAAAAGAATTTGATATAGATACTCCTGATAGATACATTCCAGTTAAGCTTCTTTCAGGTGGAAATCTTCAAAAATTATTACTTGCAAGAGAGATTTCTGAAAAACCAAATCTTATAGTTGCAGTTCATCCTACAAGAGGACTCGACATAGGAGCAACTGAATTTATTCAAAATTTAATCTTAAAACAAAGGGAAGAAGAGGCAGCTATTTTATTGATATCGGAGGATTTGGAAGAAATACTTTCTTTAAGTGATAGGATTGCAGTAATTTACGAGGGTAAGATAACAGGTATTGTTAAGTCAGATGAAGCAAAATTGGAGAATATAGGTTTAATGATGGCAGGGGTAAAGACAACCAACCAAATTTAAATACTCAATTAATTTTAAAAAATAGAACTTTTAAAGTACAAATGTCTGACCAGGAGAAATAATTAATTGAAATACTCAATAAGAATTGAAGAAAGGTTATATCCTTCTAAAATAGCTTCATATTTAAATATATTTTTATCAATAATATTTGCTCTTATTTTTGGAGCAATTATTATTTTAATTGCAGGAGCAAATCCCATAAAGTCATATCAAGCAATATTTATGGGAGCTTTTGGGAGTAGATACAGTTTATCTGAAACATTGGTAAAGGCTATTCCTCTAATATTATGTGGAATTGGAGTTGCAATAGCATTTAAGATGATTCTATGGAATATTGGAGCAGAAGGTCAACTCCATATTGGTGCATTTACAGCATCCTGGGTAGCATTAACTTTTCCACATCTTCCTATATATATTTTACTTCCTTTAATGATATTAGCTGGTTTTATCGGGGGAGCTTTTTGGGCATTAATTCCAGCGATTTTAAAAGCAGCTTTGAAAGTCAATGAGATTATAACAACGCTTTTAATGAACTATATAGCCATACTTTGGGTTTATTATTTTGTCTATGGCCCCTGGAGAGATCCCAAAGGTTATGGATTTCCTCTTTCCGCACCATTTTCTGCATCAGCTCAATTACCAAGATTTGGAAATAGTAGAGTGCATCTTGGCTTAATACTTGGAATATTAGCTGCGATTATCTTGTTTTTTGTCTTAAAAAGAACTAAATGGGGATATGAAATTAAAGTGATTGGCGAGAATCCAGAAGCAGCAAAATATGCTGGTATGAATATATTTAAAAACATAATAATAGTAATGATTATAAGCGGAGGATTAGCAGGATTAGCAGGTATGTGTGAAGTTTCAGGAATTACAAGACGTCTTCAGCCTGCTATATCACCAGGATATGGATATACTGCAATAATAATAGCCTGGCTTTCTAAGTTAAACCCATGGGTAATAATTTTAGTTTCATTTCTATTTGGGGGATTATTGGTGGGAGGAGATCAAATACAGATGACCATGGGTCTTCCATTAGCTATTGCACATATAATTCAGGGTGCAATACTTTTCTTCATTTTAGGTGGAGAAATATTAAACAAATACAAAGTAAGATTGGTTAAAAGTTAGATAACAAAAAACAGAAAATCTATGTTCTTGTCATCGTAAGTTGATATTGTATATTTATGTTGTTATTCTGAAAAGGTCATGGTTGTCATTGCGAGGAGCATTAGCGACGAAGCAATCTCCTTTTAATTAGATTTAATGACATATCTTATTTGAGATTGCCACGCCACCTTCGGTGGCTCGCAATGACGAATTAAATATTGCTAGTTATAAACTCCGGTGGAGTAGCAATCTCTCTCAGGATAAACTATGTGAAGAATCTAGTAATTATTATTTTAAAGAAATATTTAAAAAATTCTAAATAATAAAGAGTGAGCGGGAATATACATTTATTGGTTAGATAAGAAAACTCCTTCCTCACGAACGAAATGAGTAGGTAGGAGTAGTTCACACTATTAGTTAATAATAAATAATAATATTTTTTGGCTTAATTTAGGGATTGAATATGGAAAAAGAGATATTGATAGTGGCAATTTTGGCTGCAGCTATAAAAGCTGGAACATCAATACTATATGCAACTTTAGGTGAAATTTTTACTGAGAGGTCAGGTGTATTAAATCTTGGTGTTGAAGGTATGATGCTTATTGGAGCTTTAGGTGGATTTATGGCTAATTTGTATACAAATAATTTATTAATTGGTGTATTAGTAGCCATAATTGCAGGTGGGATGCTGAGTTTAATACATGCTTTTTTGTGTATAACTTTAAGGTCAAACCAGGTAGTAAGTGGTCTTGCCATTACTTTGATGGGTGCAGGATTATCAAGTTTTTTAGGAAAATCATTAGTTGGAGTTCCAGCTCCAAACTATTTTAGAGCTTTCAAAATTCCGTTTCTTTCTAATATCCCATTTATTGGAAGAATATTTTTTCAACATGACTTATTAGTTTATTTAACATACATTATTATTCCTCTTTCCTGGTTTATTATGTATAAAACTAAACCTGGATTACACCTGAGAGCAGTAGGAGAGGACCCTGCAACAGCTGACTCTTTAGGAGTAAATATTTACAGAATAAGATATATCTATGTTTTAATTGGTGGGATGTTTTCAGGATTAGCTGGTGCTTATCTATCATTAGCTTATGCTCCTACATGGATAGAAAATATGACAGCGGGCAAAGGTTGGATAGCCATAGCTTTAGTTATATTTGCTACCTGGGATCCTTTTAGAGCAGTTTTAGGAGCGTATCTATTTGGAGGTGTAGAGGCTTTTCAATATAGGATTCAAGCATTGGGTACAACCATTCCATCTTTCTTTTTAAAGATGTTTCCTTATATTTTTACTATTATAGTTTTAGTTATTGCAACTCAAGAAACAATTAGGAGAAGAATTGGAGCACCTGCTAATTTAGGACTACCATACTATCGTGGAGAAAAAAAGTGATTACGCTATGCTATCAGATATGTTTTAAAACAAATTGCTCGATAAATTGCTCGATAATTGCTCAATAAAATCAATAACTAGGTAGGTTGATGCTGAAATGGTAAGCCTTCAAATAGTCGGTTTGCGAAGTTAGAATATTGGAATGTGTTTTTAAGCATAGGGTGTATGAATGAGGAAATATCTAATTTCCTTTTAATCAGGAATAAATATAGCCCCCCACTTTTCAAGTCACCAATGAAGATCAATCCCTTGAGTACACCATTATTGAGGACAAGCTTGCGGTAAAATTCCTTGCCCTGTTCCCGCATTACTTCTGGTTTTTCTTCCCGTCCCATCCCAATGGTTAAGATAGACAGACCGAAGACCTTAAGTACGTTCCATGCCACACTTCCGTCGTAGGTGATAGGAATAGAGGTCATATTCATAGCAGCAATGTGCCCTTGTTCTCTAGCTACTGGCCAGAGAGCATTAATTCTTCGATCCTCATAGACAATGTCCAGTGTTTCTACAACATCTCCAGCTGCGTAGATGTCTTCTATGTTCGTTCGTTGATGCTCGTTAACAACAATACCACGCTGAATCTCTATACCACTATTAGTGAGGAAACCCACATTTGGACTGACACCCTTCCCAAATACAATTAGTGCACATTTTCGCCTTTTACCTGACTCAAGGTAGATCTCTCCCTTGGTGATCTGGATGATTTCATCATCCTTGATAATCTCAATTCCTTTCTTCACCAATACCTTCTCCACAATAGTAGATGCAGGGAAATCAAGGATTTGGGAGAGAACACGTTTAGATCTAATAACAAAGGTAACATTCATCCCCAGTTGGTACAGTGCTTCTCCAATCCTCATGCTAACCAAACCTCCACCAGCAATGATGGCTCTTTTTCCTGTTTTCACCAATTTTTTCATTTTCTGGATATCTGATAGTTTACGTATTGTGAAGACAAATGGTAAATCTGCTCCTTTAACCCGTGGTATAACTGGAGAAGCACCACTAGCAATGAGGAGTTTATCAAAAGCAAAAACTTCATCTGTGGAAACAGTCACCTCTCTTCTCTGTGAGTCAATTCCTATTACTTCTTTACCTTTTAGAAATTTAGCCCCTGCAGGCTCAGGTAGAAAAATATTTTCCTTTTCAACCGCACCAGAGAGGAGGTAGGGTAGAAGAATCCTTGAGTAGAGTTGTGTTTTTTCTTTTTCAAGGATGGTGATTTGGCCAGTAGGGTTAATCTTGTGAAGTGTTTCTGCAGTGGCTAAACCAGCAGCACTGGCACCAATTATCAAATATTTCAACTTCAAATCTCCTTTTTATGATAGGATAACTAACCTTTTTCTGTTATAGAATGACTAACCTATTTACATGATAGAATAACTAACCCCCTCCAACTGGCCAGAGGAGGATAACTTCGTCTCCATCTTTCAACTTGACATCGCTTTTACAGAACTTCATATTTACCAATATCATAATTGGCATTTTTCTGATCTTCTCTGGAAATCCGAGAAGATTCAGTAATTTGTTAACCACAGTTCCTTCTTGTAAATCCCACTGACTTTTTGGCTTTTTAACATATTGCTGTAGTGGACCTACAACTTTTACATTAACCTTCATTTTTGTCTACTTACCCATTCACTTTTTGGTTTCTATAATCATCTATACATTTTAAAAATTTTAACAAAAGTTATAAAAATTATAATTAAAAGGAGTAGAGAGTTTCTCTTTATCTATATCTCTTTTTTATTTCTTAGATTTATTAACTGATATGTCTCATGTCAAGACCTGACACCTTTTATGACACCTTTTATTATTAAGCACGTTTTCCCCCATGTGGATAAGACTTTAAAGGCCAAAGTGGCGGACCATCCCACTCCTTGTATGGACTATGAGCTTCAAGCTCGTCAGCTATATATTTCAAACCCAGGATTTCCAATATTTCTCGTGTTGGGATGCCAGATTTCAGGTCATAACCATGCACTCGGTAATAATCAGTAAGCATTTCATAGTGTTTCTTTACTTCCTCTTCGCCTTGAGGAGTTTTTTTCACTTCTGGTTTCTGTGGAAGCCAATCATGTTTCTTGGTTATACCCTGTCTGACATTGAAAGCTCTTTCAAGGGTATAGATCCTATCTGCGATCTCCTCTAACTTTGCAGCATCAAAATCAAAGCCAGTTGCTAACGTTAACAGTTTTGCTAAACCATCAAATAGTGGGTACTTCCAGACTAATGGCACAGCACAGACCCAACTGTTGACTGCACCTTTACAACGCCCAATAGCATCTGTAAGTGTTGTAGCCCTTTCGGAGATGGTGAGCCCCTTTACCGGATCTTCCGACATCTGAGGAGGTAACATTCCTGTTTTTATAAGTATGGGGAAGACCTCTGGGTCATTCTCTCCATAAGCCCAACTCCTACCTCTGAGATGATCAGCACCCCTGGTAGAAGTCGCATGAGCAAGGGCAAAAAGTCCGGGAGGATAAGGACCCCGGCTGAAACCCTTAACATGATAGCAGTAATTCATTGCACCTCTACCAATGATCTTTGCAAAACTGTACATCCCTTCAGCTACAAGATTACCAAATCCTTCCCTCATCGCAACCTGATGGATTAGTTCAATCTGAGAATCTGAATTCTCCCATTCAAGCGAAAGTCCTCCAGTATCTTCTTTGGTAATTATCCCTTGATTGTAGAGCTCCTTAGCAAATGCTATTGTGTTACCAAGTGGTATCACACACATTCCATATTTGTCAGCCAAATTCTCCATCTCCATTATTATAATTGGATCCTCTATGCCACAATTGGTTCCCATACATGCAATGCACTCATACTCGAGGGCAGCGCAAATTTCACCAGCACGTTTACCATCAGGTATTCTATTGACATCCTTACACTGAACGGGACATTCATAACAACCCATTCTTCCTATTTCGTATTTCTTCCATGCTTCAGGCGTTAAATTCTCCGGGATTTCATCAGCAGAGAGATATTTTTCGAAGTATCTGTAACCAGGCCACCAGGACATCATACCAATATGTGTTCCATATCTGGCAATGACTTCATGTTGTAGGTGGTCTTTTAAAAAGAATTCCTTATCCTCCTGCGCCAATTGTTTGAATTCCTCAGGGTTAGCCAGTTCCACATTACCAGTGCCCTTGACAGCTATCGCTTTTAGGTTTTTAGAACCCCATACAGCTCCACTACCCCGAGCAGCAGAACTATGTTTATCAACGATTGTTGATGCAAAACGTACAAGGTTTTCTCCAGCCTGACCGATGCAAGCTACACTAATGTCTTTTCCATATTTCTTTTGAAGTATATCTGTAACTTCCCAGGTTGTATTACCCCAAAGGTCTGAAGCGTTTTTTAGTTCAATTTTTTCATTTTCTATCCATATGTATTTTGGACTACTTGCTTTTCCGGTTATAACAATCTGGTCATAACCTGCTTTCTTCAAGTGGTGGGCGAAAGAACCTCCAACATTGCCATCACCCAATATATAACTGTATGGCGAGAGAGTGCTGACTTCCAAGCGACTTGTTAATCTAAGTTGTGTGCCCGAAAAAGGACCAGGAGCTAAACATAGAACATTCTCTGAACTTAATGGGTCAATACCTGGTTTTACCTCATCGAATAGTGTCTTTGAATTTAATCCCCTGCCACCTATAAAATCCTTAGCGACTAATTCGTTTAGGGGTTGTTTAGTAATCTTTTCATTTGTAAGATCTACTCTTATAATAGTTCCTCTCCAGCCTTTCATTTTTCCTCCTATAAAACTATATTTTTGTAAAATAAAATTCTATTAATATTTTTATTTAATATTTTACTTAATCTTTTGCTAACTTATTCATCTTTTCGAGTTCATCAGCGACATCTCCAATACCCACACGTTCCAGAGATGAGCGAGTCGGATAACCTGTTTTCCAATCATAACCCCTCACTTCATAATACTCTTTGAGCATTGGTTCTAAATTAACCACTTGACCTTTTCCAGGTCCTGAGGGCATTGGTTCCTTGGTGAAGCGTGGGTGGAGCGAATCGTTTTTCTTACTCCAACCAAGGCGAATATTAAACATTCTCCTCAAATGACTGATTCTCTCACCAAGTCGTTTTGTCTCTTCTATATCAGCATAATCATCTATTCCAGTAAGAACGTGGATAAGATGAGCATAATCCTCCCAGTAGTAAATAGGTGGCCACATCACGCCATACTTACAAGCAATAAGTGAATCGCAAACAGCAAATATAGCTTCCTGATCAGCAACCATATATCCCTTATAACGCTCATTTAAGAGGTCGCAGACAATATCAGTGTCATACTGAGGGAAGCGTTCTTTTGCTTTATTTGTAAAACCAAGTTCATCAATTATACAAAGCGATCTTAGATGATCAGCTCCCCTGACATTTATTGCATAAGTGAGACCTGCTGATTTGTGGGACCTACCATCCTGACCTGAAGCCTCAAGTCTGTTCACCTCAATGGCGTAACTATCAGACCCTTTACCTATTCTCTTCGCTGCTTCATACACACCTTCTGCGAGTAAATCACCGAATCCTTCACGATTTGCTATCATTTCAACCAGCTTTAAAGCAACCTCACCATCTCCCCACTTTAGTTCTAAACCATCTGTATCACTTTTATTAATAATACCCTTTTCATAGCACTCCATAGCAAAAGCAATAGATGCTCCAGAGGATATTGTATCCATACCATAGATGTTACAAAGATAATTAGCTCTCATGGCTACTGTCAAATCAGAAACGAGCATGTTGGATGTATAGGCCATTACTGTTTCGTATTCTGGACCCTCACTCTGTGTATTAGCATATTTTCCTTCTTTAATACGGGAGATATATTTACATTGGATAGCACAGCCAAAGCAAGACTTGTGATCAACACGGAAATGTTTCCTGATTGCTTCGCTACCTACTTTATCTATCTCTGGATAATAACCATCATAATGATTTTTGGTGGGGAGTCTCCCAATAGCATTCATTGCATCCATAAGTCCAGTTGTGCCATAGGTGCGGGATGTTTTTTTAATATAATCAGCCCACTCACCACTGGAATGTCGCTCGAAGCATTCCTGAGAGAACTTTATGAATTCCTCAGGGAGAGCTGGTTTTAAGCCCCCACTTCCTCTAACAGCAATTGCTTTGAGTTTTTTAGAACCGAATACAGCACCCATTCCAGTTCGTCCAGCTGCTCTGTAGTAATCGTTAATTATACAAGCATACTTTACCAAATTTTCTCCAGCAGGTCCGATACAAGCTACTTTAACATCAATATCACCTAACTGTTCACATATAAGGTCAGTAGCATGAATAGTGTTTTTTCCCCATAAATGGCTGGCATCTCTCAATTCAATCAGGTTATCTTCAATATTGAGATAAACAGGTTTTTCCGCTTTTCCCTCTATAATAATGTAGTCATAGCCAGCATATTTCAGTTCAGGACCAAAAGCACCTCCAGCATGGGCTTCACCCCAGTGATCAGTTAGGGGTGAAAGAGATATTACCGCATAGCGTCCGGACGGAGGAAAGAGAGTTCCAGTCAATGGACCTGTGGCAATGATTATCTTGTTCTGTGGGGAGAGTGGATCTGTCCCTGGTTTTACTTCATTCCAGAGGAGACGTGCTCCAATACCAGAACCACCAAGATATTCATGAACAAGTTCAAGTGGTGTCTCCTCAACTCTGATATTTCCTGAAGATAGGTCAACTCGAAGGTATTTCCCAGCGTAACCACCGTATTTATACAATTCAACTCACCTCCTTGCTAACTAATGAGAAGAGTTTGGAAAGTTTCTCAGCTCCAGCTCTCTTCCTGGTTAAACCTACCTTATCGGCCTTTATATATTCTATAGCTTTAACAGGGCAGTACTTCACGCAAGCTGGGTCTCCTTCACAAAGATCACACTTTATCATTACATGCTTTTCAGTATGAAGTGAAAGACCGCCAAAGGGACATGCCACAAGACACATACGACAGCCAATACATCTATTTTCATCCACAATCATAGCTCCAGTTTCTTCATTACGGGAGATAGCAGCTGTAGGACATACATCCTGACAGAGGGGGGTTTCACACTGCTGACAAACCATAGGAATATCAATACCATCTCTGCGTAAGGAAATCACAGATATGCGGGATTTAAGAGGATTAAAGACACCTTCATGTACCCAGGAACAAGCTAATTCGCATATTCTGCACCCGGTACACTTATCAACATCAACAAGTAGTATTTTTCTTTGCACTCCAGACCTCCTCCTATGAAAGAATAGTTTCCCCTTATATCTTTTACCCTTATGCTCAGCAATTGGTAAAAAATTTAAAATCTTAATTTCATTTAACTAAAATTTTAACATACAAATTATTAATTCAATGTTTATTCTATTAGATACTTTTAAATATTATATTTTATTTTAAGTATTATATTTAGAAGTATATTTTTTTACAAATTACTCTTAATTTTCTGTTGTTAAAATATGTTACCAGCGATATAGCTTTTTAATAGATGTAACAATAGCAAAATGTAAACTTATCTCGTGTATAATACAAATATTATTTTTAATTTATTAATTTTATTTTTATAAACATATTGACAAACTTTAATATTTACTGTAATGTTTAATTTAAAGTTAAAATATAATTATCTTATTATACGAGGAGATAGAGATGGAACATATAATTGGAATAACTGATGTAAGACCTAATTTAACAAAAATATTAAATGAGATAGAGAAAGGTTCAGAACCTTATATAATAACATCACGATCAAAACCTGTATCAGTTATTATTAATTTTAAAATATATTCCTTAATTAAAGATCATATAGAGGATATATTACTCTTGAGTAATCCCGAGGTAGTAAAAGATATTGAAAAATCCCGTAAGGACTATGCAGAAGGAAAATTTAAAACATTTGAAGAATTCCTAAGAGAGTAAAGGTATATTATGGGTAGCGTAGAAGAAAATGAGGAAAAGTTTAAAATTATAGTTCCTGAAAATTTTAAAAGGAAATTTAATAAATTAAAATTATCAAAAAAATTAGTACTTAGAGTTAAAGAGAAGATAAAGACCCTTGAAGGCAACCCTTACAATATCTTTAATCCAGACATAAGTAAATCTGTTAATCCATCATTACCTGGGTGTTATATTTTAAGAGCCGGAAATTATCGGATATTTTACGATATTAATAGTGATTCTAAAGAAGTTATTTTATTAACAATAGAACATAGAAGTA
>Ga0209979_1002712_pt1 | contig 16525 bp, 17 predicted proteins | sample AnhtaG_FD_183114 | JGI IMG/M metagenome (GOLD analysis project Ga0209979, IMG submission 183114) | Deep subsurface microbial communities from Anholt, Denmark to uncover new lineages of life (NeLLi) - Anholt_01485 metaG (SPAdes) (version 2) | ecosystem: Environmental > Aquatic > Marine > Oceanic...
GGGGCCAGTTTTATTCCGTCCACCCACTTGCGGATGATGTCCTTGCGTTCCGCTGGATCGCCTTGGGCGAGTACCTTGCCAGTCTGTCGTCTGTAGGACATCGCCATGTCGGCATCGATCTGAGGCGGCTCACCGACTCGCCGGGCGGCTTCCTCCAGCTCCTTGCGGTCCGCAAGCAGTTCCTGCAGCCGACCATTCGCCCATGCTGCGTCTTCCAGCCCATCCTCGATTGCCTTGCGGACGTTGGCGATCTTGCCGTCAATGGCCTCGAGCTTCTTGGCCGCACGAGGGTCGTAGCCTGTCGACTCCTCCCACATTCGCCGGAGCTCGGCATTGACCTGGCGAGTGAAGCCCTTTGGATCGGCACACACTCCGAGCAGTCCGCTCAGGCCCTCGATGACCTCCGACTCAACCAGGGCCTGTGGGACGTATACACCAGGCCCGCATCCCTTGCCGCGCCGATACGGCTGGCTGCCACACACGTAGTACACTCCGCTCCTGTTCCTGAATCCCGTCATGTTGCTGCCGCAGCGCCCGCATTTGAACAGGCCGCCGCTGAGCAGATACCGTGAGTTGCGGCTTGTAGCGTAGCCTGGGTCGAACCGCCGCTGCTTCCGGTTCTGGCGGGCGGCAGCGATGGCCTTGGCTTCCTCCTCAGTGATGAGGGCCTCGTGGGCGTTCTCCACGATCACCCACTCGGACGGCGGCCGCTTCGTCCCGTTCTTGCGGTGCACGTTCCATACTCCATACCCGGCGTACTGCAGCAGCGCATTCGGCTGCAGCAGAGAGTTCCAGGTGGAGCTGCTCCAGTATCCGCCCCTCCTGGCGGGAATGCCATTATCGTTGCAGAAATCGCGGAGCTCATCGAGCGACGCTCCCTTGGCAGCCAGCTTCGTCAGGCAGTGCTGTGCCCACTCGTAGACGGGACGCCCGGCCACGACAGCATCGTCAGGCACCCAGATGCTCTTTATCACCGGACGTCCGCGCTTCTCGTCCCCGCGCTGCAGTCGCTGGGTGCGGTAGCCGAATATGGGCTGACCGCCGTTCTTGTAGCACCAGCCAGTCTCCGGATCGCGAGTATTGACATTGGCGCGGCATCCCTTGCGCGTGTGGAAGGCCACCTCGCGGCTGTAGGCCTCGTTCTTGGCGAAGGTGATGGCCTCCATGTAAACCCCCGCGACCGTCTCCGGGTCGATGTCGGGATCGTTGAGGGAGCGGACACGGATTCCCTCATCTCGCAGTGCACGGACAAGGGACTTGCCCTGGATGCTGTCCCGAGAGAAGCGGGACATATCGTGCACCAGGATCATGGATACTTCCGGATTGGCTCTTGCCTCGGCGATCATCCTATGAAACTCGACCCGCTTCTCCTGCTTCTTGAAGGCACTTCCGGTCTCAGTGAACTCCTCAACGATCTCGATGCCCTCCCGCTCGGCATAGACGTGGATCTCCCGCAACTGCTCAGGCATCGACAGCCCCCGCTCTTCCTGGATGTCGGTGGATACCCGTGCCCAGGCTACTGCCTTTGGTGGGACGTTAGCGGAAGGTGCGGTCTCATCCCGCAACGAGCTGAGCAAGGTCTCAACGAAGCTCTCCTCCGCGCTCATCGCCTGGCCTCCTCTGGCACTTTCACGTTGGCGAGTGCCTTTTCCAGAATGTCAAGCAAGATGGCATGCTGACTGCGCCGGTCCTTGTAGGCCAGCCACCGCAGCTTCTCATGCAGCTCGTCAGGCAACCGTAGGCTCACTCGGGCCATGAGATGCACCTCCTCATTTACATTATAGCATAAGAGCGTCATGCTGTCAATATGTCTATGAGCCATCGATGCACAGTGGCACCCTCTCGGCAGAGGCAGCGCATGACCGCCGGAGACTTGCAGCGACCCCACAACACTGGACCATGTCTAGCGGCGCGTGACGGGTGTGTGACTGGTGGACAACTTGTGGATGACAGGTGGATGGCAGGTGGATGACGGACGAAAGGTGGATGAGAGGTTGACGGAAGGTCGATGGGAGGTGGAAGGGAGGCATAGGAGCCCGCGACTCTCCTCTGCCACGTGAGTGGTACATCAGGGCTCACATGAATCACCCTTTCAGCCGCCTGCCGGGCCTACGGATGTCCCAGCAAGGTGCGAACAGAAGCGTCACCAGCGTCACGGCGTCACGCGTACCGTCGTTATGGGCTTTTCTGCGTGACGCTTCGGCGTGGACACTACCACTGGCGTCACGGGAAGCGTCACTGAGACGTCGCTTTCCGCTGGGCTCTGTGACGCTGTGACGATTGTGACGCTACTTGTCCGAGATTCTCCGGATCCATATGGAGCTTCCTTGCCGGTTTCTGTTGCACTGCACATCAATGCCAGCGGCGGCCAGGTTCGGCTGTACCTCCTTGAGACGACGGGTGAGAACATGAGGCGCCCCCGGCCACCCCTTCGCATCCGTACTGATGCGCTGCTCCCGAGCCACTTTCTCCAGCTCATCGAGGAGTTGGGTGGCTGTGCCCTCCCACTCGCCGCGCCGTTCCATCAAGGCGGCCAGTGCGGTGGCCACTGGGTGGCTGTGCAGCACCTCCTCGTTCTGCACGGCGATGTTTGCATCATAGGCATCGATGAACTCCGTCTCTGCGTGTCCCAGGCCCCTGGCAATGGCACATCCCCAGCGTGCGAAGTCGGCCATTCGCGGCGGCGCTGGTAGGGAGATCGTCGGGAGTATGGCCATGGCCCGGCTGACGACATCCAGGGCTGCGCCGAACAGAGCTGGCTGTGCTTGCTCGAACTGACTCCAGAGCTGCTCCTCGGGCTTGCGTTCAGCTGGTGCAATAGGGCCGAGCCCGAACAACACGCTCCGATCGAGCAGATCCGGCCGTCTCGTGGGGATATTGATGGAGTTCAGGGCCACGCAACGGCGGTAGGCGTACAGGAAGGCATCATCGTCCGTGTAGAGCCGTCTCTTGCTGGCGCCCTCGCCGGTGGCGGCGCGGCATAGGATATCGGCGATCCATTCCGGAATGCTGGTGACATTGTCGAAGCAGGCGGCCCAGTGGTGGGACAAGGCCTGCACGACTTCGTCAGGCTTGCGCGACAGGGCCAGGGTCTCGGTTATCGAGGGATCGATGAGGCGGCGCAGCATGCGGAGCAGGGACGTCTTTGCCGACCCCTGCGGGCCGTGCACCAGCAAGATCGCGTGAGGGATCTGTGGCACGAGGCAGGCTGCCAGAGAAACCAGTAGCAGCAGTGCCTGTGAAGGGTCGCGTAGATTGACGAAGCGCATGAAGTCGTGCAGGTCCCCGCCGGGGAACGGGTCAACCTGCGGACGCTGGTGGGAATAGCGGCGGAACAGAATGGGCGGCTCTGTCACGATCTGCCAACCCTCAGCCGTTATCCTCACTGCACGGCACTCCCGGTCGGCAAGGTCGTACCAGATGGCGCCGTCGTGACGCGCCACGCGGTTGTGGAGCCGGTGCTCATCCCCCTCAAACAGGGCAATCGCCTCCAGCACATTCCGAGCTGCCCGGCGCGTGTGTGAGGCCGGGGCGCGCCTCTCGCTTTTCCAGAAGCGGCGTGCAAGCCAAGTCTCGAACTGCTGGCTCCGGCATGTCCATATCTCCCGGTGATCACCGACATTGATGCGCACGTACGTAGTGCCATCTTGCTCGTGGAACAGCTCGACAGCGCCCTCGAGCACGAGCTCAACAAGCCGGGTGGCTTCCGATCTGCCGCCGGCTGCCCCCGACGCTTCCGCATCCTCCTCTGGCGCCTCCCAGGGCGATGCATCAGCCGCGAGCTTCTTCAGTTCTTCGACAGTGTGTCCGGCATCCAACCAGTCGCTCACGTCGCCCTTCTCGCGGAGGGCCGGTAGGGAGATGACCTTCACGCAGCCGGCAACACCAGCGGCAGACCGGGCGACATCTTCAGCGTGTTCGCGCCCGGGGTCGTCGTTGTCAGGCAGGATCAGTACCTTCCGGCCCGCGAGCCATTGCGCGTACTGCGGGTGCCACTTGCCCGCGCCGCCAGGATTCGTTGTTGCCACTAGTCCGGCGGACGCTAGGCGGCTCGCGTCCCTCTCGCCTTCGACGACGTAGACGGGTTCATCCTGCCGCTCGAGCAGTGCGGGAAGTCCGTAGAGGACTCGACGCACGCCTTTGAGATTCCAGAGCCATCCGTCCCCGCCATCAGGCTGACGCTGGAAGAACCGCTTGCCGGGCTTTCTCACCACCTGGAACACAAGATTCCCTTCTGCATCGTGGTAATCATACGTCGCCTCGAAGTCCTCGTCTGAGGTTGCGGGTGGTATCGCGGTGCTGTCCGCCGCATGCGTACCCGAGGAGACAGAGTCCCCTGCTCCGTCGGCCTCCGTCTTGTCGGGCTGCGCGAATAAGTCTTGCATGGTCAACTCGAGCTCATCAAGGATGTCTGCGATAGCACATCCCGCGAAACAGTGAAGCAGTACCCGGCCATCTTCGCCGGTGCTGATGGACAGGCTGGGCTGGTGGTCGTCATGAGCCGGGCAGATAGCCATCCACCCACCTTGCGCCTCTGTCACCTTCTGGAGTCTGGTAAGCACCTCATCAACAGCACTGCCGCCATTCTGGTCATCGCCATTCACGTTCCCGCTGTCATCACTCGTCATTGCCTTCACCTTCTTCCTCTCTTGTGTGGTTAGTCTGGGACATCACGAGCTCCGGGCGGGCAGCCAAGTAGCGCCTGGCGACCAGCCGCGCGAGGAGCCGCTCCGTCGCATGAAGATCCTGCGGAAGCATGGGCTCCTTTGCGAAGAGCCGCCGGATCGTCAGCTGTCGCTTCCCCCTGTTGGCACTCATGTGACCGACTCCACTCGAAGCTGGCGTGTCCCTTGTGGTAGAGGCGGCGCCGGCAGTGCGCTTGTCCATCTCCTCGCGGCTTGGCGCTGTCTGCACGCGCTGGCCCACACGTCAGAGCGTCGCTCCGCCGGTGAGTATAGAGGAGGTAGGGCGGATTCCCTCAGGAAGCATTTTGAGGGATTTCCTTCGGGGCGATACCTGCAGGGGATGTCAGTCAGTGTCGGGAGGATCTCAGTGCGGTTTGAGGTCGGCCTCGGATGCGCGCTGGGCGCAGCGGTGGCCGCAATACATCTGATTCTTGTGGCGTATGACGAAGAAGCGATCGCAGTTGGGGCTATCCTCGGTACGGAGTTCCCCCTGATAGTCCATCCGCTGGGTGGGGCTGATAGGAGCGCTGCAGCGGGCCAGCGTCAGCCGGGCGCTGGTAAGCACGCGATATAGCTCCTCTGCTGCTATTGCTGGGAAGGCGCCCAAGCCGACCTTGTCGCCAGTGTGCTCGGGCCCCGACGCGATGTAGCATGTGCGCAGCTCCTCGGTTTGCTTGGTCCCTACATGGTGGAGTGTCTCCTCCTCCGCGCCAAAGTGCAGCCCCACGAAACCCGATACCCCTGCATCCTCGTACAGGCGCTGCAGAGCGGACGCCCCTGCCTCGGTCTTCTCGTCGGGGCGCAGCAGGCTCACGCGCCCGCTGCTCGACAACAACAGGCTCCCCTTGCCCGCCAGGTAGCCTTCGGCAACCTGTCGCAGGAAGTGCGCCGCCAATAGCACTTGGCCGACCATGTCGTCATCCGGCCGGCAGCGCCGGAACTCATCCAGTGTGCTCTGTTCCGCCATCCACTTGGCGACCATCCTTTGCCCGCGCCGGTACTCATCCAGCAGACGCATCGTCTCCGGCTCTTCCAAAGCCTTCTTGCGGCGTCGGTGTCTATCTCTCACTTTCCGCCTCAGGCCCGGCTCGGCCGAGCCCCTCCTCAGCTCTCGCAACTCATCCGGCGTCAGCCTACCAGTGCGCTCCTCCAAGGCCTTGTGCAGGTGCCAGAAGCCGTCTGGCAACTTGGGCATCTCTGGCTGCTCCAAGGCCGTCTTGAGATCCTCCAGCGCTGGGGGCCAGTTCAGTACACGCTCAAGCACCGTGCCGAAGCGGTAGTCAGGCGAGTCTGGCCACCAGCCAAGGCGGAAGAGGGTACCGGCCTTTTCCTTCGCCCGCCGCTTCTGATATCGGGCGTATCTAGCCTTCTGTGCCTTCGGGCTCAATTCCGTCAACTGCTCCCTAGTGGACCGGCTCTCCGTACGCCGGGAAGTCTGCTTTCGACTTCGCGCCTTCGCCATGACACTCTCTCCCTCGCTATGTTCTTATCCCAAGCTCGCCGACTGCGAACACACTTCCGCGCCTGCCCCCTGCCCCCCGCCGGACCTCGGCCTTCCCATGGCAGAGAGGTGGACTGGGCGGACCATCGCCAACGCCGCGAGCGGATGCCTGCGAGACAACGTCAGTCGTGAAGTCGCTTCGGGTGATGCCCGCCTCGATCCCTGTGCCGCACGTCGTAGTCGGGCAGGGCCGCCGCCTTCTATGTCCAATGCGGATCATGCCGCCAGCTGCGCTTCTCGCGAAGTCGGGAAGGGAACATTGCTCGAGGTGCTCTTCCTGGCCTTCCTTTGAGCTCCTCTACTCGACACCCCCTCGGAATACCCCGGGGCGTCGAAGCGCAACGGAAAGCCCCGGGGCGCAAGGAAGACATAATCGGGACGGGTGCGGCGATCTCCATGAGCCGCTGAACGGTCCAGGGAGTGGAGATCTCCCGCGAGCCGGCGATCCCGAAGCCCTCGTGCTGAGCGTCCTCAGAATCCATGATGAGGTCCGCCTTCGGTTAACTCCCGGAGCGCAAGATCGCCGAGCTGAGGCAAGCCCGGTAGCTGTGCCGGCGAATGACCTGTCGAGGGGAGATCTATGGACTGGACCTCAGTACTGAGGTCCAGTTCGACACCGAGGAAGGATGATGTCGGTCGGGGATCGATCTCTGAGGGCGAAGCCGATATGTATCACCTGAGGAGCAGCTCGCGGCGTCCATGGTGACAGATGCCGACACCCAGAGGATGATTTCCGTCGAGGATCTGTCATACTGTCTCCGCCCTTATGCATCGCAATGAGCGCCGCCTCGGTGGCGAGGTCAATCTCCTACTCCAACAGGATCTAGCAGACAGCGGCCCCCGGGGATATGGTTGCTGCGCCGGTGTGGGAGATGGTCCGGTACTCCCCTCATGCGGGATCATACATGGCCAGAATGGAAATGACCAACCAGCGCTGGTGGGATGCCATACCGGTCGATGGGGACGGGTCTATATGGGGATCACCCATTCGTCGGACTCCATAGTATTCACGTGACCGGTCAATGATGATGGGATGGGATCGAGGGTAGGAGATAGAGGGGAATGGCCGAGGTGCTCTCCGTGGCTTTCCTTTGCGCTCTTCTACCCGCTACCCCCTTCCAGATACCCCGGATGCACAGAAGGGCAAGGAAGATGCCACGGAATGCAAGGAAGACGTATTCGGGAACAGAGCGGCGATCGCGCCGGATGGATCCTGACTGAATCTGGTGCTTCTCCGTGTGCTCGGCTTGGCGGCGCTAGGGCGTTCTGTCCTGTCAGACTGGGGCCTGCTAGCCTGAGCTGTGCGGGGGGCCGACAATTGCGGGTGCGATCACGACCGATCCCAAATCCAGCATTGGGGGATGAACAGACTCTAGAACCTTCCGAGTTCGCCTCGAACGGCCTTCGCCAAGAGCCCTGCCCATCTCTCACAGGCCTCGTCCAAGTGCTCATCGTCGATCGCACGCGGATCGAAGGCAACGTCTACTGAATGCAGGATAGTCGCCATCGCCTGGTCCGCATCTCTTCCGGGATCCAGGGCGAACGGTTCGAACTTCGGGCGAGACGCTGCAAGTGCGTGTGCCTGGTACGCGACCTCCCACCATCGGTAGCCGTCGCCACGATCACGTCTCGCGTACCACAGAGACGAACTCCACTCATACTGCGGCTTTGACTGAGAGATGGCAGCTTTGGCGCCTGTCACAACGTCCCACCCGGACTCTGCGAACATCCCTGCGTCGATGACTGGAGACGCTCGACCTAGTGTGAAACTGAGTCGACCATTGCCTACTTGGACAGCCGTGGCACCGACACGCGACCCGTTGGGTAGAGCGTCCATGATCGTGGCCAGGACGTGCTCGATGATCTGCCGAAGGATGCTGACCCCTTCTGAGGCCAAGTCCTGACGCACCATCAGGCTGTCACGCACGAGCTCGCGTTCCGCCTCATCCGTCGCGGCGCTCACGGCCGCGTGTGCCCCTGCCTGAGCGAGTTCGGCAATTCCGCCGCCAAGTGTCCGTGCGTGCGTTTGTGTCGCCTGCGCCAACAGAGACTTGATCCGAGTGCGACTCGGACGAGCATCGGCATTCTTCCTCAGCAGCATAGAGAGGAGGGACCGCAACTGTGGGTTGCTCACATCCAGTGGAGGTGGAGATGCATGGAGGTGTGCCTCCCTGATCTCATCGAGTCCGGCAGTGTGGAACGGTGGACGCCCCGTCAGGATGGCGTATCCGATGCAGCCAAGTGCATACAGGTCGGTGGCGCTGGATGGTGACTCAAGTCGCCATTGCTCTGGCGCCGCGTAGTGTGGGGTGAGGCACTCCTTGAGTGTGCGAACGGATGTTGATTCCTCCACGAACTTCGCTATGCCGAAGTCTGCGACTTTCCACACTCCATCGTGAAGCAGGACGTTGCCCGGTTTCAGGTCCCGATGCACTATGTCGCCGACTTCCTCCAATCCAGAGACCACGTCGAGCAGTACCCGCCCGGCCTCCGTCTCATCCAAGACGTTCCCCTCGTCAAGAAGCGACTGAAGGCTTCGCTCTGCGCGAGCCATGACCACGAAGTAGGCCTCTGACTCCGCATCTTGCCCGGAGTCGAGCACGGGGACCACGTGGTGCAACTCTCGGCCGGCCAGATCGTCAGCGATGCGCAATTCGCGATGCGCAGCTTCAGAGGCAGTCACCTTCAGTCGCTTGACCGCAATAGGTCCATGCTCAGCACTCTCCCCAGCGAATACGATTCCGAATCCCCCCTCGGGTCCGAGCGGTTCATGAGGATTGTACTTCCACACACCCTTCGTGAGGCGGATCTTCTGCATGGCACCATTCCCCCAGTCTATCTCTGGAGCAAGTATCTACAGTCCAGCTCAGACAGCGCTCAGGCCGTCACTGCCGGAACGATGATCACGCAACGGTGCGCTTGACTCCTCTCCCAGCCGGCGTCATCATCGCCGGCCTGTGGGTCTGAGCCGTTGCTCGCCGGCGATCTTTGGTGCAAGCGTGGATGCCCGCAAGGCTAGCCATGCCGTGCCATCCCACCCGCGAGTGGTGGCGTCGAGTCCGTGCGCGCGCCCGGTGAGCGCGTGCCCCGTGATAACAGGGGAGGCGCGCCGCGGGTCGCCAGGCCTCATCATGTTGTGCGCCTCGCTCTCGTAATCCGTCTCAGCCAACCCAGGACGTGGCGCATCGCCTCGCAGTCCTCACGGTTGTACTGCAGCAGTTCGTCCCGGATGCGCTCCTTCTCCTCAGGCGTGGCGGCTTCCACCCATTCATGGTACCGGACGACTGACCACAGGCTTCCGTAGTCCTCCTGACTCCTCTGAAAGCCAGTGTGCTTCTCTATCTGCTTGAGTCCGTACGAGGGCACAGGCAGGCACAGCGCCTTCCGAACGGCTCTTGCTTCGAGATCCCACAACGCCTCGAGCAGATCCCCCGCGACGCCCTCCGGATCGCCCCACCGATCGATGTACTTCCTGACCCAGGTCCGCTCGTAGTGCGAGTAGTGAACGAAGGGCATCCATCCTCGCTCCTCAACCAACTCCGACACGCGGTCCAGGAACCGGAACCAGCCCTCGCGGTCGCCGTCGTCGCCGGGCCCAACGATCTCGCCCCAGTAGGTCGGTTCACGGCCTTCGGCGAGATCCTCATACAGACCCCACAGGTAGACCTTGTTCTCCAGACCCTCGTCGTGGGGATCAGCCTCGATGTCGAAGTAGACGCAGGGGACATCGGGCAACGGCTCCGGTTCCGCGAAGAGCTCGTGGTCTCCGCTCATCAGTACGCGGGCTTGCCGGAGGATGCGCGCTGCGAGCTTCGGACCTACCCGTCGCTGGCCCGTGCCCCATGGCCTCTGCATCTCCGCCAGCTGCTCTGCCTCCATGTCAAGGAGCCGGTCGTAGGTATCGTATCCCGCCTCCACGAGCGTGTTCCTGAGCCCTTGGTCCACGCCAACGACAACTCCCGGGTCGTGCCGTTCCTCGGCCTCCCGCCAACAGTACTCAGAGAACGCACACGGCTCGCACTTCGACCAACCGACTGCCTCGTCCATTGCATCGTCGGCTTCTTTCAGTTCCACTACCTCGCGGATAGTCTCTCCCACATCGATGACCCCAACGTCCGTAACAGTCCCATCCCTGAGCACGACCTGCGTGGCCGCTGGCGGAGAGCCGACGGACTCCTCGAAAGCCCTTGCGTACAGGGACAACTGCAGGGGTATCTCAGGATGTCTGTCAAGGTTGACGGCCAGCTTGGTGTCGCGGAGAAGATACGCATCATTCTGCAAGACGAGGAAATCGGGAATGCCAGCCATGCCGCTAGCTGCTGACAGAACGACCCCCTGGTGTATGACGGGAGCGCGCTGCGACATCAGCCGGCGGGTCTCTTCTGCCCCGGCAGTCAGGTCGCCACGAGGGTACTTCGGCCTCACCGGCGTGGGCAGCGTGGACAAGTGAGCCTCCTCATGCTCTCGCCCAAACCGCATCAGGAGCTGGTCGTACTCGGATGGGGGAGCTCGAAGCTCCGGTCGGTTCTCGCACAGATACACGCGCCGTCCGCACGGCTGTGGACAGTAGAGTTGGTAGATGTCGTCCGCGGTTACCAGTGCCATCCGCTCGACCCCCTTCGCCTCCGCAGTTCTCGGAGGAGTCAGTCAGCGATGCCCGTTCATACTCTTAGTTGCCCATGCCGGCAATATGGTTGTATCGATTTGCATAGCACGTCCATCACTCCATGGCGAGGGCGGACGTTACCGGGTTCGATCATCTCCAATCCCGGTGACAGGGCCGGCGGTTGCGTGGCTGCATCGTGACCCAGGGGGATAGCACCCTCTCCCCCTGAGATGCACCCGCTGCATCCCGGGACTGGGCCTACCGGAAGGCGAAGACTAGGGAATCCCCGGATGGCCATATCCGCTCGAAGCTCTCCGTAGCTTTCCTCTGGCGTCCTCTACGCCAGTCCCCCATCGATATACCCCGGGGATACACAAGCGCAAGGGAAGTACCAAAGGACCCAAAGGAGACATATCGGGAAAGACAGCGTCGATCCCGATGATGGCACCAGATGGTGTTGCGGACACTCTCTGTGCGGTTCGAATGTTCCTCCGAACCCACGTGTGCTACCTGAGCGGATACCGGTCACGCTCATCACGCCAGCCGGCGGGAACTTCGATGCCGCCATGACGAGAGGACCCGTCGGCGGGCAGCTTCACGGGAGGACGAATCCCTGGGCCACCTTGACCAGATCACGGTCGCCGATGGCCATTCCATATGACTGTATCGCCCTGGAGGGTCTCTTGGGTGTCAGGCCGTTGTGTGGCTACCGTTAGAGCCGAGGCCTTCAGGACGGCGGACAGGATGGAGGTATGGATCCGGAGAGAATGCCTCATGGGACCCTCGCGTACGCGTACGCGGGCGCCTTCCACCCCTCTCCCATTCCACCCCCTTTTCTCCCACCCCCCGAATGGCAAATCCGCGCGCGCGAGGGGGTGACGGCACCGCTTGACACCTCCCACTCAGGTGTGGTATAATTACTATCAGGTGGTGGAAACCATGGGCTTCAAGATTAGTCGTGCGCCGCGCGGTGCTAGCGCCGCTGCCCTCTGCCTCGGAGCGGTTGGGATCGGCATCCTGATTGGCGCCCCCTTGGCTGTGATAGGCGTGATAATTCGACTATCTGCTATCCCGCCTGCGCCCCCGCCTGCCGTACAGGAGCCAACAGCGCCTCCGCAGCAGTCGGTCGCTGCGCAGGAATCCGCCTACGATCCAGTCGTGCACGCCGAGAACCAACGCCGCGCAGAGCAGAGGACGGATGAGTATTGGGCGCGGCGTGGGAGGAGCGCGCCTGTCGGTGGATTGCGGGTCACGCAGGGCGACTATGCCAGCGCTGGCATAGCAGCCCAGCACTTCGTAAAGCAACAGTTGCTGTGCCCTCGAACGGCCAAGTTTCAGGATGGCTGGCTTCGCGAAGGACAGCGGTTCTACGTCATCGATGAGGGGCAAAGATGCAAGGTCATGGGCCGGGTGGATGCGCAGAATGCGTTCGGCGCGATGATGCGGAGCAACTATCAGGTAGTGCTGCGGAGGGTGAAAGCCGGCTCATCGCTGGATTGCTGGGAACCGGTCGATATCAGCGTCGGCCCGTAGACGCACACGGGAGCCCTTCGGATAGCTCGGGGGGTATCGAAATACCCTGGAGGCCCCGGAGCGCAAGAGAAATGCCAGGAGATGGAGAGGCGATACATTCGGGGAGAGAGCGGCAATCCCGCTGACGACACGGACAGCTGCTCTCCGTGGCTTTCCTTTGGCTTCCTACACGTGATACCCCCATCGATATACCCCGGACGTATAGAAGCGCAAGAGAAGTACCAGAGAACGCAAAGAACGGCTATCGGGGAAGAAAGCGTCGATCCCGATCACGGCACTGGATGGCGTGGTGAGTACTCGGGAGCCTCTCGTGCGCGTACGAGGGGCCGTCAGGGGGATGGAGGCAATGGCCAAGCTGATGCCCGTCGCATTATGAACGTCACGAAGTGGGGACCCACTTCGCACGAGATGCCGCTGGCGTACGTTGACCCCAAGATGCGCGACGCCGCCTGGGCGAAGTCGTCGTACGCCCGGGGAGGGATCCCCGACACCGATAGCCGGGAAGTGGGCCATCTCAGGCTCGCATTCATCCACGACCGCACGCTGTCGCTCGCATAGACCTGATCCGGCGTGCTGACGTTGGGCCATCGTGGTGGTACGTCTTGCTGGCATGAAGATCCTTGTTCAGCTACTCGCGCGTCTCGTCTTCCGCCGCTCAGACACCGCCGACCTCGTGCTCGAGAACCTTGCACTCCGACAGCAGTTGGCCGTCCTGCACGCTCACGGCATACAGCACGGCCTGCCTGGCGCTCCCGAAGTCGGCCAGGAAGCCGTCGCCCATCGTCTTGATCTCGGTGCCGTCCTGCTCGGCGAGGGGGTCGCGCCGCGCGCAGCCGTCTAACCACGACGCCTTTCAGTTGGGCCTCCAAACCGTCGTCGAAGGCTCTCTGAGCCACCTGCGGCAGTCGCTCCTCTGTCCTCCTCATCCCCAACGCATCGTCGATCTCCCGCGCCAACCCAGACCCCGTCGGAAGCCCAGCTTCCACCGACATGCCTGCGCCAACGGACCAACTCACTTGGCCGCTTTGCACAAGGCACGCAATCAGCTCCAATTGGTCAGCGCGTGTCAACTGTGAGCCCCTCTTGCTGTCCCGTCCCCCACGCACGTCACTCCTTCCCACGCCGGCACAGGGACGATCACCACCGAGTCAAGCCGCCGGAATGAGGCCCTCCCCCACGGTATTGCCGGGCCCAAGAGCTGGGCTGAGCCGAATACTCCATTTCCGGCACTGCGGACGTTCCCTCCCGCCACGCCTCACGTGGGTGTACACTCCAAACCCGGCAGGGCACATTGCTAAAGCACGATGATCAGCACTGCCAGCGCCGCGTGGAACACAAGAAAGCCGCTTGTTGCGATCTGCTCCACAGTCGTCAGCTGAAGGTACTTCCTCCAGTCTCTGCCACTGCCGAGCGCCGCCCATTCGGCGTCATAGGGTGCAACTGGCAGCAGCTTCTCCATCTCATGGACGATCTGCCATTTCCCTGTGTTGAGCTGGCGGTACGATCTGATCAGCAAGCACCACACGGCGCAAAGCGCGATGCCGCACATCGGGATTACTAGAGCCCAGTCCGTTCGCACGGTCGTAGGTGTGTCCCCGCGATATATCGAGCCGAAGGCCGCAAGAAGGACGGCGTTCCCGGTCAGAAAGAAGCTATTAGCCGTCGCGCGCCGGGAGCTCACCCTGTCCGCCATGTCCACATATAACTTGTACTGCTCCAGCAGATGATCTCGATACTCCTCGCCGTACGTATCCGCAGGAACACGCAGCAAGCTCTCTTGAGCATCGCCCGCCGGCTGTCCCGATGGCCCTGCGTGCCGTGTGGTACACTCATCGTGCATGGCGTCCTTGCTCATCGTGCATCTGCCTCGTCCTTACGACGTGCGCTTCCCGCCCCCAGACCCATAGAGCGCGGTATCGTCCCCGCCAGTCAAGCTATCTTGCTCCGGCAATCAGCTTCTTCAGGTTACCCCAGGTCCATCGGTACACTTTGGGGAACCCAGGAGGAGCGCGGCACGGTCTGTCGGGTCTCCCGCGAAGTCCGAACATCGGGATGCTCTCCTGTCGGGCCATGGCCACCTCCTTCTTCACCCCGGTCGCTGTCGCCATGTGTGCCCCGACTATCACGATCACAACGTCGCAGCGTTTTATGCGCTCGCGGCACCTTTTCTCCCAGTCTGCCTGCGCACTCTTCAGTGACCAGTCTGCGATCTCGAAGGGAGAGTCGGGATTGCGTGCTTGGCCGACCAGAAGGTTTTTCAGGTCCACGTCATGGTCGTAGTCGAAGCTTATGAACGCCCGTTTCTTGCCCATGGTGACCCTCCTGCATCCGCGGACTCACGCTATTACTGAGCATTCTACCTGCCGAGTAGCGTGTCCGTCAAATGCTTACGCGAGCATGAGCAGCTAACTGAAGGCTTGCCCCCTACCTCACCAGCCGCTTGGCTGAAGTCTCGGAGACTCATCACTGGGCTTCACCTGCCCGCGCCCGAGTGCGGTCGCTCTGGTGCGCCCAATCCGACGCCCTCTTTGCTAGGCAAACCCCAGGAACTGAGACGTACACCCGTACTTCGAGCAAGCTCGTTCCATCTGACCAGCGCAGCATAATCGGCCGTCGATCCCTCACCTCCTGATATGCGCCAAAGCCATGGCCCGCGCCACAATGCAGTTGTGCGCCGTGGGACAGAGCTCCTCGGCCCGCTCGGTCTGCCAAAACAGGAAGGACCTCCCCGGGCCAACGCAGAATAGACCCTGTAGGACGAAGCCCTCTTGCTGTATGCGGCGACAGATGTCTGGACACGGCGTAGGCGCTCGGCAGCGAGGTCCAGCTCTGCTGACGGCCGGGGGCTGCCCTACGGGGCACAGTAGAAGCGGGCCATGTACACGGCAAGGTCACCTATCAGGATTGTGAGGAGGGGCACCATGAGGCGACTCATGTTGGGCGGGAACGGATGCCAGCAGTGGCGCTGGATTGCGGCATTGCTCATCGCGGTAATCCTGTGGCCGAGCATCACTCTTGGACAAGAGGAATTGGGGCGGCGTTTGACATTCGCTCATCCCCCCGCCCCAACCTTGGACAACCCGACACAGTTGGCGGATGGCCTTCAATCCTACGTCTTCTGCACCGGCGTTGGCGGAATTGCCTTCGGCGGGATTGCGATCGGCGGCGACGGGCTCCGGGCGATCGGCTTGACGTATGACGCCCAGCGACCCGACCGCGAGAGACTCCAAGTCACGCTACAGGACCCTGCGGGAGCGCGGGAAACGGTCACGGCCCCGATCTTTGACTGGCAGTTGGTCCCGATCGCCAGCTTCGCGGCCGGGACACAACACTCATGCATCACTCTTTTCGGCAGACTCAATGACCCGGACGACGAAAAGGCCCGGCGCGACCGAGGCGAGAAGATAGTCAATTACCACACCGCCCTCGTTGACACCTTGCTCGGGCTCCGGCTGTTCCAGGCAGACATACTGATCCTCCACCCTGATTGCTGCGACCTCCCGAAACAGGGCGGTAAGTACGTGCTTGGCCCAGGAGAATCTCCCCCAGATGTCGCAGCGAATCTAGACCGCCTCGCAAACGTGCACCGACTTGTCGACACGCTGCCCGGGGGACCATTCCAGTCGTACATCATCTGTGACCACGAGCAGCAGGCCAGCTTTCGCGCACGTGGGAACCAGCTCGTCCTGACGGGCGACCCGATGTGGCACTGTTGGCGCACGAGAACCGACGATCGACAGCGTTTGCGTGAGATCCAAGACCGCGCCAATGCCGAAGCCAACCGTGTGGTTAACGCGGAAATGCGCCGCGATGGGAAGAGGCTATCACCGGGCGAGTTGCGGGCGAAGTACACCGAAGGCTATCAGCGACAGCGGCACAGCGAGGTTTGGGACAAGGTCGTCAGCGAGGCACTTCTGGAGACGATGCCTGAGTACAGCAGGCGGCTTTCGGCTGAGATCCGGCGCGAGGGCCGAGTCAACCCAGCGGTCTACGATGCCCTTGTCACCATGATGCGCTACGCTGCCTTCTTCCGCAGCGTCAACCAGCACAGTCCGGAGATGTACAAGGCGTTCGTGACCTCCTTGGCCCACGTCAAGATCGCCCCTCCGGTTCGTACACCAACCGCCGTTGCAGGGCTTCCGTGAAAACGTGGGAGGAACGACGACCATGGACGGGCCCCGCATATTCGTCAGCTTCTCG
>Ga0209979_1002714_pt1 | contig 16517 bp, 17 predicted proteins | sample AnhtaG_FD_183114 | JGI IMG/M metagenome (GOLD analysis project Ga0209979, IMG submission 183114) | Deep subsurface microbial communities from Anholt, Denmark to uncover new lineages of life (NeLLi) - Anholt_01485 metaG (SPAdes) (version 2) | ecosystem: Environmental > Aquatic > Marine > Oceanic...
ATAGCAAAATAAGGGGTAGTTTTACTACCCCTTATAAAATTTTAAAAATTATAGATTAAGATTTTATTTACCGCTTGCCTGTAATTATGGAGGATCCTTATTCCACAATCTAATCTTTTTTTTGAGTCTTTCTTTATAGGCCAGAGGCAGATCCATCATGATAATAAAACTATATTCATCTATATCAAACACACCATAATTTGAGCCACTATAGCATATTACAACATACTTTCCTCTCTTGTTTCTGTTAACCTAAAAGTGCAATACTTTTTTTATCAATAAAATCTCTAAAATCAGGAACAACAGAATGGAAACCTACACCGATGTCTTGGGTTATTTCTTTTAGTGTAAAGTTAATATATTTTTTTGGTAATGTTCCATTCAATTTATTTGATTTATACCAAATATCAAGTCTTGGTACAAATGGCAAAAAATCAACATGTTTTCCTTTTATTGTAGCAATTATTCATTCTCTCCAATTCATTAATAATCCTGGAAATTAAAAATAATTATTCTAATACTTTCTGATAATAGTAAAAATAGACTATAACTACAACGCAAATTCTGGTTCTAATCTATTGTGCAATACTCAATTAAAAAGGCTTTATTAATTCAAATTATGGAACCATTATATTATTTTTCCGTAAAAAATAATATTTATAACCAAAATATCACGTTTTCTTACTCTTCTATTTAGAACCTGCTTATGATTAAAATATCAATAAAATAAAGATAGAACAAGAATTATTGGATAGAAGAGGATATTTTTATACTGGAATTGAACCTTTAAAGTTTAAGTTAAAGTATTCCAAAACCTATTCTTGAGTTAAATGCAATAATTAAGGACTAAAGCCAATATGATATGATTTTTTTTTAATATTCTTGGGTAGTTTGTTTATAAAGATAAAAAAGAGTTAGTCTATAAGCCGAGTTGTATACTAGATAAGTCAGCCCTTCCCGATTTTATATGCTCAAAATTACTATGTAAAAAAAGGAAAATTAAAAATATACCTAAAAACTGTAAGTGCTATATTAGGATAGAAAAAAATTCTTTGCCACTTAAAATTACTAATAACTATAGGCTAGAGTTTAAAAAGCTTATTAACTTTATCAGAAATAATAAGGAAAATAGTATCAGTGGTTTTAGACTGGGATAATATAAATATTAATGACTGTACACTCCATACCTATGGGCTGCATTAACCATTGCAATATAGTTTTCTGGCTTAACACCTGGGTGAATAGAATTAGATGAGCTAATAATATAACCTCCCCCATATGCCGCCTTTTTTATTGTATCTTTAACTCTATTTTCTACTTCCTTTTTTGTACCAAAGGGAAGTAGGTTTCTGCAATCAATATTTCCTAGAATACATACTTTTCCTGAAAGATATTTTTTTACCTCCCCAATATCCATACATTGGGGTTGAATAGGATGTATACCATCAAAGCCAACTTCTATAAAATCATCTAGTATTGGCCACACGTCTCCATCAGAGTGCTTTACTATCTTTAAGCCCTTACTATGTGTGTAATCTACTAACTTTTTATGATAGGGTTTAATATACTCCCTGTAATGTTTGGGAGACATAAGCATTGTATCTTCTCCTGCCAGGTCCCCAGGCATAGTAATAACATCAACTCCTACCCTGGAAGCCATATCAATTGCAGCTATGTTATAATCTGTACTAATGCAAGCAAGGGTGCGAACAAGCTTTGGATTTAGTGCATAATCCATTAGTAAGTTCTGCATACCTCCTCTTAGTCTACAACTTAATTTATATGGATCAAGGATATTCATAAAATGAGCTTTATTTTTTCCTATTTTATTAATTACATACTTAACTCCTGAAAAATCATCATCCCCAAGCTTTGATACCATATCAAAACCTTCAGCATCTGATAGTTTTTTAATAGGACCTTCTACTGGAAAAGGCTCACCGTGCGGAGAAAGATAATAGATTGTTCCAAATTTGTCCTGTCCACGATCCTTGCTAATAATTTCTAAACCTACTGAAAAGTTAGTAGTCGTGGCATCTAATTCTAACTTATTGATTACAGAACAATATAGATCAAGTATTTTAAAGCTTTCCTCCCCAAACCTGGTTTCTTTTGCTTTAACTCCTATTGGCTCCCGTATCAATAACTTAGCTAATTTTACAACACTTACCTCATCTATCAAAAGTTCAAAAATAGGAACCTTATCAGGCTGTTTGTTACTTAAAGCTGTTAAAATTCTTTCCCTGCTGTTTATATTAGAGCATCTCCTTTATTGCTGATTATTATTTTCCTGTATTTAGGTTATAACTTTTTTATAAATGGTTTCTTTAATTACAAAAAATTCTTAAAGCATAAATTATATAAAATTGTTTCTATACAAATAGTTTTTGCTGATTTTATTATATTTATAATATTCTACTCTTAATATTTAGAATTAATCAAACTTTAAATCCTCTTATCTAGTTTTATTTAGTTTTAAGCATACCAGATTTACACTATCTTCTTATGATTACAGTTTTAACTTTTAATATTTTAGCCACTTCTTTAACTTTGTATAAATTTGTTATCACTTATTAACCTTCCTATTCAAATAAAAAGTACCAAGTTCTCAAAGAATTTTTAATTGCATTTAGAATTTCACATATTTATATATAGCTTCTGCCACTTCATCTTTATCATTTTCGCTTACAACAAAATCCGCAGCTTCTCTGATTATCTTAGAAGCATTTGCCATGGCAATACCTATGCCTGCAAAACTTATAATACCTAAATCATTTCCATTATCTCCTATGGCTATAACCTGATTTTTTTTAAGGCCTGTTATCTCCAGTATTTTTTTAATACCAAAAACTTTTCCTGCCTTTTTATTTAAAACATTAAGATAGTAAAACTTCAATACATGATATTTTAGGAATCCTCAATGTCACCAGCAGACTTAAATTTTTATCAACAATAGCTGCTCCCCCGGATGCTATTTGGGGATCGACTAAATTCAATTCATTAATTATTCTGCCTACAGTACAAATGGACTTTCCGGTAAATATAATAACTTTTATTCCACTGCCCAAACATTTCTGTATAGCTTTTCTGTTCCCACTGGCTATCTTAGATTTTGAATTTAGTAATGTCCCATCCAAATCAATGGCAACCAATTTTATCAATTATATTTACCCTGTTAAAAAAATAATCTTATAAAAAATTCACAGGCTACCAGGTCCAGCAGCCTGTATTTTATAATCATTGGCTCATTTTAAAAATATTGTTGATTTTTTACACTGCCTTAACTGAACATGCCCTAAGGAGCAGATCTATTTCTGCTACTTTTTGGATTTTATCTTTTCCTATGCTGTCAATAAACTCAAACCAGTACACACACCTGGTCTTAAACTTATCCCACGCTTTTTAGATTTACCTCCCCTTTTTCGGGGATTTCTGCCTATATTGCGGTTTCCCTTTTGGGAGTGGAGAAAAAAGGTGTCATTAAGCTTCCACTATCCCAGAAAGACTGCAATCTTCTAAGTTGTGCAGGTTTTCTAGAATCTTATGCCGCCAATTAAAAAGCTGTGGGTATGCTTACCTTTACAATTTGTGCAGTTTCAGTAAGAGAATATCCTTTAAGCATTAACTTTATAACATTAAAAAACTTCTCTTTGTTGTAGATATAATGCAGGGCAGTTTTACTAAGATCTGTAAAGGTTTTTTTACATGATTTGCACAGGTAACGCTAGCGGCCAAATCTTACCACTTTCTTGCTGCTGCAATGGGGACAGAAGAATCCACCGTTGTAGCGCTTCTCCCTAATTTCATCTATGGTATCTTGCAAGTTTATATCAGAATTTAAACTCATATCTTTAAGATAAGCCCTAATTTCTCTTCTTTCCTCGGAAGAAAGTTTAGAAAAAACTACATATAGGTAATGCTTTAGATCCTCAGTCATTTTATGTCTCCTTTCGAACATATTTATTTGGGGTTATTTTAGCTAACGTATGTTCGATAATCAACAATATTTTTAAAATGAGCCTAAATAATATAAAAAACTTTTATTACCCGAATTTTAAAATTTATAAAACATTATTAATAATAATCTTGATGCTTGCTTTTATTTTATCTGCCGTTTCCTGTTCAACATTAAAGTTATCGGGTGATAAAACAGAAGAATTAACAGTATCCGCAGAAGAGCCTGACTACAGCAACGCAACAATAGGTGCTGATATAAAAGGTTTCATACCGGCTTACCTGTGTATAAATAAAGAAAATTTAATAAAAATAGAAATTACAAACACCTCTGATTTTTTATAGCGGAGCGAAAGACCAAATGTTGTTAGAATCGGATATCATTATTACGGGCAGGATGTAGATTATAAGGATTATGATAAAATAACACGCACCTCACTGCCCCATGATGTAAAACCAGGCGAAACTGTTACAATAAATGTCTCAATTAATGACATAAAAAATAAAGGTACATATGTTATTCAAATTGATCCTGTGCTCGAAGGCAACAGGTCTCTTGAAAATAATTTCTGGTTTTCTTCAAAAGGTGTTGCAATGCTTAAAGCAGCGGTATATTTCGGTAATTGTTCTGAGTAATTATCAACAAGGGCTTAACATTAGAATCATTTCTTTTGCCAGGACTGAATCCTTATAAGATTTCCCCTCATTAATTATTAAACTTTTAAGGCTTACGAGATTTAACTTTCCAGCGATTTTATATCTGTTTAATTGACTGCAAAACTGTATATCATTTCCAAAACCTGCTTTTTTTAAGGAAATAGTACTGCAGGATTTTTCCAGAGCATTATTTATACTTATCTCACTTAAAGCTGCACTTAGCACTAATTTTGATGTATCACTAAATTCAAATTTATATGGTTTTGTAAGCATATACTTAACTGCCAATCCTGCTGTATAAGCATCATCATAGGCTATTTTTCCTTCTTCACCTGAACATAAAAGCAAAATATCATAAAAATTCTCATCAGCTATTCTAACAATATTATCAACTGTGTAATTTAGATTTAAAATAGATAATGCAAAGACTGCTGCACAATTTTTAACCTTAAAAAAGGATTTTGTTCCGTTAGTTGTCATGAGTATAAAGTTTTTATTTTTAATTACAGCACTTAAAATATCAATTGGCGAATTGCCGTAATCAAAGCCCTTTGGTGGAAAGCAGTTTACCTCCCCGCAAAGTATGTATTCAGGAAAAATTTTTTTTAATCTTAATGCTTGCCTTTTATTCTCAGTTAATAGTATGCTTCCTGCTCCATTTTCAAACATGGCAGTAATTGTTGAAGTTGCTCTTATGACATCTATAACTGCGCAAACAGTATTTTTAAGGTTAAATTCCGTTAAATTTTCATCGAATCTGTTTGTCAACACTACATTTACTTTCATTATTTTATTGCAAACTTCTTGCCAATTAATTTTTCATATGCGGCAATATATCGTTCTGTTGTTTTTTTTATAATATCATCCGGCAGTTCAGGTGGAGCTGATTTTCTATCCCAATCAGTGCTTAGAAGATAGTCTCTAACATATTGTTTATCAAAACTTTTTTGAGGCCTTCCCGGTTCATAATCATCAAGAGGCCAGAATCTTGAGGAATCAGGAGTCAGGACTTCATCCACAAGTATTATCTCATCATCAGAAGCACCAAATTCAAATTTGGTATCAGCAATTTTAATTCCTTTATCCATTGCATATCTTGAAGCCACATTGTACAGCTCAATACTTTTATTTTTTAAAAATTCGAAAGTTTCATTACCAAAAATTTTTTTAGCCTTACTTATCGTGATTAATATGTCATGCCCTTTCTCGGCTTTAGTTGTGGGAGTAAAGACAGCTTCGGGAAATTATCTGCACTGATTTCAATTAAATGATTTTTTATAATATCTTTTAAATAATCAAACCAGAAAATTGATATTTTATTCAGCACCGCTCCTTTAAAAGGTATTAGGGAAGGCAGGATAAAGTCGAAAGCTGAAATTCTATCAGTTGTGACTATTAATATTTTATCTTCAAAAGCAAACATTTCCCTGACCTTGCCACTTTTTATTTTTTCGACATTTTCTATCTCGACATTTCCAACTAGTTTTATAATATAATTCCTCTCTACTTAAGATTTTTAATACTTAAATAAAAAGTGATTAATTCTTTTGTTATATTTTTTAATAATACTTTTGAATTTTTTATGGCATTTTCTATATTCATTGCAGCGTTAAGAGTTGAAAAATTACCAGAAAATAAATTTTTATCTCTCTCGCTGATTTCATCTCTGCTAACATTGACTGAGCCGTTAATAGTTATTACAGGTTTTTTATATTTTTTTGCAAGAATTGCAACTCCATAAGGACTTTTACCAAAAAAAGTTTGTCTGTCAAAAGCACCTTCACCAGTTATAACCAGGTCAACATCTCTCATTTTATTTTCAATTCCTGTCGCTTCCATAACTATATCAACACCGTTTTTCAATTTTGCATTCAAAAAAGCAACAAGACCGGCACCTAGTCCACCAGCTGCACCAGCACCCTTTAACTCAGCAACATTCAAAACCAAATCTTTTTTTATCACTTCTGCAAAATTAAGAAGACCTTTATCAAGCTCCTGGACCATTTTTTCATCTGCTCCTTTTTGTGGAGCGTAAATGTACGCAGCTCCATTTTTTCCAAATAAAGGATTATCCACATCGCATGCTACTTCAATTATTGTATCTTTCAATAATAAATTCCTGTCACTCATATCTATTCTATTTATTTTTATTAACTCCTTGCCACCAAATCCTAATAAATTGCTATTCTTATCATAAAATTTTACCCCAAGTGCCTGCGCCATTCCCATACCGCCATCATTAGTTGCGCTACCACCTATCCCAATTATGATTTTTTTACAACCTATTTCCATTGCTTTACCAATAAGCTCGCCTGTTCCATAGGTTGTGGTTTCCATAGGATTTCTTTTTTCAGTAGGAATTAACCATAATCCTGAGGCTGCAGACATTTCAATTACGGCTATTTTATTATTAATTATACCGAACCTTGACTTAATTTTATCACCCAATGGACCCGTTACATAAAGACTTATATATTTACCTTTTAAACTACCCACAAGAGTATCAACAGTACCTTCACCTCCATCTGCCATTGGATTTAAAATTACCTCGATATTTTTATCCATTTCTTTTATTGAGTTGCCAATAATCTTGCAAATTTCCATTGCACTCAAATTTCCTTTATATTTATCTAATGCAATTAAAATCTTAGTTTTCATTATTTTTCCCTTAACTTATCAATGAACCCTCTAGAGCATGTGAACAAATGCATTTTCTTTCTTTCGGAATTCTGGGTATTGCTTTAAATAAAATCTCTCTTAACTTCTCAATATTCCTGTTAAACATTTCTACTACTTCTTTACCTGTTACAGGTTTTATTTCAGGATTTCCTTCGAGACCGGTATCATAATCAGTAATGATGGAAATATTTACATAACATATTTCTAATTCTCTTGCAAGGCATACCTCAGGGTACTGAGTCATATTTATTACTTCCCACCCCTGGCTTGAATACCATCTGCTCTCTGCTTTTGTGCTGAATCTTGGTCCCTGGACAACGACAACCGTACCTTTGGAATGGCAGCTTATGTCAAGCTCTTTTGCAGATTCCATTACAATTTTCCTGAGCTCGGGACAATAAGGCTCAGCAGTTGATATATGGATGGCTTTAGGGCCGTTATAAAATGTATCAATTCTGCAGTTTGTTCTATCAACAAACTGGTCGCAAATTACAAAATCACCCGGTTTTATATCAGGTTGAATACTGCCCCCTGCGCATGGTCCAAATATATAATTAACTCCTAATTTTTTCATGGCAAATATGTTAGCCCTGTAATTTATTCTATGAGGCGGTATGTGATGGTCTTTTCCATGCCTTGGCATAAAAGCTACTTTTATCCCCTCGAGTTCTCCTATTATAATTTTATCTGAGGTAATCCATATGGAGTTTTAATCCTTATTTCATCTCTGATGCTTAAAAAATTGTAAAAACCTGAACCGCCAAATACTCCAACATCCGTATATTTTGTACTTTTCATAATACCCCTCTGCTGATTAGTAATTTTTAATATTAATAAATAATCTGCATAAAATTATTCTATGTAATTAACCTGATAATTTCAAACAGAATAAAAAGCGACAAATTAATCAACAATATTTTTAAAATGAGCCAATGATTATTAATTTATCAAAGAACAATTAGTACTTGACAAGTCCAGTTTTATTTTTAAATAGTACAGTTTTATTTTTTAGCTAACAGGTAGTGAATTGACTCACAGCTCCGACGAGTGATTTTTTAATTTTATCACAAAATAACATTCCATTGGCATAATTATATGCATTGAATTTTTAGGACAGACTTCCCCTTCAGGATATGATAGTATAATATATGTTATTGGGGGATAAACCTAGAAAGCACCTTTTGTCTTATGATGGTGCACATGAGAACCTTATCTGGAATGATTTAGAGATACATCTTTCCAGGTCAGATTGACAAAAGAATTTAGTTCTCAGCTCTTCTAGGAGTTTGAAAAAAACATTGGTAATGCTGCCAAAGACTTTTTCTATTTTGTCTCCGGTCAAGCCTTTCTCCATCAGTTGGCTGATGGTGTGGGCAATCTGTAGAATCAGGTAATAATTTTTCATTGCCACTTCGTTTTTGCTAAATGAGTGCACAAGACTTGATTGTTTTTCAAACTTGCACTTTTGATATGGTTAAAGTGGCTTGAAATAAGGATTTTCCAAATGACTGTTTCAGCATAAATGGCTTTATGTCAACGTTTAATCATACTGAAATTAATTTGGAATCTCCGTTAATAAAGGAATACTATTTTAAACAAGCCTTATTTCAATATTTCTTTTTGCGATTTTATTAAGTTCTTCCTGGTTGGCCTTTTGATTAGAAATCAGTATATCTACGCCATCAATAGAATTTATATGGACAAAACTTGTTCTCCCAATTTTTGTATAGTCTGCCACAACAATTGTCTTGTTAACTCTTGCAGCCATCTGCCTGCTTACATCTGCTTCCAGGTGATGAAAAGTTGTAATTCCATTATTCAAACTAATTCCATCAACCGAAAGAATAAGCTTGTTAGCCCTGTACCTGCTTAATTGGTTAATTGCATCGTCTCCATATGTGAACTGGTATTGAGGGTCAAAGTTCCCGCCCAGCAAAATTACATGTATGTTTCTATAATGTCCTGTTTCCTGTGCAATTGATAAAGAATTAGTTACAATTGTAAGATTTTTAGTACTCCTCAGTTCTTGAACAGTGAAAAGAGTGGTTGTGCCAGAATTAACCATTAGGGTATCTCCATCTGAAATTAATTTTGAAGCCTCTAGAGCTATTCTCCTTTTTTCCTCCTCGTTTGTCTTCATTCTCTCATGAAGCGACATGTTGTAATAAGCCCTGTAAGCACTGACAGCTCCCCCATGTATACGCTCCAGCAGTCCCATATTCTCAAGCTCAGATAAATCATTTCTTATTGTAACCTCAGAGGTGCCAAACAGTTTACTTAACTCGACAACCTTAACCCTTCCCTGCTGGGTTAATATCTCTATTATTTTGTTTCTCCTGTCTTCAACGCTCAATTCTACTTTTTCCATTTCATGCATACACATTACCTCATCACAAATAAGTCCGTCTGAATACTGCTTAGAGTATACTGCTTACAACGGTGAAAAGTCTTATTCTATACCTAATATATTTCAGATACTTTTTTTAATGACGCAACAGGTTAAACTGTAATTTTACTCTAAGGTACAATTTAAGTAATTGCAGTGGTTGTATCAGTTTTCCATTTATACTCACTGCCCACCATTAAGCAGAACTGCTCGCAAACAAACTTGTCCATAGTAAAGTTTTATTCAAAACATATTTTATTTATTGAGTAAAGCTCCTACTGCTCCGCCTGGATGAATAAGGCTGAACTGTTCTAATTTATAATCTGTTTCTTCCATGATAGCTACAAGCATGGCATCAAAAATACCAATTGTAGCTACAAAGCTTGCTGTTGCCATAACATTGTATTTATCGCTTTCTTTTTTAATCTTTAATGGAACTACAATATCAGCATTTTTTGCCAAAGGCGAATCCATATTTTCGGTAATAGCTATAAGTATTGCTCCCTTTTTATTACACACATCAATAATGGGTAGTAACTCAGCTGTTTTACCGCCACGTGATACTATAACCATAGCGTCTTCTTTTTTTAGGCCGCCAAGCCCACCATGAACAGCTTCTGCAGGTGGCATAAAGAATGCGTCACGTTCTATGCAGCACAGGCAATGTGCAAACTTTTTAGCAGCTATACCTGAATTACCACTTGCACATGTAATAACCTTCTTACATGAACTTAAAACATCAACGGCCTTTTCAAATGCCTCAGCGTCAAGATATTCAGCTACACTAGCTATTGCCCTGCTCTCGATTTTTAGGGACTCCATTGCCATTTTTAAAGATTGTTCTTTCATTTTAACCTCTATTTCTCCGCTGCACTTTGCGGTCAACGCTTTTAGGAAATCGGTATACCATTTTTTAGCCCGAAAAATTTCGGATTATAACTATCAATATTACGTTTCTGATAAACTAAGATATTATATATTACATTTATCTCTGAGTTTCTTTATAGCCTGTGCCACATCAGGTGCTTTAAATATAGCACTGCCGGCAACAATTACATTTCCTCCTGATTTAACAACATCAGCTACATTATGAGCATAAATACCACCGTCGACTTCAAGCTCACAAGCAGGATTATACTTTTTAATAAGTTTATTCATCTTAGCTATTTTTTCAAGTGATTCAGGAATAAAGGACTGACCTCCAAATCCAGGTTCAACTGACATAATAAGTACCATATCCAACTTTTTGATTAAGTGCTCAACAGCCTCGGGAGGTGTCTTAGGTTTAATTGAAACACTTGGCTTAACACCACATTTTCTGATATGATCAATTGTTTCTTCAACTTTATCTGTAGCTTCAAGATGAATTGTGATATAATCAGCACCTGCTTTAACAAAATTGTCAATATAGCGTTCAGGTTTCACTATCATCAAATGTACATCAAAAACCATTTTTGAATTTGGACGAATACTTTTTACAATCTGTGGACCAATGGATAAATTTGGCACAAACATTCCATCCATAACATCAATATGTAGGTACTCAGCACCTGCCGCCTCAACAGCAGCCACATCACAAGCAAGATTTGCAAAATCCGCGTAAAATAAAGACGGAGCAATTTTTACCATAATTTCGACCTCTTTCCATTATAATTCCGTATGAAACACGTTCCGAAAGTTGCTCTCTATTTTAATATTAATCTATGTATGCGCAAAGGTCAATAGTAAAACTGCAAAAACAAGACAAACGGAAACTCATTGTAAGTATAATATAATTGTAACGTAATAAAAAACAAAGTAAATCGTAAGAAAATAGTGGACATCATAATTCTTTCATGATATATTCTTTCTTGAAAGAGGTTATATGTTTATCGTTTTTGAATTAAATTCGGTATATTTTACTGCATAAAAATGAGGACTAAATATGTATAAGGAATTCAAAATCAAACCACCTTTTTTTGAGATAGGTCCGAAAGCTTATCTATATGGTGAGGGTGTATTAACTCTTGCTAAAGCGGCTGATAAAGTTGCCGGAAAATATGATGTACAAATTATCTTTACCCCTCAGTACACAGACATTCCTATGCTTGCAAGAGAAACAGAAAATCTTCTTATATTTGCTCAGCATATGGATTCCTTACCTATCGGCAGGGGTTATGGTTCAGTTCTCCCCGAAGCAGTTAAAGCAGCAGGCGCTGTTGGCGTTATGCTTAACCATGCTGAAAAACGTATCAGCCTTGCAGAACTTAACAAAACAATTAAGCGGGCAGATGAAGTTGGTCTTGCTACCATCGTATGTGCTGACACTATTGAAGAGGCGGCAGCAATAGCCCATCTCGCTCCAAACATCATCGTTGCCGAGGAACCTGAACTTATTGGTACAGGTAAAACAAGTGACGCGGATTATGTTAAAAAGACAATGGAAGTTGTTCACTCCATTAACCCTGATATTCATGTGCTTCAAGGCGCGGGAATCAGCTCGGGTAAAGATGTTTATAAGGTTATTAAGGCCGGCGCTGTTGCAACAGGCTCAAGCAGCGGTATCTACAAAGCTGTAGATCCAGCTGCGATGGTTGAGGAAATGATACATGCCATGCGCAAAGCATGGGATGAATTACAAAAATAATTTTATAGGAGGAAAAAGAAATGGCGGTATATCGTGAAACTATTGATCTTCAGTCAAAAGGTCTCAACCCTACTTATCATGATGTAACAAAAAAAGTTAAAGAAATCGTTGCTCGTTCAGGCATCAAAAACGGAATTTGTGTTGTTTATTCACAACACACCACATGTAGTGTTATGTTACAAGAATGCTCACATGACCTTAACTTATGGGGCTCTGAATACCTCCAGCAAGATTTAAGCAATATTATGGAAAAAATTGTTCCTACTTGCAGAACAGAAGGTCAATATATGCATCCAGGCCCAAAACACCTTGAATTTGCTGAAAAAACTGTTGGTGAAGAAGGCAAATATAGTCTTAATACAGATGCTCATCTTCGTTCAGTTTTCTTTGGTCGTTCAGAAAGCATTGTAATGGTTGACGGTAATTTACAACTCGGTGAATTCGGTTATATCTACTTAGTCGACTGGGATCAAGTCCGTGCCCGTAAAAGAGTTTGCCAGGTTCAAATCATTGGTGAATAATTTGAAGTATATGCAAAGCTATACTATAAGTTCAGACTACCCTATAATCTGAGATATACTGACTTCTTCATAGTTATCTTCAATACACTGATAGTATGGAGTAATTTGTGGCCTCCGGGATTTAAATATTATTTTTATTTACTACCAAAATTTTCTATTTCTGTTTTCCAATTTTAAATCAATATTACAGCCACATGATTTTCGAATCACTATTCCTGAATCTACTCTGATTTCTCTATATTTACCACCTTTTCCATTAATTCTTTTATATAGAAGTTCCGCAGCTATTTCACCTATTCTAGTGTCTACCTTTTCTAAAGTAGTAAGAGGTGGATTAAATGCTGAAACATAATCATAATCATCAAAAGTTACAATCGCGATATCCTCTGGAATTCTTATATTCTCACTATTTATATATCTTAGGCATCCAATATCAGATTATGGTGTGTGTTCATGCTTTATACTTATGAGATCCAAAAGCGAGTTCTTATAAATTTGAAATATTGTATTTTGGTGGGCAGATTATATCTTCCTTAATTTTAGGTTCATCAGAACCCATTAGTTTTGATTTAGAGATCTCATAGTTTTTAAGATATCTTGCCACAGTTGTTCTTGATATTTTCATCTCCTTTGCAATTTGTCTTTGTGTTTTTCCCTCAAGTATTGCTTCTAATATTATTTTTTGTTTGTCTATCAATTTTATCACTCCTTTTTCCTTCCCATATAAATTAATAATTATATGGGTATATTACTTGGAGTGGCACTGTTTTCAAATGAAATATGGCTTAGTTTTAGGTTAACACAAACAAAACTTTTCTTGCTAATTTTTAAAGGGAAGCCAGTAGTATTTGTAATGTGCCTAATATTTTTCTATCTTAAAATCAATTTATAAGTTTATATGCTCACAATTGAGTTTTTCCAAGTAGTTCTAGTGTAGCCTCCACAAGAATATCTCCTGCTTTTTCAGATAGCATGCTGGCTCCTACTTCATAACCTCCTTCTCTTATAGCTTCTTCCGTGCAGACATAGCCGGGAAGGCAACCATTTGCAAGTTCTACTACAATAGTTTTTTCAAAAGGGGATCTCTTTTGTATATCAAGGCCGAACTCCACAAATACCTCTCCGGGAAGACCGACTATTCCTGCATCCCCGATTACAAGTACCTGGACTTCAGTAGGAAGCTCATCGGCTTCAAGCGATATGGGGATGTTTTTATTTTTAAGCCTTATATAGCCCAGGGTATTTTCAGCTCCAAGGTTTTTAAGGTTTGCATTCTGGACTTCTATATATGGAACATCTTCCTTTTTTAATCTTTCCCATTCACTCTTTGCCTTTTCTGCAAATGCTTTTGCATCTTCTTCGGAAGTAAGCTTTTTTAGCGGAAGGTCGATCTCCTTTGAAAGTACTTTCAGATCTATTTCTTTTTCGAACTTGATATTTTTAAGCATACTATATGCCGCCTGTCCGATTGTATAGCCTATCCTTTTAGCTTCGCCAAAGTCCTGACCCTGGCGGAAATATCTTGTACTCTGGTCTCCTGATGTACCCTGCATAAAAAGTAGATTCATATACGGCTCTTTTTGTTTAAGGTATTCCCTTGTATATCCGGGGTAGTCAGCTGTGACAAGGGTGCTGTCTTCATGTATTACAGTGGGATGGAGTGCATATTTTACCATAGCCACCTTTAGAGTATTACTGTTGTCTTTTATAGCTGTTACCCATACTTTTGGATCAGCAGGCCCTTCGGGGTCCCTGCGGTTTCCGCCAATACCTTTTTCTTTTCCGCAGACTGTAAAACCACTCCCTAAACTTGTATTAAAGGTATTAGAATAAGCCCGGGCTGCAAGGTCGATTAATTTACCTTTGAGTTCATCTATGTAATCTTTATTTACATCCAGTCCTTCTTCAAGAGCCTCCATGTCCAGACGTCCGGCAGCCCACGGTCCGGAATGGGTATGGGATGCAGAGATAAAAATATTACCCTCTGGAATGGAGGTCTTTTTGCTTATCTCTTTTCTTACCGCTTTTACATATTTTCTTGAGAAAAAAAGTAAATCCATTGCTATAATGGCTATCTTTTCTTTCCCATTATCAAGGTAAATACAACTTGCATAAAGCGGGCCATGGACTCCTGTATTATAGCGGGGGAAATGCGGATATCCTGCAAGCTCAATTCCTTTTTTTGGTGATATATCTATAATCGATGTTCCTGCCCTTAACATATTTTATTCCTTTCCAAAATCCCTGTATATTTCTCCTATGCGGTCTACTATCTTTCTGTACCGCTCTTTTTGATCCCTGTAATGCTTGATTCTTTCTTTTTCCGGCTTTATATTCTCAAGCACTGTAATTATATTTTGACTTAAAAGATCCCTGTATCTCTTTTTTATATTGCTTCCATATCTTGCTATAAGGTAGTTTCCCAGTATTTCAAAAGAGGTGTTTTCCATTACCATATATTCAAGTTCAAGTATGCTTGCTTTTAACCTGTTCCATATCCTGTTTTGAGCTCCTCCACCTATCACTTTTATCTTTTCAAGTTGATCTTCCCTCAAGCCGTTAAGCTCTTTTATCTTGCTGTATATAAAGTCATACTCATAGCCTATGCATTCAAGCATGGCAGTATAGATGCTATCAAGGTCATGGCTCCATTTAAGCCCGTAAAAGGTACCCTGGTAATACGGCTGGGGAGGTGCTGACCTCCCGCCAATGTGCGGTATAAAGTATAATCCCTTTGTATCCTTTGCCCTTTCAAGCCTGCTGTCATCATAGCTGAACTTTTCTATAAACCAGTTGTAGAGATAACCTCCTACGGCTACAACTGCCAGCTGATAATATATGTCTTCTATTCCTGAATATATCGATGATATTATCCTGTCATCTGTATCCGGGATAAAATGGTCGGCGGCATAACCAAGGATAGTATAGGTACCGGCTACATCTACAATATCTCCTTTTTCAAGTATTCCCGCTCCAATAAAACCTGCTATCTGGTCTCCTATTCCCGCAAGGACCTTTATATCGTTTTTTGTACCGAATTTTTCTCTTGCTATGGTACCTACTGTCCTGTAGGGCGGGACTATCTCCGGAAGCTTTGATATATCAAGGTCCAGGTCTTTTATGATATCTTTATTCCACATTCCCTTTTTTATATCTGCTAGCCCGTTCATGGCAAGAACGCTGTAATCTATAAATGCTTCATCTCCTGAAAGTCCTACAAGCCTTCCCGCGACATAGGTGGTAAGGTTTATAAACTTCTGGCTCCTTTTATACTCCCGGGGGAAGTCATTTTTTATCCATTTTATCTTGGCAGCCATAAATGGGACTCCTCCGGATGAGCCCCTTATTCTTGACGCCATCCTCTCTTCTATAAAACCCAGATATTTGTTTGCCCTGGTATCTACTGAATATGTCCAGGGCATTACCACTTCCCAGTCTCTGTCAATTGAAAGGATGCCTGCCATCTGTCCGCTGCATATGAGGCTGTCTGCTTTTCTGAGATGTGAAGGGTACCTTTTTTTAATCTCTTTAATCTCGCTTACAACTATATCAAAATAGTCTTCAGGCTTTTGATATACACCTTTATCATCACTATAAGTTCTTGCTTTTTCTTCTGAAGAATAAATGATATTCCCATAATAACTTATTAGAGCAGATTTAATCTTAGTAGTACCTAAATCAAAGCATAAAAAAT
>Ga0209979_1002715_pt1 | contig 16517 bp, 6 predicted proteins | sample AnhtaG_FD_183114 | JGI IMG/M metagenome (GOLD analysis project Ga0209979, IMG submission 183114) | Deep subsurface microbial communities from Anholt, Denmark to uncover new lineages of life (NeLLi) - Anholt_01485 metaG (SPAdes) (version 2) | ecosystem: Environmental > Aquatic > Marine > Oceanic >...
GAGAAGATGGGTTTCGCCAAAAGGGGGTATCTGGCTATCCGTTATCCTCCGTCCTGAAATAACCCCCATGGAAGTGCCAAAATTGACTATCATTGGTAGCCTCGCTGTAGCAAAAGCTATAGCCGAACTCACCAGAATGGAAGTGAAGCTTAAATGGCCAAATGATGTTCTCCTTGGCACCATTCCTGGTATTGAATTTAAGAAAGTATGCGGGGTGCTGACGGAAATGGTCTCAGGAGTTAGCCAGGTTAATTACGTTATTTCAGGTCTGGGAATTAATGTGAATAATCGCATTCCTCCTGCACTCCGGGCTACAGCAATTTCTCTTAAGGATGTTATAGGCCGCAACTTACCCAGACAGAAACTTTTAAGAAAGGTGCTGGAAAATTTTGATAAATATTATTGGGATTTTAAAAGGCAAGGGATGGGTCCAATTCTAAAAGAGTGTAAGGGGATGTCGGCTGTGCTGGATAAGGAAGTTAAGATTGAGTGCGCGGATGGGATTATTGAAGGTAAAGCCTTAGATATAGATGAGTATGGAGCTTTAATTGTAGAGACAGAAGAGGGTGAGAAGAGGGTCGTTGCTGGCGACGTGACAATACTATCGAAAATTCTGTAGCTGTCCCGATGAATCGGGACTAAAGGAGAAGCAAAGCTTGGGCTTTGCTGCTACAAAAATAATGTAGCTGCAGAGCGAAGCTCTGCGTTATAAAAGGGAAAATATTATGCTTCTGGTGATTGATATCGGGAATACGAGTATTTCTTTTGGTGTCTATACGGGCAAGAAATTGATAGAGAGCTGGAGAATTTCAACCGGTGCAGGAAAGACTCCAGATGAGTATGGAGCAGAAATATTAAATTTCTTCGATTTTGGAAAAATCGACAGGAAGAAGATTTTGGGGATTGCTATGTCCTGCGTGGTTCCTCCTCTGCTACCTGTTTTTGAAGAAATTTCCCAGAAATATTTTCACATCAAGCCACTGGTAGTTGGTCGGGAAGGGAAACTGGGAATGCCTATTTTGTATGATAATCCTAAAGAAGTGGGCGCTGACAGACTTTCAACCAGTATTGCTGCTTTTGAACTGTATAAAGGCCCGGTTATAGTAGTTGATTTCGGTACGGCTACAACTTTTGATATAATTAGTGAGAAGGGGGAATATGTTGGGGGAGTGATTGCTCCTGGAATTGGTATCTCCTCCCAGGCGCTTTTTGAAAAGGGAGCCCAGCTGCCCCATGTTGAGCTGGCTAAACCAGAAAGTGTTATTGGTAGGAACACCAGAAAGAGTATGCAAGCAGGAATAGTTTATGGTTCGGTCGGACAGGTGAGAGAGATACTTTCCAGAATAAAGAGAGAAATTGGAGGGAGTCCCAAAATTGTGGCCACCGGTGGATATGCCAATCTCATCGCACCAGAGGTAGAGATGATAGATGCGGTAAATCAAGATTTGGTTCTGGAAGGGCTCAGGCTACTCTGGGAGCGAAACTTTCAATCTCAAAAATAGGCTTGTGGATATTGTGGAAAAGTCTGTGGATAACTTTGAAATTGTTAAGGAGAAAATATTAGACCATACAGTGTGGTGCGCGCCCGGGGTAGGTCGGTCGTCCTTTCCCCGATAAATATCGGGGTGACGGCATCGGCACTCCAAAGAGTGCCCGAACAGGTATGGTTTTGCTACCAATTAAATTGCATCGGCAAAAAATAGAGAAAATTGGAGTATTTGGGAGAAAACTGCAATTTTTCCGAAATAAACGGGAATTTTGGGAAGTTTTTGTCTCTTGACTTATTCGCTTCAAAAATATATATTTAGCACTCTTGACTTATGAGTGCTAATGGCTTCGCAACCTGAAGGTTGCGGCTACCGAAAACAGGAGAGAACGCAACCTGAAGGTTGCGGCTACCGAAAACAGGAGAGAACGCAACCTAAAAGTTGCGGCTACCGAAAACAGGAGAGAACGCAACCTGAAGGTTGCGGCTACCGAAAACAGGAGAGAACGCAACCTAAAAGTTGCGGCTACCCGATAAAAGAATTAACGCAACCTGAAGTTTGCGGCTACCACTACTCTTATGACGGGAATATCTTAGAAAGGAGGAAAAGCTCAATGAAGGTTAGACCACTGGGTGACCGGGTTCTAGTGAAACCTTTGGAAACAGGAGAAAAGAAAAAGGGCGGAATTATTATTCCTGACACTGCTAAAGAGAAACCTCAGGAAGGTAAAGTTATTGCGGTGGGAAAGGGTAAGATTACTGAAGAGGGGAAAACGCTTCCCCTGGACGTCAAAGTAGGGGATAGAATACTTTTCGGTAAGTATTCTGGTAATGAAATAAAGATAGATGATGAAGACTACCTAATTGTAAGGGAAGAAGATATCCTGGGAATCATTGAATAAAAAGCCAAGAAGGACGGGTGATATATTGATAAATCACTCATTTGTTCTTATTAACTGAATTCGAAGGAGGGATTAAAATGGCAAAGCAAATGAAGTTTAATGAAGAGGCGATGCGTGCAATAATGAGTGGTGTAGACCAGCTGGCAAATGTGGTGAGAATCACTCTGGGGCCAAAGGGTAAGTATGTAGTTCTGGATAAGAAATTTGGTTCGCCGACCATTACCAATGACGGAGTGACTATAGCTAAAGAGATTGAACTTAAAGATCCCTTTGAGAATATGGGAGCTCAATTGGTAAAAGAAGTTGCCTCCAAAACAAACGACGACACTGGTGACGGTACTACTACGGCAACTCTTCTTGCCCAGGCAATTGTGCGTGAAGGGATAAAGAATATCACTGCTGGAGCCGACCCTATTCATATTAAGAGAGGAATTGATAGGGCAGTCAAGACAGTAGTAAAGGAGATAAAGCAGAAGAAAAAAGATGTGAAGACTAAGGAGGAAGTTGCACAGGTAGCTTCCATAGCTGCCAACAGTCAGGAGATTGGGAACTTAATTGCTGATGCTATGGATAAGGTGGGCAAAGATGGAGTAATCACAGTGGAGGAAGGGAAGGGTGCTGATACCACTGTGGACATTGTAGAGGGAATGCAGTTTGACAGGGGCTACATTTCCCCATATTTCGTTACTGATGCTGAGAGGATGGAAGCGGTGTTGGAGGATGCCTATGTTCTGCTTACTGATAAGAAAATCAGTTCTATGCAGGACCTTCTGCCGGTGCTGGAAAAAATTATTCAGACGGGCAAGCCCTTCGTCATTATAGCTGAAGATATAGAAGGAGAAGCTCTGGCTACACTGGTGGTTAATAAGTTGAGGGGAACGCTGAAGTGTGCAGCAGTCAAGGCCCCGGGTTTTGGAGACCGCCGAAAAGAGATGTTACAGGACATCGCAACTCTCACAAAGGGAACGGTAATTTCGGAAGAGACGGGAATGAAACTTGATAAGGCTACCCTGGATATGCTTGGCCAGACAAAGAGGCTGACCATCGATAAGGAAAACACCACAATTGTGGGAGGCACTGGAAATAAGAAAGATATCGATGCGAGAATTGCGCAAATTAAGAAACAGATAGAGGAAACCGACTCGGATTACGATAAAGAGAAGCTCCAGGAGCGACTGGCGAAGTTAGTGGGAGGAGTAGCTGTAATTAATGTGGGGGCAGCTACTGAGACTGAGATGAAAGCAAAGAAGTTCAAGATTGAAGATGCCATGCACGCTACCCGAGCTGGTGTAGAAGAGGGCATTATACCCGGTGGCGGAATAGTGCTGTTAGGAGCAGTCGAGGCTATTTCTAAATTGAAGCCAGAAGATACAGATGAGCAGACGGGGATAAATATTATTAAGAGGGCCTTAGAAGAGCCTTTAAGGCAGATTGCGGAAAATGCCGGTTTTGAAGGCTCTGTGGTCGTGGAGAAAGTGAGGAAGAGCTCGCCAGGGGTTGGATTAAATGCTGAGACTGGAGAATACGTAGACCTAATGAAGGCGGGCATTGTTGACCCGGCTAAGGTAACTCGCCTGGCTCTGGAGAATGCAGCCAGTATCGCTTCAATATTGTTGACTACAGAATCCTTGGTAACCGACATACCCGAAGAGAAACCTGCCATGCCTCCTATGCCTGGTGGTGGTATGTATTAAGGCGTACTGGTAGGGAGTAAACAGGTCTGTCGCCCTTCAGGGTGACGGAGACGGCACTCTAAAGAGTGCCCGACCAATGGGCACCGTAAACGGTGCCCGACCTGAAACAGGACCGTAGACAGTACCCACCGCAGAAACCACATCGTAAACACTGCCCGCCAATTAGCACTCTGAAGAGTGCCCGACCTATTAATTACGCGTATCGTAATGCACGATACATATATCCCTGTAATTTATCAAAAATTAAAGTGAACTGCTCACTTTAAAAAGTGCTTGACAAAGTCGATTTTCTGTGGTATACTTTTGCTTAGAAAAGGACCTATATCCTTATAGGACCTTAAGGTAAGCTAATGGCATTGCGCTCATATTCCTGTTGAAAGGAAGGATGGAGGTATGGACTGCCGGCCATGGCTATTTGTGTCTTGCACCGGGCATAAAGTTACTTTTATACAGCGCGTCACATTTTGGGAAATAAGAAGATTTCATAGTTTGGGTCCTCCTAAAGTTCCTATAGAGGTCCGGGCTTGTCGGAGGCAGGCCCAGGCTATGAGTGATCCGAGCTGCCGAAGGCTCGCATAGCCAAGGGAATTGAACCTTGGCTTTTTCGGTAGCTCGGATTTTTTTGTTTAAAAGTAGGAAGTAAGCAGTGCACTTTAATTTTTGCTACGCTGGAGATCAAGAAGGAGGTGAAAAAGGATGACCAGGAGAATGAGGTTAGCTAACGGTCTTCTCAAGATTGGAGAGATGGCCAGAGAGGCCGGAGTATTGGTTTCCACTATCAGGTATTACACGGACATCGGTCTTTTGAGAGTTGTCGCCAGCACTCAGGGTGGTTATCGGCTCTATGACAGAGATGACACACTGGAAAGAATCAACACCATCAAGACAATTAACGGCCGAAAGTGGACACTTGTTGAGATTAGAGAAGAGTTAGAAAAGCGTGCCCAGTAACAGCAAAGCGCTGTCATTGTGAACGTAAGCGCAAACTAAAGTTTGCGACTACCATATTTTTTCAAGGTGGGTAGTCGCAGGCTTCAGCCTGCGTAAGAATGATGGAACGGTAGCCGCAGGCTTCAGCCTGCGTAAATATAGTAAAGTCGGTTATTACTAAGTCGCTTTTGGCTTTATGGGAGGTGAAGATATGTTCCCAAAGAAAATGGATAAGACCCTGCTGAAAATTGGCGAAATAGCCAAAGCCGGAAGGGTTCCTTTATCAACTATAAGGTACTACACGGATATAGGTCTTTTGAAAGTTTCCACCCATACAAAAGGAGGCTACAGGCTTTATGATAGAGAACAGACTCTAAGTATTATAAGGAAAATAAGACCAGTAGTGGAAAGACGGAGAACCTTAATGCAAATCAAGGAAGATTTAGCCAAAAAGACTAAAAGAAAATGAAATTAAGGAGGGTCGCTGTTCCGACGGATAAGGAGGAACGGGCCAGCGACGCCTGCGAGTCGGTGAGCAGGCAGGTCACCGACTGAAGCGAAGCGAAAGGGGCGCCGGTTGCGACGAATAAGGAGCGACAAGTCTGGCGACGGGTTCGAGATGGTGAGAACCCCGGTCGGATTGAGCAAAGCGAAAGGAGGTGAAAGAAGAAGTGGTTAGAAAAAAATCACCGCCAAAGGGTTTACTCAAAATTGGCGAGATGGCCAGGCTGGCAGGTGTTTTACCATCAACCATAAGGTACTATACGGAGGTCGGTCTGTTAAAACCAGCTGCTACCACGCCTGGTGGTCAAAGACTTTACGACAAAGAAGATACTTTGGGTAAGATTCGGATGATTAAGAACATTGAAAGGCAACATCTGCCTTTACAGACAATTAAGAAAATCCTTGAGGACCACAGGGCAAAAGCCCCGTAATATACGGCACCGTAAACGGTGCCCGACCGGGTTAGGTCGGTCACCCTTCAGGGTGACGAAAGAGGTTGTTTGATAATGGCTCACAATGGCAAGAAAATCATTCTTATAGGGTTATTGTTGGTAGCTATCAATCTTCTCTTTTCTGTTTTGCCAGGCGAAGTTGAGGCAGAGCCAATCCAGGAAACATTAACTGTGAACTGGTCAGGACAGGATTATGATACAATTCAGGCAGCAGTAAATGCTATTACTGCTGACAATCCTGACCTTGTTTCAGCAAATAAAAATTGGACAATTCTTGTATATGATGATGATGGAACTTTGGTAGAGAATGTATCAGTAACAGGATTTACAACTGATGCAACTCATAACATAACCATAAGAGCGCAGGATGACGAAAGTCCGGTTGTTGATGGAAATGCAACTGATTCTGTTTTTACTATCGGGACTGACACCGTTGATGTCGATTATGTAACAATATCGGGCTTTGAGGTAACAAATGCAGGAGGAAATCTTGGAGCAATCAATATATATGGATCTACCTGTACAGTATCCAATAATGACATTCATGATGGTAATCCGAGAGGCATAGCTATTACGGGGGTAGGTTTTCTTATAGACAGGAATAAAATTCATCATAACAACAACAATGGGATAAGGATAAATCAAACTACTTCATATGGAACAATACAGAATAATATAATTTATTCTAATGCTGGGTCAGGAGTAAATATTTATGGTGGAACAAATTCTAAAATTATAAATAACACTATATATAAAAATAATACTGAGCAAGCTACCACTAACTACGGTATCAGATTGCCCGCTACCGTCGATATATCTAATTGTATTATTAAAAATAACATTATCTGGGTAGACAGTACTTATTGTATCTTTGTACAACAAGGTTCAATAACCTCGGATTATAATGACCTCTATAACGACGGAGGTGATGGCATAGGCGAGTTCCCTAGTGGCACTACATATACAACCTTGTCTGCTTGGCGGAGTGGGACCAGTCAGGATGAAAACAGTTTAGAAAATGCTGGGGAGACAAATGGTGTTGACCCCATATTTGTAGATACAGAAACATTTAAACTTTCGGCAATTTCACCCTGTGTAGATAAAGGGACTTCTACTGTTAATACTCCTGACTATGATTTTGAAAACCAAACAAGGGTCGGCAACCCGGATATTGGTGCAGAGGAGCTGGATAGCCTTATCCCGAACGATCCTACTTCTCTTACACAAAAGCGGTCAGATAATAGTGAGACTATTGAATGGGGAGCATTTACAAGCAATAACACGCCAAAGTTGGGATTTACACTTTCTGACCCTGATATAGATGACGAGGTTAAGTATAACATACAGGTCAGTTCCCGTTCTGATTTCAATTATCTGAAGATAAATTCAACATCAGCTTTGATGAGCCAGGGAACAGCAGAATACACTTGCAGTGTTCTGGAGGAGACAACCTGGTACTGGAAGGTAAAGTGTATTGATGAATGGGGACTTGCAAGTTCTTATGTGACTGCAAATTCAGGTGGTATAGCATTTGTAGTTGATACAACAAGTACAGAAGATACCACTGACCCAGCAGGTATTTCAAATTTAACTGCCCTGACGGCAACCGGTGTCGGCAGCGTCACCCTGAAATGGACTGCACCAGGAGATGACGGTACGTCAGGCACGGTTTTAGGATATTTAGTTAAATATTCATCTGTAGATGTAATTACCAATTCAGGATTTGACGGTGCAGCTACGTGTGAACAGAACTGGGATAGTTTTGTCTCAGGCGGGACAGATGAGACAAGGACAGCAACAGGTCTTGTTGAAGGGGTATGGTACTGGTTTGCAATAAAAGGATATGATGACTGGTCTAATTATGGTGTGTGGAACTCGTCTAATGATGCATCTGGAGTAAATACAGAGTGTTATGCAAGAGCGGGTTATAAAGCTCCGAATGCAATAACCTGCCTGAGCGCGCTGACCGGTTCAAACGCTGGAGAAATAGATATCAACTGGACAGCGCCTGGTGATGACGGGACAGTCGAGACCAATTCAGGAGGCTATTACACATTGAAATACGCCACCTACAGCATAGTTGCTCTTGGCGGGGATACCACTGCCTGGTGGAATGTTGCCACTGAATATAATCAAACCTGGGATGTTAGTGATTATGGGACACCTGAAAGTAAAACCTTAATCTTAACACCAGGCACTACATACTATTTTGCCATAAAGACCACAGATGACGCAGGCATTACCTCGCTTATAGATACATTAGCCGGAGGGAGCGGTCAGGCAAAGGCATATGCAGAGGATTTTCCATTTGTAATCTACCCGGATAATATAAGTAGCAATGATAACACTACTGAATATGACGTATCATTATTGTGGGATGACTTTCCCTCAGGGGCTGGACCTACGGCAGTGAGCACAACAGATGACTGGTATACTACGGATAATACAGGTGAAAAGATAATGTATTTAGACAGCTTTGATATAAGTAATGTGCCCCGCTATACGGTTACCATTACCTCTGCTACTTTGTGGGCAAAATGGTCGGATGAAGGTAACGGCTATAGCGGTTCATATTATATACAATACAGCACAAATTCAGGGACAAATCTCAATGATACTACTATGATACCTTCTGGAGGCACAGATATAGTATCCAGTGACACGACGATGGCAAGCGTGCATGGCCTGGATACCTGGGATGACATAGATAACCTGCATATCAGGTATGAAAATGATACCGGCGCCCCTGGCAAGTGCCTGTCGTTCATATATCTGTGGCTGGAAGTCTATTGGGAAGATCAAACGCCACCCAGTGCAATAACCAATCTCACTGCTTTAACCGGGGATAATAATGGCGAGATAAAGACTACCTGGACTGCTCCGGGAGATGACGGGACACAGTACGATAACCTGGCGGGCTCGTATTATACAGTTAGATATGACACCTATGCAGTCCAGGGGGGAGACACCACAACCTGGTGGAATAATGCAGATACTTACTCTCAGGACTGGCCAGTTGCAGCCCAGGGGACAACGGAGGAAAAGACGCTTGCTGGATTTACTCCTGGAAAAACCTACTGGTTTGCCATTAAAACAACCGACAAAGAAAACAATCCCTCCTCCATAGACGACAATGCCTTATCTGGCTCGACCCAGGCAAATGCCCAGGCGAAAATCGGGGATACAACCCCTCCGGCGGCAATAACTAATCTTTCTGCATTAACTGGAGATAGTGAAGGTGAGGTAAAACTTTCCTGGAGCGCTCCTGGTGATGATGAATGGGATGACCCCATCAATGGTGGGAAATACGGGATAAAATATGCCACCTACACTTCATTTGATTTCAATGGACCCTCAGGCTTTGACCTTGACTGGTCGACAAATACCACTTCTGGCGCATCGGAGGCGAAGGTAGTAACAGGCCTCACTGCGGGAGTAACCTACTATTTCCGCATCTGGACTCGAGATGAAATTTCCACCAACTGGTCAGACCTCTCCAATGGAGCCACCACCTGGGCATGGGGTGTTCCTCCGGCAGCAATAACTAATCTTTCTGCATTAACCAGAGATAGTGAAGGAGAAATAAAGTTAACCTGGAGTGCTCCTGGTGATGATGAATGGGATAACCCTATCTCCGGTGGAAAATACGGGATAAAATATGCCACCTACACTCCATTTGATTTCAATGGACCATCAGGCTTTAACCTGGAATGGTCGACAGATACCACACCTGGGGCATCGGAGGCGAAGGTAGTAACTGACCTCACCCCGGGAGTAACCTACTATTTCCGCATCTGGACTCGAGATGAAGTTCCCGGGAACTGGTCAGACCTCTCCAATGGAGCCACCACCTGGGCATGGGGTGTTGCTCCGGCAGCAATAACCAATCTTTCTGCATTAACCGGGGATAGTGAAGGGGAGATAAAGCTAACCTGGAGTGCACCTGGTGATGATGAATGGGATAACCCTATCTCCGGTGGAAAATATGGGATAAAATATGCCACCTACACTTCGTTTGACTTCAATGGACCCTCAGGCTTTGACCTTCAATGGTCGACAGATACCACTTCTGGCGCATCGGAGTTGAAGGTAGTAACTGACCTCACCCCGGGTACAACCTACTATTTCCGCATCTGGACTCGAGACGAAGTTGCCACTAACTGGTCAGACCTCTCCAATGGAGCCACCACCTGGGCATGGGGTGTTGCTCCGGCAGCAATAACTAATCTTTCTGCATTAACGCAAGTCAACGAAGGTGAGGTAAAGCTAACCTGGAGCGCTCCTGGTGATGATGAATGGAATGGCCCTATCTCTGGTGGTAAATATGGAGTTAAATGGTCTACCTATTCATCCTTTAACTGGGATGGAGCTATGAATTTTGACCTGGAATGGACAACTTCAACTTCATCAGGAGCAGATGAGAGTAAAGTCATTACCGGCTTAACTGGCGGTACAACCTACTATTTCCGCATCTGGACTCGAGACGAAGTTGCCACTAACTGGTCAGACCTCTCCAATGGAGCCACCACCTGGGCATGGGGTGTTGCTCCGTCAGCAATAACTGACTTACAGGCAAAAATAGCCTTACAGATAGAACTTACCTGGACAGCGCCTGGAAATGATGGGACCGAGGGTCAAGCGAGTTTCTATACCATAAAATATACAGAGACTTTACCTTTTGACTGGGATACAGCAACAGTGTGGAAGAGCAGCCGTTCGACCACAGGTTCTTATGGGACATCAGAAACCGAAACAGTAACCGGACTCTCTCCAGGTACGACTTACTATTTCCGGATAAAGGCATTCGACGATTGTTTAAACTGGAGCCTCTCTAACCAAGCTACAGCTCAGGCAGGGACCTTTGAGCTTGTCGGAGAACCGATGGGCGCCAACAATGGAGTATATGAGAGTTCCATAGCCTTTGGGGACTATGACAATGATGGCGATTTAGACCTGGCGGTCAGTGGATATGAGGGGTTTCTTTATGCTGATAAAAGGCTGACTCTATTCAAGAACGAGGATGGCAATTTCACTGAGGACCAGAATCCGATGGGAGGGTCGGATGGAGTAGTTAATGGTTCCATAGTCTTTGGAGACTATGACAATGATGGCGATTTAGATCTGGCGGTCAGTGGAAATGATGGCTCATATAGAAGGCTGATTCTATTCAAGAACAATAATGGAAATTTCACTGAGGAGCAGAATCCTATGGGAGGGACGAGTGGAGTATCGGATGGTTCCATAGCCTTTGGAGACTATGACAATGATGGCGATTTAGACCTGGCGGTCAGTGGAAATGATGGCTCATATAGAAGGCTGATTCTATTCAAGAACAACAATGGAAATTTCACTGAGGAGCAGAATCCTATGGGAGGGACGAGTGGAGTATGGTATAGTTCCCTTGTCTTTGGAGACTATGACAATGATGGCGATTTAGACCTGGCGGTGAGTGGATATGAGGGGCCTGCTACTGAGGGAAGGCTGATTCTATTCAAGAACAATAATGGCAATTTTACTCAAGACCAGGAACCGATGGGGACGGATGTAGGAGTATATAATAGTTCCATAGCCTTTGGAGACTATGACAATGATGGCGATTTGGACCTGGCGGTGAGTGGATATGAGTGGGTTGCTGCTGAGGGAAGGCTGATTTTATTCAAGAACAACAATGGCAATTTCACTAGTGACCAGAATCCAATGGGAGGGACGAATGGGGTAGATGAGGGTTCCATAGCCTTTGGAGACTATGACAATGATGGCGATTTAGACCTGGCGGTCAGTGGAAGGGATTGGTTAGCAGGTTATAGGCTGATTCTATTCAAGAACGAGAATGGCAATTTCAGTCAAGACCAGGAACCTATGGGGACGAATAAAGGAGTATGGAATAGTTCCATAGTCTTCGGAGACTATGACAATGATGGCGATTTAGACCTGGCGGTCAGTGGAGATAAGGACGCATTTAATGGCAGGCTGATTATCTATAAAAATAGTGAGACAGAATCTGGCAATGCCAACACACTACCAGGACTACCTCAGAATCTAACAGGTCTTTATAATGAAGGGGTTATTAAATTATCATGGAGTTCAGCAACCGATGGAGGGACAAATCCCACTCCGCAGCAGGGGTTGTATTACAACATCAGGGTAGGCACGGGAACAGAAGTTTCTGCTTCCAGCAGTGTGGTTACAGGAATATATGGCTCTCCATTAATGGGTAACTATTTAAGGCCGAAACTCACTAATTCTGTGTATGGAGTACGGATTTCGTCAATAGGATTAACAGCCAATACCACCTACTACTGGACAGTGCAGGCTATAGATACGACATTGAATGCTGGTCCCTGGGCTTCACTGGAGAGCGTATATGTAGGGACGGTTACCAGTCCCCAGGCGCCGGCAGCAATCACCAATCTTTCTGCATTGACTGGAGACGTTGACGGGGAGGTAAAGCTAACCTGGAGTGCTCCTGGTGATGATGGGTGGGATAACCCCATCTCCGGTGGAAGGTACGGGATAAAATATGCCACCTACACTTCATTTGATTTCAACGGACCTTCAGGCTTTGACCTTGACTGGTCGACAAATACCACACCCGGCAAATCGGAGTTGAAGGTAGTAACAGGCCTTACCTCGGGAGCAACCTACTACTTCCGCATCTGGACAGCAGATGAAGTTCTCAACTGGAGTGGAATATCTAATGGAGCTACCACCTGGGCGAAGGCTGTTCCTCCAGCAGCAATCACCAATCTTTCGGCATTAACCGGGGATTATGGGGGTGAGATAAAGTTAACCTGGAGCGCACCTGGTGATGATGGGACGACAAGCGATATTAATGGCGGAAAATACGGGATAAAATATGCCACCTACACCACATTTGATTTCAATGGACCTTCAGGTTTTGACCTGGAATGGTCCACCTCAACTTCGCCGGGAAATAGCGAGAGTAAAGTTGTCGCTGGTTTAACTGAAGGCACAACCTACTATTTTCGCATCTGGACAGCAGATGAAGGTCTAAACTGGAGTGGCATATCGAATGGAGCAACTACCTGGGCGCGGGTTGACGATATTGACCCTTCAACAATAACTGACTTACAGGCAGAAACGGCAGCCCAGATATACCTGACCTGGACAGCGCCCGGAGATGACAGTATCTATGGTCAGGCAAGTTTCTATAACATAAGATATAGCAACTCCTCGCCTTTTAACTGGGATACAGCAACAGTCTGGAAGAGTAGCCGTGCCACTACAGGTCCTTATGGAACGCCAGAAACAGAAACAATAACCGGGCTCTCTGTGGGTACAACTTATTATTTCCGCATAAAAGCATTCGATGATTGTTTATACTGGAGCCTCTCCAACCAGACTACTGCTCAGGCAGGGACTTTCCAGGAAGACCAGAATCCAATGGGAGGGACGAATGGGGTATATTTTAGTTCGCTGGCCTTTGGGGACTATGACAATGATGGCGATTTAGACCTGGCTGTTAGTGGACTTGATGGCTCATATAGAAGGCTGATTCTATTCAAGAATAACAATGGCAATTTCACTGAGGACCAGAATCCCATGGGAGGGACGGATAAAGGGGTAAATGCGGGTTCCCTGGCCTTTGGTGACTATGACAATGATGGCGATTTAGACCTGGCGGTCAGTGGATATGATGGCTCATATAGAAGGCTGATTTTATTCAAGAACGAAAATGGCAATTTTACTCAAGACCAGGAACCAATAGGAACGAATGTAGGGGTAAACTTGAGTTCTATAGCCTTTGGAGATTATGACAATGATGGCGATTTAGACCTGGCAGTCAGTGGACGGCGTCCTGATGAGAGGCTGATTTTATTCAAGAACAACAATGGGACTTTTGGTACGCCCCAGTATCCAATGGGAGAGACGGTCGGGGTAGAATATAGTTCCTTAGCCTTTGGGGACTATGACAATGATGGCGATTTAGACCTGGCTGTGAGTGGACTTGATGGCTCATATAGAAGGCTGATTTTATTCAAGAACGACAATGGCAATTTCACTCAAGGCCAGGAACCTATGGGAACGAATGAAGGGGTATATGATAGTTCCATAGCCTTGGGAGATTATGACAATGATGGCGATTTAGACCTGGCGGTCAGTGGATATGATGGCTCATATAGAAGGCTGATTTTATTCAAGAACGAAAATGGCAATTTCACTAGTGACCAGAATCCCATGGGAGGGACGAATGGGGTAGATGAGGGTTCCATAGTCTTTGGAGACTATGACAATGATGGCGATTTAGACCTGGCGGTCAGTGGATTGGATGACCCAAATAAAAAGCTGATTCTATTCAAGAACGAGAATGGCAATTTCAGTCAAGACCAGGAACCTATGGGGACGAATAAAGGGGTATGGTATAGTTCCATAGCCTTTGGAGACTATGACAATGATGGGGATTTAGACCTTGTAGTCAGTGGAGAGGATGACTCAGGTGATAACAGGCTGATTATCTATAAAAATAGTGAGACAGAATCTGGCAATGCCAACACAGTGCCGGGAGTACCTCTGACTCTGAGTGGTATTTATGATGAAGGGGTAATCAAGTTCACCTGGGATGGGGCTACTGATGGGGGAAGCAATCCTACTCCGCAGCAGGGGTTGTATTACAACATCAGGGTAGGCACGGGAACAGAAGTTTCTGCTTCCAGCAGTGTGGTTACAGGAATATATGGCAGTCCATTAATGGGCAACTATTTAAGGCCGAAACTCACTAATTCTGTGTATGGAGTACGGATTTCGTCAATAGGATTAACAGCCAATACCACATACTACTGGACAGTGCAGGCTATAGATACATCATTGAATGCTGGTAATTGGGCTTCACTGGAGAGCGTATATGTAGACTCGGTTACCTCTCCCCAGGCGCCGGCAGCAATCACCAATCTTTCTGCATTGACTGGAGACGTTGACGGGGAGGTAAAGCTAACCTGGAGTGCTCCTGGTGATGATGGATGGGATAACCCCATCTCCGGTGGAAGATACGGGATAAAATATGCCACCTATACTTTGTTTGATTTCAACGGACCCTCAGGCTTTGACCTTGACTGGTCGACAAATACCACACCCGGCAAATCGGAGTCGAAGGTAGTAACGGGCCTTACCTCGGGAGTAACCTACTATTTCCGCATCTGGACAGCAGATGAAGTTCTCAACTGGAGTGGAATATCCAATGGAGCCACTACCTGGGCCCAGGTTGATTTTACTGCTCCAGAAGCAATAACCAATCTTTCTGCATTAACTGGAGATAGTGAAGGGGAGGTAAAACTTTCCTGGAGTGCCCCTGGTGATGATGAATGGGATGGCCCCATCTCCGGTGGTAAATACGGCATAAAATATGCCACCTACACTGCATTTGACTTCAATGGACCTTCAGGCTTTGACCTTCAATGGTCGACAGATACCACTTCTGGCGCATCGGAGTCGAAGGTAGTAAGCGACCTTACCCTGGGAGTAACCTACTATTTCCGCATCTGGACAGCAGATGAAGTTCTCAACTGGAGTGGAATATCCAATGGAGCCACGATCTGGGCACAGGTTGATGTTGCTCCAGCAGCGATAACCAATCTTTCTGCATTAACCGGAGATAGTGAAGGTGAGGTAAAACTAACCTGGAGTGCTCCTGGCGATGATGGATGGGATGGCCCTATCTCCGGTGGGAAATATGGCATAAAATATGCCACCTATACTTCATTTGACTTTAATGGGCCTTCAGGCTTTAACCTTCAGTGGTCGACAAATACCACGCCCGGCGCATCGGAGTTGAAGGTAGTAACAGACCTCACCCCGGAAACAACCTACTATTTCCGCATCTGGACAGCAGATGAAGTTCTTAACTGGAGTGGTATATCCAATGGAGCCACCACCTGGGCCCAGGTTGATGTTACTGCTCCAGAAGCGATTACTAATCTTTCTGCATTAACTGGAGATAGCGAAGGTGAGATAAAACTGACCTGGAGCGCACCTGGTGATGATGGATGGGACAACCCCATCAATGGTGGTAAATACGGGATAAAATATGCCACCTACACTTCGTTTGACTTCAATGGACCCTCAGGCTTTGACCTTGAGTGGTCGACAGATACCACTTCTGGCGCATCGGAGTCGAAGGTAGTAACCGGTCTCACCCCGGGGACAACCTACTACTTCCGCATCTGGACAGCAGATGAAGTTCTCAACTGGAGTGGTATATCCAATGGAGCCACTACCTGGGCCCAGGTTGATGTTACTGCTCCAGAAGCAATAACCAATCTTTCTGCATTAACTGGAGATAGTGAGGGAGAGGTAAAGCTATCCTGGAGCGCTCCTGGTGATGATGAATGGGATGGGCCTATCTCCGGTGGAAGATACGGGATAAAATATGCCACATACACTTCGTTTGACTTCAATGGACCCTCAGGCTTTAACCTTCAATGGTCGACAAATACCACGCCCGGCGCATCGGAGTTGAAGGTAGTAACAGGTCTCACCCCGGAAACAACCTACTATTTCCGCATCTGGACAGCAGATGAAGTTCTTAACTGGA
>Ga0209979_1002716_pt1 | contig 16514 bp, 21 predicted proteins | sample AnhtaG_FD_183114 | JGI IMG/M metagenome (GOLD analysis project Ga0209979, IMG submission 183114) | Deep subsurface microbial communities from Anholt, Denmark to uncover new lineages of life (NeLLi) - Anholt_01485 metaG (SPAdes) (version 2) | ecosystem: Environmental > Aquatic > Marine > Oceanic...
GAGGGCATTCCCCGAGACAGGTACCAAGACCATCACAAGATTTCTCGTTAATGAGCTTTGCCTTGCCATCGACAATCTGAAGGGCTCCTTCAGCGCAGGCTGGAACGCAGAGACCACAGCCGTTACACTTCTCTTGGTCAATCCTGATGATTTTCCTCATGGTTTTCGTTGTCATCTCACACTTCCGCTAACGGTTGACTAATTGCAGATTCGTAATTACTCGCTGCCGTTCAAATATTTTTATCTTTGGTAAGTCTTGTCCTTATAGAAGCAAGGAGTTGCCTTTTCTACTGAAATCATCTCCGGTTCATCAGAGAAGGGTTATCATAAATGTTAAGGGAAACAACCCAACTGGCAACTAACGATCTTTATATTTAGCTTGTTCGCAGCTTCACCAACTTGTCTGGGGGTGACTTTCAGCTTCCTGGCTATCTTGAACGCTACAGCGCAAGGGAGCCTGCCGTCAACCAAGGATGCTTCTAGTTCTTCTTCCAGTGTCCTGTTCATATGCCTACTTTTAACCTCCCTTGTGAAATCGAAGCGTTGTCTCCGCCATAGGGATCACTCCCCATTACCCTCCCCCCTCAACTCTTTCCATCTCTCCTCTCCCAGGCATTGACGGGCTGAAGCACACCAGTCGATACATGAAGGTGTTTTTTCGCGATAGATATACTCACCACATTCACTACATTTCACTCTCATTTCGTCAGAAAAGATTTCAACTTCGTAACCACAATTCGGACATTTGTGTAGTGACACCCGTAGATTCCTAAAATCCTGGCCGGGACATTTGCTGGTCATTCCTGTTCCCTCCTCTAGCGATGGATGTTTAAGTTTCAACTTCTACACCAATAGTACAACTTATTGACATCACCGACTATGATTTGAATCATATATAGTGGGGAGTCGTTAGTAGTTGTTTGCGTTAGGGAGATAAACCGAAGTAGTAGGATGGTCTTGTGGTTCTATACTCGTGGTGGCCCTTCACCCAGCAGTCTGAGTTTCTCCTCATCGAGGACAATCACTTTACCACGAACAGAACTAATAATCCCCCTGTCCTTCAGGTGGCTCATGACCCGGATCGCCGTCTCGGTAGTGGTTCCTACCATGTCAGCGATCTCCTGTCGGGTAAAGGGGAGGGTAGGGCCAAGCTTTGCTAAAAGCATGAGCAGTACACTGGCAAGGCGCTGTTCAACTCTCTCTCCGGCAAGGTCTCTGAGGCGGCCCTGAGCATCCCTGAGCCGTCCTGCCAAGACATTAATAATCCTCAGAGCTACCTGAGGGCGATTGGCTAGAAAAGATAGGAAGTCCTCTCTCTTAACTCCCACGACCTTGGTTTCAGTTACGGCCTGAGCTGAAGCGGGATAGGGCTTATTATCAAAGACAGCCACCTCACCAAACATTTCACCGGTGCTGAAAAAAGCGATAACAAATTCCTTACCTAAAGAGGAATGTTTAAGAACTTTCACTTTGCCTTCGGCAACGATGTAGAACCAATCAGGAGCATCTCCATCCCAGAAGATGAACTCGTTTGGCATGAAACTATGCTCGATAGAAAGGTCAGCCAGTTGGCCGAGCTCGTCATCATTCAAGCTGGAGAAAATAGAATAGCTCCTTAGAATCTGAGCCTTGCTGCTGTACTTCAACCTGGTAACTCTCCTTCAAAGGCAGCTTTCTGCATAGAGCATATTCCCGTGGATGAATTATAGCACAACAATTTCTGGTTTGCTCTTGAACATTTACGCTAAGTAACACAGCCCGCTGGCTCGTAGACTTTCGGCAGGAAATCTTGACAGCTTCAGTATATGGATATAAGATTTAGCTACTAGATGCTTCGGGGGGTGTTTTTATGCAGGACATCAAGTATGTCTGTCCAGATTGTAGGTATGAAGCCAAACAGCCTGGTCTATGCCCGAGCTGCCAAGTCTCATTAGTAGCTACCTGCCCAGTATGTGGCAATCCTATTGTGGGTGAACACGTTCACCCGGAAGGCTAAGCTACCAAACATTCTGTATTGGAGATTAAAGAATGACTGATAAGAAAGTGGTTATCTATTCGACGCCCACGTGCCCCTACTGCAAAAGGGCAAAGGATTATCTTTCCCGAAAAGGGATTCCCTACACTGACATCAATGTGGCTCAGGATAGGGAAAAAGCCAAGGAGATGATACAGAAGTCGGGACAAATGGGAGTACCCGTAATCATTATTGATGATAATGAAATTATCGTAGGTTTTAACCAAGCCCTGTTGGATAAACTGCTCTCACAATAGTCTCGGCAGGATTATTTTATGTTAGGAGGAGCCATGTATGAATTGATGATAATAGGTGGGGGTCCGGCTGGGCTTGCCGCTAGCGTCTACACGGCTCGCAAGCGGCTTAATACGTTGCTGATTAGCGTTGATATTGGTGGGCAGGTAAACAAAACCTTGGGTATTGAGAATTACCTGGGCTACCAGTTTATTGAGGGACCAGAGCTTATAGATAAGTTTCAAACTCAAGTGAGCCAATATCCCATAGACCAGAAAGTTGGTGAAAGGGTGTCTCGGCTGGAGAAGATTAAGGGGGGATTTGAGGCCGCATCTGAAGCAGGTGATAGGTATCAATCAAGGGTAGTAATCTTTGCCACCGGAAAGAGACCCAGGAGACTAAATGTGCCCGGGGAGGCAGAGTTGACCGGGAGAGGGGTAACCTATTGCGCCATCTGTGATGGGCCTGTTTTCTCAGGGCAAAGGGTGGCAGTAGTGGGAGGAGACAACTCAGCCCTTGAGGCAGCACTGGATATGGTGAAAATCGCTGAGCATGTGGACCTGGTTTCACTGACCCCGTTAACTGGTGATGCTATTCTTATTGATAAGCTATCAGGGGCCAACAACCTTAGCATTTTCACTGAATATCAAACCGAGAAAATCGAAGGTCAAGATTTTGTCACCGGGATTCTGATAAGAAACCTGAAGAGTGGCGAGGGGAAACGGCTTGAGGTTACGGGAGTTTTCATCGAAATTGGTCTGGTGCCCAACTCTGAGCCAGTACGCGGACTTATTGAACTCAATAAGTGGGGGGAGGTGCCTGTTAGCTGCTCTTGTGAAACCACAATGCCTGGACTTTATGCTGCCGGAGATGTAACTGATGTACCTGAGAAGCAGATAGTCGTTGCTGCTGGCGAAGGAGCCAAAGCTGCGCTTCAGGCTCACCGCTACCTTCAACGGCTAGCAACATAGCCTGCTACCGGAGTTGTGCCTCTAATACGAAGCCTGCTTCTTTTCTTCGACTAGATATTTCTCCGGGTTCTGGTCAAAGGCTTTCTTACAACCTGCAGCGCAGAAGTAGTATTTCTTTCCCTTATACTCCGAGGTAGCTGCTGCCTTACTCTCCTCCACCTCCATCTTGCACACAGGGTCAATAGCCACTGGGACACCTCCTTTCACTATGTTCCTGTTCTCTTAAGGGATTCCTCAATTGCACGACGAATTAAATTTTTACTGGGACATTCCTTTATCCGGCCATCTTCAAGATACAAGCGGCAGCACATTGAAAAGTCCTTACTTTCTCGAGCGCCTGGATCAACATCTAAGCCGTTAACCCTGATGGTGGGTGAACCCAAGAATCTGCTCTTCAAGGCGTCCTCGTCACTCGCTACCTTCACCATTTTCACTTGGACATCCAGCTTGTTCTCCCTGATAACCTCTTTCAGATACTTTAGAGCAGTCTGGTAGCTCGGACAGCCCTCGAAATATAGAAGCTCAATTTTCATTGCCTTACCTCTTTTGATTAGCCTTCAAACCTAGCTGGCTTAAACCTTCTTAGCCGCAGTGAGTTGGATACCACGGTGAGGGAGCTAGCTGCCATGGCTGCTGCAGCTAGCATTGGGTTCAGGAATCCATAGTTGCCTAGGATGAAACGAAGCCCTGAGGGAACGCCAGTATTCCCGAAGATAAGGAATAACACTCCTGCCGCCACCGGGATAAGAGCAGTATTGTAGGCAAAAGCCCAGAAGAGGTTCTGCTTTATAGTTCTCATAGTGCGCTTACTCAAGGACATAGCGGTCACAATCCCTGTCAAATCGCCACTAATCAGCGTAATGTCTCCCGTCTCCATGGCGACATCAGTGCCGGTACCGATGGCGATGCCTATATCAGCCTGGGCTAACGCTGGAGCATCATTTATCCCGTCACCCACCATTGCTACTACCTTTCCCTCTGACTGTAGCTTCTTGACCTCTTGAGCCTTATGTTCCGGCAGCACCTCAGCCAGGACGTGGTCAACGCCCACCTCTCGGGCAATAGCCTCAGCCGTGCGCCGATTATCTCCGGTGAGCATCACCACCTCAATACCCATCTTATGTAGCGCTTCCACTGCCTCTTTGGCGTTCGGCTTAAGGGTATCAGCCACGGCGATAATGCCCACTACTTGGCTATCCATACCCAAAAACATCACTGTCTTGCCTTTCTCCCAGAGGCGCTCGGCTTCTTCCTCCAGTCCGTTCAGGAAGAGACCTCTATCCTTTATTAATCTAAGATTGCCCAGGAGAAGCTTCTTTCCCTCCACCAAAGCCTCTACCCCATGTCCGGGAACAGCATTGAAATCTGAGGGTGGGGACAACTCCAGCTTCCTCTCTGAGGCAGCCCTGACTATAGCCTCGCCGAGTGGATGCTCCGAACCGCGCTCGGCTGAAGCCGCCAGACGAAGAACCTCTTCCTGAGAAGAAGAGGACACAGCGACTATATCAGTCACTTTGGGTTCACCTTGGGTTAGAGTGCCGGTCTTATCCACCAGCACGGTATTTATCTTGTGAGACCTCTCCAGTGCCTCGGCACTCCGGATAAGAACACCGTGCTCGGCTCCTTTACCGGTGCCGACCATAATTGCGGTTGGTGTCGCCAGCCCCAGGGCGCAGGGACAGGCAATAATGAGCACGGCAACAAAGTTGAGCAGGGCAAAGGTGAGGGCTGGAGCCGGCCCCATGAAATACCAGACTACGAAGGTAATAAGGGCAATGCCAATCACTATCGGCACGAAGTAGCTGGCAATGACATCAGCCAGGCGCTGAATAGGCGCCTTGCTTCCCTGGGCTTCTTCCACCATCCGGATAATTTGAGCCAGGGTGGTGTCTTTGCCCACCTTGGTCGCCTCAAATTGAAAGCTGCCCGTCTTATTAATAGTGGCACCGATAACCTCATCTCCTATCTTTTTCTCCACCGGGATGCTCTCCCCGGTAACCATGGACTCATCAATGCTGGAATACCCGTGGCGAACTATGCCATCCACGGGCACTCGCTCACCTGGTCGTACCAGGATGAGGTCACCGACCCGAACGTCCTCGATGGAAATTTCCCTCTCCTCGCCGTCACGGATAACCAGAGCCGTCTTCGGCTGCATCCCAATGAGCTTCTTTATTGCCTCCGAGGTCTGTCCTCTAGCTCTAGCCTCCAGAAAACGACCCAGCAGAATCAAAGCGATAATTACAGATGCGGTATCGAAATAGACATGGGGTTCCAGACCACCAGCAACGAAAAGACCGGGGAAGAGAACTGCTACCACGCTGTAGAAGTAAGCCGCTGAGGTGCCGACGGCAATCAGGGTATTCATATCAGCGGTTCTATGCCGCAGCGCTCCCCATGCCCCTCGGTAGAACCGCCAGCCGGCCCAGAACTGCACTGGCGTTGCCAGAGCCCAGAGAAGGTATAACTTCCCGGTGAAATCGAAGTCCAATACAGTGAGAACAAAAATTGATAAGCCGAGGATAGCAGCGAAGATAAACCTGTTCCTTGTGCTTCGAATCTCCCGCTGGGCGGCAGTGGTGACATCCTCCAATGTCTCGGCTTCTGAGCCCAGGTTATAACCAGCCTCCTTCACCGCTCGCTTGAGGTCAGCTATTTCCGTCCCCTCAATATATTCTACAGTGGCTTTCTCTGAAGCCAGGTTGACATTGGCTGAAATTACCCCTGGCACACTTGACAGAGCCTGCTCTACCCGGGCAACGCAGGAGGCACAGGTCATCCCACCTACCGGGAAGATGGATTTCGTGGTGGCTATCCCATAGCCTATTTGGGAGATGGTATGCTTAATCTTGGCAAGGTCTACCTTGGAGGGATCATATTCCACGGAAGCCTTTTCTGAGGCAAAGCTCACCTTTGCCTCCTCCACCCCAGGTGTCTCAACCAGACCCTTCTCGATGGTAGCGGCACAGGTAGTGCAAGTCATACCGGTGATTGGAATGGTTGCCTTCTTTTTTCCCATCTTGGTTTCCTCAGACATCTACTGTTAGCCTCCTTTCCCATTCATCCCCCCATGACTGTCTCTCAAACAAATTCTTGTATCCTAGTGAGACTGTGGTTCATATCTCATTCTTATTGCGGTAAAACCACTGATTGGGGGAGGGAGCGGGGTCACCGCTCCCTCCCCGGGGGCAAGTACGGGACACAGGTTACATCTTGTGGCCACCGTGTCCAGCCATCTCATGCCCTTCGCCTTTGATATACTTGGCGGGGTTTTCATCAAAGGCTTTCTTGCAGCCAGGGGCGCAGAAGTAATAGGTCTTCCCCATATGCTCGGATTTGGCTGGTGCCGACTTCTCGTCTACGTCCATGCCGCAAACTGGGTCTCTTGCCATCTTTATCACCTCCTTTTTGTGCTGCTTGGCTTTTTTTAAGTCGCGTTTCAAATCTCTCTATTCAGTATCTTTTGCTTTAAGGCTTCCCATTCACTCTTGGTCAAAACGCAGACATTGTCCTTCTCGCCTATCTCAACACGCGCATCAGCTATTTTGACTATTGGACAGTGCCCCTTGCCACACAAACTCACAATCTTCATCTTTTCACCTCCTTGTCACCATTTGTGTTCTTCTATATTATTCTATTACAGATTATAATCCTATTACCAGCCCATCATGCCTCTGCACATGTGACCACCCATACCACCCCAGCGATTAGTGGGGGCATAGTTGTTTTCGTCATGGCAGGGCATGTAGTCAAAGTCGTCTCCATGCACCTCCTCAGCAGCTTCGGTCATTGCTTCCCAGTCACCGTCCTCACAGGCTTCGTGCATGGCTTCCCACGCCTCCTCATTTGCAGGTGTAGCTCCGCCATCATCAGGGCTGTGGGCAAATATAGGGGTAGTAAAACCAGCAATTAAAAGTCCTAGAACCAGCACAATCGAACCTATAAGTAGCAATTTCTTCATCCTGTTCACCTCCTTTCACGGTTAAATTCCTCGCTAATGACAATGCCATTCATTATCCTTTACTCCAGATAGCATTGTTTTTCCATTGCCCGTTTTCCCAGGGTGAGGACTGTTCTCTGCCTGCTTAACAACTACACCAATTCCCTTTATCGCCACTATGTTCACCTGCTCTCAAATCTCAAGAATGTCTGTGGAGTAGGCACTCCATAGTTCGCCGTGAGAGCGGACCAGATATTTAGCCGACTGGTCTGGTGCCAACCTGGATACCACCTCAGCCTTGGTGCCGATTAAGCTCTGGAACCCAACCTGTAGGGGCTTCCTCATCGCTCTCGTTATCAGCCAGTAGAGAAAAGCCGATGTCTACCATATACCTCCATTGATAGGTAGGGCATATCCGAGGGGCAGGAGCCAAAACAACGGAATCCCCAATAATGGCATAAGTAAAATCAGATGACACACTGCTGTCCTCCTTTCATTCTGCTTGTGGCAATAATTTCAAATAGAACGACGACTGCCGAAGCTCAGCGCCCAGCTAATTACCTTTGACCTGATTTATCTCCCGTGAATGTCTCTGTTGTGTAAAACCGCTGCTGCACGACCGGTATTACCGTCTCATAGCCTTTCGCAGTGTTTCCATCAGTTCCTTGATATGACTCTCGCCATGTTGCTCACGAATGGCGTCAGTAACACAGCCCTCGATGTGACCCTGAAGGATGAGTAGCGAAATCTCGTCAGCCGCTGCACAGAGAGCAGTTAACTGCTGAATAATGTCGATACAGTAGCGGTCCTCCTCAATCATTCGCTGAATACCCCTGGCCTGGCCCTCAATTTTCCTCATCCTCGCCAAGAGAGACGACTTATCCTTTGTGTATCGATACTGTCTTATTGCTGTAGACATCTCATTCAATTTCCTCCTATCAGCTAATATCTCTGAAGCAGGTTAATATATATACTATATACTACCATACAGTATTCTTTTTATCAAGTCTTTTTTATCCTGAAGATAAAATATCACTGTGATGTTAAAGGAGGGGTGTCGCCTTCCTTATTAAGCCACGATTGACGTGGAGTTTGCCTATACCTTGTCGCCAGGCCGAGTTATATCGCAAATAAATCCAGTAGGGCAGCTCTCACATTTCTCACATTCGAGTTGCAGCGTGGTGTGGGTTATGTTGAAATATCGGGTTAAGTCTTGATTAATTGTCTCCACGATTTCTCCAGTTCTGCTTACCGTCCGGTCCTCAATAAGCAAATGAGCACTCAGGGCGTGAATACCGGAGGTTATAGTCCAAATGTGAATATCATGCACATCCTGCACCCCGGGAATACTTTTGATTGTCTCTATAACTTTATTGACCTGAATATGTCTGGGAACAGACTCCAAGAGGATATCTACTGATTCTCTGACTATCCGCACTGCTCCCCACAGTATGATGCCGCCGATAAAAACAGCTATGATGGGGTCAGCGAGATACCACCCAGTGACCAAAATGATTACACCGGCAATAATCACCCCCACTGAGGAGATAGTGTCACCGATAATATGCCAAAAGGCGGCTTTTATATTTAAGCTTATGCGGCTAGCTCTCCTAAGTAGCAGCATACCAGCAAGATTGGCTACTAGACCAATTGTAGCTACCAGTAACATTAGTGGCGCTTGAACGAGAGGCGGCTCCAAAAATCTTCGGTAGGCTTCATAGAAAATATAGATAGAAAGCAAAACCAGGATGGTGCCATTAGCCAGGGCGGCCATGATTTCAGCTCGATGATAGCCATAGGTTTTGGTTGGTGTTGCTGGTCTTTGAGCTATTGTCATGGCGAACAGGCTCAGCCCTAAAGCTAAAGCATCAACGAGCATATGCCCGGCATCACCAAGCAGGGCCAGACTGCCACTTAGGATGCCACCTATAACCTCGGCGACCATGACCACCAATACGATGGCAAGGGCAATCTTCAACGGGCGGCTACTCACGGAAGTTAAATGGCTGGCTTCCGTATGCTGATTATTCATTTTCCTGTCCACAAACCTGCCGGGTTCTATCCAATCCTTGTTCTAGGCTGAGAGCTAGGACAAATCCTTCTTGATCTGCTCAAACTCTTCTCTGGATATTTCTCCCTTGGCATAGCGTTCTTTAGCTATATCTAGCGGTCTGCGTTTTGGAGTAGAGTTACCTCGCTCAGTTAGCTTCTTAATTCCCCACACGATGAGGGCAATGAGTCCTCCCCAAAATACCACCATCCATACTATCATCCACCAGCCCATCGCTGTACCCCAAGGCCACCACATCATTTTATTACCTCCTTAAACAGAGATAAATAGTCTACAAGCCTAACTTATTACTCTTTGTGGTAACGCCGTATTGTAGCAAGGTTTTATTCCATAAATTCAACTGTTACCTCTTTTACATCCCAGAGGGGTTCTATCTTCTCTGTTATTTCCTCCTTTATTGCGGAGGCAAACTGGTGGTCTGGAGGCAAGTCGATTACCACGCGGACAGTTCCATCCTTGACCTCAATATCTCGTACTAGGTTGGTACGTACCAAATCTAGTCCAGCCATAGGGTTCATAACTTTCTTGAGGCGCTTACGCACCACTTCTACCGTGGTGGGCTTTTTCTCCTTAACCAGACCGTGGCGCTCTTCATAGTTTTCAATAGCCGAACGTAAACCTTCTACAGCAAGTACTGAGCAATGAGCTTTTATTTTGGGAAGCCCTCCCAGGGCTTCTGAGGCCTGCTTCCAAGTAATCCTCTTGGCTTCATCCAGCGTCCTTCCCTTGGCCAACTCCGTGATGATAGAGCCAGTAGCAATGTTGGAGGCACAGCCGTAAGATTCAAACTTGATGTCTGTGAGTTTATTCGTATTGGGGTCAACACTTATATAGACTGCAACCATATCTCCGCAGGCCGGACTGCCTTCTATCGCCTTACCGTCGGCATTCTCAATCTTACCCACATTGCGGGGGTGACGAAAGTGTTCCAGTACCGTTTCACTATATGGAAATTTCATCTCTAGTCCTCCTTTTCTTCTTTACCCAGTGGGCTGATACTTCTCAGCTCCCGCACTACCTCAGCCAGTGTCCACACCACGGCGTCGACATCTTCCATGGTGTTGTAACGCCCGAAGGTAAAACGAATCGACCCGTGCGCCCTTTCGTGGTCACCACCGATGCCGAAGATAACGTGGCTACCCTCCAGAGAGCGGCTGAAGCAGGCGGAGCCGGTGCTCACAGCAAAACCGTGTATATCCAGATGCAGGGTAATAGACTCACCCTCTATAAAGTGGAACGAGATATTGGCGTTCTGCGGGAGCCTCTTCCAGCGATGTCCATTAAGGGTCGTATCCGGTATTTCGGATAGTATACGGTCAATAATACGGTCACGCATTGCTTGTAGCTGCCCGGTTTCTTCCGGCGTGACCAGCTCTATCGCCTTGGCGAACCCCACCGCGCCGGGTATGTTTTCCAGCCCCGCCCGGAGGTCGAACTCCTGAAATCCCCCATCTACCCACTTGGCTATCCTTGTCCCTTGACGGATGTATAGTCCTCCTATGCCTTTTGGCCCATGGATGGTATGGGCAGATACTGTGATTAAATCCACGGGTATCCTCCTGACATCGAGGGTAATCCTGGGAAAGGTATGAGTGGCGTCAGTATGAAACAATACGCCCTTCTCGTGGCAGATGCGACCGATATTTTCAATATCCTGAATGGTGCCAATCTCCTGGTTGGCATGCTGGATGGAGACCAGAATGGTCTCGTTTGTGATAGAATCCCTAAGTTTATCAAGGTCGACAAAGCCGTCACTATCCACATCCAGATAGGTCATCTGGAAGCCCTGCTTCTCAAGGGCTCTGGTACTGTTAAGTACCGGGAAATCCTCGATTTTTGACACAATTATGTGTTTCCCTTTCCTGCTACCAAGAGCCAGCGCCACTCCCTTCAGAGCGATGTTTGAGGATTCAGTGCTTCCTGAGGTGAAAATAAACTCTTCCGGTGCTGCCCCTATAGCTACAGCAAGGGCTTCTCTAGCGCCATCCAAGACTTCTCGAGCTTCTATGCCCTGAGAGTAGGCAAACTCCGAGGTAGCCACGGCGTACTTATCGAAGAAGTATGGCTTCATTGCCTCCAGTACGCGTTCATCCAAACGGGTGGCTGCTGAATTGTCCAGATATACCTGTTGTCTGTCTAACATATCTTCCTCCTGTTATATGAAGAGGGTCACACTTGATTCTCTAGCCTCATTTATGTAGGTGCCAACTGCACAGTAATCCGAAATCAAATCATCACGCAGGTCTTCCTTCTTTATCCCCATTATTTCCATGGTCATGTCGCAGGCAAGGATTTTACCTCCAAGCTCCTTGAAGTCCTGCAGGAGTCTCTCTAGAGAAGCTGCGCCTGCCTTCTTCATCTTCCGCTTCACCATCCACTTGCCGAGTCCCAGCATGTTCATCTTGGAGAGAGGTCCCTTTTCCAATCCGCCTTTCTTGAGACGCTGGAGCCCCCAGAAGGTGAAGTAAAGTGACGCTTCCATCCCCATTGCCAGCGCTCCATTGGCTATAATAAGGGCGCTGTTAACCTTGTCCATATCGCCGCTGTGAACTATTATAGTAACTTTATCAGCCATGGTTATTTCCTCCTTCTACCTGCGTATTCTTATCTTCCAAACTCCATCTTTCTCCTGAATGTCAATAAGCTCCAGCCCTAAAGCCTCGACAGCCATGGGTATCTCTTTCTTGGAAGTGGGATGGGTTCCGATAACCTCAATTATATCACCCTCCTTTGCTTTCCTCAAAGCCTTGCGGGTTTCAACTAAAGGGACTGGGCAGGTTTCACCGGTGCAATCCACCTTTATCTCAGACATTTCTTATCACCTCCATGCAGGTTTAACTATACTATCTTGACTAATTACTCACATTTCTATGCAGTCTTAACCTTCTATCTTGTACGATAATTATAAGTCAGAGAATAACCATTTGTATATGACTTATGTCATATTTCAGTGATATTGACGAACTGTTGCAGGCAAACCAGAGTTAGCTATTGCGTTTTGGATAAGATACGAGCAATTGCTATAGAGCCGGAATCAGCTGTTTCTTCTCAAAGAAAAGTTCGGGAACTGTTCCGAAAGGCCTACCTAAGGGAACTCGAACCAACAACGTAGCGGTTGTAGGAAGAAAATTGAACTACTACTAATGCCGGCGTCTAATAACAAAATAAGTAACAACGAATCCAGCGATGCACCAAACACTTGTGATACTAAACGCCAATCCGAGATTTACATCTAGACCGGTAAGCGTACCACGCGACAACTCGGCCATGTACTGTATTGGTAGGACCTTGTGTACTGCAACTATCCAGTTGGGTAATTGCTCTACAGGATACATAACTGGTGAGAATATCATAATAGCAAAAACTATTATCTGGGTAGCTACATGCGCCATCTGTGGTTTTGGAGCACCATGAGCAAATGCATATCCAACGAATATCCCAGTCATTGCGATAAGCAGCAGTGCTGGTACTACAAGTGGGCTTACCTCAAGGGTAAAATTATGATACAAGGCTCCAATTATCAGGGCCAGCAGTACTCCTGGTAAGGTGATTAACAACCAAATTGTAGCGTCGGCTGCAAGGTAAACCATTCATGGAATTGGTAAAGACCATATGTAATCGAAGGTTCCTTCCACCCTGGCCATTACCACCATTTGGGGTGCAATTACTAATCCTACCATGAGCAGAATTAGAGTAGGTGCACCCGTAGTAAGGAATTTGGCTATGGTCGGGTTGATTTGCGGGTAGAAGAAACCAATGCCAATGACGAAGCCAACTGCAATCATGATTTCCACTGCTACATAAAGTGGTATCATTGGTCTGTTACTGAGAGCCTGCCACTTTAGCATCAACGCATAGCTACGAAGCCATCCGTACATCTCTAGATCCCTCCCTCGGGTAGTTCTAGAGTATCCAGGCGGCCGACCATTCTCACATAAGCGTCTTCGAGAGTGGTCGGCCCCAATGAGAATTCCTCTACCATGCCTTCTTCCTTTAAATTGCGTGCCCATTCAATAGCAGTTGTAATGTTATCCTTCCCAACCTTGGTAATCATGCGGCGGTTTGAGATAAGGCTCTGTATTAGGAAATCAGGTGGCTGCGGCGGGTCTGTATCAGGCTCGAGTATAAGCTCCAAGCGTAGGCTTTCGCCTTCGGATTCCTTAAGCGTGGCTGGAGTTCCTTGCCCGATTACTCTGCCCTGGTCAATAATTGCCAGACGATTAACGACACGCTCAGCCTCTAGAACATTGTGTGTAACAAGTAGAACGGCGAACCCCCTTTCAGCTAGGTTTTGAACCTCTTGCCATAGCAAGCGACGCCGCAACGGATCGATATCGTTGGTAGGCTCATCCAATATGACAATACTTCCCGGCACTACTGCCGCCATACAGAATGCTACCAGACGGCGTACCCCGCCGGAGAAGGTAACGCCCATCTTGTTCTTCCACTCTCCGATTTCAAGATGGTCAATTAATTCATTGGCCCGTTGACGGACTTGAGTTGGACTGCCGCCCCTAATCCGACCGACAAGCTCAATTGCTTGTATTGCTGTAAGCCCCGCGATTGGTACCTGTGTCTGTGCTTGAAATGAGCAGGCTTGCCGGGCATAACCCGGTTTAGCAACAACATCTATTCCAGCGATGTTGATTGATCCCGAGGTAGGTACTGTAAGGCCAATGATCTGGTTAACTACAGTGGTCTTACCGGCACCATTTGGTCCTAATAGTCCGAAGACCTCACCCTCTCTCACTGAAAGGTCGATGTTATCGTTGGCCCTTATGCCCCCGCGGTATACTTTACAGAGTTGGTTTATCTCTAATAACATCTCTTCGTAATTTCTTTAATTCATTCGTCAGTCTAACTCTTATCCTGTTAATTATCTTTTCTGTTTGGATTATTTACACCCAATCTGATTGTAATGATGTTAACGCCAAACTAATTCCTACATCAATATTATTGGTACACAGTAATCCTATAAGTAGGATTTGTCAATATCAGAAAAAAGGAAGCTTTCTTAGCTAAATAATAAGTGTAAAAGAGGCTGAAAAGGTTCTCCCTTTTGATATGCGCGGTCTACCAAAGCTAAAAAGCCCACCCGATTGAGGACTTTTAAGAAGAATCAGGGTGTCAAGACACTAGGTCAACCGACACCCTGATTTTATTGTTTTTCAGCCAGAAATTCAAGTGATCACAACTTATATTTTAACAATATACTAGATTGTGTGATTAGTTATCTCAGTTAATTTGGAATGTCCTATTTACTAAATATATAATATTGGCAATTCCTATAGAAAGGTGACAGGCAGTCCCTGCCGATAAGCGGCCTCCTGCTCTACAGAAAGTAACATGGCAACAATGCGAACAGCCAACTTGATTGGAGCAATCACAGCAAATGTGTACATGTTGCTGGTGATCGCCTTATTCATAGCACGCATGTTAGGGCGGTTTGAAATCGGACAGTGGATTGGCCTAGCCTCAACTCTTGCTATCATTCCTTTGGCTTACCTATTTGTGGTCGGACTCCACACAAACCGACGTATAATCTACTTCGTGTGGCTTGTCCTAATGATCTTGTTTTTGCTCTTCGAGTTGATAGTTGACCACATCCTCAGCATTGACTTCCGTAGCGTACAGTGGGCCGTAGTGCCCTATGTAATGTTCTTCTTCGGGGCCACAGGTGGCATGATTGGCGTAGCAGCGCAGGCAGGCAGACCGTGGGCCATTGTGACCGTCTTCACCTTTCTTATCATGGCCGCTCTGGCCTTCATCCAGCGCTCAATGACAGGCCTCTAGTGCTTCCGAGCCAATGTAACTGGGTTCTTCCTGAGTGAAACAGTCTATCGCGAAACAGAATTATTCTAACTGTAAGAACCCGGAGTATAGAAATCTGTCCTACTATACTCTCGGGAGTCAATTGAACGATTTGGCCATCCTTTAATCGAATCGGGGACATTGCAGAGTTTTGGATTCAACAGAATGGACAAATGTTAACTAAGGGCTCCTTTTAGGTATCAGATTTGTCCCTAACATTTTGAGTGCACCTAAAGTTGAGCTTGAAGGCAGGATTTACAGGATTTAGGCGAACCATAAGACGAAGCCAGGCATGCTCTCTTAGGTGACATATTTTGCTTATTATCTCCCGTGATGACGACTTTGAATGTTACTAACAATGGAGATATTCGTCAATCAATTTTTTTATCTCTTCTTTCTTACCGCGTAATTTCTCGCTCAAGTCCTTATCATTGTAGCTCTTAAGTTTTTTCGCTATCTCATCTATTACCATGGGAGGAAAGACCCCTTCTTTCTGGTATATTTCACGATCTTTCAGCAGACTTTCGGCTGATTGCCAGCATGAGGTAGGTAACTGAGGCAATCGCTTCTGAACTTCACTCTGATCAGATGCAAAAACGTTCACATCTACATACAGTTTCTTCGCCAATTCTAGTGCATTCGCCATTTCCAAGCCATGTCGAGCAGCCACAGTCAGCCCAGCCAGTAAAAGATAAATATTAGCCGAACCATCAGGACAGCGGAATTCTACCGCCTGATTGTTTATTGACTCCAGATATTCTCCCTCTTCCTGTGGGTTGGCATCTTTGGCCATGCTCACAACATTCAGCCAGCCCAATGGAACTCTTACCAATACAGAACGGTTTCTATCACCCCAGCATATATTGGTTGGTGCTTCCTGATTTGGAACCAACCTCAGATAGGAAGTAGGAATAGTATTACCAAAGGCGGACAGAGAAGGGGCTAGCGAGAGATAACCAGCAATAGCCTTTTTAGCCATATCGCTTAACTGGTTACCCTCAACCATCATATTTCTTCCATCTTTGCTCAATCTTGTGTGAATATGGAGGCCGCTACCAGCGTGTCCGGCTAAAATCTTGGGAGCCAAGCTGATTGTTACCCCATATTTATACCCAATCATTCTCAACATCCACACAGCAATAGCAAGTTGATCAGCTGCATCTTCTACAGGAACAGGAAGGAACTCAATTTCATGCTGCTCCATCTCACAGCTTTCCTCAAGAATATGACCTACTTCAGAGTGCCCGTATTTTACCTGCCCTCCCCCCTGAGCAATAGCATGCATAACCTCACATCTGAGTTCCTCCCATTTAGAAAACGGGGCAGACTCATGATAACCCCGTTGAGTTGAAACTGGATAAAGCTCCTGTCTCCCAGAGAAAACATAGTATTCCAGCTCCCCCATAGCCTCAAAAGTTAACCCCGCGCTATTCTTCAGCACCTCATGAGCGTTACTAAGGATATTCTCCGGAA
>Ga0209979_1002718_pt1 | contig 16505 bp, 16 predicted proteins | sample AnhtaG_FD_183114 | JGI IMG/M metagenome (GOLD analysis project Ga0209979, IMG submission 183114) | Deep subsurface microbial communities from Anholt, Denmark to uncover new lineages of life (NeLLi) - Anholt_01485 metaG (SPAdes) (version 2) | ecosystem: Environmental > Aquatic > Marine > Oceanic...
AAGGAGCACGACATCGCCGTCTGCCACGACGGCCCGTACACGGAGGTCGCCTTCGACGGCTACCGGCCGGTGAGCTTCCTCCAGGCGGCGGGCGCCAGGGAAGTGGGGGTGGAGTTCCACTCCTTCTCCAAGAGCTACAACATGACCGGCTGGCGCATCGGCATGGTGGTGGGCAACGCCACCATGGTCGATGCCCTCATGCGGGTGAAGTCCAACCTCGATTCGGGCATCCCCCAGGCCATTCAGCGCATGGCCATCGCCGCCTTCGAGGGGCCGCAGGACTGCATCGCCGAGCACAACGCTGTCTACCAGCGGCGGCGCGATCGCCTGGTGGAGGCGCTAACGCGGATGGGGCTGGGGGTGCGCTCGCCCAAGGCCAGCCTCTACATCTGGGCGCGTCTGCCCGAGGGCCACACCTCGCTGGAGTTCGCCGGCCGCCTCCTGGACGACGTCGGCGTGGTGGTGACGCCGGGCATCGGCTACGGGCCGCACGGCGAGGGCTACGTCCGCCTGTCGCTCACCATCCCCGACGAGCGGCTGGAGGAGGGCCTGCGGCGGCTGGCAGGGTGGCGCCGTTGAGCGCGGAACGTTCGTCCCTCCGGCGCCCCGGCATGCTCGGGCGTCTGTTCTTCCGCGCGCCGATCATGCTCTACCGCATCGGCCTGGGCGGCCTGATGCCCATGCAGTTGCTGCTCACGACCGTTGGGCGGAAGAGCGGGCAGCCGCGCCAGGCGGTCGTGGACGTGCTGCGGCACGATGCCGCCACGGATACGTACTATGTGGCCTCGGCCTACGGCACCCACTCGGACTGGTATCGCAACCTGCAGGCCAACCCAGCGGTGTGTGTGCAGGTCCGCCGGCGCAAGTTCCCCGCTCGGGCAACCACCTTGCCTCAGGAGGAGGCCGAGCAGGTGCTTCTCGACCACTGGCGCCACCACCGCCTCTATTCGCGGGCGACGTTGCGCCTGGTCGGGCTGAAGGCGACCAGCGAGGAGGAGGTGCGGGCGGCGGCCGGGCAGATGCGGGTTGTGGCAATCGAGCCCGAGGGTGGCCGATAGGCCGCCTCGCTTGGAGCAAGTTTTTCCCTTTTGCGGTATACTTGTGGGGGAAAGTGCATTCTGTCAAGGAGGGCGGAGAGCATAGCTAAGACCAGCCACGTCACCGCCGAGCCCAAGGAGCGGGCCTATCTGGTGGCGGTGGAGGTGAAGGGGCGAGGCAGTAGTCGCTGGACCAGCGAGAGCTCGCTGGAGGAGTTGGCCCAGCTAGCTCTGACCGCCGGCGCCAATGTCGTCGGCAGGTGCGTCCAGAGGCTGGAGCGACGGACGTCCGCCTACTACGTGGGCCGCGGCAAGGTGCAGGAGCTGGCTTCTCTGCGCCATCGCCTGGGCTACAGCACGGTGATCTTCGACGAGGAGCTCTCGCCCTCCCAGCAGCGGAATCTGGAAGACGCCCTCCAGCTCAAGGTCCTCGACCGCACTGCTCTCATCCTCGACATATTCGCCCAGCACGCCCGCACCCGCGAGGGGGCCCTCCAGGTGGAGTTGGCCCAGCACGAATACCTGCTGCCACGCCTGGCCGGACAGTGGACCCACCTGGAGCGGCTGGAGGGGGCCATCGGCACCCGCGGCCCCGGCGAGACCCAGCTGGAGACCGACCGCCGTCTGATCCGGCGCAAGATTCAGCGCCTGAAGCGCCAGCTCGAAGAGGTGCGGCGGCAGCGCGCCCTCTACCGACGGCGGCGGGCGCGCCAGCGGGTGCCCGTCATCTCCCTGGTGGGCTACACCAACGCCGGCAAGAGCACCCTCATGCGGGCCCTGTCGGGGGCAGACGTGCTGGTGGAGGACAAGCTGTTCGCCACCCTCGACCCGGTCACCCGGCGGGTAGCGCTGCCTCAGGGCGGCGCCTTCCTTCTCACCGACACCGTCGGCTTCATTCAGAGCCTACCCACCCAACTGGTGGCTGCCTTCCGCGCTACCCTGGAGGAGCTGTCGGAGGCCAGCCTCCTGCTGCATGTGGTGGACATAACCCACCCCGACGCCGCCGAGCAGGCTCAGACGGTGGAGGATACCCTGGCCGATCTGGGCCTGGCCGACAAGCCCAGCATTACCGTCTTCAACAAGGCCGACCTCATCTGCGGGCCGGACGGGTCGCCCATCGAGGGGCTGGAAAGCCTGGGCGAGGCACGGGCCTCCCTGCGATACTGGCGGCCGGATGCAGTGCTGGTATCGGCGGTCAAGGGCTGGGGCCTGGCCGACCTCCTGGGTCGCATCGAAGATGCCCTGGGCCTCGGGGAGGAGAGCGAGGCCGCCTCCTGGGGCTATCGGGTGCCGCTGGCGGGCTAGGGAGAAAGACAGCGGGAAAATCCTTTGGTTTTCTCGGCAGACTATATTGACAAGTTTCGATATAGGCCTTATGTTATTGGTGTTATGGCTCAAGTGAAGCAGATGCCGAGGACTTCCATAGCAGAGGGCTGTTGCCCCGGCGTGACGGCCAAGGTGGCCTGCGCCGCCGAGAGGGCGGCCAAGCGGTGGGCGGCCGTCTTCAAGGCTCTTGCTGACCCGACCCGCCTGCAAATCCTCAGCCTGGTGGCGAGAAATCCGGGCGGCGTGTGCGAGTGCAACATCGTTGACTGCACACCCCTCAGTCAGCCCACCATCTCCTATCACGTCAAGGTGCTCAAGGAGGCGGGCCTGCTCGACGTTGAGAAGCAGGGGCTGTGGTGCTTCTACCGCCTGCGCAGGGACGTCCTGGGTCAGGTAGCGGCCGCCCTGAGCGGTCTGGGCCGATAGTCCTTGGAAACGACGCTGTATCGGCAGTTTGGATGCAAGGAGGTAGCCGATGGGCAAGGAGAAGGAGATCAAGGAGAAAGTAGGCGAGCACTACGCCCGGCTCGCTCGCCAAGCCGCAGAGCGGGGCGCCGCTAGTTGCTGCTCGCCCGAGCCGAGTTGTTGCGCGCCGGCCGAGGCTGAGATAGCCAACCCAATCAGCGGCCAGATCTACGCGCCCGAGGACCTGAAGGGGGTTCCCCTGGAGGCGGCGCTGGCCTCCGCAGGCTGCGGCAACCCGGTGGCCCTGGCCGAGCTGCACCCGGGGGAAGTGGTGCTCGACCTGGGCAGCGGCGGCGGCATCGACGTTCTCCTCTCCGCTCGGCGGGTGGGCCCCACGGGCAAGGCCTACGGCCTGGACATGGTGGACGAGATGTTGGAGCTGGCCCGCCAGAACCAGCGGAAGTCGGGCATTGAGAACGTGGAGTTCCTCAAGGGGGAGATGGAGGACGTCCCTCTGCCTGACGACTCGGTGGATGTGATCATCAGCAACTGTGTGGTGAACCTATCGCCCGACAAGGACGCCGTGTTCCGGGAGGCCTATCGCGTGCTCAAGCCCGGCGGGCGCCTCGCCGTCTCCGACATCGTCTACAGGGGCGGCATGCCGGAGGAACTGCGGCGCAACCTGGAGATGTGGGCGGGCTGCCTGGCCGGGTCTCTGAAGGAAGAGGAGTACGTGGGCAAGCTGAAGGCCGCCGGCTTCCAGGACGTTGGCGTTGAGGTCACCCGAGTCTGGAAGGCAGAGGACCTTCAGGGAAGCGAGCTCGCAGAGGCTGTTGACTGCCTCACGCCTGAAGAAAGGCAGATGCTTCCGAGCTTTGTCAGTGCCTTCGTAAGGGCCCAGAAGCCCGCCCGCCGCGCGTCGGGATGTTCGGGCTAGCCTGTAGTATGCCCGAGTTGTGGCGACAGCGGGCTGGTTGAGGAGAGCCCCTTCGCTGCGCTCAGGGTGACAGGGACGGCTAGCGTCATTCTGAGCGAAGCGAAGAATCCCGGTGAGAGGCGGCGTTCTGAAGAACTGCTGTGTGTCTCACGAACGTTGCCTGTTCATCGCCGCCAGGAAGGGCCCTATCGCTTTCTCTTGGCCTATATAAGGACGCCAAGAGAGTGGTCGGTAGGCTAAAGAGGTGGGCAGAATGACAAGAGCCAGCCCTCAGCAGCGCGAAGGGTGCATCGCCAGATCTTGGGGCCAGTGCAGGTCTAGCCGGCGTGCGGGAGGGCTGCCTTTTCCGATAAGGTTAGCCCTCTCCCAACCGCTGGGCTATCTCGGCAACCCTCCGGCCCAGCGCTCGAGCCTGGTGGCGATCGTCGTCCGTGGCCTCGCCGTGGGCGGTGGCCCCGTAATAGGACCCGGAGAGGCGCATGCGGTCGCTCCAGGGGAGGCCAACGATGATCATCCCGTGCGACAGCAGCAGGTGGAGGAGCTGGAGTAGGGTGGCCTCGGTGCCGGCGGAGCGGGACCAGTCGGCGGTGAAGGCGGCGCCCACCTTGCCCGCCAGCTCTCCCATCTCCCACAGGTCACCGCTGTGGTCGAACCAATCCTTGAGCTTGCCGGTGATACCGCTCCAGTTGGGCGAGCCGATGATGAGGGCGTCGACCTCCTTGAGCTGCTGCTGGCTGGCCTCGTCCAGGCGGCGGTAGGCTAGTTCAGCGCCGGGGACACTGCGCACCCCCTCGGCGATCGCCTGGGCCAACTGCTCGGTGAGGCCGCCGCGGCCGTCAAAGAGGAGGAGAACCTTCATCCTAGTCGCCCAGGAGGGTCTCGTAGTTCAGGGCGATGATCTCTTCCACGTACTCGGAGCGCCAGGCGGCATTGGGGATGCGCAGGTCGCGCTCGCGGAACCAGCGGTGAAAGTTTAGATACTGCTCCTCCAGGTAGCGGCGCCAGGCGCTCTCCTGGTCAAAGAGCCGGGGGTCGACCTCTTCCAGCCGCTTGTCCATATCCTCGGGGTCGATGTCCAGGTCTTCCCGCCAGTATTCGGCCAGGTAGTCGAGGCTCTCCTCCAGGTTGCGCTGGCACTCCTCTAGGAGGGCGACCATCATCCCTTCCTGGTGCACTTTGCGCCCGCGCAGGCGCAGCTCACGGGCGCAGGGTTCGCACAGCAGCACCAGCTTGCGGGCGTCGCACTCCTCGTGGGGGTTGCAGCCCTGGCAGAGGGGGGCGAACTGGCTGGCTGAGGCGGCACGGGAGTAGCCCACCATCACCTCCGAGACCAGAGCGCCGCAGCGGGGGCAGCAAATCTCGGTGGAGAGGATCTCGTCGATGGTTTTCTGCCAGTCTATCTGCATGAGGGAGACCTTTCTTGGTCGCTTTCCATCCTGATCATAATGCCTCTGGCCGCCGTGTCAACGGTTGCCCAGGCTGAGGGTACACCAGCCGGCCTGACCGGGCGCCTCCTCCACGCCCACGCTGATGGAGGTGATATTGCCTCGCTGGGCCAGTGCCTCCGCCAGGCGGTGGCAGAACCATTCGGCGAGGCGCTCGGCGGTGGAGTTATCCAGGGGCAGGACACACACATCGCTCTTGGGGATGACATAACGTCGATCGCCTGAGGTGATCTCCCAGGCATTGTCTAGATCGGCGATATTGAGGGCCGGGTTATCGCGGGGCAAGAGGAAGCGGTGATCGAGTTGCTGGCACAGGGACTCGCCGATCCTCTTCAGCTCGCGAAAGTCTATGACCCAGGCGTCTTCGCTGAGATCGCCTTCTACCTCCACCAGCAGGGCATAGTTGTGGCCGTGCAGCGGCTCGGCCTGGCCCTGGAAGGTGGTCAGGTGGGCGGCGGCAAACCGCAGCGTGTTCCTCTCGACGCTGATCTTGTACTTCATGACGGCCGCTTGGCAGCGAGGTCATGATAGCCGGGACGAGGAATTGGCACAACAAGGCGGTAGGGGAAAGGCGAGCGTCCGGGGCGCATGATCGCACTATAATCGTTACGTGAAGTCAAGCCCCGGCGACATTCGACATAAAGGGTAGCGGTGGCGGTCAAATTGCAGGGCCGTTGGGCCAATGTTACACTGAAGACGGATCGAGGTGACGGTTTAGGGATGGGTGGCGGCAGGCAAGGAGCCAGAGACGCGGCGGGTGCGGCAACGGTTAGTCCTGGCTAGCTCCTGAGGAATCACGTAGTAAGGAAGTGGTGGGCGATGACGAGTGGAAGAAGTGAGTGGGTGATCCTGAAGGCCCTGCGCTGGGGGATGTTCGGCTTGCTGGTGATCCTCCTGTCGGTCATGTCCGGGGTGGTGGGCTTCGCCATCGGCGGTGGTGTCGAGGACGGCCCGAGCGGGGCTGTGCGCCCTGCGCAGGGCGAGGCGGGCTTCGGCATCCTGGACGAGATCTACGACATCATCCGGGAAGAGTTCGTCGCCCAGGATAGCGTGGACCCGGAGATGCTACGCCAGGGGGCGATAGACGGGGCCCTGGGCGCTCTAGGAGACCCGCACACGATATACATCGATCCCGAGACCTACTCTCTGGGTATCGATATCGTCACGGGCCAGTTCGAGGGGATCGGCGCTCGTGTGGAGCAGGACCCGGCCAGCGGCGAAATAGTCATCGTTGCTCCCTTCCGCGATTCCCCCGCCGATAAGGCAGGCATCCGCCCTGGCGATGTCATCCTGACGGTAGACGGCGAGTCCACCGCTGGCTGGACAGTGGGCCAGGCCGTTCGCGTTATTCGCGGGCCCCAGGGCAGCGAGGTGGCCCTGGGCGTGCGCCACGACAGCGGTGAGACCGAGGATATCACCATCACCCGCGCCGTCATCACCGTCCCTACCGTCTTCACCCATGAGGTTGAGGACGCCGATGGCAATCCCGCCAACGATATAGCTTATGTCGAGTTGCAGCAGATCAGTGACGAGACGGTTAGTGACCTGAGGGATGTTATCAGGGACATCGAGGAGAAAGGCTACAGAGGGCTCGTCCTCGACCTGCGCCGCAACCCGGGGGGCGGCCTGAGGGCCACGGTGGAGATAGCCGACCTCTTCCTGGAGAGCGGCACTATCCTCATCCAGGTGGACAAGGAAGGGAACGAGATGGTCGAGCGGGCGAACGGTGGGGACCAGGGTGAGGAGATCCCCTTGGTGGTGCTGGTTGGGAAGGGCAGCGCCAGCGGTGCGGAGGTGCTGGCCGCTGCCGTGCGGGACAACGGCCGCGCCATCCTCATCGGCAGCACCACCTTCGGCAAGGGGTCGGTGAACCACCTGCGTCAGCTCTCTGACGGCGGCGCCATCTACATCACCATCGCCCGTTGGCTCACCCCTAGCGGGGAGCAGATCGAAGCGATCGGCCTGGCGCCGGACATCGAGGTGGTGCCCAGCGAGGAGGACATCGAGTTGCGCCGCGACGTCCAGCTCTTCGCGGCCATCGACTATCTGAGGGAGGCCGTCCAGGCGGCAGTCCCCTAAGGATGGCGGTGAGTGAGCGGTGGCCGAAAAGACGATTACTGTTAACCGCAAGGCCCAGCACGACTATCACATTCTGGAGAGGCTGGAAGCCGGGATTGCCCTTACCGGTACGGAGATCAAGGCCATCCGCGATGGGCGGGTCAACCTGCGCGATGCCTACGCCCGGCCGGAGCGAGGCGAGATGTGGCTGGTAGGCGCTCACATCGGGCCCTACCTTGCTGCCGGCCGCCTCAACCAACACGAGCCCCGCCGCCGTCGTAAGCTTCTCCTCCACCGAAAGCAGATACTTGAGCTGGCGCGAGAGGTGGAGGAGAAAGGCCTGACGGTTGTGCCTCTGCGCCTCTATCTCAAGAGCGGGCGGGCCAAGGTGGAGCTGGCCCTGGCTCGCGGCCGTCGTCAGTACGACCGGCGGCAGGCGATCGCCCGGCGGGAGGCGGAGCGCGAGATGCGGCGAGCCCTGCGGCATCGCGGCTAAGCGTTTGGGCACCGGTTGTCGTATGAACGAGACGACATCTGGGTTGCGGCAGCAGATCCTGGCACTGGGCACCACGCTGGTGGGCTTCGCCGACATGGAGGGTGTGCTGGAGGGGGAGTTTGACTGCTGGCCACGGGCCATCTCCATCGCCCTGGCCTTCCCCGGTGAGGTGATTGACCGCGTCACCAAGGGGCCCACTCTGGAGTACTATCGCGCCTATCATCGATTCAACGAGCGGCTGAACGAGATCGCCGCCCAGACGGCCGGGTTGATCCGCGCTCTGGGCTACCGGGCGGAGCACTTCCCGGCCACGGTGCGAGGGCAGGACCTGGACGTGCGTAACCTCCGCGTGGCCTTTCAGCACAAGACGGCCGCCACGCGGGCGGGCCTAGGCTGGGTGGGGAAATCGGCGCTATTGGTCTCCTACCAGTGCGGCCCCCGCGTTCGCTTCGCCACGGTCTTCACCGACCTGCCGCTGGAGGTGGCTACGCCGGTCACGGTCAGCGAGTGCGGGGACTGCACCGTTTGCGAGCGTGCTTGCCCTGGCGAGGCGATCTCCGGCGGGGAGTGGTGGCCGGGGCGAGCACGGGAGGAACTGTTCGACGCTTATGCCTGCTTCGTGGAAGCTCGTCGCCAGCTCAGAGAACGGGTGGGTATAGATGACCCGGTGTGTGGCATCTGCATCGCCGTCTGTCCCGAGGGACGCCGGAAGGCCTCCTAGGACAGCCACGCTCTGCGGCGTAGCGGCTAGGCGTTGACAGCGGTTGTCGTATGGTATAATGAATTGGGTTCGCCGGATTCCTGTGGGGACGAAAGGGTTCGACAGGGAAGGTTGAATCTGGATTGCAGGTCGAGGTGGCCATCGCCCTCGTAAAACAGGTGGCAAAAAGTAACTGGCGAATCTCAATTCGCTCTGGCCGCCTAATTTAGGCGGGCCACGTCGACCCTGACCTCTCCTCGATGGGTTGGGGATCGGCGCCATAATGTCGAGGTGCGGCAGCTCCGACGCCGATAAGGGTTGTCAAAGAGACATCGGCTGGCCCGCCGACACTCCGTCGGTGGAGGTACGGCGGGCGAGAACAAAACGCCGACTAAGCCTGTAGGATATTCAGGGTGGCCTTCTTCTGGACGGGGAGTTCGATTCTCCCCCGTCTCCACCAACCTGCACATGACCGGGAGCCTTCGGGCTCCCGTTCTGTTTCCCCCGGCGCGATCAGGACACTTCCGCGGCAAGGCCTGCTCCCTCTTCGTCGAGCCAGGCGACACGAAGTGTCCTGCACTGAAAGCTTCGAGGCATACCTGCCCACCGAGCCGCTGGACAACTGCGCCTGCGGCCCTGGACCAAGACGCGAACTGGCTCGTGAACGTTGGCGGCGATGTGGCGAAGTACATAGGCTGGATGGGGCAGAACTGCACCTAGGGGGCTACGCCGCGCCTGACGATTTCTTCTGCTTTCGTCTTTTCTTGAGCTCGACCACAGGTCGGTAGGCCACGTCCACCACCAGCTGGGTGGCGCTGAATATGCTCAGTCGCTCCGGCGCAAGGCCGCCCTCCACCAGCGTCTCCACCAGTGCCATGGCTTGCCCTGAGTTGTCGAAGACACGTGCTTTGGCCCAGTCGTCGCCTTCCTCGGGGACGACGACGATTAGCTTGTCCGATACCTTGGGCTTGCCTTGTGGGGAAGATCGCCCTGCGGCTGGCGGCTCGTACCACTGACCCTCTGCTCGCTCGCGGGCCCACTCCGGCAGCCCCGGCGTGAAGTTTTGCTCCTCCGGGACATCCTCAGAGCTGTGGTTTGCGCGCGCATCCATCCCCGCTCACTCTTCGGCCACCAGTAAAGCGTGGCTCCTTCCCTTCCGTAGGCTGCCCCTGGCCGAAGATCCGGCCAGGCGGGCTCCGCGATGGGCCGACAATAGCCGCTCGTGCCAGTGGTGCTCCGGGGCTTGTCTAGGCGGCCGGCTCTTCTTCCGCTTCGCTGGCCTTCAGGTGGACTACCGCACGGTAGGTTAGCTGAACGTTTAGCTGAGTGCAGTTGAAGACAGTGAGGCGCTGCTGGTCGAGCCCGTTTTCTACCAGGGTCTCGACGAAGCGCCCGGCGGCCTGAGGGTCCTCGAACAGGTGGGCTTCGCCACGGTCGTCTGTGCCTTCCTGGAGAGCGACGACGATTACCCTTGGCGACAGCTCCCTTTTCGTTTCTTTGGAAGCTTTCGCCTCGCTTGCTGCGCCATTCCCTTCGAGGGCCTCCGTCCTGTCTCGAGCCCAGTCCAGCACGTGGGCTGTCAGGTCGTCCTTCTCTTCGACAGGCTCCGCGCTCTGGTTCTTGTTCTGCAGGTTCACCTTGGTTCACCCCCACCGACGCGTCGGCTGCAATCGCAGCCCTACCAGTAGATAGACGCGGTTTGGGGGGTTATGTTAACACGTTGAGGTGACCGAATGGCAAGAGGAATCCCGACCAGAGTGGATTGACCCGCTTCCTAGCGAATGCTAGAATACTACTCCGGAACAGGGGCGTTCCTAGGTTAGACCGGCGAGGGTCGTATCCTTCGGCCCTCGTTGTGCATTCACGGGCGTCAGGGCGGAGAAAAAGCAGCTCATGCTCACCACCGTCGTCGGCAGCTATCCCAAGATACCCAATCGACCCCGGCCGGCCAGGCTGCGGGCCGCCATCGCTCGCCTCGAGCGGGGGGAGATAGGCCAGGACGAGCTGCGGCAGGTAGAGGATGAGGTGACCATCGAGGTGATCCAGGAGCAGGTGGAGGCCGGTATCGACATAGCCAATGACGGTCAGATCCGCTGGGAGGACGACCAGACCTACCTCGCCTGCCGGATGGGCGGCTTCACGATCGACGGCCTCATTCGCTACTTCGACACCAACACCTACTATCGCCAGCCGGTAGTCAGAGGCGCCGTCCAGTGGCGAGAGCCGATCACAGCCGAAGACTATCGCTTCGCTGCCGCCCACAGCCCGCGGCCGGTGAAGGCCCTGGTCACCGGTCCCTATACCCTGGCCGCCCTCTCGGCCAACGAGCACTACGGCAGCTTCGGCGAGCTGGTGCTGGCCCTGGCCCGGGAGCTGCGGCAGGAGGTACTGGCCCTGGAGAAGGCAGGGGCGCCTATCATCCAGGTCAACGAGCCGGCCATCCTTAAGCAGAAGGAGGACTTCCCTCTCTTTCGTCAGGCGCTGGAGCAGATGATGGAGGGAGTGGCGGCCGAGGCCCATCTCTGCACCTGGTTCGGTGATATCGAAGGCCTCTTCCCTCAGATCCTGGAACTTCCCTTCTCAGCCATCGGACTGGACTTTGTGATGGGGCCGGCCAACTATGAGGTCATACGGAGGGCGTCCTTTACCAAGAAACTGGGCCTGGGCATCGTCGACGCTCGCAACACGAAGCTGGAGACGGTGGAGCAGATCGTGGAGCGCATCCGCCGGGTGAGCGATGTTGTGCCGCTGGGGTCTCTTTATGTCAACCCAAGCTCCCGCCTGGAGTACCTGCCGCGGGAGACAGCTCAGGCCAAGCTAGTGCGGATGGTGGAAGGCGTCCGGCGCGCGCAGGAGGTGCTGGCGTGAGCAAGGGGCTGCTCACTACCACTGTTGGCAGCTTCCCCAAGCCCGACTACCTGGCGCGGGCCCGCAACCAGTTCTCTCTGGGGAAGATCGGTCACGAGGAGTTGGCCGCCCTGGAGCGCCAGGCGACCGCCGAGGTGATTCGACTTCAGGAGGAGATCGGCCTGGACATCCTGGTGGACGGAGAGATGGAGCGCGGCGATATGGTGGCCTTCTTCGCCGAGCTTCTCAGCGAGAGCATGGCCATCGGCGGCCTGGTGCGCTCCTACGGCAACCGCTATTATCGGAAGCCTATCATCACCGGTAAGCTCCACTGGCAGGGCCCAATGACGGTGGAGATGTGGCGCTACGCTCAGGGCCTCACCGACAAGCCGGTCAAGGGCATGCTTACCGGCCCCTACACCATGGTGGAGTGGTCCTTCGACGAGTACTACGACTCGCGACGGGAGGCCGTGCTGGACATGGCGCGGCTGCTCCGCGAGGAGGTGAAGGGGCTGGTCGAGGCTGGGGCGAAGTACGTCCAGGTCGACGAGCCGGCCATCCACACGCGGCCGGAGGAGGACTTCGACCTGGCGGTGGAGGCGATGGCGCTGGTGGTGGAGGGGATCGACTGCGAGTTCCACACTCACATCTGCTACGGGGAGGTGGGGCTCATCTACCCGGACATGCTCCGGCTGCCGGTGAAGCAGATCCACCTGGCCTTCAAGAACACCGACTTCGAGTACCTGAAGCTGTTGGAGAAGCATCCCTTCGACAAGGACAAGGACCTAGGCGTCGGGGTCGTGGACGCCCACAACCATGTGGCGGAGTCGGTGGACGAAGTCAAGGAGGGGATCAGGGAGACGCTGAAGCTGATGCCGCCCGAGCGGGTGTGGATCGAGCCCGACTGCGGGCTCAAGACGCGCACCTGGGAGGAGGCGGCGGCCAAGCTGCGGGTGATGGTTCAAGGTGTGCGTGAGGTCAGGCGCGAGCTGGGTATCGACGGCTAGGACGGAGGCTTGGCAGTGAAGGAGGACATGAGAGAAGAGGTCGGCGAGCGGCCCCTGGCCCAAGAGGGTGACCCTCTAGCTATCGATTACATCTTTCACCCCCGCTCGGTGGCAGTGGTGGGGCCTTCGCCCCAGTTCGGCTTCGGTGCCATGGGCACCAGCTTTGTGATCGCCATCCAGTACATGGGCTTCGAGGGCGACCTCTATCCGGTGAACCCCAAGTACGAGAACATCCTGGGGCTCAAGTGCTATCCCAGCCTGCTGGATATCCCCGGACCAGTAGACCACGTCATCTTCAGCATCCCCGTCCGGGCGGTTCTCGACGTCGTTGACGACTGCGTGGCCAAAGGTGTTAAGAGCATGCACTTCTTCACCGCCGGCTTCAGCGAGACCGGCGAGGAGGAGGGGGCCGAGCTGGAGCGGCAGGTGGTGCAACGGGCTCGCCAGGCGGGCATCCGCGTCGTTGGCCCCAACTGCATAGGGATATACTGCCCGGCGGCCAAGATCTCCTTCGGGCCTGGCACCCCGAGAGCGCCCGGGCCGGTGGCCTTCTTGTCCCAGAGCGGCGGCAATGCCGCTGACCTGCTAACCACGGCGGCGCCGCGCGGCATTCGCTTCAGCAAGATAATCAGCTATGGCAACGCCGCCGACCTGAACGAGAGCGATTTTCTGGAGTACCTGACCGAGGACCCCGAGACGGAGATCATCGCCCTCTACATCGAGGGGGTGAAGGACGGACGCCGCTTCTTTCGGGTGATGCGTAGGGCATCGGCCCGCAAGCCGGTCATCGTGCTCAAGGGTGGTCGCACGGAGTCCGGGACCCGGGCTGTCTTCTCCCACACCGCTAGCCTGGCTGGCTCGCTGGCGGTGTTCAAGGCCCTTGTCCGTCAGGTGGGTGCCGTCGAGGTGGACAGCATGGACGAGCTGGTGGACATGCTGCTCATCTTCCGATTCCTTGAGCGGCCGCCGGCGGGCCGGGGCGTGGGCATCGTGGGTGGTGGCGGCGGCTTCAGCGTCTTTGCTGCCGATGAGGTGGATGAAGCCGGGCTGAAGGCGCCCCTTCTCTCCCAGCGCGTTCAGAAGGAGCTGCGCCGTTTCACCCCTGTGGCCGGCAGCAGCGTGCGCAATCCCGTGGACACCCTGGCCGTCATGGAGCCGGCCAAGCTGTTCGACACCCTGTGCCTGGTGGCCTCCGACGAGGCGGTGGACGTGCTGCTGGCCCACACCGGCTTCGGTTGGGGCCCAGGACGGGTAGCCACGGCCATGGGCCTTGACCTGGACCGGTTGATGGAGGCGGTGGTAGATGCCCTGGCGCGGGCGCGGGAAGCAGCCAAGAAGCCCATCGCTCTGGTGGTGGCCACGCCGCCGATACTGGAGGCCACGGACTACTCGCTACGCTTTCAGGAGCTCTGCTGTCGGCGGGGCTTCGCCGTTTTTCCCAGCATTCCGCGGGCGGCTAAGGCTATTGCCAGGATGGTCGCCTGGCGGGAGATGCGAGAGGACCTGCCGCGCTAGACGCTGGCGGATCGCTGTCGGGGCGAGGGTTCTAGCGGCGGCGAAACTCCTTCTCCAGGAGAGCGGTGCTCATGTGGATCATGGTGGGGCGGCCATGGGGGCAGGTGTGGGGCACCTCAGACTGCTCCAACCGCCGCACCAGCTCGCGCATCTCGTCCAGGGCCAGGGATTGGCCTGCCCTCACGGCAGCGTGGCAGGCCAGGCTGAACGCCACCCGGTCGGGCTGATCGGCCGCGGCCTCTTCACCCAGGGTGTCCAGCAACTCGACGAAGGCCTGTGATAGGTCTCTGCCCGCCAGGACGGCGGGGATGGCCCTCACCAGGTAGGTGCGCTCGCCGAAGGGCTCCAGCTGGAAGCCGTGCTCCGATAGCAGCTCGTCGTTGGCGAGGATGGTCTCCTTCTGGCGGGGCGATATCTCCACCATGGTTGGCTCCAGCAGCCCTTGGGCGTCCACGGCTCGTCTCTGGCGAGCGGCGCAGATCTCTTCGAACAGCACCCGTTCGTGGGCGGCGTGCTGGTCGATGAGGTACATTCCCTCGGGCCCCTCGGCCACAATGTACGTACTGCCGATCTGTCCCACCACCCGCAGCATGGGCAGGGAAAGCTTGGGCGGCGGAGCCGCTGTGCCTGCTGCCGCATTAGCGAGGCCTTCCGCTTCCAGGGCCCGCTGCCATAGAGGCGGCGGGGCCGTCCCCTCGGGGGCAGCCGGGCGGGCCATGGCGATGTCTGCACTAGACCGGAGGGAAGGGACGGGCGCTTGCTCCAGGAGTGCCTGTCGCACCGCCCGCTGTACGGCAGCGAACGCATCGTTCTCCTGGCGAAAGCGGACCTCGGCCTTGGTGGGGTGCACGTTCACGTCTACCTCCTCGTGGGGTAGGCGGAGGTCGACTATGGCGATAGGGTGGCGCCCAGCTTCCAGGAGGCCGGAATAGGCTTCCTCTACGGCGAAGGTCAGCCGTCGGTTTTGCACCCAGCGGCGGTTGACGAACAGGCTAACGTGGCCTCGGCTGGCCCGCGAGACGTGGGGAGGGGCGACCAGTCCGCTCACCTTGATCGCCGTGCGTTCGCCATCTAGAGGCCAGCGCATGGGCAGCATGGCGGCTGCCACCTCGGCGCCGTAGACGCTGGCCACCGCATCGGCGAGCTGGCCGCTGCCGCTGGTGAGGAGGGCTTGACGACCGTCCATTCGCAGGGAGAAGCGCACCTCGGGATAGGCCAGAGTGTACTGACTGACCAGGCTGGCGATCTGCTGATTCTCGGCAGTGGGCGAGCGCATGAACTTGCGCCGGGCGGGCTGCTTGGCGAAGAGGTGTAGGACGGTGACTGTTGTGCCTACGGGCGCGCCGCGTGTGCCCTGCTCTACCGGGGTTCCGTCTAGCAGGCGCAGGTAGGCTCCGGCAACTGCATCGGCGGGGCGGGAGAGCATCTCCACGTCGGCCACAGCGGCGATGCTGGACAGGGCTTCTCCTCTAAAGCCCAGGGTGGCGATGTGGGTCAGGTCTTGCGCCAAGGCTATCTTGCTGGTGGCGTAGCGATGAAAGGCCAGGGCCAGCCCTGCGGAAGGGATGCCCTTGCCGTTGTCGGTTACCCGAATGAGGCTAAGCCCGCCGTGCTTCACCTCGACGGAGACCTGACTGGCACCGGCATCGAGGCTGTTCTCTATCAGCTCCTTCACCACCGAGGCCGGGCGCTCGACCACCTCGCCGGCGGCGATAAGGACGGACACTTCGGGCGGAAGAATGCGAATGGTCAATTGTGGAAGCTCACCCCGCTCACGTATCTTATCATCCAACGAATTCTAGCAGAAACACATTACCCCTGTCCTCGCCGAGACCTTGATTGCTCCCTTCGTTGTCCATTGCTATACTAGCGCCACTGAATGAGGGGCTGGGGGGAAATATCGACATGAGGGTTTTTCGCTGGCTGTGGTCGCTGCCTCTGTTGGTGGCTGCCTTCCTGCTGGCCAACAACGTTCCCTATCCTTCGGCCTCCTTGCAGGGGCTGCCTCCCGACCTTGACATTGTGTCGGCTCACCCTGCTGTCGCTGGGGAGTTTGTCCCCGGCGAGGTGCTGGTCAAGAGCAGGCTGCCGCTGCCGCCCGCCGGTGTGGCCGCCGTCCTGAGGCTGGCAGGAGGGGTGGTGATAGAGCACAATCCCACCCTAGCCTTGTATCGCCTTGGCTTGCCTGAAGGAGTCGATGTGCAACAGGCCGTCACTCTTTATAACGAATTGCCCTGGGTTGAGTATGCGGAGCCCAACTACATTGTGCGGGCGGCGATATTGCCCGACGATCCCCTCTACTCGCCAAAACAGGCCTGGTACTACGACGTCATCAATGCCCCCGCTGGTTGGGATATCGAGAGGGGGAAGTCGGCTATCATCGCCGCAGTGCTGGATACGGGGGTAGAGCTGGACCACCCCGATCTGAAGTCCAAGGTCTGGATGAACGCCCGCGAGCTGGTGGGCAACGACATCGACGACGACAAGAACGGGTGCATAGATGATGTCCACGGCTGCAACTTCGTGGCTCTACCGCCCTCCAGCGACGCCAGCGATGACCACGGCCACGGCACAATGGTGGCTGGCATTCTAGGGGCCAGGAGCAACAACGGCGTCGGGGTGGCGGGCACGGCCTGGGGGGTGACCCTGCTGCCGGTGAAGGTGCTCGATTCGACGGGTGCGGGTACGGCCTCCGACGTGGCCCAGGGTATCGTCTATGCCGCTAAGAGCGG
>Ga0209979_1002719_pt1 | contig 16500 bp, 13 predicted proteins | sample AnhtaG_FD_183114 | JGI IMG/M metagenome (GOLD analysis project Ga0209979, IMG submission 183114) | Deep subsurface microbial communities from Anholt, Denmark to uncover new lineages of life (NeLLi) - Anholt_01485 metaG (SPAdes) (version 2) | ecosystem: Environmental > Aquatic > Marine > Oceanic...
CGGTTTGACGCCACGAATCGCAGATTTGAAAGTGAACAGGAAAGTCAATGAAATCAACGATCTACCAACACCACCTCCGCGCCAGTGCTAGCTTTTCGTACCGTCACTTATTGCACTGAAAACGAGGAGACCCCTCAACGCCGTCGAGCGGGCGAGCGCCGAAGCAATCACCCGCGCCAACCGGCGCATCTACGATGCCTTGGCCGAACCGCTGTCGGACGCGCATCGCCGCCGCCTCGACGATCTGCTCAAGCGTCGGGACAACGGCAAAACGACCTGGCTGGCCTGGCTGCGCCAATCGCCCGTCAAACCGAATTCGCGGCACATGCTGGAACACATCGAACGCCTCAAAGCGTGGCAGGCGCTCGACCTGCCTTCTGGCATCGAGCGGTCGGTGCACCAGAACCGCCTGCTCAAGATCGCCCGTGAGGGTGGCCAGATGACGCCCGCCGACCTGGCCAAGTTCGAGGCGCAGCGACGCTATGCCACCCTGGTGGCGCTTGCCATCGAGGGCATGGCCACCGTCACCGACGAAATCATCGACCTGCACGACCGCATCCTGGGCAAGCTGTTCAACGCCGCCAAGAACAAGCATCAGCAGCAATTCCAGGCGTCCGGCAAGGCGATCAACGCCAAGGTGCGGCTGTTCGGCCGCATCGGCCAGGCGCTGATCGAGGCCAAGCAGGCGGGCCGCGATCCGTTCGCCGCCATCGAGGCCGTCATGTCCTGGGATGCCTTCGCCGAGAGCGTCACCGAAGCGCAGAAGCTTGCGCAGCCCGAGGACTTCGATTTCCTGCACCGCATCGGCGAAAGCTACGCCACGCTGCGCCGCTACGCGCCGGAATTCCTTGCCGTGCTCAAGCTGCGGGCCGCTCCCGCCGCGAAGGACGTGCTCGACGCCATCGAGGTGCTGCGCGGCATGAACAGCGACAACGCCCGCAAGGTGCCCGCCGACGCGCCGACCGAGTTCATCAAGCCGCGCTGGCAGAAGCTGGTCATGACCGACACCGGCATCGACCGGCGCTACTACGAACTGTGCGCGCTGTCGGAGATGAAGAACGCGTTGCGTTCCGGCGACATCTGGGTGCAGGGGTCGCGCCAGTTCAAGGACTTCGAGGACTACCTGGTGCCGCCCGCGAAATTCGCCAGCCTCAAGCAGGCCAGCGAATTGCCGCTGGCCGTGGCCACCGACTGCAACCGGTACCTGAACGACCGGCTGACGCTGCTGGAAACACAGCTTGCCACCGTCAACCGTATGGCGACGGCCAACGAGCTGCCGGACGCCATCATCACCGAGTCAGGCTTGAAGATCACGCCGCTCGACGCGGCGGTACCCGACACCGCCCAAGCGCTGATCGACCAGACGGCAATGATCCTGCCGCACGTCAAGATCACCGAACTGCTGCTGGAGGTGGACGAATGGACGGGCTTCACTCGGCATTTCGCGCATCTGAAATCGGGCGACCCGGCCAAAGACAAGAACCTGTTGCTGACCACGATCCTCGCCGACGCGATCAACCTGGGCCTGACCAAGATGGCGGAGTCTTGCCCCGGCACGACCTACGCCAAGCTGGCTTGGCTGCAAGCCTGGCACATCCGCGACGAAACCTACGGGGCGGCGCTGGCCGATCTGGTCAACGCACAGTTCCGCCATCCCTTCGCCGAGCACTGGGGCGACGGCACCACCTCATCGTCGGACGGCCAGAACTTCCGCACCGGCAGCAAGGCCGAGAGCACCGGCCACATCAACCCGAAATACGGGAGCAGCCCAGGGCGGACGTTCTACACCCACATTTCTGACCAGTACGCGCCATTTCACACCAAGGTCGTGAACGTCGGCGTGCGCGATTCGACCTACGTGCTCGACGGCCTGCTGTACCACGAGTCCGACTTGCGGATCGAGGAGCATTACACCGACACGGCGGGCTTCACCGATCACGTCTTCGCCCTGATGCACCTCCTGGGCTTCCGCTTCGCGCCGCGCATCCGCGACCTGGGCGACACCAAGCTCTACATCCCGAAGGGCGACGCCGCCTATGACGCGCTGAAACCCATGATCGGCGGCACGCTCAACATCAAGCACGTCCGCGCCCATTGGGACGAAATCCTGCGGCTGGCCACCTCGATCAAGCAGGGCACGGTGACGGCCTCCCTGATGCTCCGAAAGCTCGGCAGCTACCCACGCCAGAACGGCCTGGCCGTGGCGCTCCGCGAGCTGGGCCGCATCGAGCGCACGCTGTTCATCCTGGACTGGCTGCAAAGCGTGGAACTGCGCCGCCGCGTGCATGCCGGCCTGAACAAGGGCGAGGCGCGCAATGCGCTGGCCAGGGCAGTGTTTTTCAACCGCCTGGGTGAAATCCGCGACCGCAGTTTCGAGCAGCAGCGCTACCGGGCTAGCGGCCTCAATCTGGTAACGGCTGCCGTCGTGTTGTGGAACACGGTCTATCTGGAACGGGCTGCGCACGCGCTGCGTGGCAACGGCCATGCCGTTGATGACGCGCTGTTGCAGTACCTGTCGCCGCTCGGTTGGGAGCACATCAACCTCACCGGCGATTACCTCTGGCGCAGCAGCGCCAAGATCGGCGCGGGCAAGTTCAGGCCGCTACGACCGCTGCAACCGGCTTAGCGTGCTTTATTTTCCGTTTTCTGAGGCGACCCCGGGATCAGTCGCCGCGCCTGAGCTTGCGCACCACGCTGGACTGGCTGATGCCAAGCGCCCGTGCGACCTCCCGGGTATTGCCGTACTTGCGCATCGCGTCCTCGATGAGCCGGCGCTCGAAACGGTCGACGCGCTGGCGAAAGGTGCTGGCGTCGAGGATCTCGGCCGGCAGCACCCCGTCGAGGAACGCCGGCTCGACAAGGTCGCTCTGGCTGGTCACCACCAGCCGCTCTACCACGTTGCGCAGCTCGCGCACGTTGCCGGGCCAGTCGTACGCCAGCAGCAATGTCATTGCCTCCTCCGATACGATGCGGTTCACGCCATAGCGCTGGTTGAATTCCCGCAGGAACTGGAACACCATCGGCGCGATATCGTCCTTGCGCTCGGCAAGCGGCGGTACGCGCAGCGGCACCACATTGAGGCGGTAGAACAGGTCGTCGCGAAACGTGCGCTCGCGGACCATCGCTTCGAGGTCGCGATTGGTGGCCGCGACGACGCGCACATCGACCGGCACGGTACGCGTCGAGCCGAGGCGCGATATCACGCGGTCCTGCAACACTTGCAGCAACTTGACCTGCAGGTCCAGCGGCATGTCGCCGATCTCGTCGAGAAACAGCGTGCCGCGGTTGGCCAGCTCGATGAGGCCCGACTTGCCCTGCCGCTGCGCCCCGGTGAAGGCGCCCGCTTCATAGCCGAACAGTTCCGATTCCAGCAGGTCGCGCGGCACCGCGCCGCAGTTGATCTTGATGAGCGGTCCCGCTGCGCGCGGACTCTCGCGGTGGATCAGGCGCGTGATCACGTCCTTGCCTGCGCCCGACGGGCCCGTGATCAGGACGGTGGCATCGACCTTGGCAACGCGCACGGCCAGCGATGCCACCCGGTGCATGGCCTCGCTGCGGATCACCAGGCCATCGACGTTCAGGTTCTGTGTCCGCAGCGCTTCGATCTCCTCGTCCACGCGCCGCAGGTCTGCCTTGGCCTGCGCCAGTGCATCCTGCAACTGCACCAGTTCGGTGGTGTCGCGCGAATTGATCACGACTTTGCGTACCTTGCCCGCGCCGTCGAATAGCGGCATGCCGGTGACCATGATGGTCTTGCCGGTGTGCGTATGTTGCGTGGTGGTGATGCGCTGGCCGGTTCGGGCAACGTGCTGGGCGACCACCGGCCGAATCCATCCCTTCTTCTCGAACTCCGAGACGTGGTGGCCAATCATGTCTGCTGCCGGCAGATCGTAGTTCCGCTCGCAGCCCTCGTTGACCATCATGGTGACGCCATTGCCGTCGGCGACAAAGATGCCATCGAAGGAATGGTGGAAGATCTCCTCCAGATCGCCACAGTGCTGGCGTAGCTTGTCTATCGCGGGAAAGACGGTCTCGTGCCCGTCAAGGGGCATCAGCATGACGAGGGTGTACTGGCCCTGTGCATGCACGCCGACCGCATAGGTCCGCCCGGACAGCGAGACCGTGTCCGGCACGGAGGCCGGGTCCGCGCGAAGCGCGGACAACAGACGGCTCCAGGACATCGCATCCTGCCGGCCGCCGTCGCCGTCGCCGTCGCCGTCGCCCTCGCCCTCCGTCCGCGCCGGCTCGCCGTGATGTCTGCCCACGGCATCGCGCGCGACGGCGTTCTGCAGCACCACGGCGTCGCCGCGCAGCCACACCAGGCCGATCGGCAACGCTTCCAGTATCTCCACCATTGGCTTGTTTTCCCCAGGCCACTTGTCCGTCGGGCCGTGCGGCGAGCTTACACCACGTCGTTGCGGGTTCGAAAGCCGCCACGCCCGCCCGCCGCTGATTCATATCTGAATCAGGCGCCGTCAAAAGCGGTTCGCGTTACCGGGCCGGCATGCGCGCCCAGCGTGCGGCCGTGCCGCGATTCGATCGCGCGTGGGCATTGGCAGCGCCGGGGCGCCGTGGCTCGCACGTCGGCATGCCGCTTGCTCAAGGGACGTCGGCGCCAGGACGCCGCGTCTGCCGGCTGTGCGGCGCCAACAAATCACGCCCGCCTGAACGGGCGCAATCCAGGAGACAACCATGATCGAACTATCGGAGGACGCGGTCTGTCCGGCCGCGCACGTCGCGCAAACGACTCGCACCCCAGAGGCTATCGCGTCGGGTCCGCCGTGGCGCGGTGCGGCATACACGCACAGCTTCCGCGAACTGATCGGCGCCAAGCGGCGCCTGGTCGTGCCGCTGCTTGGCGGCAGTCTGGCCTTCATCCTTGCCGTCACCCTACTCGCCGGTTACGGCCGGGAGCTGATGGGCTGGAAGGTGCTTGGACCGCTGAACGTGGGGTACGTGCTGATCCTGCTGATCTACGCCCTGTGCTGGCTGGTCGCCACCGTGTATGTGAACACCGCCAACCGACGCTTCGAGGAACTCGCGGATCGCGCCGCAGCCGAGGCCCACGCCAGGAGCCAGTCATGAAAGCCCTGACCATCGGAATCTTCCTCGGCATTCTCGCGCTGACGCTGGCGGTGACGTGGTGGGCCGCCCGCCACACCAATACCACCAGCGAGTTCTACGCCGCCGGCGGGAAACTGACGGCCCGCGCCAACGGCTTCGCCCTGGCAGGGGACTGGATGAGTGCGGCGGCTTTCCTGGGCTTCTCGGGCCTGATCTCGCTGTACGGCATGGACGGCTCGCTCTACGCGGTGGCGGCGCTGGCAGCCTTCCTGATCGTACTGATGGTGGTGGCCGAGCCGGTGCGCAATACCGGCAGGTTCACCTATGGCGACGTGATCGCCGAACGCATGCGCAGCCGGCATGCGCGGCTCGCGGCGGTCATCGGGACCTTCGTGGTCAACCTGGCATACATGGTGCCGCAGATGGCAGGGGCCGGCGCCCTGATCAAGCTGATGCTCGGCATCTCGTACGAGTCCGCCGTGGTCATGGTTGGCGTCGGGATGATCGTGTATGTGCTGTTCGGCGGCATGATCGCCACCACGTGGGTGCAGATCATCAAGGCCGTTCTGCTGCTCGCGGCGGCTGCCGTGCTGGTGGCGATGCTGCTGGCTGCTGTCCAATACGACCCGCTGCGGCTGTTCGCTTCGGTGGAGCAGCAGTATGGCGCGCAGATGCTGTTGCCGGGCGGCTACTTCAAGCATCCGCTGGACCCGCTATCGCTGTTCCTGTCGTTCATGTTCGGCGTCGCCGGCCTGCCTCACATCATGACGCGCTTCTACACCGTGCCGGATGCGCGGACAGCGCGCAAGTCGGTGCTGTGGCTGATGTTCCTGGCCGGCAGCTTCTTCCTGGTCACCACGCTGATCGGCTTCGCGTCGGCCACCCTCGTGGGACAGGACGCCATCCGCGCGGCCGACAAGGGCGGCAACCTGGCACTGCCGCTGCTGGCGCAGCATCTCGGCGGCGGTCCCGGCACCTTCGGCGGCCAGTTCTTCCTGGCATGTATCTGTGCCGTGGCCTTCGCCGCCATTCTCGCCGTGGTGGCCGGACTCACGCTCGCGTCGTCGGGCGCCATCGCGCACGACCTGTATGTGAATGTGATTCGCCGGGGCGCGGTCAGCGAAGAGCAGCAGGTCCGCGTCGCGCGCATCGCCACGTTGGGCGTGGGCGTGCTGGCGGTCGCGCTGGGACTGCTGGCGCAGGGCATCAATGTGGGCGTGCTGGTGATCCTGGCCATCGCGATCGCGGCGTCGGCCAATTTCCCCATCATCCTGCTGTCGATGTTCTGGCGCCGCTTCAATACCGCCGGTGTGATCGGTGGCGTCACCGCGGGCCTGGTTTCGTCGGTCGCGCTGGCGTTTCTCGGCCCGGCGTTCCTGAAGGACCAGGCGCTGTTTCCGATCGTGAATCCAACGATCCTGAGCATGCCGATCGGCTTCCTCGGCGCATGGCTTGGCACGATGCTGAGCCGGCGCAGCGCCGAGCACGAGGCCCGCTTCGACGCCTTCGTCTTCCAGGCGCATACCGGGGCCAGGCCGGATGCTCCGCCGGCTCCTGTTGTGCCGGCGGACTGATCCCGCTGGTTCCACCCGATCCATGTACATGCCGGCGCCGTCCACGGTCGGCGCGGGCAAGACTGACCCGCGGGCACATTGCCCGCTCCATTACTGGGGATTTACGATGAAAGCAATCAAAGGTGTAGTGTTCGATCTCTACGGCACGCTGTTCGACGTGCATTCGGTAGCCGGCCGCTGCAGCGACCTGTATCCGGGACGCGGACTGGAGATCAGCGTGCTGTGGCGCCAGAAGCAACTGGAATACACCTGGCTGCGCAGCCTGATGGGCCAGTACCTGTCGTTCGAGGCTGCCACCGAGGACGCGCTGGTCTATACCTGCAACCATCTCGGGCTGCAGCTGCAGGCGCCGGACCGCGCGGCGTTGTGCGAGGCGTACCTGAAGCTGAATCCCTACCCGGATACTCCGCCGGCCCTGTCGATGCTTCAGGCGCTCGATCTTCCGCTGGCCATCCTGTCCAACGGCTCGGTACGGTCGATTCATTCGGTCGTGCACCACGCGGGGCTGCAGGATCGCTTCGCCCATCTGATCAGCGTCGATAACGTCGAAGTGTTCAAGCCGCACGGCAAGGTCTATGCGCTGCCCGAAAAGACCATGGGCCTGGCGCGCGACAACATGCTGTTCGTCTCGTCGAACGCCTGGGACGCATCAGGGGCCAAGCACTTCGGTTACCAGGTGGCGTGGATCAATCGCGTGGGCAACACCTACGACGAGCTGGGTGCGCGGCCGGATGTCCAGGTCGAGTCGCTGGAAACGCTGGCCGATTGGGTCCGAGGCCAGGATCGCGCTTGAGCGGCTGCCGCTGGCCTCCGCCCTTCCCGACGGGGAGGGCGCGAGGCGGCGGCAATCCAGCCTGCCGTGCCACCCGCTACTTCCTCTTACATACTGCCCGTGGCTGTCGCGGGCGCATAGCGCCCCGACAGCGCTGCATACAAGGGCGGCACCGCCATCCTCGATACGCCGGCCGCGATCAACGCGGTAGCCATCAGCGGAATCGTCAGGCCGCGCGCTCCCACCAGTTCGATCATCACCACGAAAGCCGTGACCGGGCGCTGCGTCACCGCGGCAAGATAGCCGCACATCGCCAGTGCCGCGTACACCGGCAAAGGTGCCTGCCCGATCGTGTATTGGAGCAGGTTGCCGATCCCTGCGCCGATGGCCAGCGATGGCACGAACAGGCCGCCCGGAATGCCGGACAGCCAGGTCAGCAGCAAGGACAGGCCCTTGAGGAAGGGATACGCAGCCGGCAGCACGAGGTCGCCGGCCAGCAGCGCGCGCGTTTCGCCGTACCCGCTGCCGTGGCTGGTTCCCGATGACGCCAGCCCGAGGAGCGCAACGCCCAGCCCGCACAGCGCGCCGAACATTGCAGGGCGTTGCGCGCGCAGACCGCGTATCCGAGGCGGCAACCACCGCTCGCTGTGAACCAGCAGCCAACAGAAGCCGGCGCCGGCCAGCCCGGCCACCGCGCCCGCTGTCACGACCGCGACAGCCATGCGGTACGGTGCCGACGGGCCGGCCGCTATCATGCCGAGCGCCGGACCCTCGCCTTGCAGCACGCCCGCCACGGTGCCGGCACAGACCACCACCGCGATCAACGCCGCGCTGCCGCGCGGCGGGATGCCGCGCGCCAGTTCCTCGATGGCGAAGGCAATGCCGGCCAGCGGCGTGCAGAACGCTGCCGACAATCCGGCCGACGCGCCGGCAAGGGCAAGCTGGCGATCGAGCGCGGTGAGATGGGCGCCGGCTGGACCGGACAGCCCGGGGAGCCACCGGCGGAGGCTGACGAGCAGCGCGGCGCCGATATGGACGGTGGGGCCCTGGCGGCCGAGCGTGAAGCCGCCCAGCGTGCCGAGAAAGGACAGGCCGATCTTGCCGACGATCACCGCCGGCCGCAGCAGACGCGGCTTAGCCGTTCCATTGCCGCCGCTGACGATGGCCACGATCTGTGGAATGCCACTGCCTTCGGCACCGTCGAAATAGCGGTGTGTGAGCCAGACTGCGAGTGCGCCCAGTGCTGGCGAAAGCAGCAAGGTGACCCACGGCCCGTGGGCGCTTGCCGCGAGAAACAGCTGGTGGCCGATGTCGATCAGCCAGGCATATAGCGTGGCGACACCGCCGACCAGGGTGCCACCGACGCACAGTACGGCGTGATGCCACCACAGCCGGCCACGGGCCCGTGGTTTCCTCCAGTTCGCGCTCCCACGCAGCTCCATATCGTCCCCTCGTTGTTATCGTGCCGACGTGCGTCAATGCGCGTCGGAGCGGCTGACAAACGCAGGATGCATGCCAGTGGTGAGCCCCAGACCGACTTGTCAGGCTCGCCACCGGCACAGGGCGCAGGGGCCTTCGGGTCTTCTCTGACCGTTGGGACCGAAATCCGATACCATGACTGCCGCGCACGGTGCGCCAAGCTGGCGCGACGCTGCTTTCGCCGCAGTTCCGAAACAACGGGAGACTTTGATGTCGTTCGAACATTGGATTGCGTTTGTGCTGACCAGTGTCGTGATACTGGCGATTCCAGGACCGACGATCCTGCTGGTGATCGGCGATGCCTTGGCCCACCGCGGCAAGTCGGCGTTCGCCACCGTGGCGGGTGTTGCCGCGGGCGATCTCACGGCCTTTACCCTGTCAATGGCCGGGTTGGGCGCGGTCCTGGCGACCTCCGCCACACTGTTCACCGCATTGAAGTGGGCCGGCGCCGCCTATCTGATCTATCTTGGCGTCCAGGCGCTGCGGAGCGCCGCGCGAAGCGGCGCAAGCCAGGTACCGGTGAGCGAGGGCCGTCCGTTACAGCGCTTCGGCAAGGCGTGGCTGGTAACGGCGCTGAATCCGAAGAGCATCGTCTTCTTCGTTGCGTTCGCTCCCCAGTTTATTGATGCCAGCCGTTCGTTCCTGCCTCAGGCCGGCATTCTGATCCCGACCTTCGTGATCATGGCGGCGGCCAATGCCGCCATCTATGCGCTGCTGGCGCGATCGCTGGCGACGCGGCTGACCAGTGCCCGAGCGCAGGCGAACGTCCAGCGCGTGGGAGGCCTGACGCTGATCGGCGCAGGGACACTGGTGGCAGCCCGGGCCTGATGGCCTGATGGCCTGATGGTCTGATGGACTCAGGGGATGGCGGCGGCAAACGCCTGCCCCATCTGCCGAGCCCGCTTTACCTCATCGCTGTGCAGATAGACCGACGTCGTCGACACCGACGCATGCCGCAGATTGTCCCGCACGATGGTCAGGTCCACGCCACGCGCCAGCGCATGTGTGGCGTGCGTATGCCGCATCCAGTGCGGACTGGCGCGCCTTAGCTTCTCTGCCGCCGTCGGATGATCGGCGCCGATGACATCGGCGGCCAGCAGGAAGAACCGCTTGACGATATGTCCAAGCCGGGTGGTCGTGATGCCGGCGTCCGGCGTGTCGGTCAGACCCCCGAGGCCCCCGAGGCCCCCCAGGCCGCCGACCAGCAGCGTGTCCGGGCGCCACAGGCGCCGGCTGACGGGCAATCCGCGCTCTGTCAGGTAGCGCTCCAGAGCCGTTCTCGCCAGCGGCGGCAGGGCCACCTTGCCGCTACGCCCGCCCTTCCCCGTCAGCTGGAGCCATTCGTCGCCCTCGCGGTCGGCGCCGATATCGCCCAGCCTGGCGGCGACGAGTTCGCTCGCCCGCAGCCCTGTCGCATAACCGAAATCCAGCACGAAACGCAGGCGCTGCGCGGCGGCGGCTTCCCACCCATAGGACCACTCCAGTCCATCGGCGATGGTCCGGACGAGCCGCCACTCGCCTTCGCTGAAGGCATGGGAGCCATCCAGCGCGGCGGTGCGGCCACCGCCCCGGACCTTGATGCCCGCGAATGGATTGGCCAGGACATACCGCTGCTGCGCCAGCCAGCGGAACATGGCCCCGACGATGGAGAGCGCGTGCGCGACCGACCGGGCCGATAGTGCGCCGGTAAAAGGCCGCCATTCCGGCGACGTGCGCGAGCGCGGCGGGCCTGCCCAGCGATCCCGAGGCGTCGGGCGGCGCAGGAAGGCGCGGTACGCAACGGCGTCCTCGGTGGTCAACGATGACAGGGGCCGCTGCCGCTCGACGATGGCCCACAGGATCAGGCGTTCGGCTTCCTTGCGGTAGGTGCGTTGCGTCGCTGGCGATTCATGCAGCGCCAGCCAGGCCTGTACTGCCTCGTAGTCATTGTCGGCCGTCAGCGTGCAGGTCTGCCGCGGCGCGCGAAAGCGCCCTTGCGAGCCATCGACCTCTTGTGGCAGCCGCAGCTGTTCCCAGGGCACGACCACGCTGCGCCGCTCCTGCACGACCAGCGCGCGGGCGCGTTCCGTCAGCGCCGGGTGGGCGGCGAAGAATGCCTCGATATGCGCGGCGCTGCGCGCGCCGAGTCCTGGAATGGCGGTCCACCACCGGCGGCGCCTTGGGATACGCACGGTCAGCGCCGCCAGCGTGTCGATGCCATGGGCCCGCAAGGCAGCCACCGCGCGCGCCGGCAGCCAATGGCCAATATCGTCCGCAATCGATGGCCGTGGGGCTGGCAGCGTGCGCAAGAGGTCGATGGCGCGGTCGGCCGCCCTGCCCTGCGCGGCGCGTTCGGACGCAGGGATTTCGAACAGCGCGGCGAGATCGTCGCGGCCGCGCTGCCGTGCGAACGCCGCCAGCTGGCGCCGGATGCGGCCGAGGATGGCGCGTGAAGACTGGCCATGCGCCCTGTCATCTCCGAGATATTGCGCCACCGCCTGCCGCGAGCCGAGCCCGGCATGCCAGGCGCGCAGCGCGGCGACAGAGGCGGCGTCCGGGAAGTCAGGTGGGGTAAGGGTGGAAGGCGGGCGCGGTTTCATGGCTGCCAGTTTAGCGCAGCAATGTGGCCATTACGATAAGAATAGTTATCCCTGTCGAGATACTGAAAAGCGTTATCCTCGTTTTTCCCAAAACTGTTTTGCCAGTTCGCTCAGAGCGCTAGTTAACTGAGCGACAGATTTCGCACTTTGCAAATTATTCTGCCCGGTCTGTACATTGGTATCAGCAGCATCGCGTATATTGATAATACTGCGGTTTATGTCTTCACTTACTGCTCCCTGCTGCTCGACCGCAGTCGCTATTTGCGCGTTCATGTCGGTAATTTCGTTAACGCGTTGGCCAATTCCATCAAGAGCTGTAGCTGCTTCCTCTGCGTGAGCTACACTCGTGTGCGCTTGCCGACTACTTTGCTCCATGACTGTAACAGCGGATTGCGCTCGCTCTTGTAGAGCGCTGATCATGCTTTGAATATCCGTTGTCGATTGCTGTGTGCGAGCAGCAAGACTGCGAACCTCATCGGCGACAACAGCAAAACCACGCCCCTGCTCACCAGCACGCGCGGCCTCAATTGCTGCGTTGAGTGCCAACAAATTCGTTTGCTCGGCGATCCCTCGTATAACGTCAAGAACTTTTGATATCTCGTTACTTTGACCTTCAAGCTCATGAATAACCTGAGCGGCTTGCCTAATTTCACCTTCAAGGGCAGTGATTGACTGGCTTGTGTGGGCTACCAGACGCTGGCCAGATGCCGTCTCAGTGTCTGCTCTTCCGGCCGCATCTGCAGCATGCTGTGCATTGCTCGCAACCTCTTGAATGCTTGCCGCCATTTGGTTTACTGCCGTTGCTATTTGATCTGTCTCTGCCTGCTGCTCAACTGTAAGTACATTGCTTGACTCAATATCCTTTAGTAGGCCTCGGGTGTGTTCGCTAAGCCGATTTGATGCATCACCTATGCGACCTACTATGGCGCCTGTTTCAGCTTGCATCATTCGTAAAGCAAACTCTATTTGGCCAAACTCATCGGTGCGCCCAGTGTAGAGGGATTGACTTAATGGGTTATTGGAAATATTCCTGGCTCTTTCAACCAGTCTTCCAAGAGGAGAGAGAATAGCCAAAACACTAACAGAGCTTAAGCTTCCTGACATTAAAGTGGGCGGTTACAGGAGCTGAGTGCAACACGGTTATTGAATTGAAGCTGGAGCATCATGCCGCATAGCCATAGCTTCCTGCATCACCTCGTCCATAACCTCGATCGGACACTTGAAGTCGAAGCGCTTACGGGGGCGCATGTTCAGTTGCAGTGCGATGGCATCCAGTTCCTCCTGGCTATGCACCGACAAGTCCGTGCCTTTGGGCAGGTACTGGCGGATCAGGCCATTGATGTTTTCGTTACTGCCGCGCTGCCAAGGGCTGTGCGGGTCGCAGAAGTAAATCGCCACCCCGGTCTGCTGGGTGATTTCAGCATGCCGCGCCATTTCTCGGCCCTGGTCGTAGGTCATGCTCTTGCGCATCGCCAGCGGCATGCCATTGAGCGCTGCACTGAAGCCTTCCATCGCCGAGGTCGCCGTCGCGTCGTTCATCTTCACCAGCATCAGGTAGCCACTGGTGCGCTCCACCAGCGTACCTACAGACGAGGCGTTGGCCTTGCCCTTGATCAGGTCGCCTTCCCAATGCCCTGGCATCAGTCGGTCTTCGATCTCCGGCGGACGTACATGAATACTGACCCTCTCAGGGATCTGACCGCGCCGATCCACGCCGCCAGAGCGCGGCCTGCGCATCGTCTTGCTTTGGCGCAGGCAGATGATCAGCTCTTTACGCAGCTCGCCGACTGGCAAGGCATAGATCGCGTTATAGATCGTCTCGCGACAGACGTAGGCATCTCTGAGGCTGGGAATATTCATGCTGCGCAGCTTGCCGGCAATCTGCTCGGGAGACAAACGCTCACGCAGCATATGCGCCACCAATTCGAAGCGCTCGCTACCCGGCAACAGCTTTTGCTTCGGTCGACACACCTGACGGCGGGCCTGCATCTGCTGCTGGGCCACGCGGGCCGAGTAGCCGCCACAGGCATCTCGATTGCGGCGCAGCTCCCGGCTGATGGTCGAAGGGGATCGGTTGATCAAGCAGGCAATCCCGCGCAGGCTGAAACCTTGGGCATGACCGATTTGAATGGTGGCGCGCTCTTCAACGCTGAGTTCGGAATAAGACATAGGGACAGCACCGTACCGGAAAGGTCAGGTGTTGCACTCAGTTTTCGCCGCCGCCCCCTTATTATCACTGCGAGGTGAATAGCTTTTCTGCCAATTGATTATGCCAATGCGATTCTCTTCGCCGAAGATTTCGTCCATGAGCATGCCAAGTCTAAATAGTTCCCTATGATCAATACAGATAGCCATAACCCCGCCTGGGGTTAGCATCTCACGCATCATCCAGATTCTGGGTGTCATGAAGCGCAACCATTTGCTGTGCTTGGACCCATCATCTTTAGGAACTACATCGCCGAGATCTGGATCGTTTGGATCCTTGTCCCACTTGTCGTTATAGCGGAAGTCCTCGCCGGTGTTGTACGGCGGGTCTGTTACTACAAGATCAACTTGACCACGATATTTATAGAGCGTGACCATCGCAGAAAGGTTTTCACCGTCCCAGATCTCATTCTCTGACTGGGCGGTTTCCTCTCCAAAGGATACTTTCTTGATAATACGATGCAGCTTCGGCTTGACCTGGCGGATGATCTGCCAGGGAGCAGCCCGCCCGGTGTAACTCATAACGATGCCATTCTTGCCAGCATCGGCAAGCGCCGCATCATGCTCCTGCAGCATACGGACCAAGGCGGCCCTCGGCAGTTGTTCGTAATCCATGCTTGCCCCTTGAATTCGTGCGGCGGCACCGAAAAGCTGAAAATTCTAGTACCGCTCGTGGATGCTTCACCATCCCTAGGGTGGCGAGTGTACTTGTGAACGTATTGATTTGGCTGTTAAACCGTTGAAAAAGACGGATCAACTGAGTTCCAAACGGGCTGCGTACTGGCTGGCAGATGCGAATCCGGCGCACGCCGCTCCCTTCTGGGCTCAAGCCCGCGAAGCGGGCATAAAGAACCCGGCCGAGGCCGGGATCCTTATGGGCTTATGGGCCGGCGTATTGGTCTGCCCAGTCCAAAGCCGGTGCCACGGGAGCTTGCACCTCCTGAGGCCAGGTTTTGGAGCCCACTGCAAATCGCCCGTAACCCATTAAAAGATAGCTGGGCATCCGACGAAAAGAGCACCAAGGCACCATTACCCTTGAGCTACAGCGCCGCTACGGGGCACCAGTTTGATTTCAACGCGGCGATTTTGGGCGCGACCCTCGGCGGTGTCGTTGGGGGCAATGGGCGAGCTGGAGCCTGCACCAAAGGTTTGCAGGCGCGAAGGATCGACGCCATTGCTGCGCAAAGAGAAAAAGGGGACTGATTTATGTGCGCCAGGCAAAGCTTGGTCGCCTGGGAATGACGGCGCAAGCCGTCACGAAATGGCGTAAGAAACCCAGCGGGTATGACCCCCGCCCGGTAAAGGTTAGCCACCGACCGGAAGCGAGTCTTGCGTGGTGACCGGGTAACCGGCGCTGCGAAGCGTAGACAGCAGAAAAGGGGATTTATTTTCCCTACTCTAAAACGGCCGCTGTTGGCCGATTGCTGCCTGTCGTGGACGACCGTTTAACTTCAAAGCCTGACTGGATTGCAAACTGCTGACACGCGTAGATTCTGTTTTCGACTCGTTTAATGCCGTCGATGCCAGGCCATAAACAGAGAGGAAACAACCGCTCGAAAATTCGAGCCATAGACTCTAGAGCCAGTGGGTAGTCGGAGTCATGTTCCTGCAACCATCAAATCCAGATTCTGCACCGCCGCTCCAGCGGCTCCCTTCCCAAGATTGTCAAACACCGCAGCCAACAAAACCTGCCCCGTCTCATCATTTTCACACACCACCAATCGCAAACTATCAGTCCCGTTAAGCGCCTGAGGATCAAGGCACGTCAACCCTTTGGCCTCCTGCATCGACATCACCTGTACATGGTCCGCATCGACGTAGTGCTGCATAAGACACGCATGCAACCGCACCGCATCCACGCCCGGCGCCAACAAGCGAAGTTGCAACGGTATGGTCAGCACGATCCCCTGCCGAAAAGCCCCATAAGCCGGCACAAACATCGGCCGCTCCATCAGACCGCTTTGCTGCTGAATCTCCGGAATATGTTTGTGTGCCAGCCCCAGACCATAAACCTGAAACGCGGGCGCCTGTGATGCGCCCTCTCCCTCATGCTCTTGCACGCCAACGCGCCCTTTTCCGGAATAGCCCGACACAGCATGAATGTTCGTCGGATAGTCCCTGGGCAGCAACCCGGCCTCCAGCAATGGGCGCAGCAGCCCTATCGCCCCCGTGGGATAGCAACCGGGATTGCTGACCCGCCGTGCCGTGGCGATGCGTTGGGCCTGCTGCGAGTTCATCTCCGCGAAACCATAGGTCCAGTCTGGATGGGTGCGGTGCGCCGAACTCGCATCGATCACCCGAACGGCGGGGTTTTCGATGCTCGCTACAGCGTCGCGTGCGGCTTGGTCGGGCAAGCAGAGAATCGCGATGTCGCAGGCGTTGATGATTTCGGCGCGACGTTGCGGATCCTTGCGATGTTCGGGGCTGAGCGTGATAAGCCGCAGATCGGTCCGGTCGCGTAGACGTTGATGGATTTGCAACCCGGTGGTGCCTTGGTCGCCGTCGATGAATATAAGAGGACTTGCCATGGAATGCTCTCGGACATAGGAAATCAGGAGTTCCAATCTTCAGTGAGGGGCTAAGATAGGAAAAGTTGAATTTCTAAACGATGAAATTCAGCTTTTCTGAACAAGGAGTGACTCATGCGCGAAATCAGCCTGGACCGTCTGCGCACGTTGGTGGCCATTGCCGACCTGGGTTGGGGTCATGCCAAGATAAGGCCAATTCGCTATCATAAGCCCGCCAGTTATGTAGAAGTTTGCATGCATGCCTCTTGGTTATAAAGAGCCTCTGGATTTCCGCCTTTGCCGTCGGCTAGACTGGCCGG
>Ga0209979_1002721_pt1 | contig 16481 bp, 23 predicted proteins | sample AnhtaG_FD_183114 | JGI IMG/M metagenome (GOLD analysis project Ga0209979, IMG submission 183114) | Deep subsurface microbial communities from Anholt, Denmark to uncover new lineages of life (NeLLi) - Anholt_01485 metaG (SPAdes) (version 2) | ecosystem: Environmental > Aquatic > Marine > Oceanic...
TACAGGCGGTGGTTGATGAAGGCACTAATCCCTGGGGTATAAAAGTGAGCATGGTGGAGGTTAAGGATGTGCAACTGCCGCAAACAATGCAGAGGGCTATGGCAGCCCAAGCTGAGGCTGAGCGAGATAGGAGAGCCAAGGTGGTTCATGCCGAGGGTGAAGCCCAGGCGGCAGAGAAATTGGCCGAGGCTGCCAAAATTATTTCCAGTCAGCCGTCAGCTCTACAGCTTCGCTATTTGCAGACATTGTCAAGCATTGCCACAGAGAGAAGCAACGTCATTCTGTTTCCTTTGCCCATGGAGCTACTGGCTCCCCTTTTGGGCAAGATTAGTGGGTCAGAGAAAGAGAAATAAAATAACATAATTTTTCAATATAGCATAGCAAATCTGGGGCCCGGAGTTTTGGCGATAGCTTATGTCGCGGTGGAAATGTTGAACTTTCTTCTGCCCAAGGTGATACTTGGACCTGAGGAGACTCCACTGGGCAAATTTCCTTAACTCAGGGGGGCAGCTATGGCCAGTATAAAACTAAGCAAGAGCGATACCAATGAGCTCGGTTAGATTTTGAACCCCATTCTGCCTCATGAAACTTTCTATTCCCTCTAATACATTGAGACCAATTTGAGGGTTAGTCAGGCTGGCTGTGCCAATCTGCACAACGGTAGCTCCAGCCATAATAAACTCCAGGGCATCCTCAGCACAAGCAATGCCGCCACATCCTATCACTGGAATACGGACCACCCTGGCTGTCTCGAATACCATATAAAGAGCCACAGGCTTGATAGCGGGACCTGAAAGCCCGCCTACAATATTCCCTAAGCGTGGCTTTCTTTGGTTTATATCAATTGCCATGCCCCTCAGTGTGTTAATCAGGGATATGGCATCAGCTCCAGCTTCTTCCACGGCTAAAGCGATTTCCTTAATATCGGTTACATTGGGGCTCAACTTAACGATAACCGGTAAGGTGGTGGCAGCTTTAACCGCTGAAGTTACCCGAGCGGCAAGCTCGGGGTCGACACCAAATCCCATCCCTCCTGCGGAAACATTGGGGCAGCTAATATTTAGCTCAATGCCACTGATCCCGGGCACGCCTTCTAACTTGCTTGTCACAGCCACATATTCGTCTATTGTTTCCCCGGCAACATTAACAATAACCGGAACCCGCCATCCTGCCCATACAGGCGCTTTTTCTCCAATCAGGGCGTCAACACCGATATTTTCCAAGCCCACTGAATTAAGCAGACCACCAGCGGTTTCCACCAGTCGTGGTTGGGCATTACCCTCTTTGGGCATAAGGGTCGTCCCTTTACAGACAATGGCGCCCAACTTTTGTATATCAGCAATTTCAGCATACTCTATGCCATAGCCAGCTATGCCAGCGGCTATCATCACAGGATTGGACAGGATTAGTCCCTCAGGATGCCGGGGGGCTAATTGCACACGGAGGTTGGGTAAGTTTCTCATTGTCTAAAACTTTATCACTGCTCGGGGCAAAAAAGAAAGGACTAACCAAGGGGCACAATTCTCACCCTGCCCCAGACACCCATTTTGTCGCCCACAATAATAACCACACCACGTAGCCCCTCGATACTCCGGGCTTTTTCGATTGCCTTAGGAATATCATCTGCGGCCTTGACTATATTGCCTAGCGCTGTGGCTGCGGCATCAGCTAAAGCTGCCGAGAATGAAAGGGCAATAACGGCATCAGCACTGCCCAGGCTTAAAGAATGTCCTACGGTTCCTGAAGACGTACCTATGCCCAGTGGTGTTTCTCCGGGCATAATTTCCAGGGCAATTTTTTTTGTAAAAGCTGATTGCCCGGCGTAGATACCTACCAGCCTCTTCTTAGATACTTTCAGAAAAATATCACCACCATTTTCCACAATTACCTCTGGCGAGAAAGCGAGTAAATCCCTGCCTACCGCTTCAGCAATTACGCCAGCTACCGCTGCCATAGGACCAACACCTGTTAGTTGAGATACCCTGGCCATTTCTTTGACGATGGCCGGAGCTTTAGCTTCAGCCTCATAACTGTCCAATGTAGTCAGGAAAAGAGGATGACGCCCAATATATGCCTCTAGAGAGCCACGGTGCTTCAGCACGGAATTAAGGGCTTTATCCTTCAGATTACGCTGAGAGCGGATGTATAGGTCTGTCTGCGCTACCACTACATTGAAAGAAATTAACCCGCTGTCCTTAATCCAGTGGCGGTAGAAACGTGGCTCATGCATGGATTCTTCCCCTTCACTTCGTTCAGGGTCAGAAATGCAATATCATAGCCCGGGGAGGGCAAGCCTTAACACATAATCCGCAGACAACACACTTATTGTGGTCAAAGAGCACTTCCCTCGTTCGCGGCTCCAGAGAAAAAGCCTCGGTGGGGCAAATGGTGATACAAGCTCCACAATGAGTGCACCGGGATTCATCGCGGACGACATCCTGGCTTAAGGACTGGATTTCTACCCCGGCCTCGGTGAGGTATTTGATGCCCTTATCATAGTTTTTCTCCTCACCGCTTAGCTCCATGACCAGCAATCCTTCCTCTCCCGGCGATACTGAAGCTTTGAGGATATTAAAGGTGAGACCAAAATCCTTAACCAGGCGGTAAACGACCGGCTGCCCTGTTATGTTGGGCGGAAAGTGAAGCACTATTCTTCTGGAAACATTCACTTTGTTATCACTCCCCTATTGGTCTTTCCTTAAGTGGCTTAAAGGTTATGCCTGACTCAACTCCAGGCAACGGAGCCACGGGCTCGGTAAGCAAAAACTCACCCTTTTCTATCCATTTCTTCAAGATACTGGCAATTTCCATCGCTTTAGGATAGCTAGATAAAGAAGCAGTCGGGACATCCTTGCCTTGAACCTTTATACGACCGCTTTTGAGCTCAGCGTAGCTAACCTCCCCCAGGATATCTGGCTTCATCTGGGGGTAAGCCTCGGAATAGTCCACGATGGGTGCCAGGATGCCAGCATCGCTTACCATTGTGTAACGGAGAATTTCCTCGGAAAGTATAGGTATCGGGACACCTATGCCCACAGTCAATGTGCAGCCGTAACCGAGCATGCTTGTCCCTACTAGCCACTCCGGCTTCATCTGCTTCAAGTCCCCGATCACAGCCAGTGTCCCTGCCCCCCGCCGCGGCACGCCATTGTCTCCCCTGAGAGCAGTGGGGTTATGCTGCGTACCATGCCAGGCCACATAACCTATTCCACCGCCCAGGAAGAGCTTCGTCCCAACACCTATGGTCTTATAGTAGGGGTCGTTCAACAGCGGTGAGAGTTGCCCCGCTGTAGAGTAGTCAGCGTTTCCCAAATTCGGCTTAAGCACCCCCATATAGGTATAGATAACCTTATCGGAGAGGTTCACCGCCACATTATAGTTCTGGTAGGCATTTCTGAGATTAAATAGAATTGCCTCATTTATGTCTTTAATGTTAATCAGGGTCTCCAGCTTTTTCCGGGGGTAGCAGTCCGTTCCAAAAGCGGTGGCGGTAAGTATTATGTCCTTCCCCGCTACCAGCTCCTCGATTACATGTCCACCACCATAATTGAATTCCCCGGGGTAGAACTTGTTCTTGGGGTCATCATCGGGAAGGGCAGTTGCCCCGAGGAAAATATCAACAGCAGCTGTCCCGGTATAGACCGGAACATCATTAAGGTAAACCTTGCCGCCGCCAAGTTTTATCCTCGGCCTGGAGTGTCCAATATTGAGAAAAGCACCAGACCCGCACATGGGGCCGAAGGTACCGGTGGTAACTACATCAATTTCCTCGGCCGCCCTGCTTACGCCTTTTTCCTTAGCGATGTTAATCACTTCCTCGGCAGTCACCACGACAGCCTTACCTTTCCTGATTTTCTCGTTGATTTCAGCTATTGTCTTTGCCATAGCAAACTTAACCTTATTTAAGCAACTCCATAGCTACCCGGGCAGCCTTTTTACCGGATAAAAGCATGCCACCAAAAATTGCTCCCATCCTCGGGGAACCAAAAACGGCGTTCGCTGTCATACCGGCAACCACTAATCCGGGATAGACTTCCCTGGTGTTTTCCAATATTTCTTTTTCCCCTCTTTCAGCCCACATGGACTTCTCCCCCATAACTTCCCCCGTCTTCGTCCTTAACTTCGGACCTATCTTCTCTACCACGATACGGCAGACTTCAGCGTCATGCCCGGTGGCATCTACAGCCACCTTGCACCTTATAGTTAGAGGGTCCACATGCAGCTTCGACCAGGAAACAGCGCTCCAATTCAAAACAAGCCCGGTTATCCTGTCATCTTCCCGAACCATGACATCTTCAACGTTAATCAAATTGAAAATCTTCGCCCCTGCTTTTATAGCTCTTGAGCAGATAGTTGCAATAGCCTCCAGCGAATCAGCGACATAGTACCCCTTTTCATATTCTTCAGCTGAAACTTCAAACTCGTCCAATATCCGCTTGCCTTCTTCCTGAAGGACGATGCGGTTAAACATCATCCCTCCCCCGGACATGCCGCCGCCGACACGAAGCTGCCTTTCAAATACTATCACCTTTATTCCCTCTTTCGCCAGGTAGTATGCAGTAACAAGCCCAGCCGGCCCCGCCCCAACTACAGCAACATCCACCTCCATCGCCCCCATGAAGTCTTTCATGTAGCTTTCAACAATGGCACGGGAAATAATAACTTCATCCATCCTTAGTCAGCTTCCCTTCGGCTACTGGAGCAGCGGCTTTGAAAACGTGCTAGCCAGTATACCCCTATTGACAGACACTGTCTAGCCACTTGAGGTAATCCTCACTGCCAGCAATAATAGGCAGGGCGATGATTTCAGGCACTTCATAACTGTGCGTTCTTTTTACCAGCTCAACTATTTCAGGAAACAGCGACGCTTTGGTTTTAACCAGCAAGAGGCTCTCCCGGGCTGAGTCAAGCTTGTCCTCCCACCAAAAAAGCGAATCCACCCTCGGCACGATGTTTACACAGGCAGCCTTTTTTCCCTTGACCAGCGACTCAGCAATCTTATGAGCTTCTTCCTCGCTGCCAGCAGTAATAAGGACAATTATCCTGTCTGTTTTCTTCACAATTATTGGCCTATCTTGAGCATCTTGTCCACGGCAGCTTTTGCCCTGAGCCGAATTCCCTCGGGAACCTTCACCTCAGGATTCATCTCCTCCAAAGACCACAAAACTTTCTCCAGGGTAATCAACTTCATGTTGGGACAGACTGCCTGCTCGGAAATAGGAATAAACCTCTTGTCGGGATTCTCTTTTTTAAGTCGGTGTATTATCCCCACCTCAGTACCCACAATCATCTCCCCGACCTCATCTCGCTGAGCATATCTACACATTCCGCTGGTGCTGAACACTTCGTCGGCAAGGGCGATTACTTCTGGCGTGCACTCCGGATGAACTACCACCTTGGCTTGAGGATATTCCCTCTTCAACTCCTTTATCCTCTCAGGCTTTATCCTGACATGGGTGGGGCAGAAGCCAGGCCAGAGAATCATCTTTTTGCCCGTCCTGGCCGAGACGTAATGCCCGAGATACTGGTCAGGGACAAATAGTATCTCTCGAGCGTCCAGGCTTTCTACGACCCTGACGGCATTGGCGGAGGTACAGCAGATATCCGATTCTGCCTTGACTTCGGCTGAGGAGTTGATATAACAGACCACCACTGCTTGAGGATGTTCCTTTTTCTTCGCCCGCAAGCGTTCAGCGGTAATCATATCCGCCATGGGGCAGCCAGCGCTTATATCAGGCAGCAAGACCACCCTATCAGGACAGAGGATGGAGGCTGTTTCCGCCATGAAGTGAACCCCGCAGAACACGATTACATCGGCATCGGTTTTAGCAGCATTCTGGCTTAGCTCTAGAGAATCGCCGACAAAGTCGGCTATGTCCTGAACCTCACCCAGTTGATAGTTATGGGCAAGGATAACAGCACCCCTTCTTTTCTTAAGGGCCGAGATTTTCTCTATTAGTTCGGCATCCCTATTTCCCATCCCTCGCTATCCTCCAATCATGGGTGTATACATTCATCCTCTTGCCCCTGACGAAGCCCACCAGGGTCACGCCCAAATCAGCAGCTAATCTCACCCCCAGGTTAGTGGGGGCGGACTTAGAGACAATTATGGGGACATTTCTTCTGGCTATCTTGAGCACTATCTCCGAGGAGACCCTTCCGCTGGTGATTATTATATGGTCGTCCGTCGCTATGTCATTCAAGATGCATTCGCCAAAAATCTTGTCCACTGCATTATGCCTTCCTATATCTTCGCTAAATACTAAAATATCCCTTATATCACACAGGGCAGCACTGTGGACACCACCGGTTGTCCGATAAACCTGAGAGCGATGTTGGAACTCGTTTACCAGGGCTAAGACCTCGAGAGTCGGGATTTCAATCTTGGATTCGACTTTCCTCTGACCTTGGGCATCAGCGGCGTTGTAGAAAGAGGCTCCCCTCCCGCATCCTGAAGTTATGAACCTCTTGAACAAAGCATCACTGGCAGGCTCTTTATCTCCTTCAGTTTCCACCCGCACCACGCCCCTCCGGTCATCAACTGTTATCCTTTTAATCTCATCCTTACTTTGGAGAAATCCCTCGGAGGAAAGAAAACCGACAGCAAGGTACTTTAAATTCGCCGGGGAACAGAGCAGGGTTACCAGCTCCTGGTTATTTAAGATGATAGTGAGGGGAAACTCTTTGGCAACTACATCTTCAATGCTGCTGCTACCCTTTTCACTGAGCTTCAATATAGAAATCTTCTCTGTCTCATTGTCCATTTTTTTCTATCCTTACCTGGTCTCCAGCCCTGACAAACCCACCACGAATTACCCTGGCAAATATCCCCTCCTTAGGCATGATGCATTTGCCTATCTGCCGATAGATAGCGCACCCGCTGTGGCACTCCTTGCCGATCTGGGTAATTTCAAGGAGCACGTCCTTTCCAATGGGTATTCTTGTGCCTACAGGTAAGGAGGCAAGTTCCAGCCCTTGGGTGGTAAGATTTTCAGCAAAATCTCCAGGACCTACCTCAAAGCCCAGCCCTCTCATTTTATTGATACCTTCCATCGTCAATAGGCTCACCTGACGATGGGTACAGCAGTCAGCGTGGGCATCGCCAACAAGGCCATAATCTTCCTTAAGGATACCTTCGACTACAGCTTCCTTTTTGGTGCCTTTTTCTTTACTGCTACAAACTGCAATTATTTTAGCCATGCAGTCACCAGTCTTGCCTTGCCATTACCCTCCAGCAAAAAAAACTACAATGTCAATCTGGTCTCCATCCTTCACTGGGGTAGTTAGTTCATTAGGATAAGTGGACTCGGAGTTAACAAGAATTTCACAATAACGACGTAGCTGCCCTCGCTTATCACGAATTAGTTGTTTAATAACAGGGAAACGACTTTCCAGGTTCTCGAGGCATTCACCAGTGGTATGACCGGTCACTTCAACCACTTCTTGCCCTCCCGCAAGGTTCTGCAGAATCGGATGAAGCCTTACCTTGATGCTCATTTTTAGACTTCCTTTGTCCCGCAGACCTTGCAATTTTGGTTTTTTACCAGGTCACGGAATGTGAAATCCATCGTATCCCCATTGAAATATAACATCTTCCCTGTTAACAAAGACCCGAACCCAGCAAGGAGTTTAATCGCTTCTGTCACTTGTAAGATAGCAATTAAGGCCGGCGTTACACTAAAAATAGGAAATGACACCTTCCTCTGTGGAACTTCGGGGAAAATACAGGAAAGGCAGGGAGTCCTCCCGGGGAGTATAGTAGTAACCTCGCCAAAGAGGCCATGGACACCCCCATGGATGAAGGGTATTCCTTCGGCAACACACGCCTTGTTAATAATAAATCTGGTCTTGAAATTATCCATCCCGTCTATTACCAGATTTGCTCCTTTGATAATCTCTCTGGCATTACGTTCAGTAATCTTCTTGAAAACAGGAGTAACCTCTATTGAAGAATTTAATTTAGCCAGCTTCCGTGCTGCGGAAAAGGGCTTTCCCTCTCCAATATCTTCCTCGTAATGAAGAATCTGCCGGTTTAAGTTAGAGAGTTCCACACAGTCACAGTCTATTAGGGTGACATGTCCTACGCCGGTACACGTTAGATATAGAGAGGCGGAGCATCCCAGTCCACCAAGTCCGGCTACCACTACGTGGGACTGTTTAAGTCTTTTTTGACCCTTCTCACCAAAGCCTGTATACAAAATCTGGCGCTTGTATCTAGTCAAATCGTTCTTCGTTAACATGTGCCCGCCTTTATCTTTCAACCCTTTACATTATTCTCTTGCATACTATGTTGCGAAATAATCGAAACCGATTCTCGCATTTTGAGCTTTCACAACTCCTCACCATCATCCCCATTTTCGGCATTTTTATCGAGCGGGTGGGGCTATCAGCTTTGTTTAGGTTTCTCGTTTTACAGTTCTTTCTTGAGTATCTTATCCTTAAGAGTCTCCCACTGTTCCTTGGTGAGGACACAGGTATTATCCTTCTCCCCTATTTCCACCTGCGCATCTGTGACCCTGACCACTGGGCAACACCCACCATCACTGCATAGACTTACAACTTTCATGTTCTTTATACCTCCTTTCGTTTTAAGAATCGGGTTCTCGTTAGCCCCACCCGCGACAGGGATAACTTATTATACAATTATACACGATTAGCAACTGCAATTTCTTTATATACCTTTATACCTCACACGCTATATCAGCGAAAAGCAATATCCTAAAGCCAAAGACATCACACAGATGACCGCCAGATAAATAGCCAGAATCTTGCCACCGAACTCCTTTCTCAGAACCAGGATAGTGCCCCAACTGGTAATCGGACCCACCAATAGGAGCACCATTCCCGCGCCAATATTCATTCCCTGCGACACGAAGGCGTGGACCAGGGGAACACTGGCTGTGGAGCAGATATACATGATTAAGCCAAAGCCAAGGCTGAAAAGATACCCCAATCCCCCACCGAAATGAGCGCCAACGAACTCCCCCACCGGAGCCACCGCCGCTACCAAAGCCGCCAGAGCCAGACTCAGAAGCAACTCCGGCCCAATCTCCTTGACCATATCCACAAAGGCATATCTGAACACATGCTTTACTCGGTGAGCAACTTGCCGAGAGCCCCCTATATATTCCTCTGGACTACCTTCAAAGGCTTGCTGGCAGTGGGAACAGCAAAAGTAATACGTCTCCCCGCCATATTCTGTTTTAGCCGCTTTCCCCACCTCGACATTCATCCCGCAAACTGGGTCGAGAGCCTGCTGCGCTGGAGGAACAAGAATTTTGGCTTTGCCCTCAACCTTATTTCCCACCAACCCCATGACTAAACCCATGGCTATCACGGCAAAGAAGATGAATATGGTAAACTTTAATCCCATGAAACCATAGGTAACCAGAAGGGCACTTATAGAGGTAGCTGGCGTTGCCACCAGGAAGGCTAAAACTGGTCCCAACCTCGCCCCCTTCTGACGCAGACTCACCGCCACCGGGAGGGAGCCAAAACAACAGATAGGAAGGATTGTCCCGACAATGGTGGAGTAAAGGATTGGCTTTATACCTCCTCCACAAAGGCGTCTCTCCACCCACTTTGAGGGAACAAATTCGTGAATTAAGCCACTCAGTAGAAACCCTATTGCCAGGAAGGGCAATACCTCAATGAGAATATCCTTAAATACTATAAAATACTGGACTATCAACTATTTACCTCCGGTACATTAGAGCCGTGGCTGGTAGAAGAAAGTTCTTGTCCTCCTACACAGCCATACCAAAAAGAGCATAAAGGGGACTTCTGTCAGAACGCCAACGACTGTAGCCAGCGCTGCCCCTGAAGAGAGGCCAAAGGTGGTAATTGCCACGGCAACGGCTACCTCAAAGTGATTGCTTCCAGCGATTATTGCTGTTGGTGCCGCATCTTCGTAGGGGAGACGGATAGGCTTAGAGACCAGATAAGTAAGAGCGAAAACAAAAAGGATATTACAGAATATACCAATAGCAATCATGCCCACAACCGCTGGAATCTCCACGATTATGTTTCCCTGCAGACTGAATAAAATCACCAGGGTGATTAAGAGAGCGATTATAGAAACTGTGCGCAATGGAGGAATAAGTTTTGATTCAAACCATGCTACGCCCTTCCGCTTAATGGCCTGAGTTCTGGTGAAGTAACCACATAAAAGGGGAAGGCAAATGTAGACTGCTACCGAAAAGGCTATCGTTTTCCAGGGTATGACGATTCCTGAAATTCCCAAGAGAAATTGGGCCAGCGGGGCATAGAGCACTACCATTGACAGCGAGTTTATAGCAGTCATTACCAAGGTATGCCCCATATTCCCTCTTGCCAGATAGCTCCACATCAAAACCATAGCAGTGCAAGGAGCCACCCCGAGGAGAATCATCCCTGCTCGATATTCCTGGGCAAGCTCAGGAGATAAGAAGCCTTTGAATACCACACCCATAAACAGCCAGGCGAATAAAGCCATGGTGAAGGGTTTTACTGCCCAGTTGGCGATAAGAGTAGTGATTATCGGCTTTGGGGTTCTGACTGCCTCTCTTACCTGGCCAAAATCTATCTGCACCATTATGGGATAAATCATCAAGAACAGACAGACAGCCACCGGAATAGAGACATTGGCAACGGTTAGCCCACCTAATATATCGGGGATTTGGGGAAAAACCTTCCCCAGCCCTATCCCGGCGCCAATGCTAAGTGCTACCCATAAGCTCAGATATTTCTCCCAAATCCCTAGCCGTCTCTCTTTTTCAAGCATCTTCTGTATGAAAGGCACATGGTGTGCAGGTCGCCACCTGGAAGACTATGACCTTAGCCAGAGTCGCTATTTGTCTCCTAACACCCAAACGTACATGGTGAGCAAGACACCACGCTGAGAGTTATGTTCTTACTGACTATATTACCAGCGATATCAGACACTATTACCGTGGCTGTAACGTCAACGGACGTATCGGGGGCAGTCCAGGTAATCATAGAGCCCTCCCCGGAAATCTCGCCGCCATCGCATGACCAGTCGTAAACCGGTTCGGCCGTGTCTGAAGCAGTGCACTCAATATCGTACTTTTGTCCTTTCCCGACTTTATATCCCCAGGAGTATTCTTTCAGGTAGCAATGTTCCGCCGTGACAAGCAAGGCTTCGCTAATCGGTGGTTGCTCCGTCGCTACGCTAATAGGCAGCGTTTTCGTAGCTGAGCCACCATGGCCATCGGTGACCACAACTGTGACGTGGTATATGCCATGCTCTTCAGGAGCCGTCCAGTTTACAGTCGCACCTGTGCCAGTGATACTACCTCCGCTAGCCGACCACTCATAACTCAGCTCGTCGCCGTCAGGGTCTGAAGCAACACATGTCACCTGGACACTACCCGAGGGAGTGGCCCAGGCAGCATCAGCTATCAGGCTGGTGAGGGTTGGCGGGTTACTGACGGTAATAGTTATTTGATCCGCATCTTCGCCACCGCGGACATCAGTCACGGTGACTGTAACATTGTAGTAGCCTAGAGAGTCCGGAGCGGTCCAGTTGACCGTAGCTCCTTCCCCAGTTATTCCGCCTCCGCTAGCCGACCAGTTATAGCTTAGCTCATCGTCATCCCCATCAGGGTCTGTAGCATGACACACAATCCGGCAGCTTCCCGAAGGAATAACACTGTTCGGCCCAGCGCCCAGGCTGATGATAGCTGGCCGATGGTTGGCTAGCATCGTGTTAAATAGGATCGCAAGTAGCACTGCTGCCGCCACAATTCCCACGATCACTAGATATCTTCTTTTGCTCATTCTTTGTTTGCTCGTTCTTTTTTTGGTCATTAGTTTCTCTCCCTTGAGCCTCTTTTGTTCAAGCCTGTATCCAGAGCACGACAAGGTATATTCCCACCCCTATAAAGATGATGGAAACTACCACACGAATGATTTTCTCAGCGCGGGTGACCGCGTTAAGCCAGGTGGAAACCCTGGCTACACCGAGGGATATAAGCACGCCGAATACTAAAACAGGTAACCCAGTGCCAATGGCATATACGGCAGGCAGTGTCACACCGCCAGCGGATTTAAGGGCTAAAGGTATCAATACTCCAAAGAATAGGACAGCGCTATAAGGGCAAAAGGCAAGGGCAAAAAGAGCACCCAACAGGAATCCACCTATCATCCCCCAGTCGGCGACCTTTCCACCTATTGAAGACAGTCTTCCTCCTCTCAAACTAAAGGGCATCCTGTTTATACTCAACATTATCACCCCTACCACTATCAGAAGCGGGCCCAGGACTTGTTCACCGAAATCCTGAAGAAATGAGGCGAGTCCCGGAATCTCAAGGCCACCGACAATGATCAAGATACCAAGGACGGAATAGGAAAACATACGACCCAGTGTGTAGAGTGCCCCGGTTACCACAGCGTACCTGCGCTGTGTCACTCTGCGGTTAACATATGCTATGGCAGCAATGTTGGTAGCCAGAGGACAGGGACTGATGGCAGTTATCAACCCCAGAAGCAGCGCCGACAGGACTGGGATATTGACGTCTCCCAGAATGCCACTCAAATCCATTAGGTCTCTCCACTGAGGCTTTTATCGATTTTGTTCTTTACTATTTCGACGAATGCCTCGTCATTACCTATGACAAGCCAGATGTCTGTTACCACTTCGATGTGGTCAGTGCCATCTCTCACAGTATTAATGCACAGGGTTAAATATGAAGGGTTATTATATTTCTCAAGGATGTCAGCGTTTGCCTCGTCCTCCACATTGATGGATTGGAAAGTCACCTTGCCACTAGCCAGCTCATCCGCAAAGTAGGTTTCTAGGGTATAGAGTGTCCCTTCTTCGGCATATATACAAGTGCGGCAGCGCTGTGTGCGGTGAAAGTAAACAACCTCGACCCTGTCAGCCGGGCCTGAAGAATTGTTTGAATTTGGCTGCTCTTGGTAGCTCACTGTGATGGTTACTTGATTCATGACTTCGCCACCGCGGCCATCAGTCACTGTGACTGTAACATTGCAGGAGCCTTCAGAGTTAGGAGCGGTCCAGGTAACCGTAGCTCCTTCCCCAGTTATTCCGCCTCCGCTAGGCGACCAGTTATAGCTTAGCTCGTCGCCATCGCGGTCTGAAGCAGTACACACAATCTGGCAGCTTCCCAAAGGAAGAACTCTCTCCGGCTCAGCTTCCAGACTGGTGATAGCTGGCCGATGGTTGGCTAGCATCGTGTAAAATAGGATTGAAATTACCACTGCTGCCGCCACAATTCCCACGATTACTAGATATCTTTTTTTGTTCATTAGTTTCTCTCCTCTGGAGCCTCTTTCGTTCAAGCCTGTATTCAGGGCATCACATAATATATTACCACTCTTATAAGGGTGATGGAGACTACCGTTTGAATGACTTTCTCGTGGGTCTTCATCCCCTCTTCCCAGTGTTTCTCTTCTGCCGTCATTTCATCTCCCTATTTGGATTTCCGTATTGTTGTTTATACTCCTTGAGCAGCGCCTTCGAGTAATCAGCTTCTGCACCTGGCGCAACATAATTGTAAATTTTGACCCTTTGGAGCAGTCCTTTTTTGATAGCCTCGTCGTCGGCTAGCCGGAGGTCGGCAACCTCCTTGAGAATGTTCTCCAGGTTCGCAATGCCCACCTGAAACCCACCGGGCAAGGCCAGTTTCTTTATCATCCTGGCCGCGGCTGCGGGACAACACGGTTTCTCGCCTGTCATTTCTACCTCCTTATATATCTGCTATCTGCGCGGCTCTTGTACCGAGATTAATCTTCTACTTCTTGGTTTTATCTTCTTTGGTTAGGGCGTTAGCAATTAACTGAGTAAGCTCTGCCTTCGTGGGCACTCGTCCAGCACAGACCAACTCTTCGTTGATTATCAGCCCAGGAGTGGTCAAAATGGGATACTGCACTATTTTCATCATGTCCTTGACCTCCTCTATGCTGGCGTCAATGCCGAGCTCTTTCACCACCTCTCTGGTGGTCTTCTCCAACTGGTGACATCTGGCGCATCCGGGTCCTAAGATTTTTATGTTCATCCTTCTGTCTCCTTTTCAATTTCTTGAGAATTGACTTCCTTTCCTCACGTTCCAAGCCTTATAAGCTGGTTAGAAAACCATATATCAATCCCGCGGCAGTACAGCATGCGATTATGATAACTACATACCAGAAAAGCCTCCTGTTTCCAATCATCTGTCGAACGACAAGCATACTGGGCAGAGAAATCACCGGGTCAGCAAGTAAGTAAGCTAGCAAAGGTCCTCTCCCCACGCCAATATCTAGAAACAAACGTGCCATGGGTACCTCCACCAGCGTTGGGAAGTACGCGACAACTCCGAACAGGACTGCTGCCAGCGTGGCCCCCACCGTTGTACTTCCGAAATACTGACTGACGAACTCGGCTGGAATGACCACTCTGAGCATACCTGCTACAAAAATACCCACCAGCAACAAGGGACCAATGGTACGGACAAAAAACCATGTTTCCCGCATCCAGCTCAGCACGTCATCTCGACTTAATGCACGCCGCGCTACGAGTATAAGCGCTATCAAGAGCGGAGCAAGCCCAATCAATTTCACCTTAAGAATGTTTATCGCAGGGGAAGCTCCCCACAACAAGATGGCAAGCAGGAGCCCGAAGAACACCCAGAGCCACTTTGAGCTAGGGTTATTCTCGGCTAGGGGGAAGGCCTGTCCTGCTGCCGCCACATCAGCTGCGTTCTCAGATATTTTGTCAGGGAATAAAGCAGTCATGCTGGTGCCGATGATAATGGCAAAGCCGATAGAAAGGATAATTCGGGCCAGAGCAACGTCTATGCCAATCAGGGCTGAAGTATAGATGATAGCCAGGATATTGGTAGCTGGGGCAGTATAAAGAAAGACAATTGCTGGGCCAAGCCCGGCCCCGCTTTTCCGTATTCCGGCAAACAGCGGCAGAATAGTACAGGAGCAAACAGCCATGCACAGTCCAGCCGCAACCGCCATAGTATAAGAAATATACTTTGGCGAGCGCGGCCCGAGGTATCGGAGGATTTTGTCCTTGGGGAAAAGCGCGTACAGTGCCCCGGCAAGGAAGAAGGCGGGCACCACAAAGGGAAGATGAACTAGGAGATAATCCTTGAGAGTAGCCACGCCGCCTTGAAGAAGCTCAATAACTAATGGCATTTCCTAGAATTCCTTTCCTAAATACGCATAAGCGCATATAACTGTCCAAAGACTATCTGGGTATCGCCTTTGGGCCGACTCGTACAGCGTGGCTTAACCTTTCCCTGTCCTGCAAAATAGCTTCCTCATTAACGAGGGAATCGCGGAGCAGTTCAATTAGCGGGGCAGCATAGCTACTGGTCGCTTGCTCGACGATAGAATAGACCACCCAGGGCCCGTCTCTCCTGGATTTGATAAAGCCAGCATCTTCGAGGACACGCAGGTTGCGCGAAGCGCGGGACTGAGAGATGTCCAATGCCTGCATAACCTCACAGACACAGCACTCTCTCTCTAGGAGGACTTTCAAAATCCTTATCCTGGTCTCATCAGACAGAGCTTTAAACAATTTCGCGAAATCTCTCATTGTTGGGCCTTGTTATATGCGGATATTCGAATATCCGCATTAGCCGAATATTCTATTTCTTCACATCTTGCTTGTCAAGCCAACGTCAGAGGTAAAGAAGCCTTGGAAACCTATGCCAGAGGACAGCCAAAAATGAGTTTTCCATCGCTCTGATTGGCAACGAGGGTGTTATCATCGCGTTAGGAGTTTTGGCTGCCTTTGCTACTTCGCTGAAATCTATCTGCACCATTATGGGATAGACCATGCGGCCTGGTTCCTCACTTATATGCCTTCACGGTAATGCTCAGAAGCTTCGTCAGTGCTTGGCTTTCCTCGCCTTCTATATAAAACTCCTTGCTGGACAGCACCTGCACATTTTCAAAGCCGGCTTCCTTTATCTCTCTTAGGTATTCTTGGTGTTCCAAAGCCCCGCCGATACAACATGCCCAGGCATTCGAGTCACTCTTTATCTCATCGGGGAGCGCTCCCTCCGAGACAATATCAGAAACTGTGAGCCTTCCGCCAGACTTCAGGACTCGATAAGCTTCCCGGAAGACCTTAGATTTATCCGGTGAGAGATTGATAACGCAGTTGCTGATAATCGCATCTACAGATTCATCCTCGACCGGGAGTTTCTCAATTTCACCCAGGCGAAACTCAACATTGTGATAGCCATGATCCCTGGCGATACTTTTTGCCTTATCCACCATCTCCTCCGTCATATCAACTCCGATAACCCTGCCGGTGGGGCCAACTTTGTTGGCTGCCAGGAACACATCTACCCCGGCTCCCGACCCTAAATCCAGAACTACCTCACCTGATTTTAGGTCTGCTATGGCGGTGGGGTTACCACACCCCAACCCCATAATCGCCTCTTCCGGGACATGCTCCAAGTCCTCCCTCAAGTATCCAATAGCTTCAGCTTGGACCGAGGGACTGGCACCACATCCGCAAC
>Ga0209979_1002723_pt1 | contig 16477 bp, 8 predicted proteins | sample AnhtaG_FD_183114 | JGI IMG/M metagenome (GOLD analysis project Ga0209979, IMG submission 183114) | Deep subsurface microbial communities from Anholt, Denmark to uncover new lineages of life (NeLLi) - Anholt_01485 metaG (SPAdes) (version 2) | ecosystem: Environmental > Aquatic > Marine > Oceanic >...
GTAGGTCCGTACGCGCGTTCCCCGACCTCGCCGCGTTCTGCCGGTACGTCGGCCACTCGTCAGACGAAGGGGGAGTGCCCGGTGGCAAAAGGCGGCCGTAGGCCCGGATGCCGTAGGCCGGGCCTTTCTCGAGCGGGTGCTCCTCGCGCGCGTCGTCGGCCCTTGCATGCAGCGCATAGAAGCCGTCCAGCATGGTCTCGTTGGCGCAGGAGCAGGCATGGGGCGACGCATACAGGAGCCCGTTGCACGGCATGATGCCCAGGCTGCACGTCCCGCGCACCCAGGGATGCGCGAGGGAGAAGTCGCCGCCGAGTTTGGAGAAATCGGCCCCGCCGGAGCGGGAGTTGATCATGTAGTTCACGGTGGCCTTGTTGCGGTAGCACCGGTCGTGCCCCATCGGCTTGTCCCGGGTCTCGCGCCGGCTCGCCACGACCTTGCCGGTGGCGACGTCAAAGGCGTCGGTGCTCGGGTAGAACCAGACCGCATTGCCAACGACGAATATGTCGGGAGAGGAGTGGTACGTGAGGGAGGTTGGCGTGCGCCACAGCTCCGAGCCGTCGCGTGTCGAGAAGGCGATCAGGTTCTGCGCGTCGCCCCGCAGGAGCGTCTCGTCAAGCAGCACCAGCGTTGGCGACGTGCCGCCTGTGGCGAGCTGCGACCTCATGGTGACGGGAGAGGCCGTCTTCCAGATGACGCGTCCGTCTCGCCGGTCCGCGTACACCAACTCCGAATCTGTTGCGTAGGCGAGCCGGTCGCCGCGAACGGCAAGTGTCGTCGCCTGGTATCCGGCCGCCTCGCTCCCGGACTTGCGCCACACCGTCTTGCCGGAGGATGCGTCGACGGCCGCAATGGCGACTTCCGGGCGCTCCTTCGGCGGGCGCAGGGGGCTATAGCGCTCTTCGCCGTAGACAGCGTACTGGGGCCGGTAGTAGGAGCTGCCGACCTTCACTCCATAGGGATTCCGTGGGTCGCCCATGGCGAGATAGAGCACGCCCTCGGCGCAGACGATCTCCTGCGTCTGCTCTGTGCCCTCGTAGACCTTGAGGATGTCGCCCGTGGCGGCGTCCAGGGCCGTGACCGGGGCGAGAATCCCCAGCGTGGCGTAGACCCGGTCGCCGACCGCCACAAGCCGCCTGGAGAGCTGGACCGGGGTGGGTTTCATCCAGTGCGTGATGTTCTCCCAGTTCTCCAACTGACGCTTCCACAGAACCAGGCCATTGAACGCGTCGCGTGCGACGAGTGTGTACTTGCCGGGCATGAGCGGCAGGCTGATGGGGGCGAGGTCCTCGATCGTGAAGATCCTGCCTTGCGAAGAAACCATGCAAGAGGTCCCGCTGAGGGTGCTGTGAGCCCTGCTCCAGAGCGGGCCGCCGACCCACTGCAGCCCTTTGGGCGGCCCGACGACGGTATCGTTGGCAACGGCGTTGTTGTCCGGACCGTGTAGGTAGTGGGTCCATTCGTCGATGTCTCCGGGGCGAGGCTTGACGGTCTTCGTCCACTGGGGGCCGATCCTGATGTAGGCAACGCCCCCGGGCGCGAGGACGCGGCGGACCTCCTGCATCCGCACGTCGCCAAGGTCTTCGGCGACCAGCAGGTCTACGAGGTTGTCGACGTGTGGTAGTCGACCGCCACTCAACTGCTCGACTGACACGGGGCCGTAGAGGCCCAGCGATTGGATGTACTTGCGCGCCCCCTCGACGTTGCGCGCGTCGGCGTCGAGGCCGTGGACGAGGTAGCTGTCATCGACGCGGAGAGCCGCCGTGAGCTTTCCGTCTCCGCACCCAAGATGCACGATCAGTCCGCCCTTGACGCCCGTGGCCGACAGGATATCCCGCGCGAGGGCCTTTTCGTCCACCGAAGCCGCACCGGCGCCGGGAGCCGCTGCCACAACGAACGCAAGCATGACTGCCGTGCAAATCGCCGCGCCACGCCGAGTCCCGGCCGATCGATTGTCTGTATACATGCTCCTGCTCCTCTCGAGACAGCCGCGGTCTGCACGACGGCGACCGGCTCTTTAGCCCTGAAGTTTGACGCACGAACGCGCACTTCCTCGTCGCACGATGATGTTGCCGAAGCCCTTGGAACCACGTGGGGCCCCAAAGCTCATCGTCCGCGCTGGATAACCCCGACACTCTGGGCCAGATGGGGTCTGCTGTGGAGGCCACGCGCGTGCCGCGTGTCTTGGGATCAGGCCAACGAATAGCCGCGGATGTACTCGTGTGTGCAGGGCCGTGCGGAGGGATGAGTCTGGCTGGGACATCGGCTCAGGCCAGGAGCTTCGCCTGGTTGGCCGGCGTCGGAGTGGGAGCTCACCGCCACCTGGATGATGGCAGGGGAAAGAGCAATCCGCAGGGGCGAACAGCCTTGGCGAGCCATCGCACGTCGCCTCTATTGGGCCAGCTCGCCAGGTTATGAGCATTGCGAGACTCACAAACCCCAAGTCCGCTCCTGGGGGCCCCAGCGGCCATTCGGAGCTGTCTCGTAGTGTGCTAGTACGTGAAACCTTGCGAACCTAACGGCGGGCCATATTGGTGTCGCAGGGGTCGGTTGGGATGCTGGTTCTCCTCTGCCTTCGGAAGGACCTCCTCGGGCGAACAAGTGCAGGAACTCCGTGACTTGGTTGACTCGGCGGCCTCATCAACGACTACTACCGGAAGGCGGCGTGAAGCGACCACGTATCTCGCCGTACTGGCCCGACTCGGTCACCTCGTCCCGCGATGACCAAGCATGCATCCGCTCCGTTTGTCGCTGAGCGTGGTGGCAATCGTCCCGCGCCGCAAACCGTCGTCTCCATTGCCCCAGTCCGTCACTCCCCGACGGTACCGTCTTGAGGAGCCGCAGATCAGTTTTGGTACCCTACGGGCACCATACCAAACTCCCGCCTCTGACTTCTTCCCTGCCTCTGCACTGCCTCACAAGTACCCATCATGAATGTCCCCCGAACTCCATGGGCTGTCGCTCAGGAGAGAACCCTCCAGGGAATGGACGTTCAGGGAAACAACTCGCCAATCGATCGTACGGTCTCTTCGACCAGCACGTCGCCGCCTTCCGGGCCCACGTGGTTGCTCGCCGGGACAGAGCCGTAACCGCTGCCGCCAACGCTCCTGTCGCTCGGCACATAGGTGCCCGGTCCCGTGAGCTGGACGACGAAGGTCTGAAGAGCCCCGCTCCGCGCCTTGATGCGAATGCCGAAGTCCAGATACAGCTCAAACGCGTTGGTAGCGAAGACGACGTCGTCAATGCGTACCACATGCAGCTCCATCGGATAGGTGGGCTCGGTCTTCTGAAGCTCGTGGCGCTCGATGACCCCCCTGTACCAGCGCCGGCGACCAAAGCAGCGGGAGCGTTCCCGGTCCGAGGGCGGACGGTCGGCCAGGGCACGTAACCGCTCGTCGCAGGCCTCCGCTTCGCGCTGCGCGTCGCGCACCTCGGCCTCTGTGATGAGGCGCCTGGGCAGGTCAAGCGTCCGCACCAGGTGTTTCATGGCGATCTCGTCCCGGATGTCCTTTGCCACAAGCGGGAGCACCTCGTCCACGGCGCTGGCGATCCGGTTGCCGATCTCCGCGCGTTCAGCCATACGCACATCAGCATCGCTCTTGCCGAGTCCCTTCAGCCTGAGCATCCGGGCTTCTGCTCGCTTCTTCCACATGAGGTGCGGCGACTGGTCGCCTGCGGCGCTGCACTGCGGAAGCACGAACAGACCTTCTCCGTGCCGGCGTCGGACTTCCGAGCGGGCTTCATGCCAGAAGTCGGCGGAAAGAAAGTGCGCTCCCTCCGTTACCTGTGACGGACACGCCAGGTTCACGACCATGCCGGTCGGCTTCCGGTCCATGTCGTACGTGAATAGCATGTCCACGCCGTGATCCTCGTATCCCTCGATGTGGGAGAAGTCGTCAGTGCTGGTGTCGCCATACATCTGCGACGCGCCGTCGCGGTTCACCTGACGCCTGTTGTAGCCGACAACGGCGTGGCCACATCCCCACGAGAGGGCTCCCGGCTTGCGGCTGTGCCATGCGTCCGATACGCATGCTGCCGCGCGCTCGACGAAGAAGGCTGCGTACTCACGGGGCCGCATCACCCCCGGATCCTGGTCTTCCCAGACGCCATCGATCGTTGTCGGCGCGGTGTGCGTGTGGGTGGCGCTGATGAACACCTTCTCGGGCGAGAGGTCCGGCGCCAGGGTCTTCAGCCGCCGGCGCACACCGGCGAGCAGGTCTTCCGGAATGGTAGCCAGATCGGCCGATACCATCACGCACTGCTCGCCCTTGGATTCGAGCGCCAGCGCCGTCACGGTGATGGGATCGTGGACGGATTCCGAGATCCGGACGTGGAACTGACCGCGCAGCATTACCGGCCGGTCGGGCGTGACGTCCTGCGTAGCCCAACCGACATGGAGGCGTTCGGTTGCCGGGTTCTCACTCATCTCTTCCCCCTTGTGGACGCCGGTGGTCAGGCCGGCAAACAACGTCAGCCCAAAGGCCGTCAACACGCTGTCTCTTGGCATTCTGGCCTCCTGTGTCTCGGCTTCTCGAATTCCGGGGACACGAATTCGGGGGAAACCGTACTGAATTACCGCCCGGCCCCGCTTGCGGGCTTCTCGCGCCTTGGCGTCTCGCGTACAGAGCAGCCCTTCCGGGCATTCCGATCTGAGTGTACGTCGTGTATGTGTCATGTGGCAAGTCCATTTGCGTAGGGCGGCCGCTGCGCAATTCCAGAGGCCGCGACCTGTCCCTCCCACTTAGTCCGTCCACGCTGATTGGAGGTCGTCTCGAGTCGCAGCGGCGGGCGCTGCGAGCCTTCTCCTTACCGACTGCGCACGGGAACCATCGGGCGGGCTGGTCGCCGCCTCGGCTAATGAAGTGTGGTCGCTGGCGTGTTCGGCAGCGACTCGGACGTACCTGTGGTGGAGTCCTCTGAGGATGGGAGTGGCGACGAGGGCGGTAGGCCCGTCGATGTCAGGCGGGCCGCGGTATACACACACGCACCCGTTCGGCCCACTTCCGCAACCACTCAGAGGCTGCATCATCGGCCTTCCCAAGCATGCTGAGCCGCTGCTACACCGTCTCCGGTCCACTTCCACGCTCGCCCTTCTACCGCGATTACTCCGACGACCCCACTTCCCCGGCACCAGCTTCTCCGGAAGATCAGGCTCGACCTCGGGGTGCAGGCGAAGGAAGTAGCGGCATTCGTCGGCATCTGCCAGTGTAGCATCACCTACTGGGAGAACGACGGAAGACACCCAACGCCTGGGTTGTTCGCTCGCCTCTGCCAGTTCTACATCAACCAACGGCATCCCCAGGCCCAACAGCTACATCGGGGCTGGCTGCGAAGGCGGCGACTCGCCGGTACATGAGTAGTCCCCCAGCCCCGATCTCCTTCTAACCCCCACATGCAGGCGTGGATGGGCTTCTTCGGGGGGACAGCGGCAACCCGTGCCATTCGCGGCTTCCGCAGACCCACGTGCAGGTTTCTGGAGCCCGGATGGTGAAGCATCGCGACGAATGGCTGATTGGTCAGCCAACGACACGGGTGCCCAGTCTGATATGGGTAATCCCGGATGGGAGTGGCAATCACCGCGCTGCTGGTGTTGCAGACGCTGGCGCTCAACCCCATCCTCGGTGTCGCCTTTGTGCTGCCATCCGTCTCACAGTCACTCCGCCATCTGCAAAGCCCATTCTTACTGGAGGAACACCATGACGCGGAAGTGCCTTGCGAGCATTGTGGGGATCGCTCTGCTGCTATGCCCTGGGAGATGCACACCGGACACCGTATCGCTCGATGGTCAATGGGAATTCTGCCGGACCACGACCGACTCTCTGCCCGACGGCAAGGTCGAATGGCACACCGTACAAGTGCCTTCGTTCCTGAGCCAGCAGGATGCCCACCCGTTTGTGTGGTACCGCCGATCCTTCAACGTGCCCGGCGAGTTCAAGGGCCGTCACGTGTTCCTCCGGTTCGGCGCTGTGCGGTTCGTGTCGCAGGTCCACCTCAATGGGCAGACGGTAGGTGGGCACTACGGGGGATGGGAGCCTTTTGAGATCGACATAACACAAGCATGCCGAATTGGCGGGCGGAACGAACTCCTCGTGCGGGTTCAGGACGTCACCGGCGTCATCGAGCAAGAGATGGACTACGCCAACCAAGGCCGCGGCATCCGGTTCATCTCCCAGGCGACAGACTCGGTCATGGCACCCGTGGGCTCGCAATACACCTATGTGGACATCTGGCAGCCGGTTTCGCTCGTGGCGAGGAACGATGTGTATGTGGAGGATGTATTCGTCAGAACGTCGGTGCGGAACAAGGAGATTGAGGCAGAGATCACAGTGCGGAATCTCGCCGACGAGGTTCGGATGGTGCATCTGACGTCCGATGTGCTCGGAGCGGGCATCGCGCTGGGGAAAGCCGATGTCGAGGTACCAGCCGGCTCACGCGCAAAGCTGACCTTGAAGCGGGGCTGGAACAAGCCCCGCCTCTGGGTTCCGGGGGATCCGCACCTGTACGAGCTAATCACCAGGGTCAGTGCCGGGGGAGCCGAGCTGGATGTGCGCCACACACGCTTCGGCTTTCGAGAGTTCTGGACTGACGGGATGCATCTGGTGTTGAACGGTACGCGGATGAAGTTCCTGGCCACGGCGGGCCATCCGCGCGGGGAGTTGGATGCGGAGCTGAGCAAGGACGGCGCGAAAGACTTCTACCGGCGTATCCGAGAAGCCGGGTGCGTGGGCATGCGCCTACATGCGAACATCTGGCCGGAGTGGTGGTACGAAGCGGCCGATGAAGTGGGTATGCCTCTCATCATGGAATCGGCGCTGTTCTGCTACTCCAGCTCGTATGCGCTATCGAAGCCGGAGTTCTGGGACAACTACCACAATCATCTAGAGGCGGTCATCAAGCAGAAGCGCAACCATCCATCGATCGTGATGTATAGCTTGGAGAACGAGATCCTGCACTGCGGCGGGGATCGCGTCGAGGAGACTGAGCACAGGCTCGCGGAGGCCGGACGATTCGTCAAGAAGCTCGACCCCACTCGGCCGATCATGTATGACGGCGACGCCGATCCTGAGGGCGTCGCCGATGTGGTCAACCTCCACTATCCGCACGATTTCAACCAAAGGAACGCGTGGCCCGACGTCGGGTACTGGCTCGAGACCGGGATGGAGGTCCGTGGCTGGCCGAAGAAGCTCTGGAAATGGGACAGACAGAAGCCCCTTTACTTCGGGGAGTTCCTTCACATTCAGCACTACACGCAGGCTGATCCATACTCGGCCCTAGTAGGCGATGAGGCATACGTGGACCACGGCCTTGCCATGGCTGAAGCGAAAGCCGTCGCGTGGGGGATGCAGATCGAGGCATACCGCGCCGCGGGAGTCTCCGGCATGTGCCCGTGGACGCTGACGGAGACAGGCGATTTCCCGAGCGACGACAACCCGCGCTATCTCGCGGTGAAACGAGCGTATCAGGCGAACGCGGCGTTCATCAGGGAATACGATACCCGCTTCTACGAAAACGAAGAAGTGGATCGCACGGTTTATCTGTACAACGACACCCTTCATCCCGCCCAGCTCACCGTTGTGTGGGAACTGAAGAAGGGCGATGCCACTGTGGACCAGGGGAAGAAGCGGTACGACGCAGAGCCAGCCCAGAAGTTCGAGTTCAAGATCAGGCTCAGGATGCCGCCTGCCGAGGAGCGCACGCCGCTGACTCTGACGCTGAGGGTTTCCAACGGCAAAGAACCGGCGTTCGAGGAATCGAAGAGGTACTGGGCATTTCCGAGGCACAATCTTGCCGTTCCTGCAGGCAAGCGCATCGCCCTTTTCGAGGGCAACAACACGGTCGTGGGTGCGCTGCTCAACGCGGCGGGAGCGGAGACGATCAGCGTCAGCGACCTGACCGAACTGCCGAAGGCCGATATCCTGATCATCGGCCCGCACGCCTTGGACGGCATTCGGTCGCCGACCGACGCGCTCGTTGTCGGCGATGAACCCGGCCCGCGTGGGGCCATTGGTTCGTTCGTTAGGGGCGGCGGCTCGGTGATCGTGCTGGAACAGGACTCATATGACTGCGGGATCCTTCCCGCAAAGCTGCTCGATCGCGGCTGCACGATTGCCTTCCGACGAACGCGAGATGACCATCTCTTCGAAGGAACGACCGATGACGATTTCAAGTTCTGGCGCGACGACCACGTCGTCTGCCGCAAGACCATTGCGAAACCCCAGTACGGCCGGTTCCGTTCGCTCATCGACTCCGGCGGCCCGGCGGGACTGGTCTATCTGCCCCTGTGCGAGATCATGGACGGCAACGGGAAGTACATCCTCTCGCAGCTCGAGATCGGCGGAAAGCTCGGCAAGGAGCCACTGGCTCAGGTGATGCTTGAGAACGTGATGAAATACGCCGCGGTTGGAGCCGCGCCGGCCGGCACGCTGGCGGTAGTGCAGGACAAGCTCCCGATCAAAGAAGCGCTCAACGAGATCGATATCCGCTTCACCGACATTTCCGGCAGGCTGGGTAGGAGCGATCTGACGAACTTCTCTGTCCTCATCGCCGACACCGATAGCGCGGAGGTGAAACGGGACCAGGCGCGGATTCGGGAGTATGTGGAGAGCGGGGGGAAGGTGGTTCTTCACGGTGGGACACGAGATGGATTTGCGGGGATTCAGAAGCTGTTCCCTGAGTCGATCGTGGCCCAGGGAAGCAACGCGATCCCCGTGTCCATCGCTGCGTGGGACGCCGTCATCAACGGGCTGACCAACCAGGAGCTTTACTGGTACGGGAGCCGGGAGGGTCTGAGCTATCGCGTGAGAACGCCGCTGTCGCCTGATGTGTGTCGGTACGTGATCAGCGGGGGACTCCCCGACCCGAAGCAGTGCATGACGGTTGAAGCCGAGTCCATGACCGTTGACGAGGGCCATCCCAAGCTCGGCGAGGCCGATGTCTACATGGGCTCGACGGCAGCTATCAAGAAGACCATCGACGTTCCTGAGACCGGCGACTACTCCATTGCGGTTCGAGGAAGGGGCACACCCCTTGGCGGCGTCTACCCGCAGATTCGGATTTCGCTGGACGGAAAACGCTGTGGCAGCATCACGACCGATGGCGAGGATTGGGGCACGTACGCTATCGTCACGCATGCAGCGAAGGGCGAACACGAGCTCAAGCTGGCATTCGTCAACGATGCTTGGGCGCCCGAGGAAGCCGAGGACCGCAACGCCTGGATCGACAAGGTGATCTACGGCGCTACGCCAGCCATGAAATCGAAGCGGCTTCTCTCGCCCGCTGCTCTGGTCAAGGTGCCTCTGGGCAAGGGATTCTATCTCCTTGACCAAGTCAAGTGGGCTGGCGCAGCCAGCGGCTCCGAAAAAGCAGGACGCTACATCTCCAACATCCTCAGCAACCTCAACTGCGAGTTCCGCGCTCGGTCGGGGGGGATCGTCATCACCGGCGATAAGATGATGCCTGAAAAGGGGACACGGCTTTTCAGGACACAAGCCGGTGTCGCGAGCCTTGGTACGAATGGCACGATCTATGCAACAGTGCACTTCGCCAAGACGGGCGAATACGAGTTCGCCATCAGGGCCAGCGGCACAGAAGCCGCCGGCGAGTTCCCGAACATCGAGGTGAGCATTGACGCCAAGAGGATCGGCAGCGTGACCCTGAGCAGGCCGGGCTGGCAGATACTCAGGCTGGAGGCCGAGGTGTCGGAAGGCGAACACAAAGTTGGACTGTCGTTCATCAATGATTTCTATGATCCACCGGCCGATAGGAATCTGAGGATCGGGCACCTCGAGATAAGGGCGGGGGCTGGCTGACGGGGAGCGGGGAGGCCATTTCGTCGGTACCGGCCTGGTCGGAAGGGGCGAGGCAAACAGGGACGGAAGAATTCGGTAGGGCGTGCCGGGAGTTCGCAGCGCATAACGGCAATCGGAGCCCTTAGCTCTGAGTACCAGTGCAGCGAAGACGACTACTTTCTCAAGGTCGGCGTGGAGGATCATGGCCCGAAGGGCGTACGGCTTCACGTGAAGGGCACTGCGCTGGACACGCCAATCGGACGAGCGTGGTACACAGACGTGGTCCCGCTCGTCAAGACCAACATCGCCAAGAAGTGCACTAACTGGACCCAACAAGGCTACCCCATCAGCATCGATGACTTCGAGATAGACATCGAAGGGCCTGGGACTGGGACCTCCGCGCGACCTTCACCAGCTGTACCCGGCCGATCATCCGGAGTCTACGCTGGTGTGGGAGGTGGCCATTGGGTCAGCAAGAAGATCGACGGCGGGAAGTACATCCAGCTGGAGGATGGTCACTGAGGGAGAAAACCCGGGAGCTGGAACGCCCAAAGTGCAGCTTAACTCAACCCTCCATTTGTCCCACGAAGGCTGAGGACGAACAAGTCTGGATCACGTTGAAGGACTCCACCTGCGCCGTAAGGAAACTTACTGGTGCACTTGGCCACGGAAAGTGAGCCTAGTGGGCATTCTTACGGGTTCATTCGCGGGGAAATGTCGTCCGGGGACAGCTCATCAGGAGCTGGAAACCCACTTATGGGCGCGTCAGAGGCTAGAAATCCGCCGATTCTGCCGGTTTCGCGGCTCCCAGTGACCTAACCCCAATACAGTTCACTTAAGTATCGAAGTGTGTTATACTCCTCTGTGGCGGGGGTGAGTGCAGGCGAGAGGAGATGCACACATGGCTGGCACAACTGCGACGTTGCCGGCGGGGCCGCGGATCACAGATTACATCAGCCTTGGGGTGGTGGCCAGCACGTTTCCGCGCAAGACGGTGGAGCGGGTGCTGCAGCAGACGGGACGGGCGAGCAAGCGGCAGCGGGATTTGCCTGCCCACGTGATGGTGTATTACGTCATCGCCCTGGCGCTGTACATGCAGGTGTCGTACCGCGAGGTGCTGCGGTGCCTGCTGGAGGGGGTGCAGTGGTTGATGGGCCCGGGTGCGCCGGTGAAAGTGGCGGGCAAATCTGGGATTTCGCAGGCCCGCACGCGCCTTGGCAGTGAACCGCTGCGGCAGTTGCACGACCGGATCGTGGCACCCATCGCCCGGAAACGAACCAAAGGTGCCTGGTACGGCCCGTGGCGCCTGGTGAGCCTGGACGGCAGCACCATGGCCGTCGCCGACACCCAGGATAATGAAACAGCCTTTGGGCGACCGCGGGAGAGCCGTGGCAAGGCGGCCTACCCACTGCTGCGCTTCGTTTCGCTGGTAGAAAACGGCACCCATGTGTTGTTCGGGACTCGTATGGACGGCTATGGCGTGGGCGAGATCACTGTGGCCAGAAAAGTGGTGACGCACCTGCGCCAGGGCATGTTGTGCCTGGCAGACCGCAACTTCTTCGGCTTCGAGCTGTGGCAGCAAGCGCAGGCACACGGCAGTGAGCTGCTGTGGCGAGTGAAGAAGAACCTGGTGTTGCCCTGCCTGCAGCGACTGCCCGATGGGTCGTACGTGAGCAAGATATACCCGTCGGTGCATGACCGGCGCCACCACGCCAACGGCATGACAGTGCGAGTGATAGAGTACACCTTGGAGGGCGTTCCGGACGCCGAGCCCATGTACCGGCTGGTCACCACCATTCTGGATCCGGACAAGGCCCCGGCACACGAACTGGCGGCGCTGTACCATGAACGGTGGGAAATCGAGACTGCCTTCGATGAACTGAAAACCCACTTGCGTGGCTCCGGGATCGTGCTGCGCAGCAAAACGGCCGAATTGGTGCGGCAGGAGTTCTACGGACTGCTCCTGGCCCACTTTGCCATACGGGGCCTGATGCACGAAGCGGCGCTGAAGGTGGACGAGGACCCAGACCGGCTCTCCTTCACTCATGCAGTCAGAGTCATTCGGCGAAAGCTCCCACGCTTCATCGCCCTTCCCCCCTCAGCGCAGGAAGGCCTTTCATGAGGCTGTGTTGGCCGAACTGGCCCAAGATCGTGTCGTGTCCAGTCGCGGACGCCGCAACCCGCGGGCCGTCAAACGCAACGTCGGAAGGTACCCAATACGCGCCCGCTGTACCACGAAACCCACGCGAATCGAGTTCGAGAAATGTATCAAGATACTTAAGTGAACCGTATTGATTCTAGCCCGCTCCCTCCGCCGTCAACTCCCGCCGCTGGTACGGCAGGTGCAGCAAGCCCACCGCCTTCTTCAACACCTCGTCGCCGCGCCTGTCGTAGCGGGCCGTGGTTTGTATGTTCGCGTGGCCGGCCAAGCGTTGCACCACGGCGATGTCAGCACCGCGGTCGAGCAGCTCGCTGACGAACGTCCGCCGGAAGTCGTGAGGCGTCGGAGGCTTTACCTTCGCCTCGTCTGCCCGCTTGTGGAGCATGTTGTAGACTGCCTGGGTGCTCATGCGCCGATACTGCAACGCGCCGCCCTTGTTGATGGGCACGAACAGCGGGCCATCCTCGTCGCCGCGGACGATCACCCAGTCAGCCAGGGCGTCGGCTGCGCCGTCATTGACGAATATCTCTCGTTGCTTGTTGCCCTTGCCCCGCACCAGGAGCTTGCGCGTCTCTCCATCGTAGTCGGCTAGGTCAAGCGTCACTAACTCAGCTCGTCGGAGGCCACCTGCGAACAGAAGCCCGATAATGGCCGCATCTCTCACGCCCGCCGGCCCTTCGTCCTTGGCGCAGGCATCCATCAGTGCGGCGATCTCCCCGGGGGGGAGCGCACGGCCCGAAGGCACGCGCTCGCCCCGCATCAGAGGCACGTTCATAACACGCTGGTACTCCTCGGCTGTCATGTGCCCGAGATTCATCGCTGCCTTCGCCACGCCGCGCAGCGCTGCCAGCGACAGGTTCACCGTGGCCGGCGCTTGGCCCGAACGGCGCAGCGCCGCTACAACAGCCTGGACGTGTTGGTATCGCATCTTGTGCCACGCTACCTGCCGGAGGTCCTCACAGCCCAGCATCTCGGCGACACCACGCAGCCGGCCCTGCATCGCGCGCTGCCCATTCTCTGACAGACTCGACAGGTACACCGCGCACGGGTTCTCGTCGGCTGGCAACTGCCGCCCTCCTCCTACCAGGGCCGTTGTCGCCTTCGCTGGTAGCTTCGCCATCTCGGGTACCCCTTTCGTCGCTTATGATAAGAGTACCTTGTCATAATCTATTATACCCGGTATGAAGAGGCCCGTCAACATCCTTTTTCGGCCCCACGGCACCCTCCGCGGGCCCGATCTCGCCCTGGGAACGCGCTCCGGAGTGCGCGCATCGCTACCATTTCGTCCGCAACTGCGTGTCACGAATACAGCGATTCATGCTACCATATCGCCTCTCTGGCGCATTTCGCCATCTTTGCTTTGACCACCAGCGAACGTACATCCGCGTCTGACCACGCATCTCAACGCACATGTGCCGGTTGTGCCGCTTGTGCCGCTTTCTGCAAGACCTCCTGCTTACACGCGCGTATAGCCTGAAAACCTGTTGGAACCGGCACATCCGGCACAAGTGGCACAGGCATCATGGGGCTGGCTCGTCATCGCCATCACTACGTAGCCGGATGCTGACCCACAAGCGCTTGCCGCCTGGCCTGTCACGCTCGAATCCGCGGAGCTTCAGCTGTTCCCTGAACTTCCGAAGGCCCAATGGTTTCTCGCCGTTGTCATCGCACCATTCCTTGTATGCATCATGGAGCTGCTTCGGCGCGATCCTGGCCGCCGATTCGACCACACAGCAGTCGTCGAGGAAGTGCGAGAGCACATCCATGTCAGTTCGGTACGCGACGGTGGCCCGGGTCACTTCGTCGGGTACTGCTAAGCCTTTCTCCCGCCACTCAATGCATCCGCGCACCGCCCAGGCGAGGATACCGGCCGCCTCGGCTTGGAGCCTCTCATCGAGGTGCTTGTCCTGTTCGTCGTCAGGGAAGATGCGATTAAATGGTATGAGGCGGACGCGGTCCCACACGGCTTGATCGTCGGCGTCGATCTCTGGCTTATGGTTTGTGGAGAGGTAGAGCTTGAACTGGGGTGTGTACTCGAAGTAGTTCTTGTGAAGGAGGCGCACCTTGAGCCGATCGCGTCCGGTGATCATCTTGATGGTGGCCGCGTCGAGCTTTCTGCCACTTCCCGTTTCGCAGGTGGCAACCAAGCGTTTCCCAGCCAATGATGCCAAATCGGCAGGTATCGTACCGATGCGCTTCCTGAGGAAGGTCTCTGGATCGGCTGCTGAGGAAGGTCCTCAGCTTCCATGAGTTCGGCGATAACCTGGTTGCGGTGAGCGTTCGCCCGGATTCCCGCAAACCACATGTTCTGCACGTCCTCCACGCGGACCCGGCCAGCACTTCCCCAGTAGTCACTCAGATTCTCGATGTCGTCCAGGGACACATTCAGGATCTCCTCCAGGGGATCCGCTAGAATCTCCTTTACCAGGCGAAGACGGAGGCCCGCGACCTCCGACCTTGCTGCGTCGTCCTTGACCGCATACGTTACCGGAATTGCCGGCTGCAGTCGCTCTTGCGTCACTATCCAGCCTCCTCCTGGATCAGGGCCTGCGTCTGTGACCCCAATACGTGATAATGGACTCCCCGGCGCTCAACTTCACTCCGGCTCCGTCAGAGGGACTGTCAGGGGGCCTGTGCCTGCCGCCGGTCGACTCCCCGACCTCAGCCGCCATCGCGTAACTGTGGAAGCCCGTCCGCTAATGCAACTGGCCCATCATATCACGGCACGGACTGGCTCCATGAAGTGCAGCTTCAACTCCACTCGCTTCTTCCTTCCCTTGCCCTTGACCGTCACTCGCTCCACCAGCAGCCGCAACAACTCACGCTTCTCCTCGTCCTCGAGGTTCTCCCAAACACTTGGGAAGTCCCGAAGCGTGTCCTTCACTCGTGCCAGTCCGTCCTCGACGGAAGATTGTTCGCCGAGAGTGCGCTCGATCTCCTCAAGCCTCCCTCGCAGCTTCTCCTGCTTCTCTGTCAGCCTACCATTGTACTCCCGAAACTGCTCCAGTGTCATAGCCTCTGTCGTCAGTGCATCGGCCCACTTCTCAAACTGCGCATTCAGCTTCTCAAGCTCCCTCTCCAGTCGCTCCCGCTCCTGCTGCAGCCCTTCGGCGTCTACTGCCAGCGTCTTCTCGGCTTCCTCGGCAGATAGCTGCTGGAACTCCTCGCTCTCGGCCAATTCGCGCACCTGCTCGACGACCCATCCCTCCAGTATCCGCGCCGACTTCATTGTCCCGCGGCACGCCTCTTTGCCTGCCTTCTCGTTGCCTCTACAGATGTAGCTCGCCGTGCTCCGCGTGGAGTGCATGTACAACTGCCGACCGCATGTGCCGCAGAAAGCTATCCCGCGGAGCAGATGCTGAGGCGCACCCGCAGTGCGGTTCCCCAGCCTCGTGCGCTGTCGCTTCACCTCAAGCAGCTGTTCGTGGGTCTGTTCATCGTAGATCCGCTGTGCGTGGTGCTGACCGCGTACGGTGCGTCCATTGGTCGATACCAGTCCGGCATGGACCGGGGAGTTGACAACTCGTGAGACGGCTGTATGGCTCCATTGGTTGGTTCCTGTGACTGTCGGCACTCCCAGCTCGTTCAACCTGCGGGCGATCTTTCCGAAGCCCCACCCAGACAGATACCAATCCGCAATCTGCTTCACCCATTTCGCGTGCTCGTCCACCCGCTCCAACTCGCCCCCGCGGATCTCCCTGCCGTCCTCAACCCGCAGCAGCTTGTAGCGCCAGCCGTAGGGAGGCTGACCACTGTAGAGCCCCTGCTCTCGTCGCCTGGCGATGCTATCAGCCACATTCTCACGCAGCAGGTCCAAGTAGTATGCCGCCACGGACGCGAGCATCCCCACGAGCATCCGTCCCTGCTTCGTGCTGGCGTCAAATGCTTCGGTCACCGACACCAGACCGACCTCGAGCCGCTTGAAGTGATCTTCCAGGAGCGTGAAGGTAAGCTTGGGGGACCTGCTCAATCTATCGAGACGGTACACGACGACGAGATCGACTTCCCGGGCTTGCATCGCCTGGACAAGCTCAGTGAGAGCGGGTCGTGTCTTACTGGCTTTGCCTTGAGGTGGCGCAATGCCCCAGTTGCCGGGGTAGCCGTCGTCCTGGAAGAGACGGTACTCGTAGCGACCCTTTTCGTAGCGAAGGTTACACCACTCGAGCGCCTTCTGCAGCTGCATCTCCAGCGAGACGCCATCACGGGCTTGCTCTGCGCTGGAAACGCGTGTATAGATAGCAACGCGGGGAACTGACGCGGAAGCACTGGTACGCTTAGATGCCATGAGAGAGCCCACCTCGACATCGAGATGGGCCAATGATAACATATATGCTTTTAGAAGTCAAGAAGCAAGCTACCCGTGCCACACGATTCTCGCTGGCAAGCCACCCGTGGTACACCTCGCCCCTCCGTGTGCCACGGCTTGCTCGTGTTCTACGCCAGGACATGGTTGACATTCTGTGCCAGGACATGGTTGACAAACACGCGTTTGATTCGCGCAGGTGATGCTGTCTCAGATCGATCGGTCGCG
>Ga0209979_1002724_pt1 | contig 16472 bp, 15 predicted proteins | sample AnhtaG_FD_183114 | JGI IMG/M metagenome (GOLD analysis project Ga0209979, IMG submission 183114) | Deep subsurface microbial communities from Anholt, Denmark to uncover new lineages of life (NeLLi) - Anholt_01485 metaG (SPAdes) (version 2) | ecosystem: Environmental > Aquatic > Marine > Oceanic...
CTATGAATCCCAATTTGGGCCTTCTCCTGAAGGTCATCAGCTATTTGAATGGGTCTTAAATTCTAACCGTTACTGGGGAAACCTTATTGGCACAGAGTTTGCCGAACCTTTTATCTCCAAGGAAGAAATCGGCATTAAGGATATAGAGGCACTTTTGTAAATGGAAAGATTGTCTTTTAAAGTTCCCCAAAAAGATAAGCAAGTTTTCCTCTCCTCCTCGACATATATGTTAGTTATTTTTTAAATCCTCTTAGAATTAAAAATCAAAATATTTCTCTTTAAAATTATATTAATTGCATAAGTATAAATAAATATATGAATAGGTTCTGCTATTAATCTCGGTGGCATTAAAATTGTCCAGGGAAGACCAAATAAAATATGCAAAAAGTATGGAACTAAAACAATAGAAGTAACTATCTGTCCTGTAGTAATAGCTATGCCTAACTCAAAAACTGTAAGTTCTTCATTTTTCTTTATGCTCAAGATGGTTGCCGGTATTATTCCAGCTAAGGAAGAAGTTAGGGTAAAGTGAGGCATATAAGCCCCCATAGGGTTGATGAAATATCCTAATAGGTCAGAAAAGGCTCCAATCAGCCCCCCAGCTAATGGACCAAACATAATACCTCCTAAGATTATAGGTAATCTCCCCAGACCGATCCTGATTCCCTCTACTCCTCCAATAGCAACACGTAAACTTGCTATTCGAGTTAAAATTATACTTAAAGCAATTAGAAAACCCATGGTAGTAATTTTATGTGATGATATTTTCATTTAATCCTTTCCTCCTTGATATAGCTTTATATGATAGATATAGTTTTATATCTGCTACATTAAGAAGAGTCTTTGTAAAGGGCATTTTCGATGTAGCAGCGGACGCGATAACCTACCGCAGGATTAGACAAAGATTCCTTCTCTTTTTAATCCTTTCGTTTAGAGACAACGTCCCATTCTCCAACACTTAACGCAGGTTACCTCCTCTGAACTAATTTAAAATAATCCTACAGTCTTTCCTTCCTCATCAATATCTACTTTAGTAGATGCCGGAACAGAAGGTAATCCTGGCATAGTCATCATGGTTCCCAAAAGAGGGTAGAGGAAACCTGCTCCTACGGATGCTCGTACATCTCGAACAGGTATACGGAAATTACGAGGTCTGCCTTTTACCGACGGCTCATGAGATAAAGAAAGGTGAGTCTTAGCCATACACATAGGAAGTTTATCGAAACCTACTTCGGTAAATAGTTTAATCTTCTTTTCGGCTAAGCGAGCATAATCAATTCCTTCTGCACCATAGATCTTAGTGGCAATAATCTCAATCTTCTCCTTAATAGATAAATCAAGGGGATAGAGGTAGTTGAAATGATTGGGTTTTTTAGTAGCTTCCACTACTGCTTCAGCCAATTCAATTCCTCCTTTTCCTCCTTTAGCCCAGACTTCATGGGTAACCGCAGCGGTTGCTCCCGCAGCCAAAGCCTTTTCTTTAATCAGTTCAATCTCGGCTGGAGTATCAGTGGGGAAGCGATTGATAACTACTATTGGAGGAACACCATGCAAAAGGACATTTTCTATGTGTTTCTCTAAATTTTCACAACCCTTAGCTACTGCCTCTAAATTTTCCCGGCCTAGTGTTTCTTGATCCAATGGTTTTCCGGCAATTACTTTTATGGCACCGCCATGCATCTTTAATGCTCTAATGGTACATACTACTACTGCTGAATCTACTTTCAGTCCGCTGGTACGGCATTTGATGTTACACATCTTCTCAAAACCCATATCTGCACCGAAACCGGATTCGGTTACTACATAATCAGCTAATTTACAGGCGATAAGGTCAGCTAAAACTGAATTATTGCCGTGGGCGATATTGGCAAAAGGACCGCAGTGCATCAGGCAGGGACCGTGTTCCAAAGTTTGAATGAGGTTAGGTTTTAGAGCATCTTTTAAGAGAACAGTCATAGCTCCGGCAGCTTTTAGGTCTTCTGCGGTTACAGGATTGCCGTCAGTGGTATAGGCCACGGTCATCCGACCTAATCTTTCTCGAAGATCAAAGACATCGGTAGCTAAAGAGAGGATAGCCATAACTTCCGAGGCTACTGTGATATCATAACCGGTCTCCCGGGGGATGCCATTGACTTTACCTCCTAAGCCGATGATAATGTGACGGAGAGCTCTATCAGAGATATCAACCACTCGATTAATATTGATATTATGGATGTCTATTCCTAATTTGTTACCCTTTTGTAGATGAGTGTCCAACATGGCACAGAGCAGGTTATTGGCTGCCCCCACTGCATGAATATCCCCGGTAAAGTGAAGGTTTAAGTCTTCCATGGGGACTACCTGGGAATATCCTCCTCCTGCTGCTCCTCCTTTAATCCCGAAGACCGGACCCATCGATGGTTCACGTAGGGTGTTAAATACTTTCTTGCCAATCTTAGCCAGACCCTGGCCTAATCCGATGGAAGTTACAGTCTTACCTTCACCCAAAGGGGTAGGGGTAACAGCAGTTACTACTATATATTTGCCTTGAGATCTATCTTTGAGTCTCTTTAGGATATCGGGAGAGACTTTGGCTTTGTATTTTCCGTAGAGGTCTAATTCATCTTCCCTTATTCCGATAGATTCAGCGATTTCGGTGATAGGTTTTAGTTTAGATTCTTGAGCAATCTGTAAATCTGATTTCATTTGGCTGCCTCCTTAGTTTTGTTTTTTAAATATATCTTACTCTGTCTTAAAACTACCCATTTGATATTTATTTAAAAACTCTAATGCGCTGCGGACATGCATTTCAACTCCAATTGACATTGCATCCTCATCAATGTTAAAACGCGGGTTATGATGAGGGTAGCAGGATTTTTTTTCTTTATTGCCAGCTCCGACAAAATAGAAGACACTCGGAACCCTCCCTACAAACTCAGAAAAATCCTCGCCAGCAGTAGACATATAAGGTATAATTCTATCAATATTCCCCAAAACTTTTTCGGCTGTAGATCTTACTAATTTTGTCATATTAAGGTCATTAATAACTGACTGATTCTCATTATAAAATTTCAATTTATATTTCGTTCTATAAGCTTTACAAATAGCTTCTACTATCCTTTCAAATCTTTTCTTTAATTTCCCTTCATTCTTCACTCCCTCTTTATAAAAATACCTTATTGTCCCTTCTAAACTAACTTCATGGGGTATAATATTAGATTTTACTCCACTTTTTATTTTAGTAAACATAATAATAGTAGGTTTTAACGCGCTTATTTCTCTTGTCTGTATAGTTTGGATAGTCTGAATAATATTTGCAGCGGCGATAATTGGATCCACTGCGTTTTCCGGATAACCTGTATGCCCACCTTTCCCTTTAATCTTAAGGTTAAAGACATCAAGAGTTGCGGTTATAGGACCAGCTGTAACTCCAATCTTCCCACTTTCTATCGGTGTCCATAAATGCAGACCCATCGCAGCATTTACATGAGGGGTTTCAAGAACTCCTTCTTCTACCATTATTTTTGCCCCACCAACTTCTTCATTCGGCTGAAAGACAAATTTAATATTCCCTTTTATTTTCTCCTGGTAATCAGAAAGAATTTTCGCAGCCACTAAGAGCATAGCTGTGTGAGCATCATGACCACAAGCGTGCATTACTCCATTATTTACCGATTTATAAGGTACCTCATTTTCTTCTTGAATAGGTAAGGCGTCCATATCAGCCCGCAAAAGTAAAGTAGGTCCCTGGGTATTTCCTTTAAGCAGGGCAACGACCCCCGTTTTCGCAATACCTCTTTTTACATCTAATCCACATTTTTCAAGATAGTTTGCTGCAATTTTTGAAGTCCTATATTCTTCAAAACCTAACTCAGGATGTTTGTGAAAATCCCTTCTTAATTCTATTAACTCATCCTTTAAGCTCGAGATTTTCTTTTTTATATTCATAGTGGTTTTATATTATCCTTTCGTAATAAAAAATTAGGTTTTAAATGTTACATAAAACCTTTAAAATTCTTCTTAACAATAGCTGAATAGACATAGTTTATCATAGTGATATAATCAAAAACCGGAAGATTTACTGCCTCTTGAACTGTCGCCCCATATGGAGGCAAACAGCTGCACTCTAATAAAATCACCTTTATTCTAAGGTCTTCTTTAACCATCTCCTTAGCTGCAGATACCACTTCTTTTTTCACCTTCTCAGAATCAAGCCAGCCAACTTCTTCAATAATTGCTTTTCTAAAATATTCTTTATCTTCCAGTCCTTTGATATAGACGGAATTCATATCTTTAATGCCCACTTCTCTTAATAAAGCATCATCAAGTATCTTTGAATTTGCCGTAATTATTCCCACTTTTTGCCCCTCACCAATTATTCTTGTCAGGAAAGGTAACTGGAGAAGACTGGATAAAAATACGGGAACTTCTAATTGTTTGGCTACTTCTCGTTGGAACAAAGCCATAAATCCGCAATCGCTCGTAATGGCTCTTACTCCTTTTTCTACTAATTCCCTACCAGCTTTAATCAATCGATCTAAAAATCTAATATCCTTATTAAACATCCTTTCAACTGTGAGACCATTTACTTTCTTAAATCTTACGGGAAAGGAATAAGTAGTAGCATTAGCCACATCACCTGGGATATAAGGTGCAAATGATGTATCTAATAAAAGAATTCCTATGGCCTCACCGTAACTTGCCTGTCCTTTTTTGGCTTTATACAACATATGCCTCTATCTCTCCTTTAATTTTTTCGAAATATAGAGAGTTATTTTATAAAAAGTTCCATGGGAAAATCGTATAACGATTCATATCCGTTTTCAGTAATCTTTATTGATGCGTCTACTTCAAATCCAACTTCTTTATACCAAATGCCCGGTATAATGTGGAATGTCATATTTGGCCGTAAAATAGTTTTATCGCCAGGTCTCAGGCTTATGGTTTGTTCGCCCCAGTCAGGTGGGTAGTTCAAGCCAATTGAATACCCCAAACGTGATTCTTTAACAAGAGTTGAGTGGGAAATAGCTTCACGCCATTTTGCTTCTACCTCCTCGCAAGTAACTCCTGGCTTAATAAACTCTAAGGTTTTGCTTAGACCATCTATTACAACATCTGCAGTATCTCTCATTATCTTAGGCGGATTGCCAAGAAAAATAGTCCTTGCAATAGGCGCATGATAATGTTTATATACCCCAGATAATTCTAATAGAACAGCTTCATTATTCTTAAACTTTCTATCAGACCAGGTCAAATGAGGAGTGCTTGTTCCTTCTCCTGCCATCATTAGAGGCACTATAGCCGGATAATCACCACCATATTCCTCAGTACCCTTTATCTGGGCATAAGAAATATTTGCTGCTGCATCACATTCCCTCACCCCAACATTAACAGAATCTACACCCATTTGCATCACCCTTACAGCAATTTTCCCTGCTCTTTTCATAAACTCAATTTCTTTTTCAGATTTTATCATCCTTACCATGTTGACTAAAAGGTTGCCATCTTTAAATGTTGCTTTGGGTAAAGCTTTTTCTAATTCTAAATAACAACGATGGGTAAAATAAAATTGATCCATTTCAACGGCAATCGTTTTATTATCCCATCCTTTTTCCTTAATTATATCTGCAACAAATTGCATCGGATATTTTGCTTTTGATTGAACATAATCGTCAGCGTAACCTCTTATATCTTCATCTTTAAGAAACGTAGTTATTTTAGCCCCATTAGCATCCATAGCTCTACCAACCCAAATTGGATCTTCTTTATCTAACGAGACAATTACACCCTGATGAACGTAAAAACTCCAACCATCATAACCAGTAAGGTAATTCATGTTTGCTGGTTGGGAAATAAATAAAACATCAATACCTTCTGTTCCCATTCTTTTTTTTGTTTTTCTAATTCTATCTTTATATTCATTAATATCAAAATATAACATCTTTATTTATTTTTCTCCTTCCTTTAAAAATATAAAATTCTATTATTTTAGAACCTTCTTCTTACCTTTTAGATATTTTTATAAAACTCAAATTTTAAATATCAATATTATCAAAATATGTTTGGTTTGTTCTGCTACACTACCATAAATCGGTTTACCAGTCCTAATATCATCGGCGGTCTGCCCAGAGACAAAGATCAAATTCCCGTATTTTATAGCTTGAGAGTAATTTCCTGGCTTAGGGGCTTTATCAGTATAAATGATTTCTTTTTTCACAATCATCCTCCTATTTTAAAATATAGTGCAGTCTCTCATCTTCTCCTGTATTCCTTTATAAGTTTTAAATTATTTACCCACAGCTTTTTCTGTGCCTTAACCTATTTTAGTTTTTATAATTTAACACAAACTTCAATTATCGCTTCAGTGTAAACTTTTGCTGCCTGCTCAAGATGTCTAATGGGTACATGATCCTCAGGTGTATGCGCAAATAATTCGTTACCAGGACCAAAACCAGCACATGGAATTCCCCGTTTGGCAATAAAAGCGCCATCTGTACCAAAAATCCAGGTAGAAAGTTTTCCTTTTTTACTTAAAACTCGTTCCCGAGCTTTTACAAGAGCTTGCGCAACTGGTTCTTCCTTGGAACAGAATAACGCCGGGAAAACCTTAATAATTTCTACAGTGGCATCGAAATCAATTATCTCTTCTTGGGCCATCTTAATTAATTGCTTAAATTCGCTTTCAATTTTTTCTGGGCTTTCACTCGGTAAAAATCGACGATCAAAAAAAATAGAACATTGATCAGGAACAATCGGACTAAGCCTTCCTGGAGAAGCGTTAATATCTATAGGAGTAACAGTGCAACTGCCAAAAAAATTATCTTCAGGAAGACGGTATTTATCACGCAAAAAATTCATAAACTCTCCTGATTTAAAAATAGCATTAATACCTCTACTAGGATTTGAAGCATGACAGGACCGACCATTTACTGTAACCTTAACCTCCATCATACCTCTATGACCTAAATAGACATTAAGATTAGTTGCTTCACCATTAATCGCCATATCTACATTTATGCCATCTTCTTCAAAGATATAATTAATACCTTCGGCTAGGCTCACTTCTTCAAGGGAGTTAGCAGCAACAATTATATCACCCTTAAGTTTTAAATGGGCTTTTTTGACCGCCGCTGCGGCATATACCATAGCTGCAATGCCCCCTTTCATATCACAAGCCCCTCTCCCATAGATAACCTGTCCAGAAACTCCAAAATTTTTACCATCCATAATTCGGGCTGAATATGGATCTTTCATTTCCCCGACCTCAGCATGGTCCAAATGGCCATTTAGCATTAATTTGGGACCGGAACCAGAACCTTTTATAATACCTACAACATTGTATTTCTTATCGACGAAAACTTCATCATAACCAAGTCGTCTCATCTCCCCTGCAACTATATATGCTACCTCTTTCTCTCCCCCGCTTAGACTTGGAGTACGGATCATCCGTCTTGTAAAATCGATAATTTCTTCAATATTAATAAATTTATAAACATCCATTCTCAACTTAAATCGCTCCTTTCTTAGCCTTTTCTAATCGTTTCTTGGTAGCACCAAAATATTGCATAACCAATGCTGCACCCATATAAGATGTAAGGTCTTTAATATCTAAGGGTGGAGCCACTTCAACAATATCCATGCCCCGAGAAAGAGGGTGTTGCCCAATCAGCCAAACAACTTCTAGTGCTTGATATGAAGTCAACCCACCGGGATTAGGTGCACAAGTACCTGGAGCAGCAGCAGAATCAAGTCCATCTATATCAAAACTTAAAAAAATGGCTTTAGTATTATTACTTGCTATATCCAAAGCTCGAGAAACTACATTTTCAATGCCTTCTTTATGCGCTTCTCGAGCAGTAATCACTGTGACTCCCATTTCTTTACAATAGTCCATATAATATTTAGAGTTATGCCAACCATTGATTCCAATTTCAACTAAATTTTCAGGACGTAACGGTCGCTCAGGTTCTTCCATTAATCGACGGAAAGGTGTACCACTAGATACTTCTCCATGATGAGACTTTCGAACATCTAGATGAGCATCAATCATAATAACCCCAATGTTACCTTCCACATTGTTAATCAAAGATTTAATAGTTGGGTAAGAAGTTCCATGGTCTCCTCCGATAACTAATGGAACGATACCAAGTTCATAAATAGCAGTAATAACTTTTTCAATTCGCTTATGAGTCTCAAGAACATCAGTATGTATAACATCAATATCACCAAAATCAGCAATTTTAAAGTCAGCGGAAAGGTCAATATCAAGACCAGGTTCATAACTAGTAGAAAAAATTAGAGCATTTCGTACGCCATCTGGTCCAAAGCGACAACCTCGTCTCATCATCACCGATGTATCGAAAGGAACGCCAACAAGAGCAATATCGGCATCGTCTACCTCTCTCCAATCTTTGATGATATCACATACTTCTATATCGTACTCATCTGGAACAAATTTTCCAAACTTCCGTGGGGCCAAAAGCAACTTCTCCACTTCTTTGGAAAGTTGTAAATTACCCGATTTTTTTTCGCTTTTTCTTAATCCCTCTTCATATTGAGACTTTTTAAATTGTGCCAAAGAAATTACCCCCTTCTTTAAATTACTTCGATTTTGTATCTTCTCGTTTTTATTATAATTTTTATTGTCTCGACAGATTATCTTCTGCCTACTCTTGCTAGGAGAACAATTCTCAATCTCATACGCACCTTCGTAGATGGAAAATCCCCCCTAAATACAATTTTTTTATCGTTCAACTATCAAATCTCTTATAATATTCGAATTATAGATAGGTTCTAATATCAGATCTCCTTTTACCAAAGTTGTACAAGTCAATTTGACTTTACTATTAATTCTTATAGAACACCCTCCGCATTTCCCAACTCTACAAGATGAATAATAAGCTATCGACGAATCAATATTCTCATATATATAATCTAAAACATTTAATACGCTTAACTTCTCTCTTTTTGGATCATATTTTATCTCATAGTTTTTAAAGCACGGATTTTTATCTTTTTGAGGATTAAAGCGCAATATTCTTACATTTATTTTGTTATTTTCAGACATTCACTTTTTATCTCTTTCTTCCATATTCTCTAATTGTTTTTGGAGGGGTTAAAGTAGTTATAATAACATCTTTAGTATTCAGACTCATTTTATTTTTTATATTCTTAATTAAGATATTTTTCAACCACTCTTTATTATTTGTTTTAGGAAAATCAGTTCTATATAATGCACCTCGGCTCTCTGTTCTCCACAAGCTAGTTCTAGTCGTCATTTCTAAAACTTGAATTAAATTTAAATTTTGCAACGATTCTATCCATTCTTTATTGTAGGTTCTAACTTTAAAAGAAAGTGTTTGATTTTGCATTTCTTTTTTTAATCTATCAATTTCTTCAATGGCCTCTCTTAAAAGTTTTCCCTTCCTCACAATTCCTACTTTATCCCCAGCAATTTTTCTAATTTTTTTTCTCACCTCAATAGGGTTTAATCCTTCTTTTTTTTCAAGAGGGCACAAGTATTTTTTAATCAACTCTTCAACTCTTCTATTTAAAATTTTAGGCGTATATTTGTTAGCCCACGCAAACAAAGCAGCATATTTCCCGGATCTCGCTCCCCAGACCTGTGTTTCAATCATTGCATTTCCTGATATTCTATTCGCTCCATGTATCCCCCCGGTCACTTCGCCCGCTGCGTAAAGTCCTCTTATATTTGTTTCACATTTCTCGTCTATTTTAATGCCACCATTCCAGAAGTGACAGGCTGGAGCTGTCTCTAAAACTTGTTCGGTTAAATTAGGTAGGAGCTCTTTTAAATTAAATCCTCCATATTTCCAATTATTAAATTGAATATCGGTCAAGCATTTTTTTGAACAAGGTATTAAATTATCTTTAATGCCTTTTAACGATAAATATGTTCCTCCTCTAGGAGTACCTCTACCCTCCAATATCTCAATTGCAGCAGCTACAGAGTTAATATCGCGAGTACTTTTCTCTAATCTTTCGGGATCCCATTTTTTCATATAACGCTCACCTTTTACATTTAACGCTTCTACTTCAAAATAGGCACTTAAATCATAGGGGAAAATGCTTCCCTTTAATGCCTGAGGACTAATCATGGTATAGGGAAGGAACATTGGAAATTCCATATCTACTAACTCTGCTCCTGCTCTATAGGCTATAGCCAACCCATCGCCTGTAAGTTCCTCTGGTGCAGTTGTAGATGAATACAGTCTCATTACTCCACCAGTACAGAGTATCACCGCTTTTGTTTTAAGTAGATAAAATTTCCCCTGAACTAAATTTAAACCAATTGCTCCTAAAAGTTGGTTATTTTCTCCATCTATAACCAAATCTATAATCATCAGATGTTCAAAAATATTTATATTTCTTTTTTTAACTTCATTTTTTAAAACTCGATTGATCTCCATCCCTGAAATCCAAACTCCTCTCGGATATCTATGTCCAGGAGATTTCATAAGTTTTTTGATCTTTGCACCCCATTCTACTAATTGCTTTAAACGGTAAAGCGCTTCAGAGGTATGAATTTCTACTAATCGCTGATTATTTAAATATTCTCCTTCTATAATAATATCTTCAAAAAATAATTCCGGATTATCTTCTGCACTACCTGGTAAATTAAACAGGTTAACAGCACTTGCACTGTCAATGGCTATATCAGCTTCTGCTACCAAGGTTGACCCACTTTTTCCAAAATATCCTTTATTTACTAAAGTTACAACAACCCCTTCGTTCGATGCTTCTATAGCTGCTCGCATTCCTGTAGCACCGCTTCCAATTACTAGTACATCGGTATTAAAAATTTTATCAATAAGTAGATTTATAATTCGCATAAAATTACCTCATCTAAATTTTTATCATATCTATATACCGATACTATAAATTATTAAACTTAATATATTAAAGCAAGGGGAAATAATTCGTAAATATTTAGGAAAGAAAGGAAATTTTAAATACTCATTTATAAGACTCTGTTGTTATTTTATAAAAAGTCCCAATTCCCCTAACTTCGAACTTTTAGTAAAGCCTACAACCCAGGTTTTGCCTGGGCTATAGGCTCTAAAAGATTCCAAAATTCAGTAAACCAAAAATTATTATTGTTTTTGAGCAGTCTTAATATCAGCTAACAATGCATCAAGTATCTCCTTAGCACCCTCACCACCTATTTTTAAGTAGGCATCCACAGGACCACCTTCTTGCCAGGCCAGCTCTTTGAAGGACACTATCTCTTCGTCACTTAGCTCATAAATAGTAATCGCGGGCTTGGCCTTCCTAATCTTTATCCCTATTAGTTCATTGTTCCGGAAAGACCAGTTAGTCATCGGTACTATAAGTTCTGCACAGGAGTCAATAAGTATCTGCTGTAGATCTTCAGGCATACTATCAAAAAGGTCACGATTAACTACCGGAGTCACCATGAACGCCTCATTCCACAAATTGGTAATATAGTCTTGGACTTCATAGAAGCCCATACTCAAGTGAGCATACATTGGCTGGACCTGTGAATCTATCAATTTAGTCTGCAGAGCTCCATAGATCTCGCCATAGTCTAAACTTTGTGTGTTAAAGCCATAGTTATTGTAAGCCTTTACCAATATAGGATTTGCCATTACCCTGTGCTTAAGTCCTTTGACATCTTTCGGAGAATGGATGGGAACATTAGAGGTGACCCTCATCCAACCTGAACTCCATACACCTAATAACTTAAAACCTTTATTTCTAAAACCTTCTTCCAGTAGTTGGATAGCCCGGCCATTCTGGCAAACATCATGCATAACCTCAGCGGTATTCTCTCTTGGCCAGAGGTATTGTAAAGCCAAGACCTGAGCTTGAGGCACAAAGCCTCCAACCCATCCATAGTCCACACTGCCCAATTCTATCTCTCCCATCTGAACAAGTTCAACTATATCCCTCTCTCCTCCAAGAGTACCATAGGGAAAGACCTCAATTTTTATTCTCCCCTTTGATTTTTTTTCTACCAGGTCAGCGAATCGCTCGGCGAATATCGTCATAGGGTCTCCCTCCACCTCTTCAGAGATCATTTTCCATTTGTAGACTTCGGTTTTTTCTTCAGCAGAGGCAGTTAAGACAAAAGCCATTAGCACTACTACCAACCCTAAGATTAAAGTCAATCTAAAACTTTTCATATTTATCCCCCTTTTCGTTTAATTTTATTAATATCCAAGAAATATATCTAGCCAATTATTTTCATTACATAAGCATCATCTCCTTTGCTTTTAGCCTCCTAAAGCATACCTTGGTATAAAAAGAGCCAGTTCAGGGAAAGTGATTACTATAGCTACTGCTACTAATAAAATAAGCACAAAAGGCCAGGTCATCCTTATCACTTCTAAATAAGGTCTCTTAAAGATCACCATGGCAGTGAAGATATCACACCCACAAGGTGGAGTAGCCGAACCTATTGCTGCCTGCATGGTTATTAAAACTCCCAGAAAAACTTTATCAACCCCTGCCTGAACTACATAGGGAGCAAAAAGCGGGCTTAGAACATAAATGGCTACAATGGGATCAACAAACATACAAGCAATGAAATAAGCAATATTAATTATGATAATAACCCTCAAGAATGATGGTTCAGTTCCAAACAGCGGTGGCAGGATTACCTTGTATATTCCAGAATAACTTAAAAGCCAGGCTATGGCTTGCCCCGCTCCCACCAATATGAAAACCACGGCAGTGACAACTGCCGTAGACAAGGCAATATCTATAAGTTTTTTATAGGTTAACGATCTATAAACCAGTCCCTCTAAGGCTAAAGCATATAGTACGGAAGCAGCAGCTGCTTCCGTAGGACTGAATATCCCTCCATAGATCCCTCCAAGTATCAATATGGGAAAGCCAATTATCAGGATACCTTTCTTAGTAGCCTGTTTTCTTTCCTCCCAACTGGCTTTGGGATAAAGCCCAATATTATTACGTTTGGAATAAAAATAGGAAAAGATTGAGAATAAAGCACAAATAAGTAATCCAGGAAGAATACCAGCAAGAAACAACTTTCCGATAGAAGTTTGCGTAGCTACTCCATATACAATAAAACCTATACTGGGAGGTATAAGGAAAGCAATGTCGCTGGAATTAATAATTAAACCAAGGGTAAAAGGGCTGGAATAGCCAGCCTCGAGGAGCATGGGCCGCATTGTCCCCCCTATTGCAGCTACAGTTGCTTGCGTTGAGCCAGATACAGCCCCAAATAAAGTACAGGCAACATTAGTAACTATAGGCATTCCACCATATATATGTCCCAAATAAGCCTTTACCATATTTATCATTTTCCTGGCAGCCTGTCCGGAAGTAATAATATTAGCCGCCAGTATAAACATGGGTACACAAACTAAAGAAGCCGGCTTAATTCCACCCAGAATTTGCTGTACCAGTATATTGAGATTAAGATCAGGAAAAAAGAAAAGACTCACTACAAGAAAGGTAGTAATGAGTACCACCATGAAGGGGAAACCAAGAAAAAGCAAGGTGAACGCTACCACTCCCATCAATTGTAACATAACTCCTCCTCTCTAAACTCCTTCCTCATTCATATCCACTCTTTTGTTCAGGGGATACCCAGACCTCTTCTTTCACCTTGATGTTCTTCACAATGGTCCGAACATAATGTATCCCGGCCAAGAAAAAACCCACCGGGACGATTACGATACCAATCCAGTAGGGCATTCTTAGGACTGGGGCCACCTGCTGCCAACGATAAGTGGTATATACGTAATTAACAGAAATATAGGTTAGGTAGAACATTATTACCGCGCTGATTGTAGAGATTACAAATATCATCATTTTTTGCACCTTCACCGAGGATAAGTCGAATATTGCCGCCATGCGGATATGCCTTGCCTTCCTGGAGGCATAACTTAGGCCAACAAAGGTTATCCAGATTACTAAAAACATAGCTATTTCATCGATAAAGTAGATCGAAGCTCCTGCTTTTCTGGCTATTACATTGACAATTAAGATTACAGCCAGCACACCAACCCCCACACAGAGAATTACCTCCTCTATCTTCTCCAACACTACATTTATCATGGCCAATAGCTTAGACATTTTCATTGTAGATCCACCCTTATTCTTACATCCATCCCCTGGCTTTCATTGCCTTGCTTATCTTGGTCAAGGCATTAACCCAGGCAGCATTTCTAAAAGAAGTATTCTTTTCTCTTGCGATTACAGTAGTTTCTTTATAGGCTTTTAAAATTCTCTCTTTAAGTTTTTTATTAACAGTTTCTAAATCCCAGTAAGTATCGGTTAATCCTTGGGTACGTTCAAAACTACACACAATAGCACCACCACAGTTAGCTAATACATCAGGAATAATTGTAATTCCTTTTTCTTCGAGTATCTTTTCAGCGCTCGGTGTAGTTGGCCCATTTGCTCCTTCAATGATCAATTTTGCTTTTATCTTATCTGCGTTTTCATCAGTAATAACACTTTGCACCGCAGCAGGTATTAAAATATTACAATCTGTCTCTAATAATTCTTCATTAGTTATTGCTACTGTCTCTGGAAAGTTTGCGACAAATCCAGTATTTTCAACATGTTTCACAAGTTTCTCTATATCAAGACCTTCTTTTAAATATATTCCACCTTTAATATCACTTACTGCTATAACTTTAAATCCTTCATTATAAAGTAATCTGGTAATAGTACGTCCAACATCTCCGAATCCCTGAACAGCTATTGATTCATTTTTGGTCAACCCTAAATCTTTAATTACTTCCTTAGTAACAAAAAATGCACCGGTTCCCGTTGCCTCCATGCTACCTAAAGTACCATTGACTTCGGCTGGCTTGTCATTAACTGCTGCCGGACTATGAAATCCTACGATTTCCTCATATTCATCAAGCATCCATGCCTGTGTCTTTGCACTAGTTCCAATATCTGCTCCCGGTACATCAACCCAGGCTCCCTTCATAGGTAACTTGCGAATAAAAGCGCGAACAAGGCGTTCTAATTCCCATTCACTTAACTCAGAAGGGTCAACTCTTACACCGCCTTTCCCTCCGCCAGCAGGAATACCAGCAACGGCATGTTTGATGGTCATCCAAAATCCTAAAGCTTTTACAGTATCTAAATCCAGATTTGGTACAAATCTCGTTCCATCTTTAATTTGTCCCAAAGCATCATTATAATGAACTCTGAAAGCATTAAATATTCTAAGCTCACCATTATCCATTTTCATAGGAATAGTAAATTCAAAAACACGTTTAGGTTGACTAAGAATTTTAATGGCATTAGGCTCCAATCCTGCAATTCCGCCTGCAACGCGTAAGGTATTTAAAGCTGTTTCAAATGGATCATTCTTCATTATTTTATTCCTCCTCTTATTGTTTTTTTTGTCAGTTTATTTAGGATCTGGAAGGACTAAGTCAGAAGGACCCTTCTTAGATAATTTTAATTGAGGTGCGTGTCTTTCCATAATCTCCTGGAAAATGGCTGCTTCTTTAACTTTTTCTCTCATAAATTCTGCGTGCCAGCTTTCTTTTACCCAGGGTTTATAAATATCAGCCTGGCTAGTTCCCGGTTCAATCTTAAAGTAACAAGGCGAGGTAACCCTGGCGACTTCCGGAGCTTCGTAGATTCTAAACATCCCCCCCTCTGCGTCTGTAATAAACATATAAATGTCAATAGGAATATTAATTGCTTTTCGTATTCCTGCCAAAATTGGAAGGGAAACATCCGATGTGGGGTTCATTGAATTAGCACCCATCTTCTCAATAACCTTTGCTCCAGCAGCACTACAGTATCCACCAAAAGCAGACCACTTAAAAACTACATCCTTGGGTATAAAACCTTCTTCGCGCATGCGAGTCACAATAGAAAGTATTCCCTCATCAAGTACCAGAAATCCTCTGAGCCCAGCTTCAATATTCCTCATCATATCTGACAACCAATAGAAAATATTATCCGAGCCCCTTAGTCTAAATCCTACCATAGAGCCTTCAGAAAAAGCTGCCGCCTTTGCCCCTACATCCCAAGCTTTGCGTGGACCCATTGTAGTTATAACTTCTATCTTTTCATCTCTTCCCATCTGAGCCATAGCTTTTAGTTCGCCAAAATCACTTAAAGTTGACCCTTGTACAGTTATAATAGCTCGATGAATAGTCACATTCCTTTTCCTTGCTTCATCAATCATGGCTTCCATGGTTGATGGACGCTCAACTCCTGAAATTTCTATTCTCCATTGTGCATCATCTGGAAAAGTCTTCGTTGAAGGAGGAAGTTCTCCCAAATCTCTTCCGGGAATCCCCATCCCTTCCATAAATTCTCTAATTTCCTTCAGTGTTTTAGTCATTTTGTTTGCTCCTTTATCCATATAAAAATAGCTACTCAAACTCTTTCAACATCTCATAAAACTCTTCTTCTTTACCTTTTTTAATATGATAGGCATGATCATCGGTAGGGAAGGCACCGGTCTTAACATCCTTAATATATTCTTTGAAAGCATTGGT
>Ga0209979_1002726_pt1 | contig 16462 bp, 14 predicted proteins | sample AnhtaG_FD_183114 | JGI IMG/M metagenome (GOLD analysis project Ga0209979, IMG submission 183114) | Deep subsurface microbial communities from Anholt, Denmark to uncover new lineages of life (NeLLi) - Anholt_01485 metaG (SPAdes) (version 2) | ecosystem: Environmental > Aquatic > Marine > Oceanic...
ATGATTATAAAGGACTTGTACAGCAATACCTGGAGCCATATTCAATATTATGTCATGACGTTTTACTATATAATATTAAACCAGATACTCCTCCGCTTATAAATATTCTTGCGCACTATCCAATTGGTTCCGAACAACCTGCCTGGGTAGATTTATTTAGAGAAGGACATTTTCAGCTATACTACAATCCACACCTAATCCGAATATTCCTGAAAGGAGATAATCCTGAAAACAGTTTTGAAAAATATCATTCAGTTATAAGACATCCGATTCAGGACCTTATTAACAGTAAACACCTGTCAATTAAAAATATAGAAGTATATGTTTTTAATAACGATTATGCAAAAGCAGAAATACGGGTAAACATAATCCCCGCTACTTCTGTAATTGACGACCTTGATTTATCTCCAAAACATCGGTCCATAGATTTGGGCAGTATCGAGGAATTTCTCAATCATGGTGTTGCTTTAGAAGCAGTGGAGGTAGATGAAAGAAATGATATCTTTTTCTATGGAAGAAGTGCTTCTGACCAGACTATCGCCGGACAGCCAGTTTCTATTTCTGATATTGCAGTAACATACAGATCAATATTTCACTATGGGTATAACGCTCCTTATATTAGTTTGGATACACATGAAGATAACAGATATGCTAAAGTAAACTTTGGGGGACACCTTGAAAATACTCGTGTAGGTCATGTAGTTTTAGAAGCAGACAAACTATTTAAAACGCTAAGTACAGGCATTGATCCCAATACACACGAGTTTGTAAAGTCTAAAATTACGAAACATGTTCCTGCCTTTTTAACTGAAGATGAGCGGGGATTTTTAGAGGACACTAAAGAAGGAAATACTGAAATACGCTATTGGTTTTATCCTGATGAAATTGGTACCGTTACTGATGGCTCAATAGGTATCGTTCAAAAACATCAATTTCTCGCGGATGCCGAACGGATGGATGTTGAAGTACAATTAGATAAGGCAACCAGAGAAACAATAGATCATCTAAATAAATATTTTCCCCAGTATGAAAAAGCAGAGAACACTTATAAAGAATTGAATACCGTTGGCCGTATGATGGCTCTTGTTAACTGGCTAAAAGAGATGGATATGGAAGATAGGGTTGAATTGGATGATCTGCTTTCGGTTAAAGTACCTGCCTTTTCTACGCCTGAAAAAACTAAGAAAATGTTGGCTATTACTGCTATAGTATGCCCTGGGAATTTAAATATAACAAATCAAAATGTCAGGGACTTTACAAAAACCTATTACCTATCTCATCTGCTTGATAAATACCCCTCATCTACTTCTGATGAAGAATTTCTTGAAATAGCTGATAATTATTTCTCCCAGGTTGATATTGCTGAACTTTATCCGCCATATAAAAAACTAGAAAACCAAGTTGGCGATTATGACCGCCAAATCAATTCAAAGGAAAAAGAGATAGAGTTACTGAATGAGGAAATTGAGAGGAAAAAAAATACACTGGATGAGTATAGTTCAAGTGATATAGACCAGTATAACAAATTAATTAATAAATATAACAGCTTATTAGAAAATCAGGATTCTTTGATTAATGTTTGCAATGCAAAGATAAATGAATTGAATAGTATTAATATTATATCAGGAGCGATTTTTTCTATTGGTGGCGGAATAAGTCTTAATCCCAGGGAATTTAAGCAAACAGTAATAAACAAGGATTTTCCTGCCATTCGCGAGATAACCAAAATAGAAAGTCAATTAAAATCTGTCGGTAATATATCTAAATCAGGAGATTGGATACGGAGTAATGCTACAAGTGGTGGATCCAGGATAAATAAATTATCTGATATTTCGTGGGTTTCATCTAAATCGGAAAACGGGTCAGTGAAATATACATACCGCGCCGACTCTGGAGATTCCGTATCAGTAGAATTTCTCAAGAATCTAAATTATGTACAATATAATATCAACATGAGTGCCTATAATGATATTGTAAAATGTTCCAAGGAAAAAAACCTTATAGAAGTAACACATGATATTTTCCCTCAAGAATATAAGGGAGAGGTATCATCTAACGGTAAACTTATAGTTTTTTCCAAATAGAAGCATAGTTAAAAGATCAAAAATGTGAAAGGCAATAGATTTAATAATTAAATAAATAGGGAAGGGGTACCGATTCAATAATTCAGTAACTTTTCGCGGAAAACCTGTAGGGTCTGAGGAGTTTCTTAACCGGATGGTTGAGGATTTAAGTATTATTATAGATAGACGTTCTAAAGGAAGACCTTGTAAAAGGGAAAATTAAATCATAGAAAAAATAGGATGTGTTGTCACATTTTAATTAAAAAAATTGAGGGGGAAGAGGAAAAGCGATATTGCAAGACCTGAACTTCCCATCTGAAAAATCAAGATAATTTTAAACTTTTTTATGCAACTTTCCTTAACTCTTTCCTAACCATATAATCTCTATCTTCTGTTAACATTTTATAGATGACTTTAATCATTTGCCGGGCCAGGCAGCGAAGGGTATGATTATGGCTTTTCCCTTCTGTTCGCTTTTTTAAATAGTAAGCCTTGCACTGGGAACTAAAACGGATACTGCATCCGGCCATGGTAATTAAAGTCTGCTTACATATTTTATTGGCCTTATACACCGCTTTGGCTTTAGTTACCTTACCTGAATTATTATCTACGCAGGCTATTCCACAGTAGATAGCCAACTGTTTTTCAGAAGGGAAACGATTAATATCTCCGATCTCTCCGATTAACCTGCTGGCCAGTTTGGTAGCAATTCCCGGGATAGTCTTTAAATGATTAACTTCTTTACTCTGGTTTCCTATTTCATCTAATTTTTTATCTATATCCTTGATTTCTTCTCGTAATACTAAGATACGTTTAGTGAATGATAAGATGATCGTTTTGTATATATCAGTTAGACCGGGCATATACTCTATATTATTTAACCTTTTAAGTAAAAAAGGACTTCCTTTTTCCCCTATGCCCCTTATCTTCAGTAGAGAGCAAAGGGTAATCCTTTTATATTTAGAAAAATCAGGATATTTGGCTAAAATAGTTATTATCTTTTTATTCTTCAGTTTACCCAATTTTAATATCTTAAGGACATACTTCCAGTAATTTTTTTCCTAACCGGTTAATCAGTCTTATCTTCTCATTAATTAGAGTCTGCTGGTGGCGAGAGAGGAGTTTCAGGCTTTCGGTTAGAGGAGAGGGTTTCTCTATTTTAATGAATACCTTCTCTTTTGGGCTATTTATATACTCTTTTAATTTTAACATCTTGGAGAGCATGAGAGAATCTCTCTGGTCATCTCTCCATTCACCGGCAAAGGCTTCCCTAAACCTTTTTAATTTTAAATTATCTACATTGTAGAGGGTAAATCCTTGATCCAATAGTATCCGGTCAAGTGGGTTACTATAGCCGTTCTTCCCCTCTAAGGCGAAGGATATCTTTCCTCCTTCTTTTTTCTCTATCTGCTTAAATAGTTTTATACTTTCAGTAAATTCATTAAGTTTATGAGCTACCTTCTGGTTATAAAGAAAATTATCTTCCTCATCTAAGATTATTATGTGGTGAGATTCGCTCCCCACATCAATTCCTCCGGATAGTCTTTTCATCTTTCTTTCCTCCTATCTTTTATGACCTTGCCTCTATCTCTTATCCCGTCTATAATAGCCACTTTTTATAGGCATCTTCCCATTAGACTAAGGTAGAGGCAGAGGAACATCCGGCAGTTCAGGTCGAGTCACCAGGATATAATATCCTATGTTTCGACAGACTCCAATAGCCACAAATGTTCCTCTGGCCATATAGTTTATTCTTGCATAAAGAAAGTTATTTGACTATCCTCATCTTTCAGATTATTCTATAGTCATGAAATACTTTTTTTAATTATAGACCCCAGAATACTCTCGATTGATAATCTCGATAAAAAGGAGGAGAACTTCTTATGATAAAAAGAGAGCGCCGTAGTGGAAAAGAACGGAGATCGGGAAAAGACCGAAGGAAATCTGTCGATCCGAATTATAAAGGCGCTGAACGCAGAAGTGGCCACGAAAGAAGAAATGTAACTAACAGAAGAAAACTTTCATAAGAACCCGATGTATCATCTATTTATTTGTTAGGATAGTCATTATGTCCTGTTAATTATCTATATTAATAGATGTCATCATTAAAGAAAATAAGACCTGCTGTACTAGCCCAATAATTTGGTAACTTTTAGCGAAAGACCTATAAGGATTGAGGAGTTTCTTAACCGTATGGTTGAAACTTTAGGCATTACTATAGATAGACGTCTTAAGGGAAGGCCTCGTAAAATGGAAAGCTAAACCATATTAAAGAAAGAATTTGTTCTTATTATAATTATGTTATAAAAACAAAGGGGGTATTTTTAGTATGAAAATAAAATGTCCACTATGTGATTTTGAAAACGAAGAAGGAAGTAAATTTTGTAAAAATTGTAATATACCTCTTTCTAAACAGGATTATTCTAAGGATAATCCTTACATCAAAAAAAAGGGAAATGAAGACCAGCCTTTTGAACTTATCTCGGATGAAGAAGTAAAGGCTGAAACAGAAGAGAGAAAATATAATATGAACATTAAACCTGTAGATGTTATCTTTTTAGAAAGAGCTGATGGACACAAGGTGGGTGATGAGTTTCCGAATTATTTTGAATATCAATACGGTGCAAACCCCAGTTCATTATTAGAAAAAGCGTTAACCAATAATTTTTTAATCAAATCAGACTCTATTGTAAATAACATGGAAAAAACTAAAACCAGTAAATTAAAGGAAGTATTAAAAAAGCACAACTTAAAAGTTTCAGGTAGAAAACAAGAGCTAATTGAACGTCTAATACCCAATGTAAGCGAAGAAGAGCTTAAAACTGCCTTTCCAGGCTCGTATTACATTTTAAACGCTAAAGGGAAGAGTATAGTTCAAGAAAATGAACACATTATTTATTATCATAAGTCGCAACACTTAAAAAATGAAATTTCTTTAGATAAATACCATGACTTACTTAAAGATAAAACCGATGATAATGCAAAATATGATATAGCCCTTGAATTACTAGAAAACAACGCAATGCAAAATAGGGATAATGGAGATTGGGGGCTATATAGAAATTCGCTTTTTTCAAAAGCCAAAGTTTATGAAGACAAACAAGACAATCAATCGGCTTTAGAACTCTATTTAACAATATGCCATATAGATTTGAGTGGTTTATCAAATGGTAATGCTTATATGCCTAGCACTGTATTTTTGGCACCCGGAATCATAAGTTTGGTTAGCGAATTAACCTCTAAATTAGAACTGGATAAAGAAACTTTAAAAGAGAAATATTTCTATTATGTTGAGGAACTAAAACTACCAAAGACGAGGTTTTCTAAAGAGCAATCCTTTGAATATTTGATTAGAGCGACGGAAGAAAATATTGATAAGGTGAACGAAGAACTAAGGGAAAAAACTAATGAGGATGAAATAGAGATTTTAGAATAAATAAGGATACATCCCATTTTCTTAGACAATTAATATTTTGCTTTTAAATTAGATAAACAGGGAAAATGTACCAAGTCAATAATTCTGTCACTTTTATCGGAAAACCCATGGGGCCTGAGGGGTTTCTTAGCAAGATGGGTGAGGCTTTTGCGAAAACTAAACCATAGGATATGTCCTTATTTTAATCAACGGTTAATAAAAATCTTTAATAGGGAGGAATAAGAAATGGCACAGTGTAAAATGTGTGGGCGAAAGGGTTTTTTTCTTTCGGTAAGCGAAGATGGTCTCTGTAAATCCTGTGAATCAATTGTTGTGATGGACATCCAGCAACGGGGACGAATTATTAATGATTGTATAAAATTAGTTAATGAATCCAAAAATATGAGTACACAGTTATCTCGCTACGATCTTCTTAGGGAACACGCACAGGCTTTACTAGAGTACGAGCATAAAGGGATACCAACGATTAGTCCTTCTCCATCACAGTTTTTGTCAGAATATACTACTAACCGTGATCAAATTGTTTTAGAGGGTATTACAGCAGAAGTCGAAAAAGCCTTGGCTAGGGCGGAAATTGCAACAACTCCCCGTACGAGTATTAATGAGGCTAACAAAGCGCTACTTAAAATACGAGAAGGTAAAAAAGAACTTAATGACAAGGCAAAGCTGGATCAACTGGAGGATCGTATTCGACATTTTTCACACGAAAAACAACTAAATGAGTATCTCGAAGCAGCTCGTAAAGCAGAGTTTAAAGGAAAAAAGAAGAAAGCCATAGACCAATATCAAGAAGCATTATATTTTCTTCGAAATGATGATATAGAAGATTCATTGCAAGGGGAAAAAATAAGTAAGATTGAAGCAAAGATCTCAGAACTCTCAGATTAAATGCTCTTAATTCAAGTAAACATCGGGCAATGGCAGCAAATAAGGGGAGAAGAATAGAGGTATTAACATTTTACTTGTCAAGGGAATAATAGATAGCAGAAATTTTAATTAATGAAGATTTTATTATCGTAGAAAGATAAAAAGATTAAAAAACTTTTAAAGGAAACCGAGGTAAAAAATAAAATGAAAATACTTCATACTGCAGACATACATTTAAGGGAATATGAAGACGATAGGTGGAAAACTCTCCAAAAGTTAATTGAAATGGGTAAGAAGAAAAAAGTTGATATTTTTGTGATAAGCGGAGACCTCTTTGATAAAGACGCTAATGCTGAGAATCTAAGACCTAAGATACGGAATATATTTTCACGCAATGGATTTAAAATTGTTATAATCCCGGGTAATCATGATTGCAATTCATATAAGAGTGGTATGTATTTTGGCGGAGATACTACTATTTTAAGTGATTTAAGCACTCCTTTTGAATTTAAAGATATAAGAATATGGGGAATGCCTTTTGAAACTATAGAGGGGGAAAATATTCTTATTAAACTACACTCTCTTACAAATAAATTAACTTCTAATAAGAAAAATATCTTGCTTTACCATGGTGAGTTGCTTAATGCATTCTTTTCCAGGAGAGATTTTGGCGATGAGGGAGAAGAAAGATATATGCCCGTAAAACTTTCTTATTTTAATGATTTAAATATTGATTATGTGCTTGCTGGCCACTTTCATTCAAAATTTGACATGTGGAAATTGGAGAATGGTGGATACTTTGTTTATCCTGGTTCGCCTATTTCAATAACAAAAAGAGAAAAAGGACAGAGAAAAGTAAATATTTTTGAGGTTGGAAAGCCACCAGAGGAACAACTTCTTAATACACCGCATTTTGAAGAAGTGGTTATAGAATTTAATCCATACGGAAATAAAAAACCATTAGAGACCGTAAAAGCAATTATTAAAAAAATTCAGCCGGAAGCCAGGGTTATTTTAATAGTTAAAGGATATATTAACGGTAAAGAAATTAAGATGAGTGAATCTGAGATTGTTAGACAAATAAAAGAAATTATCAATGAAAAATGTATTGAAGAACGATATGACTTTAAAGATATACAAACAATACTAGAAGATGATTTATTCAAAAAAATCATGTGTAAACTTAGAGAATCTGATTACGAAGAAGAAAAGAAGAAATCGATACAGGAAATAGCGATTAAAGCGATGATGGAAGTGAAATAATGAAAATAAAAGAATTTTCAATAACACGTTATGGTCCCTTACCAGATACAGGAAAATATTTATTAGATAAATTTAACCTTTTTTTTGGCAAAAACGAAGATGGGAAAACTCTAACAATAGACGCCTTTGTAAAATTGTTGCTGGGAAGAAACATGAAAGAATTCCAGAAAATAAATCGAGTAGATGAAAAACCAGAAGGCTATATAATTATAGAAGACGATAAGGGCAAGGAAATAAAATTATCCAGGAAGAAAGATTTGACAAAAACAGTAGGCCTGTCGACCTCAGAGTGCCATAATATTTTTATAATACGGAATAGTGATTTATCCATTGCACAGGAGAGTGAATTTTATACTAATGTGACGGATCGTCTTACAGGCTTGAGAACAAAAGAAATATCTTCTATAAAAAAGAAGCTTCAGGAGCTAGGGAGATTAACACGGGCAGAAAGTGATTCTGACTTTTCTGATAAGAAGGAATTCGAGTATATAAAATCTAGATTAAATGATGCATCTAAATTACTTGAGGAAATAAATATTTTAGAAGATAAAATTATAAAAGAAAAATTCGACATACTTGAAGAAGAGTCAGTCAAGTGCAGGGAAGAGATAGAAGGGGTTGAACAAGAAGTGGTAACTCTTGAAGATGCTAGAAAGAGAGAGAAATACGAAAAAGGAAAAGGAGCCCTGGATAAACTCAAAGAGGCTTTCGAAGAATTTAGGGATTTGAAAATCTACAATGAAGATGATAAGCAATTATGGAGAGACTGTGAGAAAGATGTTAAAACTTATAGTGAAGAAAAGAAAGGACGCCTTACAGCACTTCAGAAAAACGAAGAAGAATTTAAAGAGACAAATAAAAAATTAGGTGAGGTAGAAAGAGACTTTAAAGTTTTAGACGAGAGAAAGAAAAAATTAGACAATGAAACTAAACCAGAATTGAAGAATTATGAAATTAAGAGCGGAAATTTAGCAAAAAAAGAGAGAAAAAATAGATATTTTACTTTAACGGGTATAATTTCTGCAATTCTATTGGGGATATCTTTGCTCGGAGTTATTCTTAATGTGCCATTGCCATTTTATATTTTAGCAGTATTCTTTTTAATTTTAACGGTAATTTCGGGGGTATTTAAGTTTCAATTGGTTAAAGATGAGGCTTTGCTTGCCAAAGAGTTTGAAAGGATTAAATTAAACCTTTCAAAGTACGGATTAGATGCAAAAGATATACGAAATATTTTATTAAAAATTCAAAAGTTTGATGAAGAATATTATAAGAAAAATATTGAGTTACAAGATATAAAAAGGAAGAAAGAAAATCTAGAAGAAAAAGTTAATGAATTGCGAAATACAGCAATCCCCAGCATAGATAAAAAGATTAAAGGTGCCGGAGATAAGATAGATGAATTTAAGATAAAGTCAGGAGAAGGATCTTTAGATGAATACACCAAGAAATTTAAAGCGAAACAGAAACTCGAAAAGCTAATAGGAGAACAAGAAAGCGTCCTGAAGAGCTACTTCGGGGAAAAGCGCGAGAAATTAGAAGAAAATATTTCGCAATGGGATGAAGAAATTGGGAACTTTGCGGAGTATAAGGATAAAGCGAAGGAGATAAAATATAGTGAAACCGCTGTAACAGAATTGGGAGAGAAAAAACGTGGGTTTGAAGAGAAGCTGGAAGAGATAAATTATAAGATGGAATCTCTTCAAAAGGAAATGGGGGAGGTACAGCGAAAAGTAAACAAGATTTTGAGAGCAGAAGAAGAATTATACTGTAATACACCAGTAGATTTAAAAGCGATTATAGATAGATTGCAAAAATTTATAAACAAAAATGAGAGCAACAAAGATAACGTATTGGAAGTCATAAAATATTTTGAAGAAATAGAAGCAGAAGAAAAAGAAAAAGTTTCTGAACTTTTTGGTAAAGAGAGTTCCATTTCAAAGTATTTTGATGAAATTACAGATGGGTTTTATAAGGAAGTTACTTTTAGTCAAGAAACAAAAGGGATTGAAGTTAAACGTATGGATGGGGAGATACTGGGAGCAGAAAAATTATCTGGTGGTGCCTACGACCAATTATATTTTTCTATTCGTCTTGCCCTTGGAGAAAAACTCCTAAAAGGCAATAAAGGATTCTTTATTATGGATGATCCATTTGTAAAAGCTGATTCTGATAGATTAAAGAGACAGATTGATGTATTGAAGAAAATTACTAAATTAGGATGGCAAGTTCTTTACTTTAGTGCAAAAGGAGAAATCTATGATGCTTTAAAAATAGACATAGAAAATGGCACTGTTAAATACATTGAATTTCAAGGTTTGTTCTCAAAAAAATAATGTAACAGGGGATGGTTATTTGTAGGAACAGAGAATCTCCTGTCCCTACGAGATGTTTAAAATAAAAAAACAACTTCAGTAAAATGGGTAAGTTAGTCGAAAAAAAAGAAGGTAACATATTGTGAATAAAATATATATTCCATCAGATTCACCTGATAGGTGGAAAGATTTATTGGCACAACCAGAAAGGCAATGGAAGGTAGGTTATTCGGCAAGGACTTTAGCATATTGTTGGCAAGAGGCAGATGGTTTTCCAGTGAATATTATAACGACATTTCAGAAATCAAAAATAGATCTATTTAAAAATGTGGAGTTATTATTTGCTTTTCCGGAATACAAAGTTCCATTACCTGGGGGCAAGAGAGAATCTCAAAATGATATTTATGTTATAGCAAAAAGTAATAATAATCTTATTTCTATCATGATTGAAGGAAAAGTCAATGAACCCTTTGATAAACCGGTATCGAATTGGATAAGTAATTCTGGTGGAAATTCCGGTAAACAGAAAAGATTGAACTTCTTATTAAATAAATTAAATTTAAATTATACTCAAGTTCAACAAATTAGATATCAACTCTTACATAGGACTGTTTCAGCTATAATAGAGGCTCAAAGAATTGGAGCTAAAAATGCTTTAATGCTTGTTCACTCATTTAGCACAGAAAAGGAATGGTTTAACGATTTCGCTCAATTTGTTAAATTGTTTGATCTATCTGCAGAAAAAGATTCTATCGTGGGTCCTTATCAAACAGATGGAATAAATATTTATTTTGGTTGGACCAAAGGAGATAAATATTACTTAACAAGATAGATAAAACTTAAAAAAGATGGTGGTAAAAGATAGCGGAAAACCTATAGGGTCTGAGGAGTTTTTTAAGGATGGTGAGGCTTTAGGTATTACTATAGATAGACGTCCTAAAAAAAGACCTAAGAAGAAAGTTGATAAATGGGTGTCTGTCCCTATTATTCTCTTAGAACGGTCACAAAGGGCGGGACAAACAGAAGTGTTTCTGTTTACATGAAAGGATTTTATACTTGGGATGAAGAAGATTATAGATTGGATAAAAATCAAATGAATACAGGGCTTATACTGTCTGTAAAAGGAATTCCATATTTTGATTTGGACATGGAAGAGTATGGGAGCCAAAATTTAAGGACTGCACGTCCGGGAGTGAACAAGTGTTGTCTCATTGTTGAGTGTGATCAAATTCAGGAAGAAATGAATATTTCTCGAGGCGGTTTAGTTGATTCAGAAACTACAGATCTTTTTAAAAAAGCAGTAACAGAAATATTTGAGAAAATTGAATCTTCGGATGAGTATTTAAAATTTAGAAGGATACAAGAAAAGAGAAAAACCGTTGAGAGCGCAGGAGAATTAGGAATAACGAAACGAAAATTAGAATCACAACAACAAAAATGGGTGATCTACCAACGCTCTAAATCAGAAAAGCCAATTAAATTAACAAGGGAGCCAGAATATGAAAGCGACGTGCTATGTCTTTTATGGAAATTAGAAGCTTTAAATGCGCTACCTTTCAAAGAGTTTCAAACATTAGGATATGTAGGTTCGGGTAAAAAAGGTGGTCCAGATTTGATTACTCATTTTCAAGAAGATGAACAAAGCGATCTGGAGCGTTATACTCCAATTGAAGTAGAAAGTAAATTCTATAATTACATTCATCACGGGCACAAACCATCGCAATTTCCAAAGATCATATGTTGGGAAATTGGAAAGACCCCGAAAATTACCATCAAAAAAACAGATAAGAAATATAAGAATACTGCAGTTAAAGAAGGTTATCAAATCCTCATTTTCTCTATACGATTAATGGACGGAATAAAGGTTATACAAAGGGAAGAGTTTAGTAAATGTGGATTTTAATGTAATATGTTTCACCGCTTCATATAATAGGATATATATGCTTAAAGTATTTAAATTTTTATTAATGCAGAAAGAGTTTAATAAATAATAAAAATAAATGGGGACACATCCCATTTTCTTAGACAATTAATATTTTACTTTTAAACTAGAGAAATAGGGAAGGGGTGCCGGGTCAATAATTCGGTAACTTTTTTTAGTTTTTCTTTACGCTTTTGTCATAATTTAAGAAATTATAATATTCTGAATGTTGATTCTAATCCTAATATATTTTTACTAAGGATTTGACCTTGAAATATTTTAGGATTTGAGTATACTTGCAATTAATGTTCACTTAATATATAATGTTCATTAAATAGTGAACATTAATATACAGGTGAACATTATGCGAAAGAATTATAGAATGAAAAACATTTTTGCGGATAAGGCTTCTCTTGTACTGAGGAAAATGCTTAAAGATCCAGAGAGGCGATGGGTAGTGCGTGACTTTACTGGTCCTGGGGGAGTCAGCTTGGGCATGTCTCAGGAAGTATTAAAGGCGATGGAGAAAAAGGGGTATATCGAAAGAGTCAAAAAAGGACCGGACAGCTATACAATTCTTGCTAATAAGGATAACCTTATTTCTGATTGGCTAAAGGAGTATCATTTTAATTTAAATACAATTGATACTTATTATAGTTCGGATAAAAACATCTTAAAAAAATTCAAAAGACTTTTAAAAGAAGATCAATATGCCTTAACTCTACATACCGGGGCTAATCTCATTACTTCTTTTGTAAGGACAGAAGAGATTTTTATTTATATGAATTTGAAGGACTGGGAGAAGGATATTTCAGATATCAGACAAAAATTAGATTTAAAAGAATTGGTCAGAGGAGGAAATATTCACCTGATTCATCCTTTTTATAAAAATAGTGTATTTTTTAATACACAAAAAATAAAAGGTTATACTGTGGTTTCTAACCTTCAACTCTATCTTGACTTATACAATTTTCAACCACGGGGCAGAGAACAGGCAGAATATCTAAAAAATTTATTAGAAGAGAAGGGGAGAAACCTTGAATAATATTAAACGATTAGAGTTATTGTTTTTTGAAGTTTTACAAGATTTAAAAGATTATCTTGATGACCTTACTCTTGTAGGTGGCTGGTTATCTTATGTATATTCAAAATTCCTATGGCATAATTTGGAAGTACAAGCGGTAACGACAGTAGATATTGATTTTGGATTCGGTGGGACTAAAACAAAGCCACATTCAAAAACAATTTTTGAGGTACTTTCTTCTTTGAATTATAAAGAACGCCATCTCTATATTGGCAAAATGTATCCTGTAGTTTTATATAAGCAGGGGAAAATACCTATAGATTTTATTACCTCTCCAAAGACAAAGAATAAACTCGTAGAAGGGCTTGTTGGTAGACAAATTAATATTAATAAAATTGATAAATTCGATTTTCTTCTTGAAAACAGAATATCTATAAAAATTAGAGCAGAAAGAGAAAAAACAAGCTATAAAATTCAATGCCCCAAACCTTCAGCATTTTTATATCATAAAGGAGCTACTTTTATTGATAGAGAAGAAGGAGAATTAAAACAGGCAAAAGATCTCTACTATATGTATTTTATATTACGTTATACACCTAATTTAAATATTATTCTGGCGGAAGTTGCTAAATATAAGAAAAAAGATTATTTTATAGGTATTTCAAAAAATATCAAGAAGTATTTTGAAAGAAAAACGAGTCAAGGTTGTCTGATGATTGAGAAAGAAAATGGACCCGATGAATATATAGATGATTTAAGGCAAGATATATTTGAGAGATTTAATAAATTACTTGAATTTCTATAATTTATGAAAATTTCACTGAGGACGGTTATACCAGCTCAATAATTCGTAACTTTTAGCGGGAAACCTATAGGGTCTGATAGGACCTGAGGAGTTTCTTAACCGGATGTTTGAGGTTTAGTTATTATTACAATAGATAGACGTCTTAAAGGAAGACCTCGTAAAATTGAAAGCTAAACCGTTTTGGTAGGATAAACGCAATAATACGATTATTAATCGTTGTACGATACTACGCCTTAATGAACATATTTAATTTTAGGAGGTGGAGAAAATGAAATTAAGAAAGCTAGCTGCTTCTTTTATTTTGATTCTTGTTCTTCATTTTTTGCTATTTAATTGTGCTACACAAGCAAAAGTAGAAATAGAGAAATGGTCAATAGCGGCTCTCGCAGATCCCAGAGATGACCATGAAGCATTTGAAATTGCTCTTAAAGAAGTGAGAGATCACAATGCATTGGGCAAGGTTAGCCCTGCAAAATTCATACTTGTATGCGGTGACTATGATCCACTTTCAAAAAATGTTGAGAAGTTCCATAGTGTTTTTGCGGATGTAAAAGACAAACCACAATTACTTCCAGTTGTTGGAAATCATGATCTTCTCTACTCTGACTTTAATGAAGCTGTAGCTATTGTTAAGAATCTTGAAAATGCAACAAAAGGTGATGATAAGCTTAACTACTATGTCGATTACAAAAACGTACGTATAATAGCTGTAAATACCTATAGGGCTCATAATAATGATCTGGGAGACCGGGGCTGTTTAAATTCAAAAGGAATTGAATGGATAGACAGTGTGATTTCTTCAGCCACGCTTGCAGATCATGTTTTCATAGCAATGCATGAACCCTCGTTTCCACGTCGTAGGCATGTTTATGATTCATTTAATGAGTGTAAAGAGGACAGGGATGCCTTCTGGGACATGCTAGTTGGTCATGATGGAAAAGTTAAAGCTGTTTTTGTAGGGCATACACATTATTACTATCGAATGCGTGTCAAAGATCCCCGAAGTGCTGAAGCAAATAATTCATCCGAATATCCAGATCAGGAAGGAGGGGTTTATCAAGTAGACTGTGGGGCGTGTGGGAACGGAATTAGGAATACGGTGGTCAACATTGAAATTATGGGAAAAGATATCTTTTTCAAGGTTGTTGATGCCTACGACGGACCACCACACGGGGAATTTAGTCTCATAGATGAATGGCAAGTAAGATCCGTATACTAATTAACTGTTGTCTTAATAAAGACGCAACGTCATATAACTATGCGTTCCCGACTTCGTTCGCTTCACTCACTACGTCCAAATCCAGGGTATTTTATATAAGGTGGTAGAATAATTTTAGCTCTTGGTGAGTTCACTTCTCTTACGTTCTTTTTGAATAAATAGGACACATCTTATTTTTTTAGACAATTAATATTTTACTTTAAAATTAGATAAATAGGGAAGGTTTGTCAAGTCAATAATTCGGTAACTTTTAGCGGAAAACCTATAGGATCTGAGGAGTTTCTTAACCAGATGATTGAAATTTTAGGTATTATACTATAATATATAGACGTCCTAAAGGAAGACCTCGTAAAAGAGAAAATTAAACCATAGAAAAAATAGTATATGTCCCTATTTAAAATTGCTCAAAAGGAGGAGATTATGGCAAAAAGATGGTGGATGATCGACAAACTGTCCAATAGCCTTGAAAGCGCGAAAATTGATAAGAAAATCTGCAGAACAATCCTTCAAGGTTGGGACCAGCTTCCGCAGAGACCAAAGCCTGCAGAGAGAGCCGCATGGATGAAAAAGGTTATAGATCGTATGGATAGCCTACTTGAAGAGGAGATACGATTTAAGATAAGAGAGGATTGTGCTTGTTGCGTCAGCCGCGGTACTAAAAGAATCAAGACCATGAAGAAACTAATCAAGGAGAACCCTGATCTGGACTCTTTTGTTGCTGCAGTGCAGGATTCTGGTTTCCTTGGTGCCATGGTAGAACTAAAAAAGAATACCATTTACGCAACGTTTGGAGTCGGGCATTGTGTGTGTACTGGAATAAACTCAGCCAAAGAACCAGTATCGATAACCTACTGCCATTGTTGTAAAGGTCATGTGATAAAGTTGCTAGAATCGGCCTTCAAAAAGCCTCTGAGAGGTGAAGTGTTCACCTCGTGTATTAGTGGTTCGGATGACTGCAGGTTTGCAATTCATTTGGACTAACCAATGATAGAGTCTATTGTCAAATATTGGTAGGAGGCACTACTTCACCGAACAATAGGTATATGGCTTCACCTTTGAAAATCAATAGAGACACATCCCATTTTCTTAGACAATAAATATTTTGCTTTTAAATTAAATGTGAAGATCTGACCCCGTTATCTCCGTTATCTATTGGCGATAGGCTGAAAAGGAAATTATTATGAATCGATTTTTCAAAATATTCGTTACCGGGCTCTTGGTATTAACAGGAGTTTTTTTTATTTATCATTGCTCGAATCTAGAGCCTTCCACCAATTCTAATGTTATTCCAGTTTATACCTATAAGGTTGTCAATACTTATCCTCATGACCAAAGTGCTTTCACAGAAGGATTGGTATTTGAAGATGGTGTTTTATATGAAGGAACAGGTCTTCATGGATGTTCCACCTTACGTAGAGTGAGATTAGAAACTGGAGAAATCTTACAAATTTGTGAGCTACCACCTCAATTTTTTGGTGAAGGGGTGACCATTTATGGGAATAAGATTATCCAGTTGACCTGGCAATCTAATATCGGTTTTGTCTATGAT
>Ga0209979_1002727_pt1 | contig 16462 bp, 15 predicted proteins | sample AnhtaG_FD_183114 | JGI IMG/M metagenome (GOLD analysis project Ga0209979, IMG submission 183114) | Deep subsurface microbial communities from Anholt, Denmark to uncover new lineages of life (NeLLi) - Anholt_01485 metaG (SPAdes) (version 2) | ecosystem: Environmental > Aquatic > Marine > Oceanic...
AGAAATCAGGGTATATACTGAAGACACCAGAAGAAAAACTGAGCTTAGAATTGCAAGGAAAATGATTGAAGCCGCCGATAGAGAGAAAAATGAAAGGAAGTAGCAGGTTAACTGGAATTATTGGTTATTATTAATTTAAAATAGCACAGAGTTCAGCAGTGGATGTATGTGCTATTTTATTTTCTAATTGTCTGTGACAAAACCAGCTTATTTTGATTGACTTGATAAATAATTGTGCTAATATATAGAAAAATTCAAGTAATGAAGTTTAATGTTGAGTATTTCAGTTAGATTTATGGGTTTTAATAAACAAAAATATAGTTCTATAAAAAAGCTGATTAGCATGTTCCTCTGGCTAAAAGATAATTCCTGCTGGCAAAGCTTATAAAAGCCTGGCTGATGGGAATTTTTACTTTTGTCTAAAATCTTTTTTTTATTTTTAAGTAATTTCTTTAAATATTCAATTTATATTAACAAATAAAAAAAACAGCAAAAAATTCAAAGAGTATTTCCATACAAGCCAAGTAAAAAAGACAGGAGAACCTTTATTGAAGTACTCTTTTTGTTTTATGTCAGATAGTAAAGGAAATTTTTAATTATCTGCAGGTTAAGATATCAATTAAAGAATTAAAAAAGCTTAAAAAACATGTTTTATCCATCTAAAAGTGAATACCTTAAAATAGCTCAAACCTATAATCTAATACCGGTATATAAAGAGTATATTGTTGATACTGAAACCCCTACTTCCATATTTATAAAGACAGGCGGATTAAAAAGAGAAGGATTTTTACTGGAAAGTATAGAAGGGCAAAAAAATTTATCAAGATACTCTTTCATCGGAGTTGGATGCAATAACTTAATAAAGTTTGACAGGGAAGTCTTTTCTTTAAATGACGGCAGTAAGAAAGTGTTTGAAATAAAAACTAGAAATCCACTTCCAGAACTGGAGAAGATTATGAAAAAATACCAGCTTTATAAAAATCCGGAGCTTGATCATTTTGTAGGTGGTGCTGTAGGTTACCTGAGTTATGATTTGGTAAAATATTTTGAACAAATCCCTGTTCGCGAGAATAAATTATTTATACCTGAAATTATGCTCTATCTTACTGATTTAGTGGTGGTTTTTGACCATCTGCTTAATCGTATTAAAATAATTTCTACAATGAAAATTGAAAGTAAGATTTCTGCCGGAAAAGCTTATGATATTTCAGTTGAGAATATTGAAAATCTGGAAAAGAAAATTAAGCAGAACAATGGAAATAATTTCAGAAGCAGTTTTGACTCTGCTGCTATTGATAATTCTACTGTAGGACTGAACTTAAATTCTAATTTTGAAAAGAAAGAATTTCTTGAAGGAGTCAAACGGGTAAAGAAGTATATCACTGAAGGGGAAGCATTTCAGGTAGTACTTTCTCAACGGTTTTATACCGACAAGTTTTCCGATTCATTCAGTATTTACCGTGGACTCAGGACTATAAATCCGTCCCCCTATATGTATTATTTTAATTTTGGTGAATTTAAAATAATTGGTGCTTCCCCGGAACCTCTCATTAAAATTAACGGTAGAAAAATTTTGACCTGTCCTATTGCCGGAACCAGAAGAAGAGGTCAGACCCCAAAAGAGGACAGAGCTCTTGCAAGCGATTTACTGTGTGACAGAAAGGAAAAAGCTGAACACAATATGCTTGTTGATCTTTCCAGAAATGATCTGGGGAGAGTATGTAAGTATAATAGTGTGAAGATTAAAAAATATATGAGTGTGGAAAGGTATTCGCATGTAATGCATCTTGTATCGAGAGTTGAGGGGGTTCTGGATAAAAATAATTCAATATATGATGCTCTGAAAAGTGTTTTTCCGGCAGGCACATTATCAGGGGCTCCAAAAATAAGAGCAATGCAGATTATAAGTGAACTGGAGCCTGATAGCCGGGGGCCATATGGAGGGTCTGTAGGATATTTTGGCTATGATGGCAATCTTGATAGCTGCATTATTATCAGGACAGCTATTGTAAAAAATGGCATAGCTTACATCCAGGCAGGTGCTGGGATAGTATATGATTCTGAACCTGAAAATGAATTCAATGAAACTGTAAATAAAGCGGCTGCTCTTTTTAAGGCTATTAAATTATCTAAGTAAGTTAAATATAGGAGATTTTTAAATAATAATAAAAATATAAGGGTACTTATAAAATGAAGACTTTTTTAGAGGCAGTTTTAAGTGGAAGGGATCTTAATCAGGATGAAGCGTGCAAAGCAATGAAATTTATAATGGAAGGGAATGCAAATGATTGCCAGATTGCGGCTTTTCTCACTGCATTGAGAATAAAAGGAGAAACAACTGATGAAATAAGCGGCTTTTCCAGAGCTATGCTGGATAAGGCTATAAAGGTAAAAAGCAGGCATAAAAATATGGTTGATACCTGTGGAACTGGTGGTGATGGTCTTGGTACTTTCAATATTTCTACTACTGCCGCATTTATAGCTGCAGGTGCAGGAGTGCCGGTTGCAAAACATGGCAATAGGAACGTATCCAGTAGAAGTGGAAGTGCTGATGTCTTAGAGGAATTGGGGGTAAATATAAATCTTGAATGCAGTGAGGTTTCGGATTGTCTGGATAGTATAGGTATAGGCTTTATTTTTGCCCCTAAAGCGCATATAGCTATGAAATATGTAGCAAAAGCAAGGAGGGATATAGGTATAAGAACTGTTTTTAATATCCTGGGCCCCATTACCAATCCGGCACAGCCAAAGGGCCATGTTTTGGGTGTATTTGATAACAATTTAATATATGTGATGATAAATACCTTGAAAAATTTAGGTATGGAGAGAGCATTTGTAGTCAATAGCGAGGAAGGGCTTGATGAACTTTCTGTTTCGGGTAAAAACTCAGTTGCTGAACTGAGAGATGGCAGGATCAGCAAATATATTTTGGACTCGGAAAAGCTGGGCTTTAAAAAGTCAAATATTTCAGATCTGGTAGGTGGAGATGCAAAGGAGAATGCCAGGATTTTAACCAGTATCCTTACTGGAGAGGAAAAGGGCGCAAGAAGAGATTCTGCTGTTATTAATGCTGCAGCAGCTATAGTTTCAGGTAAAAAATCTGACTCCCTATCTGAGGCTGTAGATTTAGCTAATCATTCTATTGAAAGCGGAAAAGCATATGAGAAATTAAATAGATTGATCGAATTTACAAATAGAAAAACTAATTAAAGCCTGATCAATATGTTTTAAAAGAGAATAAAATTGAAATACCTAAAAGAAATTTTAATTGTAAAAAAAGAAGAAATAAGAAAAATAAGAAGAAGTTCAGAATGGACAAAACCTGCTGTAAAAAATACAGAAAAAGAAAAGGGGAGTTTTTTAAGGAATATTAAAAGAGAGAAAGTAAATGTGATTGCAGAGATTAAGAAAGCCTCTCCTTCCAAGAGAATTATCAACGACCGGCTTGATATTGAGGAGACGGTGCTGCTTTATGATAAGTTTAAAAGCTTCATCTGCGGGATATCAGTTCTTACTGAATCATTATATTTTAAAGGTGACCCTGAGAATATAAGGATAGTCAAGAAAAAATCAAAACTACCGGTACTAAGAAAGGATTTTATCTTCAGTGAGTTTCAGATTTACCAGAGCGCTGCTCTCGGTGTAGATTGTATCCTGCTTATCAGTTCGCTTCTGGGAAAGGGAAAATTGAGAAAGCTGTATGATTTGGCCGAAAATCTGGGGTTGGATGTGCTGGTGGAGGTACATAGCGTGAAAGAATTGGATAAGGCGCTGGATATTGGCGCGCAATTTATAGGTATAAATAACCGTAATTTAAAGGATATGAGCATTGATAGGAAAACAGTTTATAATATTTTAAATTACAGCAAAAATAAAGATTTATCTGATAAAATTTTCGTATGTGAGAGCGGCGTGGAAAATATTGAATATATTAAAAGCCTGTTTTTGAGTGGAATAAATACTTTTCTGATTGGTGGGTATTTTATGGTAAGTAAAAATTTAGAAAAAACTTTAAGCATTATGGAACTTGAACTGAAAAGGGAGAAACTATTATAGAAAAAAAAGTTTGGCGGAAAGATTAAAATATTTATCTATATAGGTGTGTAGGTTTTTACTAATAATATGGGGTAAGATATTGTTAAATATATAGTGTGTTAAGATTTGTAAGTGTATAAGGAAGTGCAAGAACAAAAAAAGTAAATATATAATGGAGCTATAAGATGGTCTGGATAAAGATATGTGGAATTACAAATTTAGAGGATGCAAAAAGTATATCTGAATTGGGAGTAGATGCTATAGGATTTGTCCTGTCTGCTGATAGTCCCAGAAAAGTAGAAGCCATAACTGCATATAGTATAATTAAAGCGCTGCGGGCAAAAGAAAATAAAATTTCAATGGTAGGAGTATTCGTAAATGAAGAAATTAGAAGAGTTCTTAATGACTGTAGAAGTCTAAGGTTAGATTATATGCAACTTTCAGGTGATGAAGATAGGGATTATTTAAAAGATTTAAGAGAAAAAGCTAAGGATATAAAAATTATAAAGTCAATAAGAATTAAAAGTAAAAATGAATCTTGTAAGGGTAAGATTAATAAAAAGGTGGACAAGTTAAAAGAATATGCAGATTTTATTCTGCTGGATAACTACAGTAAAAATGTTTACGGAGGGACAGGAGTGCCTTTTAACTGGGATATTGTAAAAGATTATTCCGGGGAAATTCCTGTTATAATATCCGGCGGACTTGATGCGGAAAACGTGAGGCAGGCTGTAGATATTGTAAAACCGTTTGGTGTGGATGCATCGTCTAAATTAGAAATCTATCCTGGTAAAAAGGATATGGATAAAGTTACTGGATTTATAAATGCTTTAAAATAGGTTATATAAGGTATACGTTCGCAAATGAAAAAGGATGAAAAAAAATTAAAAAAGGCAAATAGCAGTTTCCGGGGAAAAGAATACCAGAGTTATGGAAATGGATATTTTGGGACATTTGGAGGTATATATGTTCCGGAGATACTGGTAAGCGCTTTGAAGGAGCTGGAAAAAAATTACTTTAAGTATAAAAAGGATAAAAAGTTTAAAGAAGAACTCTCATTTTATCTAAAAAACTATGTGGGAAGACCCACACCCCTTTATTATGCAGAAAGACTTTCTAAAAGGCTGGGCGGAGCCAGAATATATTTAAAAAGAGAAGACCTCTGCCACCTTGGAGCTCATAAAATTAATAATACTGTTGGTCAGGTACTTCTTGCCAGAAAAATGGGGAAAAAATTTATAATTGCAGAGACCGGCGCAGGCCAGCATGGTGTGGCAACTGCTGCTGCAGCAGCATTATTCAATATGAAATGCAAAGTTTTTATGGGAAGCAAGGATATTAAAAGACAGTCTTCCAATGTATATAGAATGAGGCTAATGGGTGCAGAAGTAATAGAAGTTTCTTCAGGGAGCAAGACATTAAAAGATGCAGTAAATGAGGCTCTCCGCTACTGGGTATCAAGAGTGGATGATACTTATTATGTCCTTGGTTCAGTAGTAGGTCCCCATCCTTACCCCACTATGGTCAGGGATTTCCAGGTAATCATAGGAAAAGAAACTAAAAAGCAGATAATGGATATAGAGGGAAGGCTTCCTGATTATATTATAGCCTGTGTTGGCGGCGGGAGTAATTCCATAGGAATATTTTACCCTTTTTTAAAGAATACTGATTCTGTCAAACTTATAGGAGTGGAAGCAGGAGGTAAGGGTATTAAAAGCAAGAAGCATGGAGCAACTTTAGGCTATGGAGATAAAGGAATATTCCAGGGTGCCTTCAGTTATGTGCTGCAGAATGATTACGGACAGATAGAAGAGGCATATTCCATAGCAGCCGGACTTGATTATCCCGGAGTCGGTCCTGAGCACGCATACCTGAAAGAAAAAGGAATAGTAAAATATGAGTATATCCTGGACAGTGAAGCCCTGGAGGCATTTAATACATTATCAATATGCGAAGGGATAATTCCTGCTTATGAAAGTGCTCATGCTCTGGCTTATGTAGCAAAACTGGCTCCGTCACTGGACAGTGATAAAGTAATTATTGTTAATCTGTCCGGGCGGGGAGATAAAGACATTGATAATAAATAAAGACAGCAGACAGCAGGTACGGGTGAAAATTAATGTATGATGGCGAGGATAGCCCTATAGAAAGGGTTTTTAAAAAATTAAGAAAAAATAACCAGAAAGCTTTTATTCCGTTTATAACCTGTGGTTTTCCCAGTCTTGATGGCTTTTTTAGTTTATTTGAAACCCTGGATAAAAATGGGGCAGATATAATAGAAGTAGGTATTCCATTTTCAGATCCACTGGCTGATGGTCCGGTTATTCAGACTACTTCAAAGATTGCCCTGGAAAACGGGATAAACACAGATATTGTCTTTAATTCAATAATTAAAATAAGAAAAAGTAGTGATACGCCTATAGCCATTATGACTTATTTTAATACCATTTACCATTACGGGACCGGGAGGTTTTTAAAAAAAGCTAAAGAAGCAGGAGTAAATGGACTTATAATTCCTGACTTACCGCTGGAAGAATTTACCTCCTACAGGAGCTATTTTAACCGGGTAAATATTGATAATATTATGTTTGCTTCTTTGACCTCCAGTAAAGAAAGGTTATCTGCCATTGCGGGGCAAGGCAGGGGATTTATATACTGTATTTCAGTAAAAGGGGTCACCGGGATTAGAAATAGTATAAACCCGGAAGTTATAGATTTTTTAAAGAACTTAAAAGAAATAACCACTCTACCCCTGGCATTAGGCTTTGGTCTCTCCAACAGGGAACAAATTAATCAGATTAAAAGCTATTGTGATGGAATTATTATAGGCAGTAAAATTTTATCTCTGCTGCTTGAAGCCCGAAGTTTTAACAGTGGACTGAAAGAAGTTAAAAGTTTTGCTTTGAATATAAGCAGAGTATTAAAAGAGGGAAAAGATATAATAACAAAGTAATAATATGTTATAATAATTTAGGATAATATGCATACTTTACAACGTTTAATAGAGAAAAATTATTATGTTAAGTAATTTTACTGCTAAATATGTAAAAGTAAGTTCTGGATATATGGGGCAGTTAGTAGAGTGGCCTGAAGTGATATCCGAAGGTAAAACCTTAGAAGAATGTAGAGAAATGCTTAGAGATGCTCTACATGAAATGATGTTAGCCTATAGACAGCAAGGTAAGGAGATACCTACTAGCGGAGGTCTCCTAGAACAAATACCTGTAGAGGTATGAAATGTCTATAAAGCGCCGGGACTTAATCAAGTATTTTAAAGAAAACGGATTCTATCTACTTCGAGAAGGTAAAAAGCATTCAATTTATACTAACAATGTAAAGATAATACCAATAAAAAGGCATGGTACACTTGATAGAATAACAGCTAATGAGTTATGTAAGCAAGCAGGATTAAAACCAAAATATTAGAGAAATTTACTGATAGAGTAGGTAGATAAAAAAAGGTGAATAGTTCAGAAATTAAAGATTTAACCATAAGCATTGTAAGTTACAATAGTTTAAGTTTTTTAAGGGAATGCCTGAATTCTATATTATCAAGCCCACCTGGAGTAGGGCATGAAATTATAGTTGTTGATAATGCCTCCACTGACGGCACTGGTGAATTTGTAAAAAAAAATTATCCAGAAATAATCTTAATCCCAAATAACAGGAATATTGGATTTGCCGCGGCTAATAATAGAGCTATAGAAAAGTCCTGTTCAAAATATGTGCTTCTGATAAATAGCGATTGCATGGTTTACAAAAAGTCACTGGATAGTTTAGTGGAATTTATGGAAAAAAATCCTGAAGTTGGGATAGCGGGACCAAAAATAGTTAATAGTGATGGAACCATTCAGTTCTCCTGCAGAAGGTTTCCTTCTGTATTCAATGCTGCTGCTCATACCATACTTACAGATATCTTTCCCAATAACCCTTTTTCAAAAAAATATAAACTTGCTGACATCGGCAGGGATAATCCTTTTAAAGTCGACTGGGTTTCAGGGTCATGTATGATTATAAGAAGAAAAGCTTTAGAAGATACAGGGATTCTTGATGAAAATTATTTTATGTATGTTGAAGATCTGGATATTTGTTATAGAATGTGGCAAAAGAATTGGGAAGTATATTATTATCCTGAAGCTGAAATAATGCATTATATTGCAGGTAGCAGCGATAGTGGGAAAATTAAAGCAAGTTTCAGAATGCAAAGAAGTGTATTTTATTTTTTCTGGAAAAATTATAGAAGGAGTTGGAAAATTATTCTAATACCACTGCTGGCGCTGACTCTTGGGTTCAGGTTGTTTCTTACAATTATAAAAAGTCCTTTTTCAGGACAAAGATAATGTGACTTTATAGACATTTAATAGAGTTTAGATTTTTTATATTTAAGATTTTATATTAAAATAATCACTAAAGTAAAAATAGTTACCGGGGAGAATACGCTTTTGAGAATTTTGATAACAGGCATTGCAGGATTTGCCGGCAGGCATCTTACCACATATCTGACCAATGAAGATAATTATGAAATTCTAGGAATTGACCTTAATTTTAAAAATTTTAATTCAGATAATTCCTCTGGCAAAATAGAGCTTCTTGAAGCAGACTTAACCAATAGGCAAAGGATTTTCAGTATTATAAAAAAATTCAAACCGCAGCAGGTCTATCATCTTGCAGCGCAGAGTTCGGTTAGTTATTCATGGGAGAATCCTGTAGAAACTTTCAGGATTAATGTTTTTGGAGGAATAAATATCCTGGAGGGCCTTAAGATTTTTTGTCCCTGTTGCAGGATTCTTATGGTATGTACTGCTGAAGAATATGGAGAAATTGATAGTGGGAATAAAGCAATTGATGAAAATTTCAGGATTTATCCTCAAAATCCATATGCTATCAGTAAATCAGCTCTGGATTTTTTCTCTTCTGTTTATTATAGTGCATACAAACTCCCGGTATATATAAGCAGGTCATTCAACCATATTGGCCCGGGCCAGTCAGAAAGATTTGTTGCTTCAGATTTTGCCAGGCAGATAGCTCTGATAGAGAGTGGCAGTCAGCACCCGGTAATAAGTGTTGGCAATCTCCAGTCTCAGCGGGATTTTTTAGATGTGCGGGATGCAGTTAAAGCATACAATTATATAATAAACAAGGGAAGTGAGGGACAGGTTTATAATGTTTGTTCAGGTAAAAAACAGAAGATTTCAGATTTGCTTGATATTCTTATATCGTTAAGCACAAGGTCAGATATTAAAGTGAAGATTGACAGAAGCAAATTCAGGGCAGTTGATGTTAAAATTATGTATGGAGATAACAGCAAATTAAAAGCCCAGACTGGCTGGGCTTCCCAGTATTCTATTGAGACATCACTTAAGGATACACTCAATTACTGGAGGCAGAATGCTGGATTACAGGTCTAAATTAAAGGTGAAAAGGAGTTAGATTGAAGGCAGTAATATTAGTTGGTGGGGAAGGAACGAGATTACGTCCAATTACCTTTTTAAATCCAAAATCAATGCTGCCGCTTATAAATAAGCCTTTCATGGAAAATTTTATTTTTTGGCTTAAATCCCACAGGATTAAGGATATAATCTTTTCTACCGGACACCTTCTGGAGATTTTTAATAATTATTTTGGAGATGGCAGTAAGTTTGGATTAAAACTAACCTATGTTAATGAGGAAAAACCGCTGGATACATGTGGAGGAGTAAAAAATGTAGAGAAATATTTAGGCGGCGACCGTTTTATGGTATTCAATGGTGATATTCTTTCTTCACTGGATTTGACTGATATGATAGTTTTTCACAAGAGGAAAAAAGCAGATATAACCATATCCCTGACCCCTGTTGAAGATCCTACATCTTATGGGCTGGTACCTATCGATAATGAGGGGAAGGTTAAGCAGTTTATAGAGAAGCCAGGCCAGAAGGAAATTACTACTAATTTAATTAATGCAGGGATATATATTATCGAACCATATGTGATGAAGTTAGCGCCAGAAGGTAAAAATTATTCTTTCGAAAGAGGACTTTTCCCCAGGGCTTTATATGAAGGATATAAGATTTATGGATATGTTTCAGACTCCTACTGGCTGGATGTCGGAACTCCTCAAAAGTATCTGAAGGCTCATTATGATATTTTAAATAAAAAGGTAAATTTTAAATTTCCATATAAAGAGCTGCTGGAAAATATATATATAGGAAAAGGTTCAAGGTATTTAAAAAATAATTTTGTCTGCGGGCCGCTTGTTATTGGTGAGAGAACTGAGATAGAGAAGGGCGCTAAAATAATGCCGCTTACGGTAATTGGAAATGACTGTTTTATCTCTGGAGGAACTGAAATTTCTGAAAGCATAATTTTTAACAATTGTAAAATTGGGAAGAATTGCCTTATAAAAAAATCTATAATTTCAAATAATGTAGTGATCTACGATAATGTAAGCGTCGAAGGCTACTCCGTCATTGGAGATAATAGTAGAATTGAAAAGAATAATGTTTTAAAGGATGGCATTAAGATTAATGTAAATTCCAATATCCCTGAGGGGCAAATTACTTTTTAAACTTTAATTTATATAATAAAATTCTTTTTAAAAAATTTTAAGAGGGGAGACAACAGTGAGAGCACTTGTTACTGGAGTTACCGGTCAGGACGGGTCCTATCTGGCTGAGTTCTTACTGGACAAGGGGTATGAAGTTTATGGGATGGTAAGACGGTCATCAGTTGAGAACTTTAACAGAATAGAGCATATAAGGGATAAGCTGAAATTTGTCCAGGCTGACCTTTTGGACCAGTTATCTATAATAGATGCAATAAAAGAATCGAGACCTGATGAGATATACAACCTTGGTGCTATGTCATTTATACCTATATCCTGGAAGCAGCCGGTACTCACCGGTGAATTTACAGGATTGGGAGTAACCAGGATGCTGGAAGCAGCGAGACATATGAATAAGAATGTAAAATTTTACCAGGCTTCCAGTTCAGAGATGTTCGGAAAAGCGAGAGAGATTCCCCAGAATGAGAAAACCCCGTTTTATCCACGCAGTCCTTATGGAGTGGCAAAGGTTTACGGTCATTATATGACTGTAAATTATAGGGAGAGTTATGATATGTTTGCCTGCAGTGGCATACTTTTTAATCATGAATCCCCCAGACGGGGTCTGGAATTTGTTACCAAAAAAGTGACTTATGGTGCAGCTAAAATAAAATTGGGGTTAGCTGACAGTCTCTATCTGGGAAATTTAGATGCAAAAAGGGATTGGGGATATGCAGAAGATTATATTGAAGCAATGTGGTTGATGCTTCAACAGAATACCCCGGAAGATTATGTTATAAGTACAGGAGAGGCACATTCAGTAAAGGAGTGGGTCGAGGCTTCTTTCCGGTGCCTGGATCTTGACTGGCGGAAGTATGTAAAAATTGATAAAAGGTTTATCCGGCCGATTGATGTGGATCTTCTGGTGGGAGATTCCTCCAAAGCTGAAAAAAAGCTGGGGTGGAAAACAAAGGTTAGTTTTAAACAGCTGGTAAAAATTATGGTTGAATATGATTATAATTATTTAAAAAAACAAATGTAATAATTGGTTACCTGAGGAAATTATACTTAATGGAAAAAACAATGATAAAATTCGGAACTGATGGCTGGAGAGATATAATAGCTGACCAGTTCACTTTCGAAAAAGTAAAAGCCGTTTCACAGGGGGTGAGCAATTACCTTAAGAAAAAAGTAGGAGACAGCAGGGAACCACGTGTGGTATTAGGATATGATACCAGATTTCTTTCCGAGAGGTTCGCTCAAGCAGCTGCAGAAATCTTTAGACTGAACGATATTGAGGTATACTTTTCTGATAGGATTATTCCAACACCTATTCTTTCTTATGCTGTGCTTGAAAGGAAAGCTGACCTGGGGATTATGATTACTGCGAGTCATAACCCTTATTATTACAATGGTTATAAAATTAAAGGCCCTTTTGGCAGCTCGGCTGCTATGGACATAATAATGAAGATTGAAGATGAAATCAGTGAAGTATTTAAAAATACTGCAAATTACAGGGATTTTTTATATTCCAAGAGCAGTAACAGCAACAATATTAAAAAAGTCGATTTTATATCCGGCTACCGGAAATATATTCTCGGTCAGGTAAACAGGGATGTTATAAAAGATTTTGACTTTGGTCTGCTGCTGGAGCCGATGTATGGAGCAACACGGGGTATATATAGAAGCATTATCGAAACATTCAATCCTAAAAATCTTACGGAAATACATTCAGTTCTAAATCCGGCTTTTGGAGGTATAAACCCCGAGCCTATTGGAGATAATCTTGCTGAAGCTGAAAGTATCCTTAAGGATAAAAAATGTAAATTGGCTATTTGTCTGGACGGCGACGGGGATAGAATTGCCCTCCTGGGAGAGAACGGGAATTATATTAGCGCACACCATATTTACGCTATAGTTTTATGGTATTTAGCCACTAAAAAGAAAATGAAAGGTAAAGTGGTGAAGTCAGTAAATCTTTCCTCTATAGTGGATAAAATATGTTCAAAGTATAATCTGGAGCTTATCACCACTCCTGTAGGGTTCAAATACATAGCAGAGGAAATTTTAAAAGGTGGGGTTATTATAGGCGGTGAAGAAAGTGGAGGTCTCTGGGCAGGGGGAGATTTACCGGAAAGAGACGGGATGCTCATAGGCTTAAAACTTTTAGAAATGATATGCAGCACAGGTATGACCGTAAACCAGATATTAGAAGAGATTTATAATGAATTTGGATATTTTGTATTTGACCGCATTGATTATGAAATTGATTTACGCCAGATGGAAAGTTTAAAAGCTCTTCTTGAAAAAGGTATCCATGATATTTTAAAGAAAGCTGGCGCCCGAAAGGTCATTAGCATAGATGGATATAAATATATTATGGAAGATGGAAGCTGGGTTATGATAAGGCCATCGGGGACAGAAGCAGTTGTAAGAATATATACAGAAGGTGAGAACGACAGAAAGGTAAAATATCTTCAGGAACTGGGAAAGAAAGTGGTAAATAGTGTTTTTTAGAAGTAAAGATGTTGCTGGAAAAATTAACATTTAAAGAAGATTAAGGAGATGCCCCGTATGAATATTTTAGATGATCCGGCCAGAATAAAAGAAATTGATAAGGAAGGTATGCTGGAAGTTGAAGAAAATTTTTACTTGCAGCTGGTGGAAGCAAAAAAAATTGTCCGGAAAACTGATTTAGAAAAAATAAAGGGGAAAAAGTTTAGCGGGATTGCTTTTTTAGGGATGGGAGGATCAGGTTTTGCCGGCGATATTATTAAAGCTTTAATAAAAGATGATATTGATATACCGGTTGAGATTGTAAAAGGGTACAGGCTGCCTTCTTTTGTAAAAAGTGGCTGGCTGGTAGTTGCGGTGAGTTATTCCGGAAATACTGAAGAGACAATATCTGCAGCCAATCAGGCATTGGACCGGGGATGCGAAATCCTTATGGTCTGTTCCGGGGGCAAGCTGGAGAATATTGCCAGAAGCAACAATAAAACTATAATAAAAATACCGTCAGGACTGCAGCCCAGAGGCGCTATCGGTTATTTATTTTTTCCACCTTATCTAGCTCTGGATCATCTTGATATTATAAAAATACCTTCCAGAGATATAGAGGAGGCTCTGGATCTAATAAAAGAAAAAGCAGGTCTTTACAACAGGGAAGTTAGCAGTGATAAAAATTTTGCAAAAAATATAGCCTTAAAAATTTCAGACAATTTACCTATAGTGTATGGGACAGAAGGATTGCTATCGGCAGTTGCTTATAGGTTAAAGTGTGAATTTAATGAGAATTCAAAAACTCCCTGCTGGTGGAATGAATTTCCAGAATTGAATCATAATGAAACCGTTGGCTGGGAAAGGCTTAAGGAAACCACCAGAAAATTCACACTTCTGGTTTTCAGGGAGAAGAATGAGAAAATAAGGATAAAGAAACGTATTGATGTGACACTAAATCTTATCAGGGAAAATGTAAGTGAGGTTATAGAAATACCGGTAGAAGGAAAATCAAAACTGGCAAAAGCATTATCGACGATGTATCTTGGAGATATAGCCAGTGTATATCTGGCACTTTTAGCTGGCATTGACCCCAGCCCGGTAGAAAAAATACAATCGCTGAAAGCTGAACTTTCAAAATTAAATTAAAAAGCAAGTGAAATAAAAAAATTAGAAAGGAAAGTTTTAATGAATTTTGATTTAAAAGATATTGGTTTAGCCAGAGAAGGTAAAAATAAAATAGAATGGGCTGCAAGAGAGATGCCGGTTCTAAGAGGGATCAGGGAAGATTTTTTAAAAAATAAGCCTCTTAAAAACCTGACTGTCGGGGCCTGCCTGCATGTTACTTCAGAAACAGCAAATCTTATGATTACTTTAAAAGAAGGAGGGGCCAATGCGGCTTTATGTGCGTCCAATCCCTTAAGTACTCAGGATGATGTAGCAGCTTCACTCGTTGAGGATTTTAAAATTAAAGTATTTGCCATAAAAGGTGAGGATAATAAGACATATTACAAGCATATAAACAGTGTTCTTGATATCAAACCCCAGGTTACTATGGATGATGGGGCAGACTTGATTTCAACCATTCACAGCAGCAGAAAAGAGTTGCTGAAAGGAGTGTATGGCGGTACGGAAGAGACGACAACAGGAGTGATAAGGCTTAAGAACATGGAAAAAAATGGGGTACTTTTTTATCCAATTATTGCTGTGAATGATGCCAAGACCAAGCATTTTTTTGATAACCGGTATGGGACCGGGCAAAGCACTATTGACGGAATCTTGAGGGCAACCAATGTCCTGCTTGCCGGTAAGAAGTTTGTTATTGCTGGTTACGGCTGGTGCGGAAGGGGAATAGCTACAAGAGCGAAAGGAATGGGTGCTTCTGTAATAATACTGGAGGTAGATCCCTTGAGGGCATTAGAAGCTAAACTGGACGGATATGATGTAATGAGCTCCAGGGAAGCTGCAAAAGTGGGGGATATTTTTGTATCGGCTACCGGTAACAAAAATGTAATAGGTGAGACGATATTAGCCAGTTGCAGGGATAATGTAATTTTAGCCAACTCCGGTCATTTTGATGCTGAGATTGATTTGAACTACCTCAAGACAAATAGCAAATCGAAAAGAAAGGTCAGACCTTTTGTTGAAGAATATCTTATGAAAGACGGAAGGAAGATATATGTTCTTGCTGAGGGAAGACTGGTGAATCTGAGCGCTGCTGAAGGTCATCCAGCCAGTGTTATGGATATGAGTTTTGCAAACCAGGCTTTAAGTGTAAAATATATCTTTGAAAATAGTAGCAGTCTTTTAAAAAAGGTTTATTCAGTCCCGGAAGAAATTGACAGGAAGATAGCAAGACTCAAACTGGAGAGCATGGGAGTGCAAATAGATAAATTAACACATGAGCAGGAGGAATATCTTAGTTCATGGGAAATGGGAACATAAGCCGCTGCCCTGGAGAGAGCAGGGTATGCACCCTTTTATGGAAAAAATCTGTTTTGAAATTAATAGACCAGAGAAAACTTCCTTTTGAAGAAGTATATGTGAGTTGTAAATCGGCAGATAGTGTAGCTAAAGCCATAAAAGATATGGTTGTAAGGGGAGCGCCTGCAATTGGAGTCGCTGCCGGTTATGGTGTTGCACTGGCAGCATTAAAATTTAGGGGAGAAGATAAGGAAAAATTTGCAGATTATATAAATGAGAATATAAGATTACTTTCCGGGACCAGGCCGACGGCTGTAAATTTATTCTGGGCACTGGATAGAATGAAAAAAATTTTAACCAGTGATAAGAACCTGGAAGTGGAAAAAATTAAGGATAAATTAATAGAAGAGGCCGAAGAAATTGGAAAGCAGGATCTGGAGATTAACTGGAAAATTGGACAGAATGGAAAGAAAATCTTCGATAAGGCAACCGGTAAAATTAAAATCCTTACTCATTGCAATGCAGGAGCGCTTGCAACTTCAGGCTATGGCACTGCACTTGCAGTAATAAGAAGTTTGGATGCGGAAGGAAAAGTGGCAAATGTGATAGTAGATGAAACCAGACCATTTCTTCAAGGGGCAAGACTTACCGCGTGGGAACTTCACCAGGAAGAAATCCCCTTTTTTATTATATCTGATAATATGGCAGGGTATTTTATGTCAATAGGAGAGGTTGATACAGTACTGGTTGGCGCAGACAGGATAGCTTCAAATGGTGATGCGGCAAATAAAATAGGAACTTTAAGCCTGTCCATACTTGCCAGATATTATAGAATACCGTTCTATGTTGCTGCTCCAATCTCAACTGTTGATATAAAAATAGAAAGTGGGGATAATATCCCTATAGAATATAGAGATGAAAAAGAAATGAGAGAAGTTTTAGGAAAAATTATTATCCCGGAATTTATGGCAGTAGAAAATCCGG
>Ga0209979_1002728_pt1 | contig 16461 bp, 13 predicted proteins | sample AnhtaG_FD_183114 | JGI IMG/M metagenome (GOLD analysis project Ga0209979, IMG submission 183114) | Deep subsurface microbial communities from Anholt, Denmark to uncover new lineages of life (NeLLi) - Anholt_01485 metaG (SPAdes) (version 2) | ecosystem: Environmental > Aquatic > Marine > Oceanic...
TGCGGAAGCAGGGATCCAGTCTATTATAAAATATTTTTTTTATTCTTCTGGATTCCTGCTTCCGCAGGAATGACAACTTGCCTTCTTACTCCGTCATGATTTTCAACTAATTGGGAGATGAACCATAATTGTAAATAATGGGGCCTGTCCCCATTTTCTATTAAGAAATATTCTTAAGCTTTTTTTTGGATAGAATCTTCAAGCAAGCATTGACTGCTTCGGGTTCATAAAGAATACCTTTATTCTTGGAAATTTCCTCTTTTGCTTTGTTTAATCCGAGAGCCGGTCGGTAAGGCCGGTGAGAAGCCATTGCCTCAACAACATCTGCAACAGCTATGATTCTCGCTTCAATAAGAATCTTATTCCCTTTTAGACCTGAAGGGTATCCGGAACCATTTATTCTTTCATGGTGTTGAAGCACAATTTTGGCTACCGGATACGGAAATTCTATGGTTTTTAATATATCATAACCGACCTTTGGGTGAGTCTCGATCACATTAAAATCGAGTTCGGTTAATCGACCTGGATTGGTAAGAATTTCTCCAGGTACTCTTATCTTACCGACGTCATGAATGAGCCCTGCAAGGCGAAGTCCATCAATCTTCTCCTCTGTAAGTCCCATTTCCTTAGCCATAGCACAGGCTAGTTCAGTGACCCTCTTTTGATGACCCGATGTATAAGGGTCTCTTATTTCCTGGGCTGAGGCTAAAGCATCAACTGTTTCCTCCAGAGATTGTCGCAATCTTTCGTAACTTTTCTTGCGTTCTTCCTCCGCCAGTTTTCGTTCGGTGATATCTCTTAAAATCCCTATTTCTTTTGACCCTCCGTCTTCCCCGGTCATTATCGCATTTGTTTCAACTGTTTTTACTACACAATCCTTTGATATAATTCTGAATTCAAAGCTGCTGTGGTTCTCTTTTTCTCTTTTCCTTACCTCTCTCCTCTTTTTAACTAATTTTATGTCATCCGGATAGACAATCCTCCAAAAATCGAATCCTTTACTGCATAATTCTTCTTTTTTCCAGCCCGTAAGTTTTTCAAGAGCTGGATTGGCATACTGAATATTGTTGTTAATGATTATATAAATAGCATCGTGTGCATTCTCCACAACACTGCGGTATCTCTCCTCGCTCTCCCTTAATAAAGCTCCCATTCTGTACTTATGAAGAGCTATCTCAATGATTGTTTGTAACTCCCTGTCTTCGAAGGGCTTAAGGATATATCCATAAGGTTCAGTTACTTTTGCTTTTTCTAAAGTCTTGTCGTCCGCATAAGCAGTAAGATACACAAAAGGAATATTAAAACGGGAGCCAATTATTTTAGCAGCTTCAATGCCATTCATCTTACCTTCCAGCACAATATCCATCAGTACTAAATCAGGATGGGTTTCTTCTGCTTTTTTAATTGCTTCCTCTCCGGAACATGCCATTCCCTGAACAGTATATCCGAGCTTCTGCAGCCTGCCCTTTATATCTTCGGCAACAATGCGTTCATCTTCAACGACTAAAACCTTCGCCTTGCTCATTGTTTTATCCTCTTCGTAAAATTCATATTTTATATACTAAAATAACCTCCGGTTAAGGGAGTTTATCGGTAAGCTTTTATTGATAAAACTCTGTGTATTTTGGCTTTGAGCGTCTTCGTTTCAACGGGCTTAACAATGTAATCTTCACAATATAAACCCGCAGCCTTTATCTTGGATTCATCTTCATTTTTTGCGGTAAGCATTATAAAAGGAATATGGCTGGTTTCCTCATTCTCCTTTAATCTTTTTAATACCTCAAATCCATCTATCCCGGGCATCATAATATCACAAAGTATTAAATCCGGTTTTTCCTTACTGGCGAGCTTTAGTCCCTTTTTTCCTCTATGTGCCATTAAAATCTCATAGTTACTGATAAGCTGCAGATTTGCTTTTATAAAAAAGCAAAAGTCTTCTTCATCATCGATAATTAGGATTTTATTTCTCATTGCCTTGTGCCTCCTTTTTGGCCAAGGGTAGAACTACTTTAACAGTAGTCCCTTTCCTTATTTCACTCTCTATCTCTAAATCGCCATTATGGTTGTTTACAATTATCTTTGACATGGATAACCCGAGGCCGGTTCCCTTCTTATCTCTTTTTGTTGTAAAAAATGGTTCGAAGAGCCTATCTAAATTATTTTTTGAAATCCCCTCACCTGTATCTGAAAACTCGATTACACATAGGTGCTTATTAGAACTGGGTTCTGTCTGTTCAGTTTTGTATGTTTTGACAGTTATTGTTCCTCCTTTTGGCATGGCGTCGATGGCATTGATTAAAATATTAAAGAAAACCTGCTGCATCTGGTTTTTGTCAGCCTCAATAAAGAGCTTCTCTTTTGCGTAATAAGTTTCGATTATTATGTTACTTAACGGCATTCTGTACTTAAGAAGAGACAGGGTGTCCTTTATGAGATCATCTGGCTTTGTCCTCCCGGTTTTTAGTTCAGACGGCCTGGAAAACTTTAATAGCCCCTGCACAACATTATTCGCTCTAAATGTTGATTCTTTAATTTTATTTATTGCTGTTTTTATATCGTTATCGGCCTGGGGTAATTTTATTTCTAAAAATTCCGTCCCGCCAAGGATGATTCCCAGTGGATTTTTTATCTCATGCGCGAGTCCAGATGAGAACCTTCCCAGGGCTGCCAGTTTTTCTGATTGTATTAATTCCTGCTGGGCTTTCTTTAAATCAGCATAAGCCTTTTTGAGTTTATCCATTGTTTTTTTGCGCTCGGTTATGTCTTGAAAAACCACCACGGCACCGCTGATGTCTCCATTTTTTAATTTTATCGGGGCGCAGCTGGTATTTATTGGTATTTTTCTTCCATCCTTGGCTATCAAAATTGTATGATTCGTAAGACTGGTCACAACCCTCTTTTGCAGCGCCCTTAAAACCGGATTATCATCCGGCTTACCGGTTTCTTCATTTAAAATCTTAAAGATATCTACGATCGGTTTTCCTTCAACCTCTTCCTGCTTCCACCCTGTCAATGCCTGGGCTACAGGATTCATGAATGTCACACATCCCTTGGAATCCGTAGCAATAACAGCGTCTCCGATACTCTTTAACGTTGTAAAAAGCCACTGCTCTCTCTCCTTTAGCTTCCTTTCCATGCTGTGTTTATAAAGTGCTATCTCTATAATTGAGTTTAATTCTCTATCTTCGAAGGGTTTAATAATGTATCCAAAAGCCTCAGTGACTTTTGCCCTGTTCAGTGTGTTTTTATCTGCAAAAGCTGTAAGATACACAACAGGAATACCAAAACGGGAGCGTATGGCTGTGGCAGCTTCAATCCCGTCCATTTCTCCTTCAAGGACAATGTCCATCATCACTAGATCAGGGCGCAGCTTTCCGGCTTTTATAATAGCTTCTTCTCCAGAATGAGCTATTCCGGGAACCGCATATCCGAGCTTCTGCAGTCTCATTTTTATATCCTCGCCGACAATCCGTTCGTCTTCAACAACCATAATCTGTTTTTCGTTCATCTTCTTAAACTCGTTAATTTTTCAAAATATTTAATGTGCTTATTTCTGTTAATCTCCTTATCTAATGTGAATGCATTAATTTCTGTTGTAGGCGTTTTAATTTCTGTGTCATCGCGAGGAGCGAAGCGACGTGGCGATCTCATTTTTCTGAAGAGATAACCACGCTCCTTTTGGGCGCTCGCCATGACAATGTAGCTAAATTCATAACGTTTACATTAGTCGTAATTAAGCTTGTTCTTGTTAAACAATTTCCAGCAGGTATCCACTACTTCAGGGTCATAAAGTGAACCTCTATACTTGGTGATTTCTCTCAAGGCTGTGCTTATACCGAGAGCCGGACGGTAAGGCCGGTGAGAAGACATCGCCTCAACAACATCTGCAACGGCTAAGACCCGCGCTTCCGGAAGAATCTCCTCGCCTGATATACCTTCAGGATATCCGGACCCATCCATTCTCTCATGGTGTTGAAGAACGATCTGTGCAACCGGGAAGGGAAACTCAATTGACTTTAAAATCTCGTAACCTACCTGGGGGTGCATTTTAATCATTACGAATTCAACTTCGGATAAATGAGTTGGTTTGATTAGAATCTCAATGGGAATTTGTATCTTACCGACATCATGAATAAGTCCAGCCAGGCGAAGCCCTGTAATCTGATCTTTTGAGAATCCCATCTCCTCAGCTATAGCGCATGCCATATTTGTTACCCTCTTTTGGTGGCCTGCTGTGTAGGGGTCTCTCCTTTCGAGCGCTGATACCAGAGCATTAATCGTTTCCTCAAAGGTTTTTTGCAGTTTTTCTAAACTTTTTTTAAGTTCTTCCTCTGCCTTCTTGCGCACAGTGATATCTCTCAAAATCCCTATCTCTTTGGTTTCCTCCTTTTTGCCTATGTTTACTGTATTGGCTTCAACTATTTTGACCGCTTTATCCTTAGCTATAATTCTGAATTCATTGCCGGGTGGCACTTCTTTCCCTGCTTTTCGTGCCTTTTCCCTTTCCTTGATTAATTCCAGATCTTCCGGATGAACTGTGTTCCAGAAATTGAATTCTTCGTCGCATATTTCTTCATTTTTCCAGCCTGTAAGCTTTTCAAAGGCAGGATTGACATATAAAAATCCATTCTTCGAGCTTATATAAATAGCATCGTATGCATTCTCTGCCAGGCTGCGGTATTTCTCCTCACTTTCTTTGAGCATGTTTTCTATTTTGTGCTTGTAAAGAGCCATCTCAATAGTAGCGTGTAAGTCCCTGTCCTCAAAGGGTTTGAGAATATAGCCATAAGGCTCAGTCGCCTTTGCTTTTTCTATTGTTTTGTTGTCAGCATAAGCGGTAAGATAAACAACGGGAATATTATGGCGGGAACGTATTATTTCAGCCGCTTCAATGCCATTCATTTTATTCTCGAGGACAATGTCCATCATCACTAAATCTGGGTGAAGATCTTCTGCCTTTTTTATAGCATCCTCTCCGGAGAATGTTATTCCACTAACAGCATATCCAAGCCTCTCCACGCTCATTTTTATATCCTCACCGACAATCCGTTCATCTTCAACGATTAAAATTTGTTTTTTCTTCATTTGCCCACCTTAAATTTAATCTTAAAACTGGTTCCCTTCTTTTTTTCCAGTTTGATATCACCATGAAGCTGGTCTTCAGATAAGATAGTAACCAGGCGTAAACCCAGTGACTCTGTGTCTTTGAAATCAATCTTCTCCGGCAGTCCAACTCCGTTATCGCTGACAGTGAGCTCAACATTGTTTTTATTCAGGGAGCGCATGGTGATTTTAATATAACCTTTTTTGCCGTCCGGAAAGCCGTGTTTTAAAGAATTTGAGACAAGCTCGTTGATCATTAAACTGCATGGAATTGCCGTATTAATTTCTAGAAAAATATCTTTGATATCTATACTTAATTTAATGGCTTCCGAGCTCGCTCCATATGAAGTGAACAGATGAGCTGCCAGTATTTGAGCATATTCGGCAAAGTTAACCCGGGCGAAGTCCCCGGATTGATACAATCTTTCATGAATGAGTGCCATTGACTTTACTCGGTTCTGGCTGCTCTTGAATATTGCGAGCGCCCCTTTATCTTTGATCTGTTTGGACTGAAGGTTGAAAAGACTGGAAATTATCTGCATGTTATTTTTAACCCGGTGATGAACTTCCTGCAGAAGTATTTCTTTCTCTTCGAGCGATGCCTTGATCTGTTTTTCTGCTCTTTTTTGCTTAGTGATGTCTGAGGTAATCATTCCCATTCCATCACCTACATTGAATGCTTTTAAAGCAAGGTATATCTTGCCTTTTGCTGCATCGGTAATATAATCTTCTATAAAAAAAGGTTTGCCTGTCTTTATCACTTCCATGTATTTGTTATATCGACCTGTTTTCTTTAGGTTAGGATCAAGGTCTAATATGTGCTTTCCTATGATATTTTTTTTCCTGGTACCAGCTGGAAATAGCTTCAACGCATTTTTATTAATTTCCACTAAGTTGAGATTTGAATCCCACAGAGAAAAATTGTCGGTCGCTGAATCCATGAAGCTTTTTAATCTTTCTTCGCTTTCGCGTAGTGCTTCCTCTGCTCGCTGCTTCTCCTCAAGCAAGTGCTTCTTTTCAAAGACCTCCTTGACTATAGCTAAAACTTCATCCATGTTTAGAGGTTTGATGATGTAAGATAAAGCACCTGCGTTTATAGCCTCCACCGCGGTTTCCAGAGAAGCATAGGCGGTCATCATAATCACTGCTGCATCAGGCCTGATTTTCTTGAGCGTAGTAAAAGTCTTGATCCCGTCCGTAAGGGGCATCTTGATATCCATGAAGATCACGTCAAAAGGTCTTTTCTTTATCAGATTGATTGCCTTTTGTCCGTCCTTGGCAGCAGTGACACTATAGCCTTTGTGCCCCAGGACAAAGGACATGCTTTCAGACAGGCTTTTATTGTCATCAACAATCAGGATGCTCTCTTCTCTTTTCATTTTTGTTCTCCCTTTTCTTCTACTTCTCCACTAATGGGCAGCCTAACTGAGAATGTACTGCCTTTCCCGACCTCACTCTCCACCTCGATGGTGCCTCCATGTCCATCCACCAGCGTCTTAGTAATTGCTAATCCAAGGCCAATACCTTTAGCCTTGGTTGTGAAGAGAGGTTCGAACAACTTACATATATTTTCCTTAGGGATACCTTCGCCGGTATCAATAAAAGAGACATCCACCCATCTGGGACTTGGAACCTTGGACTTGATTATTAACCGGCCGCCCTCAGGCATAGCCTGGAACGCATTAAGAATTATATTACTGAAGATCTGAAAGAGTTGGTCGGGATCGGCGTGGATATGCGGCAGCTTCTTATCCAACTGGTTTACTATATTAATATTCTTTGGCCTGGAATTGCGAGACTGCGTCTGGAGGATAATATTATTGACATTAGCCTTCTTTAAAATTGGTAATCTGTTGGGAGCAAAGTCAAAAAGACTGTTAATAATCTTCTCAGACGTTCTCACTTCTTTATCCAGGAGATCTAAAGTCTTCTTAATCTCTGGCCCAGGTTTTTCTATGGCCATTTTTAGGAAGTATGCAGAAGTTTTGATGGACCCCAGCGGATTACGTAGTTCGTGGCTTACTCCTCCAGCTAATTGGCCCAGTACTGCCAGTTTCTCCGAACGCGCTAACCGCTCTTGCATCTCCTTTTGTTTGGTGATGTCCTGCATTATTCCCACTAATCGAATAGGCTTGCCATTTTCCTTCTCTGAAAGGCTAATAGAAGAAAGTATGACATAACCTTTCTTGGTTCTGAAACGGTATTCAGCCGTGGCTCTATCTTTTTGCATGGCTTTCTGAAGGATAGATAAAATCTCATCTCTGTCATCAGGGTGTATTCTTTCTGCCCATTCTTTAATATCAATTTTTGCGAATGCTTCTTTTGTATAACCGGTAATCTTTTCGATTGCGCCCCCCCAGTCTATTTTCCCAGTGGCGATATCGTAGCTAAATGTTAATGCCCTTGCTGCTTCAATTGCTGCTGATGCTTGTTTTTCACTTCTCTGTAATGTTTCTTCTAATTTCTTGCGTTCGGTTTCTAATTTTTCTAATTCAGCGATTCGCTGGCGCAGTTTTGTCAATTCTTTTTGAGGCTGACCCTTTGATTTATCCTTTTCCGTCATTTTATCTATATTGCCCTTCTTATCTTTAATTTTATGTTCCTCTTAAAAAAGAGGGCAATTCACTCTCATGTTTATTCACATTTGAAATAAATTGTTAATATTTGTTTCCAATATGTCGTTTTTTGTCACTTTTTATTGCCTATTGCTTCCTTTGCCTTTTCCATATCTCCATGAGCTTTAAATTCTTGAGCTAATTTTTTTAGCACCTCAATTACCGAATAAAATTCAGTTGATTTGTCAAAGAAGAAGTCAGCGCCTGCATCCATACATTTTTTCCTGTATTGAGGAAATGGATAATTGGTTAGCATTATGACTAAGGGATCCAATTTGTATTTATTAATTTTTTCAAGGACATCAAATCCATTTCCCCCGGGCATCCGGATGTCTAACACTATCACTTCAGGCTTATGCTTCTTTATAGAGTCTATTGCATCGTTTGCGTTTGAAGCCTGGCCAGCTATTTCTAGTCCTGGAATGTCAGAGATCATGACTACTAATCTGTCGCATACGAGTTTGGAGTCATCCACAACTAAAACTTGCATTTTATGCCTTTTTTTCTCTTTCAATATAGACCTCCTGCCTGTTGAATGTCGTGTTTAGTATAGGGAAAGAGAAATGAAAATTGTATCGGATATCGCCTGTTTTTGTTGTGGGATTTTGGCTTATTAATCTGTCAGGATTTGTCCTGCAAAATCTGGGGTGAGTGTAAGCAGGGGAGGTTGTTTTTGTTTTAATTTTTACTGTCGTATTTTTAAACATTGTTACTTATGATTTATTGTTTATTGGCGGTCTCAATCGACCAGCCGGTTTTTTATGGCGTAGTGGGTTAATTCCGCATTATTTCTCATATTCATTTTTTCAAGAATGCGGGACCGATAAGTGCTTATAGTCTTAACACTCAGCTTAAGTTTTTCGGCAATCTCCTTTACAGTTTTCCCTGTAGCAATAAAACACATAACTTCATATTCACGATTGGAAAGAGTTTCGTGAGGCGGTCCGTTAGCATCATTTTCAAGATCATATGCTAATTTCTCAGCGAGGGATGTACTGATGTATTTCCTTCTTGTTGATATCTTTCGTATAGCTGCAAGTAGCTCATCCGGGGTACTTTGTTTTGTTAAATATCCTGAAGCGCCTGCCCTGAAGACCTGCACAGCATACAATTCTTCGGGATGCATGCTTAATACAAGGACGGAAAGCTCGGGTTTTTCTTTTTTTATTTTTTTTAAGATATCTATCCAGGACATGCCAGGCATAGAAATGTCTAACACGACTACATCCAGGTTGCTTTTTAAAACTTTACCGAGAGCCTCCTCCCCATTGTTTGCTTCATCAGCAACCACCATGTCAGAAGTTTCTTCAATAATTTCCTTAAGTCCTTTGCGGACAATCGGGTGGTCATCAGCGATGAGAATCTTTATCATATAATCTTTCCCTTGTCAGGGGAGGGGAATTGATACTTTTTCGGGAGTATTTTGTCTCGAAGAGGATTTGATTTCTGCTTTAATGTTTGAGCTCAGCTTTTTCTTATGATATCCGGAGGCTCAGAGATTATGATTATCAGTCGTTCAAATACGGGCGTACATTCGCTCCCTGATAGAGATTTTATGATGTGTACTAGTCCTTTATCGATCATACTCCCCCTGTTTGGAGACGGACCATATCAGAATAAGTCGGGAAGGGAAATAAAAGTATCGGAGTTTATCTGATATTTTTGTAGGATTTTAGCTCATCAATTTGTCAGCATTTATCTTACATGGAAAAGGCGGGCTTGGTAAATCAAGCTCAAAAAATGTCATTGCGGGGAACAAAGTGACGCAGCAATCTGATCCTTTTTGTAGGGGCTTGATTTATCAAGTCCACAATTGGTTAAAAAATTAACTTAAGGATTTGATTCATCAAACCCGCAATAAGAAAGGATAGAATAAAATGTTTTTGCGAGGAACAAAGTGACGCGGCAATCTCACTTCTGTACTTCTGTATTGTAATGTCAAATGTTGAGATGCGATCCCTTTATGTTACCTGAATGGCATCCAGATAGTAGTCTTATTCCTAAATGTAACGGTTTTTGTTCGCTTGATGCCGAGAACCAGGCACCAGTAATTGACTGCTTTTTTGCTTAAATTTTTACCTTTTTTTAATACTTCTATAAACTTAGTCATCCCGTATTTTTTCTGAACTTCTTCTATAAAGGAAAAGCCTCCAAAATTGATTGCTCTTTCAATCTCAATTTCGGGAGAAAGCATCTGCTTCTCCCTGTCCCAGAACAGTTCTTCTCTCACCGGCAAAACCTCATGAAAAATTGTTTTATCTCTTTCCATTCTTTTTGAGTCATTTTTCGTATTCTCCCCGATTGATCAACAGTAATAATAGTATTAATCTCCTTCTCAGCATCATCAAAATAAACCATCGCAGTTTTCAGCTGATAAGCATATTTCTTCTCAAGCTGATATTTTTTTTGTACAAAAACAGAAATATTCTCGAAAGTATGCTTGGTTTGTTGGAGTAAATAGAAGAGATCAACAAAATCTCTAGCTGAGCCTCTCTGAGTGAGGGCAACAGCTTTCATAGCTTCAATATCTTCGAATGATGCAAGAGGACACGTAATTTCCTTGCTGACTTTAAATAAAACGATATCGGATAAGAGTTTATATGGGAAATGAAATAATGAGAATTTTATCTTATCCTCAGATAGAAACAGAATTAGACTTTCTTTTTCCATAATTTCAACATCCACACGGTCAAATCTCTCTCTCATTTTGAAAGCAAGGGATTCGGACTTGAAAGATTTTGAAGTGAAAAAATCAAGATCAATGGATAAACGATGATGGAGATAAAAATAAAGGGCAGTTCCACCTGCTAGATAACTTTCCTGGGGAAGAATTTTAGATTCTAATATTTGGGTTAGGATTTCTTTAAGATTTTTTATATTTTTTTCCCCGTTCATAGTGTCATTTTAGCATCAATTGTTAATGATTTAAACAAAAGAAAAGGGATCGCATCTCAACATTTGATATTATTTTTTCTGTAGGGGTTTGATTCATCAAACCCACAATAAGAAAGGATAGAATAAAATGTTTTTGCGGGGAACAAAGTGACGCGGCAATCTCACAAATTGTGTTGTTATTGCGAACGTAGTGCGGCAATCACACAATTTATATTGTTTTTGCAAGAAGCGAAGAAAATTGCCACACTGCGCTCGCAACAGGCTAGGCAATCTTACTTCTGGAATTAGAGGATATCCCCTTAAGTGCTACCCTCACACTAGAATTATATCGATTTTATTAAATAAGATGGTTCTCTTCCATTTTGTATGGGCAAAACATGTCTTGATAGATTAATAGAAAGTGTTCGGGGATGGATGAAGCGACCTTTGAAGATTTAGCCTCCTTGAATCGCGCTTCGAGGAAACCCGACAGAGTCGGGCGGCGAGTATGTTTGAGCTGAGCGAGTTGCGCAGCCGCCGAGAAGAGCGATGAAGGGATGGCGTGAAAAATCTGAACGGGAGCGAGACCATTCCCGAATACTTATTGATTAATACCCACACAAAATGGAAGAGAACCAATAAGATTAAATTATTGCGAAAATTTTACGTTCTTTTACGTCTATAAAAACAGGAAGTATATTTTTTTTGATGAAATCCAGAAGCTTGAAAACTGGCAAAACCAGATAAAATATTATTATGACAATTATAAAAATATAAAGTTCTTTATAAGTGGTTCCTCATCTCTATTTATAAAAAAGCGTACTCAAGAATCGTTAGCTGGGCGTATTTATGAATTTACTTTGTTTCCATTAAGCTTCGAAGAATTTTTAATTTTCAAAAATAAAGAAGAATTGATTAAAAAAAAGAAATTATTGCAGGATAGTATAAAAAAAGAGTTTTTGGCATATCAAAAAAGGCAGTTTATAGAAATTGTACATGAGAGTGAAGAGAGAATAGGGAAATATGTTAAGACAATGGTTGAGAAGATTGTTTTTCAGGATATTCCAAGGATCTTTCCCATAGAATATGAGGAATTATTGTTAAAAATATTGAGAATCATTGCTTATAATCCGGGGATGCTGTCAGACTATGACTCTTTTTCAAAGGAAATAGGTATCAACAGGATTACCCTGTCGAATTACTTCCATTATCTTGAGGAATCTTTTTTAGTCAAAAAGTTATATAACTTCTCTAAGAATATGTTGACATCTGAGAAAAAAATGAAAAAGTTTTATCTCACAACAACATCTTTATATCCTTTCCTGAATGAGCAAATAGATGAGGCGAAATTGATAGAGAATCTTGTTGTCTTTTCCGTTGATGCAAAATTTTTCTGGAGAACTCCTCAGAAATATGAGGTTGATATTATATTATATAAGAAGGGAAAAATTGTCCCTATTGAAGTGAAATATAAGGAAAATATAACAAATAAAGATTTAAAGAATTTATTTAGATTTTGTGAAAAGTTCAATGTTGAAGAAGCGCTGCTCTTAACAAAAGATGAATTCAGTGAAAGCAAGTTTGAATTAAAGAATGGGAAAAATCTAAAAATTCAGTTCATTCCTGTATGGAGATTTTTATTAGACGGAGCAGGCATAAATTAGCGACTCCTTTTTTCAAAGCGGCACCTTTCTAGGATATAATTTGCTTTTAATTAAATCTATCACGTTCTCTCTGAGAAGTCAAAAAAAGTGGGGTTGAAAAAAGGGGATACGAGCCTTTTTACTTTTTGTCTTTAGGGAGGGGGATCCATGCTTTGAGTGTGGTTCCTCTATTTTGAATCCCTTTGATTTCTACCTCGCCTCCAATAAATTGGATGCGCTCCCTTATTCCGATCAATCCAAAAGATTTGGAATTAGAAATCTGCTCTTCTGTAATCCCTCTGCCGTTGTCTCTTATTTTCAGTTCAAGTCTTCGAGCTTTCTTTTTTAGATTTACTTTGACCCACTTCGCCTTTGAATGTCGGGCAACATTTGTTAGTGTCTCCTGAAAGATACGGAAAATTGCTGTGGAGCAGTCCTTATCCAGAAAAATATCCTCAGGGTCTACAGTTAATTCACATTTAATTCCTGTCCGCTTCTGAAATTCGCCTCCCTGCCATTCCAAAGCTGCCGTAAGGCCTATATCATCCAGCACCCCCGGTCTCAGTTCTGCGGAAATCCTTTGTACTGTTTGAATAGTCGAATCAATGAGTTTTGACATTGACTTTGTCTTTTTAAGCAGTGACTTTTGATCTTTTGGCAATTTGGTTCCCAATAAAGACAGATCCATTTTTAATGCCGTGAGTGATTGTCCCAGGTCATCGTGTATCTCACGGGCAATGGACGTTCTCTCTCCCTCTCTCACGGCTTGCAGATGGGCAGCAAGGTTACGTAACTGTTCACGAGAAGTTAATAATTCTTCTTCTGCCTGTTTACGTTCAGTGATGTCTCGAAAGATACTCTGAAGAAATACAGGTTTGTTATTTTCATCTTGCACGAGTGATAAATTGACTTCAGAAGGAAATTCAGTTCCATTTTTTTTATAGACAGTACGTTCATAAGGAAGAAAAGTCTTGCCTTCTTGTAAAGATTTTAGCTTATTGCCGGCATCCTTAATCTCGGAGGATGCAATTATGTCTTTATATGACATGCCAATCAGCTCTTCAACATTGTAGCCAAGTGTCTCAGCCGCTTCTTGATTAGCTGATACTACAGTCCCATTTAAACTATAGAGAATAACTGGATCATTTCCGGATTCAAAAAGTGCTCGGTATGTCATCTCGCTTTTACGCATAGCTTCCTCTGCTAACTTACGCTTTGTGATATTTTCAATGATGCCATCATAATATTTCGCTTTTCCTTTCTTATCTTTTATTGTCACGGCTGACACTGAACAGATGATGGGACTTCCATCCTTTTTCTTGAGTTTCAGATCTTCATTTCTTACAAATCCATCTCTTGATAGTTTCTCAATAAACTTTTTTCTATCTTCGGGAATTTGATATATGTTGAGGATTCTTGTTGCGAGCATATCATCTCTGTTTTTGTAACCAAGAATTTTAACAAAAGCTGGATTTACCTCGATGAATTTACCGTCAGGTTTTATGGCGCTTCTATATATCCCGACATTGACATTCTCTGTTAAAGTTCTGTACTTTTCCTCACTCTCCTTCAATGCCTCCTCCGCCTTCTCGCGCGCGGTGATGTCCCAGATGTATGAACGGGAACCTGTAATTTTTCCGTTTTCTCTTAACGTAACAGCATCTACCTCAAGATGAATTGTAGATCCATCTTTTCTGATCCCTCTGTGTTCATACCTTGATGGTGTCCTCCTTCCTTGAATACGGTTTTTGTGATGTTTTAGAACCATATCAACATCATCTGGATGGATAAGTAATTGGATTGATTTTTTTTCCATTTCTTTCCTGGAGTATCCATACAGTTCTATATATTTTTCATTAAAGTAAGTTAAATTTCCTTCTTTATCATCTATCAAAATACCAATACCTGCCTTTTCAACCAGGTCTCTATAACGCTCCTCAGATTCTTTCAGCGTCTCTTCCGCGTGTTTGCGTTCGGTGATTTCGTGAAGTACTTCTATTGCTTTATCGACTGTTCCATCTGGATTTGGAAGCGGAGCTGACTGAAGTTCATAGGTTCTTCCTTCAGGAGTTGTAATTTCAGCGCTTTCAAACTTTCTATTTTTTACTGCTTTTTTCATAGGGCAGATTGTACAAGGTTTTTTTCGCTTCATGTATCCTTCGTAACATAATTTTCCGGTAAGATCCCCATACGTTTTTGTTAAAGTTTGATTTTGATACAATATTTTATAATCTATCCCAACGATATCAATGCCAATTCCTGTAAGGGCTAAGCCATGTATAAGAGAATTTAATTTATCTCTTTCTGATTTCAGCGCCTCGTCAGCCTTCTTGCGATCGGTTATATCCTGGGTTGTTATGATTGCCCCCTTTGGAAAAGGAGCTAAAGTTATGTCCAGATATTTATCCCCATATTTCATTTCAGGAAATCTTTTTACTTTTTTTGACTTGATACATTCCATCAACTCAGCGTGCATATTTATCTCATGCTTTCCGGCATAATCCTTATACATCACATCTCCAATATTAGGCAGTCTATCTCCTGATGTCTTTTTTACCATGTTAAAATTACCCACTTTTCCTGAATTATCAACGACTATTGTTTGAATTGGATTGTGCTGAAATAATGCCACATTGAACTCTTCGCTTTCTTGCATTGCCTCCTGCACTCTCTTGCGTTTAGTGATGTCTCTCTGTATGGAAATGAAATGGACCAGCTTTCCAGCCGAGTCTCTAACCGCATCTGCGCTGAGCAAGACAGTTCTTTCCTCGCCTTTTTTAGTGATAATAGTTATTTCTTCATCTCTAAGTTTCCCTGTCTTCTTCCATCTCATGAAGAATTCCTTGGCTTTTTCGATTGAAGATGGAGCGTATATTGTCGTTAGCAGAGGTTTTCCTACAATTTCCTCTTTCGTGTAACCTAACGCAGTTAATGCGGATAAGTTAATATCAAGTATTTTTCCCTCTAAGGAGATCATGTAACAGTATTCTGGTGCGTTTTCAAAGAACTGTCTGAACCTCTCCTCGCTCTCTTTGAGCAGGTTTTCTATCTTATGTTTGTAAAGCGCCATCTCAATGGTTGTAGACAGGTCCCTATCATCAAAGGGTTTGAGAATATAGCCAAACGGTTCGGTTTTTTTTGCTCGTTCCAGTGTACTTTTGTCTGAATAAGCGGTTAGATAAACAATGGGAATATTAAAGCAGGAGTGTATTATTTCAGCAGCATTAATGCCGTTCATTTTCCCTTCAAGAACAATGTCCATCAGTACCAGATCTGGATGCAGCTCTTCAGCTTTTTTAACCGCATCCTCTCCAGAAATAGCTATTCCGGAAACAGTATATCCAAACCTCTGCAATCTTATTTTTATGTCTTTGCTGACAATTCTTTCATCTTCAACGATCAGGATTTGTTCTTCCTTCGTTAGCTCATCTGTTGATTGATTTGTTGTTTTCTCTTTGTCTTTCATTTTGCGTCCCCTGAAATAGAATCGATACCCCTAAAAAGCTGGGTGTAAAGGTCTACCAAATACTGTCAGAGGCGATTAAAGGGGAGGAATTTGTTTCTTTATATGTGCGTAAGACGCAGGTTGGTTTTGTTGAATTGGTTTCCTTCCCATCATCTGGAGTGACTGCCTGTTAACAGACATATCTTTTAACTCCTTATTAGTTCCCAGCTTAATATCTATAGCACAGGGAAAAGTTTAATGTCAAGAAAATAAGAAGATAAGGGGTCGCGTCTCAACATTTGACATTACAGTACAGAAGTAAGGCTGCCTAGCCTGTTGCGAGCGCATCGTGGCAATTTTCTTCGCTTCTTGCAAAAACAATATAAATTGTGTGATGGCCGCACTACGTTAGCAATGACATTTTGTTTCTTCTTTAACTCTATGCGGGCTTGATTCTTATGTAGGGGCTTGATTTATCAAGTCCACAATTGGTAAAAAAATTAACTTACGGGTTTGATGAATCAAACCCCTACGCATTTATTCCGACAATTAAAAGGTGTGATTGCAGCACTACGTTCGCAATGACATTTTTCCAATATGTCAAATGTTGAGACGCGACCCCTTTTATTCATTGACAAAATTTGCTGTGGTTTGAATAATAGGGAAACGAAAGGAAAAGAGAAAGTGGCAAGACTCTACGAATATCAGAGTAAAAGACTCCTGAAGGAAGCCGGGATTCGTGTGCCTGAGGGAGATGTGGCTTTTACTCCTGAGGAAGTGC
>Ga0209979_1002729_pt1 | contig 16456 bp, 13 predicted proteins | sample AnhtaG_FD_183114 | JGI IMG/M metagenome (GOLD analysis project Ga0209979, IMG submission 183114) | Deep subsurface microbial communities from Anholt, Denmark to uncover new lineages of life (NeLLi) - Anholt_01485 metaG (SPAdes) (version 2) | ecosystem: Environmental > Aquatic > Marine > Oceanic...
GACCCACCTAACCATATGTATCGAGAACACTGTGACTACAGAAATGCTCACAAAATATATGTACTAGCAGCTCGACATCTATACCTTATGCAAGAGATTGAAGAGGAGCGCTTTACTGCTGTAGGAAATGATGAGATACCTGATTGTGAAGTGGTCTTATATTATGATGGACAGAGCGTGAGTACTGAATACGAACAAGCGTGTAGAATTGAATATTGGGCATTTGAGAATTTGTGCCAAGTGAGAGCCCATTGGAAATATGATTATTTCGCGCAATTAGAAGATTGAGTAGGTGAATTGATAGATTCAAAAGGGCAATAGCTGATTTAAATGGGGAATGAATATGCTCCGTTCGCCTCATTCCTCTCACCAAGAGGCAACCTCCTATTAAAAGCTACCTAGTACTACAGCATTTCACCCCAAAGGCGGCTTATAAAACCTCATACTATCCTTAAAGCTTACAGAGCGAGTATATCGCTGCATTATTTCTAGGCTTTTCTACATTCTGGACCAGCGGACCATTAAGCCTTTCTACATGCCGGTAACTCTAACTCTGGGAGTGGTACAATAATCGGGGGCTGGTCATTATTAAGTAAAAAGGGAATTTGAAAGTGATACAAGAACTAACTCGTTTCACTGCCAAATACCATTTTAACTTACTCTCGTGATTGCTTCTTGGCCTTGAGCTTTCTCGCATCCTGAGCCTCGACTATCGCCTGTTCTCTGGCAGTGTGGGCCTGTAAAAAGGAGCCCACCCACCAAAAGACATCACGTCTCGCCACAGATTTTCGAAGTCTTTGCATTCGCCATCGTCGTTCATCTATATTCATACCATATGCCTGGTAGATTGCATCGGCTACGCCTTCGATGTCATACGGATTAACTAGTAGGGAACCCCCACGCAACTGTATAGCTGCACCGGCAAATTCACTGAGTATTAGGACCCCACTCTTATCTACGTTGGCCGCACAATACTCCTTCGCTACCAAGTTCATCCCGTCCTTTAAGGAGGTGATCAGGGCAATATCAGCAGCACGGTAGTAGGCGAGGAGCTCTGTTCGTTCCAAACTGCGGAACATGTAGTGGACTGGTGTCCACCCTGATCGGCTGAATCTCCCATTAATCTCGCTTATCAAGCCCTCAATCTCAGTTTTTAGCGCCCGATATTGAAGAATATCCTCGCGGCTAGGCAAAGCAATTTGAACCAGAGTTATCTTGCCGCGTAGATCGTTGAAGCGCTCCAGAGCATTTCTGAACGCTTGCAATTTCTCTGGTATTCCCTCGGAGTAATCCAGCCGATCCACACTGAGGACTATCTGCTGGTTCGGTATAGCCTCACGCAATTGCCTAGCGGCCTGCACCACGAATGGGGACGCCGCCCGTCTGGCAAAGTCTTTAAAGTCTATACTTATTAGGAAACTGCCAATCCTAATTTCTCGTTTCGGAGTCATGATCGTAGATACTTGTTTTCTAGCATCGACGTGAAGGCCCTTGAGCATAGTCTCAATACAATAGACGAAATTGTTTCTATCACGTCGAGTTTGAAAGCCGACTACATCGTACTCCAATAGGGCCGATAGAATCTGCATCCGCCAGGGAAGTTTGATATACATATCTAGCGGGGGAAAAGGAGTATGAAGAAAGAATCCGATATTGTTCTCCATACCCATGCTGCGTAACTCCTTGGCCACAAGCATCAGCTGGTAATCATGGACCCAAATGTAGTCTTCCATTCTGGCATTTTCTGCTATTACCTGAGCGAATTTGTGATTGACCGCTTGGTACGTCTTCCAATAGGCTGGATCGAAGTTACAGCGTGTTTGGAGATCATGAAAGAGAGGCCATATGATTTCGTTGGAAAATCCGAAGTAATATTGGTTGATCTCTTCCTTGGTCAATGAGACCGGCTCAAGAATGTAACCAAAATCTCGACTCGCCGCGGCTAGAAGCTCATCCAAGTCAACCTTCTCCAGCATTCCAGGCCAGCCAATCCATAAGCCTCCTCTCTCACTTAAGATCGGGGCGAGGGCAGTGACCAATCCGCCGGGGCTGGGCTGAACCTGCCACTGCCCCATATCCCCTCTTGTTAGAGCAATGGGTAAGCGGTTCGAGACGATTACTAGTCGATCGATTGCTAGCTTATTGTTTCGCTTACTAGCCTGCCGCATAGGTTGAACTCTCTAGCATCAAGTGTAGCACACTACAGCTTGGTTGTGTCATGTTTTCTGCCCTTTTGCCTAGGGCTAACCCGCAAGAGATGCAGGTTCCACGACCGCCCACGGCAAGTAAAAGAATATCACCTGGCTTGTAGGCTTTCAAGTCCGGAGGAAGTCAGCAATGCACCAAGTTTTGCTTAACAACATGATGCTTTATGTAACTTTGTCGCTTCACGTATCCTGAATACGCAACAGAAGTCAGTTCTGTCACATGCGTTAAATGCATAGTATTCTTCCACAGCACTTGAATGTGACAAACTTGCATTCTGTCTCATTGGTGTAAAACCCTCCTAAATGGACGGGGAGATGGGTAAGGAACCGATCTCTACGAGCCCCAAAGACTTTTTCAAGAAAAAAACGCTAGCGGTAAAACGCTAGCGTCGTGAATTTTCTGGTGGAGACGGGGGAGAGTTGAACTCCCCGTCCAAAAGAAGCTACCCAGAATATGCTACAAGCTTAGTCAGCTATTTAATCTCAACTAACTAGCCTCTGCTGACCGAGTTTAGCTAGTCCAGCCGATAATTCTTTCACCGCCCTTATCGACATCCAGACAGTGGCACCTCAACTTTTCGGCACCCAATCCCAACCCATTGAGGCGAGGTCAGGTTGAGCGTGCAACCTGTTTAATTAGGCTGCATAAACTAATTCGGATTCGTTGGCTATTTTTTTGCCACTTGTTTAATGAGGTTAGTGGCACCTCAGCTTGCAATCCTATAGCACACTTCCCCTGTCGAACCCACGCGTCCCCACTTACTGTAAACGGCTTAAGGGTAAATCACCTCCTTTGAAATTTCTGTTTCTTTATAGTTCTCTCAATCTCTCTTTCTGTCTCACGGCGAGTCATGGATTCTCGCTTATCATATAGTTTTTTACCTTTAGCCAAGGCTACTTCAACCTTGGCAATACTATCTTTAATATATAATTTAAGCGGGACTAAAGTAAAGCCCTTTTCCACCACCTTGCTGGTAAGACCATTAATCTGCTTACGATGTAGTAACAGCTTTCGTGGTCGCGTTGGCTCATGGCTTAAATAGCTACCTGCTTCATAGCGAGCAATATGAGCATTCAATAACCATAATTCACCCGCCTCAGGTCTAACATAAGCATCACCTAAATTAACTCTCCCAGCTCGGATTGACTTTATCTCTGTCCCGGTAAGCACAATACCGGCTTCTACACTATCCTCTATATGATAATTGTGATAGGCTTTACGGTTGGTAGCTACCGTCTTTGTGACCACGACTTTAACTTAAATTATACCACAACCCAAGATTCAGTTCAAAAACTCCAGGGACTACGAGATTAAAGCTCCTGAGGACCTAATTCAATTGTAAAGAAGGTGATGTGTCACAAGGTATTGGACGAGGATAAAAGATTGACAACACCAAACTAAAATGTTAAAGTTATCAAGCATTAACGATGCCGATAGAATGTAAATTGATGTCTGCCATTCTAAAGCTTGTCTTCATCAAAGTGAAAGCTACTTGTCTCATACACTGTAATTCGTCTTAAAGCAATACTTTCCTGTCTTGGCATAGAGTCAGAAAGAAAAAGATTGGCACGGCTCAGCGGTTAATGACCGAGGAGACGAGAGAGTTAGTCCTAGTCGTCTAAGAAAGAAAGTAGGTAGAGATGGCTAAACCAAAGGTCGCTTTTTATTGGTGTGCTTCCTGTGGTGGGTGCGAGGAGACAGTGGTTGATCTCAATGAAGACCTACTAAAAGTAGCTAATGCTGTGGATATTGTCCTATGGCCGGTGGCATTGGACTTTAAGAGGAAGGATGTTGAAGCTTTAAGCGATGGTGAGATAGCGGTGAGCTTTATAAATGGTGCTGTAAGGCTGGAAGAGCAGGAGGAGATGGTAAATCTCTTAAGAACCAAATCCGGTCTTGTAGTCGCTTTTGGCGCTTGTGCTCATTTAGGAGGGATACCGGGGCTGGGGAACTTCTGGACAAGGGATACCATTTTCCAAAGGGTTTATAAGGAAGTCCCAACTGTTGAAAATCCAGAGGGAACCACCCCACAGGAAAAGACGGCTATTGATGTTGGTGAACTTACCCTGCCGGAATTCTATGATACGGTGAGGACTTTGGACCAGACCATCCCTGTAGATTATTACCTCCCCGGATGTCCACCGCCGCCCGATTTGGTAATGAACGCCGTAAATGCCATTCTCAAGGGGGAACTACCGGAGAAAGGGGCGGTGCTTGCTCCTGATAAAGCGCAATGTGATACATGCCCCAGGGCGGAGACAAAACCGGAAAAAATATCAATAAAAGAGATAAAAAGACTATGGCAAATTAAAATCGACCCTGAGAAATGCTTCCTTGAGCAGGGAATAATTTGTCTCGGTCCCGTTACTCGCTCAGGATGCGGGGAAACATGCATTAGAGCTAATATGCCATGTCGGGGGTGCTTTGGTCCTGTAGATGGGGTGGTAGACCAAGGAGCCAAAGGACTTTCAATGATTGCATCTATACTGGGTGTTGAAGGTGAAGAGAAGATGACGGAGGAAGAGGCCAAAAAATTAGTCAATGGGATCGCAGACCCGGCAGGAACATTCTACAGATTTAGCCTGCCTTCTTCTCTCCTTAGAAGAAGGAGAGTATAATAGGAGGATAGAATTAGAAAGATAACGATAGACCCGATAACCAGGCTTGAAGGCCATGGAAAGATAGAGATATTCCTTAATGGGGAAGGGGAGGTTGACAGGGCTTACCTCCAGATACCTGAGCTTCGCGGGTTTGAGAAATTCAGTGAGGGAAGACCGGCTGAGGAGATGCCAAGAATAACCACGATGATTTGTGGGGTGTGTCCTACAGCTCACCACATGGCGTCAACTAAAGCCCTTGATGACCTTTGGAAGGTTGAGCCAACCTCAGCGGCGAAAAAGATAAGAGAGCTTATGTATTGTGCTTTCCAGGCAGAAGACCATATACTGCACTTCTTCTTCCTCGGCGGTCCCGACTTTGTGGTTGGTCCCAAAGCTCCCGCCGGAGAAAGGAATATCTTGGGGGTTATTGCCAGAGCTGGACTGGAAACTGGCGGAAAAGTTATAGAAGTGAGGAAAAGGCTCAGGAATATCCTGAGAATAATCGGGGGAAAGCCGGTTATGCCTGCCTGTGGGTTACCTGGAGGGGTATCAAAGGGGATTAATGAGGAAGAAAGGAAGACAATTATAGAGACGGGGGAATATGCGGTGGATTTCTGTAAGTTTACCCTCGGGCTTTTTGATGATATAGTGCTTAAAAATAAGGAATATGTTGACCTCGTCACCGGGGATATTTATAAGCATAGGACATATTATATGGGGCTGGTGGATGAAAATAATAAGGTAAACTTCTACGATGGCGTTTTAAGGGTGGTTGACCCCAACGGTAAAGAGTTCGCCAAGTTTAAGGCTCAGGAATATCTTGACCACATAAGGGAGCATGTTGAGCCCTGGACTTATGTGAGATTCTCCTATCTCAAGAATATAGGCTGGAAGGGATTTGTTGATGGGGAAGAGAGCGGTGTGTTCAGGGTGGCACCCCTAGCTCGGTTAAATACAGCCGATGGAATGGCAACGCCACTAGCCCAGGAAGCCTATGAAAGAATGTATGAAGTGTTAGGTGGGAAGCCGGTTCATAATACCCTGGCTTTCCACTGGGCTCGGCTCATTGAGGCGCTTTATGCATCAGAACGGGTGTTAGAGCTTGCCCGTGACCCTGAAATTACTTCCCCTGATATAGTAAATTTGCCTACTGAAACTCCAAAAGAGGGGATAGGCGTAGTGGAAGCACCAAGAGGGACCCTTATTCATCACTACCAAACCGATGATAATGGAATTCTCACCAAGGTCAATCTGATTGTTGCCACACAGAATAACTCAGCTGCCATTAACATGGACATTGAGAAAGCAGCTAAATCGCTTATACATAAAGGAGAGGTTCCCGACGGGATTCTCAATATGATTGAGATGGCGTTCAGAGCCTATGACCCTTGTCATGCCTGCGCTACTCATTCACTCACAGGAAGGATGCCGCTTGAAGTGAACGTATATGATTCTAGAGGGGATTTAGTGAGAAAATTGAAAAGGAGTGAATAAGGAGGTAAGCTATGAGGGAGAAGGTAGAAGCAGTCTTAGCTCAAATAAGACCAGCTTTGGAGGCGCATGGCGGTGATGTTGAGCTAGTAGATGTGAACGAGGGGGTGGTGACGCTGAGCCTGAAAGGCGCCTGTTTCGGCTGCCCCATGGCAACTATAACCTTGCGAGAAGGGATTGAGCGAATGCTCAAGGAGCAGATACCTGAGGTTAAGGAAGTGATTGCTGTCTAGTGCAGCAGTGGCTCTTCCAACACCTATAGCTATTGCTCGCCATCGGGATAAGGGTTTATAAATGAAGAATCAAAGAATGCGCTTTTCCTGTCATTCTTGTGGTAAAGGATTAGAGAGTTCCCCTGAAGAGCCACCCTGCGAGGTGCTCAGAGGCTGGCTGACTGTTTCTTACTGGAAAGGTCTGGGAGCAGTCTCCCACTATAACTTCTGCTCCATTAGTTGCCTTAAGTCTTGGGTAGATACCCGTATTCCTAAAGTCCCTGAGGTATTTCTAAAATCCTTTGCCGAGGATAAAAGCTAAAGCGGTGCCAATATGTTACAAATAAAGAATCTGAAATTGATATTGGATGGTAAACCCATAATCGATGATTTGAACTTGCATGTAGCAAAAGGGGAAATCCATGCTGTATTGGGAGTAAATGGAACAGGGAAAACAACCCTGGCTTATCTGATAATGGGAGTAGATTACTTGCCTAATGATGGAAAAATAATACTTGAAGGCGAGGACATTACCAGGTATCCAATTTCTCAAAGGGCAAAAATGGGAATAACCCTTGCCTGGCAAGAACCAGCCAGATTTGAGGGACTCAGCATAAGAGAATACCTGAAGTTAGCCAATGAATTGAAAATGGAAGAGATTGAGGACTGTCTCTGGACAGTCGGGCTTCCACCTTCACAATTTTTGAACCGAGCCGTTGATGCCAGTTTAAGCGGGGGTGAGAGAAGAAGGGTAGAGCTTGCCTCTGTTTTAGCTATGAAACCAAATCTTGCCATTTTGGACGAGGTTGACTCCGGAATAGATGTGGTCTCGTTGCCCCATATCATAAATGGTATAGCTAAAATGAAAACTCTTGGCTCCTCTGTTCTTTTAATTACTCATAATGAAGACGCCGTAGCAATAGCAGATAGGGCATCTGTGCTGTGTGCCGGGAAGATATTAAATACGGGACCCCCAAAGGAAATGTGTCAATGGTTTAGGCAGAATTGCCAAGTATGTGAGCACATCAATGTGCCAGAGCATGATGGAGTTTAAGAAATGCTTGTTGTCAAGGAATATGAAGTGATGCTCGAAGCCTATGACAGGGCAGGTGGGAACCTGGATGCCTTGAAAAGCAAGGAGGTAGGCAATCTTGTTATCCATAAAAATAAAGTCCTCAGTGCTAACGAGGCTAAAGGGATAAAAGTAGAGACAGAAGAAACAGAAACTGGTGTTAATATCTATTTTTTAGTGAAGGAAGGGGCAAAAATTAAATACCCAGTCCATTTGTGCTTCGGCATTTTGCCAAAGGAGGGGCTGCAGGAAATCATATTGAGAGTAGAGGCACAAGCCAACAGCGAGATAAATGTGATTGCCCACTGTATTTTCCCCAATGCCGTCAATGTAATACACAAGATGGATGCCGATATAAATATTGGAGATAATGCTAAGTTTTATTATCATGAAACTCATTACCATGGAGACTTCGGCGGCATCAAGGTGATCCCAAAGGCAAAAATCAGGGTGGGCAAAAAAGGTGTCTGGCAGAGCACCTTTAGCTTAATCGAAGGCTGCGTGGGCATGTTGGATTATGATTTTGAGATTTTTGGCGAGGAAAAAAGCATTAGCGAGCTTATGGTTAAGGTCTATGGCAAAAAAGAAGACGACATAAACATTACAGAGAGAATCCATCTGGATGGCAAAGAAGCTAGGGGTTTAGCCAAAAGTCGCCTGGTATTAAATGATAATGCCAAAGCGGTGGTTAGGGGTGAAACCTATGGCAATGCCCCCTTTGCCAGAGGTCATGTTGACTGCATTGAGCTTGTGAACGGAGAAGGAGTGATAGCAAGGGCAATACCGGTTGTATATGTGAGCGATAAGCAGGCAAAGGTAACTCATGAGGCAGCTATAGGTAGTATTGATAAGAAACAAATGCAGACATTGATGGCGAGAGGGCTGGAAGAGGACCAGGCAGTGGATGTTATTGTAAAAGGAATTCTAAGGTAAAATAAGGAAAGGTGAAAACGCTCATTTTAGGCTTTGGCAATCCAATTCTTACCGATGATGGAGTCGGAATCAGAATCGCTCAAAAAATTAAAGAGGAAAACCCCTATTTAGAAGTGATAGAGACAAGTGAAGCCGGGATTGCACTCATTGACTATGTAGCGGGCTATGATAAGCTCATTATCATCGATTCTATAAAGACTGAGCAGGGGAAGCCGGGAGAGCTCTATAAGCTTGAGCTAGAAGATTTGAAGCCCACTGCGCATTTCTCCTCATCTCATGGCATAGATATAGCCACTGCATTTAAGCTTGGAGAAAGTCTAGGCTATAAGATACCCAAACATATTAGCCTATATGCTGTAGAGATAAGGGATAATACAACCTTTGGCGAAGAGTGCACTGAAGAGGTAGAGAAAAGGCTACCGTTCATTACCAAGCAAATAATAGAGGGGGAAAGACTATGAATGATTTTGCCCCCAAAATAGTAGTTTTCTGCTGTAACTGGTGTTCATATGCCGGAGCAGACCTTGCCGGCACTTCAAGATTAAAGATTAAACCCTATTTCAGGGCAATTCGAACTATGTGTTCAGGAAGAATAGAGCCAACCTTTATTTTCCATGCCTTTACTCAAGGAGCCGATGGGGTGATGGTAGCCGGGTGTCATCCGGGAGATTGCCATTATAACAGCGGTAATTATAAGGCTAGGCGAAGGATAATGTTACTTAAAAATATGCTTCCACAACTCGGAATAGAATCCGAGAGATTAAGGCTAGAATGGATTTCAGCATCTGAGGCACCAAAATTCCACAGCGCAGTGAACGGGTTTATTGATGAAGTCACCAAGCTCGGTCCCCTTACACTAAATAGGAAAGGGGGGTCAAACTGAACGAACAAGTTATTGCGGAGAGAGTGGCACTTGAACTAAATGAGGATTATTGTCGATTTGAGAGAGGAAGCCCAATCGTCGGGCGTAAAATCCTGGCCCTCAATCTTTTGTTGGGACAACTTAGCTACGGAACAGAGGTTATAACCCTAAACCGGAATAGTCTCAAGGTAAAAGCGGATAGAGACTTATGCATTGCCTGTGGTAATTGTGTCTTTTACTGCCCTTACGATGCCACTTACGTGTTACAATACAATTAGGGAGTTGAAATCCTGATGCGTCAGCCAATCCGGGTATCAGAACTCGATCCAAATTTTAAGTTTAAGGTTGCGGCCCATGAGGGTGCTCAAGACGTAACCGCGTGCTTTTCCTGTGGAACTTGCACAGCAGGGTGCCCCATTCACGAGGTATATGCTGAGCTTGATCCAAGGAAGATAACCAGAATGGTAAACCTTGGGATGATGAGAGGGGCTTTAAGTAGTCCTTATATCTGGTATTGCTCTGAGTGTTGGCTCTGTGAACAACGCTGCCCGCAGAAGGTAAAGTTCTCCAGCGTATGGGACGTCCTAAAGAATATGGCGGCAGAAGAGGGATATCCCGTTCCCATGTCAGTTAATGAAGATATCTGCTCAGGATGTGGCATCTGTGTTACCTCATGTCCATATGAAGCTATAGAACTCCGGATGCAGGGGCAGAGCAGGGTTGCCCATTTAGATACCACCTTATGTAGAGGCTGTGGAGTATGCGCTGCTGCCTGTCCATCTGGAGCAATCTCAGTGAACCTCTTTGAAGATAAGCGGCTTGTCGCCGAAATAGAAGCCTTTGTCACATAACAGGATAAATGTGAGGCAAGAGTGCGTGGAAATGGATACGAAATCAGAAACTAAAAAAGTAGGAGCTGTCTTGGTTCTGGGGGGAGGAATAGGCGGGATACAGGCATCTCTTGATTTAGCAGAGTCGGGCTTTCTCGTCTACTTAGTAGAATCATCTCCCGCCATTGGCGGTGTAATGGCTCAATTGGACAAGACCTTCCCCACTAATGACTGTTCAATGTGTATCCTCTCCCCTAAGCTAGTAGAATGTGGCAGGCACTTTAATATCGAACTCATAACCTATGCAGAGCTGAAGGAGATATCTGGAGAAGCTGGGAACTTCCGAGTCAAGATTCTTAAAAAACCCAGGTATGTCGATCTGGCGAAGTGCACTGGCTGCGCTGAATGTGAAAGTGCTTGTCCAGTAGAGATAAGTTCGGAGTTTGATAAGGGTCTATCAAATAGACATGCCATCTATCGACCGTATCCACAGGCAATCCCCAATGTCTATACAATAGAGTGGGCTGGGATTTCGCCCTGCAGGAATGGCTGCCCGGCGGGCGTAAAAGTTCAGGGATATGCTGCCTTAACCTCCCAAGGCAAGTTTAAAGAGGCTTTGGATGTGATTAGGGATACGCTTCCATTCCCATCAATATGCGGCAGGGTATGCCACCATCCTTGTGAGAACGAATGTAACAGAAAAGATGTAGATGAGTCTGTCTCGACTCGACTCTTGCATAGGTTCATTGCAGATTGGGCGAGAGAAAATGGCGAGGAGCCTCCGGAAGCTATACAGCCGACGAGGGAAGAGAGGGTCGCCATTATTGGGGCAGGACCTTCGGGACTGACCTGTGCCCTGAGACTACTAGAAAAGGGTTATCCTACCACCATCTTTGAGGCATCTGATAAAGCCGGCGGCATGATTGCAAGCTGTATTCCTGATTATCGAAGTCCGAAAGAAATGGCCAATTACGAAATAGACCGCCTACTTGCCTACGGGATGGAATTGAGAACAAATGTTAAGGTTGGAAAGGATATTACGCTTGAGGAACTCCGGAAAGAATATAACGCAATCTATATAGCCATAGGTGCACAAAATCCAGCAAGGCTCCCAGTAGAAGGAGCAGAAGCCAAGGGCGTACTTTATGGTTTGCCCTTCTTGAGAGACATGAAATCAGGAAAGAAAATCGAAGACCTTGGGCAGAGGGTGATAGTCATTGGAGGTGGTAATGTAGGTATCGACTGCGCTAAGTCTGCGCTGAGGGTAGGAGCAAAAGAGGTTCACCTTGTCTGCCTTGAGACAAGAGACCTGACTTCTAAAGATAGGATGCCTGCTCATGACTGGGAGATAGAGGAGGCAGAGGAGGAAGGGGTGGTCATCCACGGCTCATTGGGACCAAGAAAGATACTGAGCCGGGATGGGAGGACGACTGGTTTGGAGACTCAGGTCTGCACCTCTGTCTATGAAGATGATGGCAGGTTTGCGCCAAAGTTCTCGGAAGAAGCAGGACCTACTATAGAGGCAGATACGGTGATAATCGCTATTGGTCAGAGGCCAGACCTTACAGGCTTTGAGGACGTGGAGCAAACCCCACGGCGAACCATTAAGGCGGATGAGATTACACTGGAGACAAACCTTCCCGGTGTTTTCTCCGGGGGTGATATTGTTAGGGGTCCAGCATCTGTTATTGAGGCGGTTGCCCATGGGAATGAAGCCGCCGAATCCATAGACAGATTCTTAAACGGAGTCGACCTTAAAGAGGGGAGGGTGAGAGAAGTTCAGGTTGCACCTCTTCCTGAGAGAAAGATAGAGGAGAAAGGAAGAGTTGAGGTACCAAAAAGGGCTCCCCAAGAGCGTGTGAAAGACTTCGATGAAATAGAGCTTGGTCTCAGTGAGGAGGCTGCCGTAGAGGAAGCAAATAGGTGTCTAAACTGCGCTGTTTGCTCAGAGTGTCTGCAGTGTGTAGCGGCATGTAAAGCAGATGCCATAGATCACCAACAGAAGGAAGAGATAATCGAGCTCAATGTGGGTTCCGTGATATTAGCTCCTGGGTTTGATGAATTTGACGCCCAATTGAAGCCTGAATATGGTTATGAGAGATTTCCTAATGTAATTACTAGCATTCAGTTTGAGCGAATACTCTCTGCCTCTGGGCCATTCCAGGGTCACATTCAAAGACCTTCGGATGGGAAAGAGCCTAAATCGATAGCCTTTATTCAATGTGTCGGCTCCCGAGATTTTTCCTGCGACAGGCCTTATTGTTCCTCAGTTTGCTGCACCTATGCAATTAAGGAGGCGATAATAGCTAAAGAGCATGCCAAGGATGTAGAGTGTACCATCTTCTATATGGATATGCGCACTTATGGGAAGGATTTTGATAAATACCTACAGCGGGCGAAAGCAGAGTACGGGGTAAGATTCATCCGTTGTCGGATCTCGGAAGTGGAACAGGACGTGGAGACTGACAAGTTAGTGATAAAGTACGAATCTGAAGATGGTGGGTTATTTACCGAAGAATTCGAACTGGTGGTCCTCTCCGTAGGTTTGGGTCCTCCTAAGCAGGCAGCCGAGCTGGCAGATAAGCTGGGGATTGAACTCAATGAGTTTCATTTTGCCAAGACAGAGCCATTCAAGCCAGTGGAGACCTCTAGAGCTGGTATATTCGTCTGCGGAGCGTTTAGTGGGCCTAAAGATATTCCAGAGACAGTGATGCAAGCTAGTGGTGCTGCGGCTTGTGCTGAAGCTTTACTCTCCCCGTCAAGGAGCAGCCTGGTAAGAGCGAGGGAATTTCCTCCTGAAATTGATATCACTGGCCAAGAGCCAAGGATTGGCATCTTCATCTGCCACTGCGGAATAAATATCGGTGGATATGTAGATGTCCCTCAAGTAGCTGAATACGCCAAAACCCTCCCCGGTGTCGTTTATGCTGAGGACAATCTCTACACCTGCTCTCAGGACACTCAGGAGCGGATAAAGGCAGGCATAAAGGAACATAACCTTAATCGGGTGGTGGTTGCCTCCTGTAGTCCTCGAACTCATGAGCCTTTATTTCAAGAGACCATAAGGGAAGCAGGTCTTAATCCATATCTATTCGAGATGGCCAATATCCGTGATCAATGCAGTTGGGTTCATATGCGTGAACCTGAAAAAGCAACCAAAAAAGCTGAAGACTTGGTCCGAGCAGCAGTAGCCCGTGCTGCCTTGCTTGAGCCACTACATAAGACAACTTTGGGACTCAGCCATGATGCCTTAGTCATCGGTGGCGGGATAGGAGGGATGACCGCAGCACTCAACTTGGCTGAGCAAGGGTTTAAGACATACCTTATTGAGCAGGAAAAGGAACTTGGGGGCTGGGCGAGGAGGATTCATATTCCTCTTAATGGGGAGAAGCCCCAGGACTTTCTGAAATCTGTAATAGAGCAAGTTAAGACAAACCAGCTAATTGAAATCCTCACTGATACGGTTGTGACCAAGACAGAAGGATTCGTTGGTAACTTTAAGACGACTTTAGCTAGCGAGAATGGACAAAAGCAGCGGTTGATTGAACACGGGGTGATAATTGTGGCTACAGGAGCCAAAGAATATCGAGGTACTGAGTTTTTCCTGGGACAGAATGAGAGGGTGCTCACCTTAAGCGACCTCGAGGAAAAACTTGCCAATTCTCCTCGAGAAGTAATGCAAGCCAAGGACATAGCTATGATCCTATGTGTTAGGCCACCAGAGGAGAATTACAACTATTGCAGCCGGGTCTGCTGCACTGTAGCTATTAAAAATGCTCTTAAAATCAAAGAGATGAGTCCAGAGGCAAATATTTACATACTTTACAAGGATATCCGAACTTATGGATTTAAAGAGGAACTTTATACCAGGGCAAGAAAGAAGGGTATAATATTCATCCACTATACCGATGAAAAACCCCCACAAGTTCGCCCTGTTGATGGCAAGCTTGAGGTTGACATCCTTGAGCCTATTTTAGGTGAGGAACTCACCTTGTCCTTAGATTTGCTAGTCTTAGCTACGCCCACGATCCCTTCTGAAAGCAATGAGGAGCTAAGCCTTATCTTGAAGGTGCCACTCACCAAAGAGGGCTTTTTTCACGAGGCGCATGTAAAGTTAGCTCCGGTTGATTTCACTTCAGAGGGAATATTCATGTGTGGCACGGCACATTCTCCCAAATTCATCGATGAGACCATAGCTCAGGCGCAGGCGGCAGCAGGGCGAGCAACTACCGTTTTAGCTAAGGAACAGCTTGAAGTGGGCGGAGCTATTTGTCAAGTTGATCGAGAGAAGTGTATAGCCTGTCTTACCTGTATGCGTGTCTGCCCCTATGGAGCCCCCTACATCAGCCAAGAAGGAGTGGTAGAAATAGAAGTGGCCAAGTGTCGAGGCTGCGGCATCTGTGCCCCGGAGTGTCCTAGAAGGGCAATACAGCTACTACATTATAAGGAAGAGCAATTAATAGCAAAGAGCGAGGCTTTGCTAATAGCAACTAGCTAATAGCCAATATTAAGGAAAGAAATGGCGTCTGAAAATTCGTTTGAGCCGGAGATCATTGCTTTCTGTTGCCATTACTGTGCTTATGCTGCTGCTGACCTGGCCGGGATTATGAGGTTGCAATATCCTCCTAACATTAAGCTTATTAAGATCCCGTGCTCAGGCACGATTGATGTCTTGCATATTCTGAAGGCTTTCGAACAAGGTGCTGATGGTGCCTTTGTTGCTGGATGTCTTAAGGGCACGTGCCACTTCATTGAGGGGAACGTTCGTGCCGAAACAAGGGTAGAGCGCGTAAAGGGTATCTTAGATAAGATCGGCTTAGGAAAGGATAGACTTGAAATGTTCTTCATGTCTGCCTCTGAGGGACCACGTTTTGCCGAGGTTGCTAGGGAAATGACTGAGCGAATAAGGGAGTTAGGACCAAGCCCAATAAAAGGAGCTTAACATGATTGTAGCGAAACAAAAACCGCTCGAAGAAATAAGGCAAATGATCGAAGGTTATGAAAGAATTCTGCTCTTAGGTTGCGGCACCTGTGTTGCTATCTGCATGGCTGGTGGGGAGAAAGAGGTAGCGGTTCTTGCCTCTTCTTTGCGCATGGCGGACAAGATATCTGGCAAGAACCGAATATTCAGGGAACACACGGTGGAACGTCAGTGCGAATGGGAATTCCTCGATAAAATCGAAGAGCAAGTAAAAGAAGTCGATGCCATCCTTTCACTAGCTTGCGGTGTGGGAGTCCAAGCCACTAGCGAGCGGTTCCCTGAAATCACTGTTCTTCCTGGGCTTGATACTTTATTTATGGGAATGCCCCTGGAAGAAGGCATATGGGTTGAACGGTGTGCTGGCTGTGGGAATTGCCTTCTCGACAAGACTGGCGGGATCTGCCCTGTTACCAGATGTGCCAAGGGACTACTAAACGGTGCTTGTGGCGGGAGTAAAAATGGTAAATGTGAACTCAACCCTGAAAAGGACTGTGCTTGGATTCTGATATATGAGCAACTAAAAAAACAAGGTAAGCTAGAGCTTATTAAGGAATTTCGCCCTCCCAGAGATTACCAGCTAAAGGGCTGGAGGGTTACAACTTAACAAATTCGCGGTGAACGATAGCAAATAGTGCAGACCAAAGTAGCAAGATTGGCAAAGATAAGTGTTCGCGGAGTAGTGCAGGGGGTTGGCTTTAGACCCTTTGTCTATCGGCTGGCTCGCGAGTATAATTTGAGGGGTTGGGTGCGCAATACCTCGGGAAATGTGGAGATTGAGGTAGAGGGAGATGAGGAAACCTTTGACAATTTCCTGGCAGACCTTCAAGAGAAAGCCCCGCCTATGGCACACATTGAAAGGATGGAAGCTACCTTCTACCCTTTGAAGGGTTATACCAATTTCCAAATTTGCCAAAGCCTGAGCCAGGAGGGAAAATACCAGTTAGTATCACCGGATATCGCTACCTGTGAGGACTGCAAGAGAGAGATTTTCCATCCTACCGACCGCCGCTTTCACTACCCCTTTACTAACTGCACCAATTGTGGACCTCGATTTACTATCATAGAGGATATCCCCTATGACCGCCCTAAGACTACCATGCGTAAGTTCCAAATGTGCCCTGAGTGTCAGCAGGAATACGATGACCCCTTAGATCGACGCTTTCATGCCCAGCCCAATGCTTGCCCTAAATGTGGCCCTAGCTTAGAGCTGGTTGATGGTAATGGTAATTCTATTGACTGCAATGACGCCATTAAGGCGGCGAGCGAG
>Ga0209979_1002731_pt1 | contig 16453 bp, 16 predicted proteins | sample AnhtaG_FD_183114 | JGI IMG/M metagenome (GOLD analysis project Ga0209979, IMG submission 183114) | Deep subsurface microbial communities from Anholt, Denmark to uncover new lineages of life (NeLLi) - Anholt_01485 metaG (SPAdes) (version 2) | ecosystem: Environmental > Aquatic > Marine > Oceanic...
GTAAAAGGTCTTTACCGTATTCCAGCTCAATCTGTTTCCATCTTGAAGTATTCATTTTAAACCTGAATTATCTCTTTTAATGCATTTATACTTTAGCGCATATTCTTTATCCCACCAAAATCACCGCTTATAATTGCATCTACTAAAGCACCCATATACTCATCGATATTGTCCTCTGTTTTTAGTTTATCCACCTCACCATTTGAATCCTTAGCAATCAAGGAAACAGGAGCCTGCTCTAATTTACTCCACAGTTGAGGATTTTTAGCTGCGGTTAAGATTCTTTTTTTATCCTCATCGTCTACACCAACCTCCCCAAATGTAGTGGGAAATTTTATTTTTCTCAAAAGTTTTATCATACCCTTAGCAACTACAATACTTAAATCTCTACCACTATATTTTTCTATATCCTCATTTATGTAACCCGCCCTTTTAAATATCTTGCCAATCAGTTTTAGTTGGGGTTCAATAGCTGGGGCAAAGAATACTAAAATATATGGATTTGCTATGGCACAGGCTCTACCATGGGTTAACTTGCTTGTCAGAGAGAAGCTAAAAAGATGGCTATAGTTTGTTCCTCCAACCATTATAGCATATCCACCTAAATCTGTCCCCAAACCTAAACTTTCAATTGCATCCTCATCCTTAGGATTAGCTATAGCCTTTGGCAGGTTCTCTACAATCAAACTAATCCCCACCTCTGCTATATCCATTGGCTTATCAAAGAAATGTTTTCCTGTAGCTCCACATACTACTTCAAGGGAGTGAGCTATACCATCTAGGGCACCATCTGCTCTAATTGCATAAGGAGCCCCTATAGTTACCCTATAATCAAAAACTGCTAAAGGAGGAACGATTGCTTCGTCTATAATTAATTTTTTTTGCCCTGTTAAAGAATCGGTAACATTGGAGTATTTGGTAAGATGAGCTCCTGAGCTTGCCGCAGTTTGAACTGCTATAGCAATGGGGAGTTTTTTCCTCTCTATGTTTAATTTATCTGTTACAAGCCCCATACCAAAATAAGTCTCCACATCATCAGAGCTTAAAGTAGATAGTATACTGGCAGCTTTTACCGCATCAATAGTGCTACCACCCCCTACAGCAACTATGCTATCGGGTGTCTTTTTCCCTATTTGATTGGCAATTCTATAAACATCCTCACGAGGAGCATTCGCTCTTGCTCCTCTTATAATATCTAAAATATCAACATTTTTATCTCTTAAAAAAGATTTAATATCCTCTATAAGTGGTTCAGTCCATTTCTCGCTTCCCCATCCAGTTACTACTAACATCGTGGATGTGCCAGCTCTTTTAGCAAAATCTCCTATTTTATCCAAAACGCCTATCCCAAAAGCATAATTCCCCTTTTTCCAAGCATTGAGCATATGCTTAGCTTTATCTTTGTAATACATAATTATTCTCTCCCTATATTAACGATTTTTTTCTTTTCAACACCTTTTTCACAGCCTTAATAATATCAGAAACTCCCATTCCATATTTATCCAAAAGTTCCTCGTAGCTTCCAGATTCCGCAAATGTATCTAATATTCCGACCATTTCCATAGGGACAGGCTGGTGTTTTGTCAGTAACTCAGCTACTGCACTTCCTAAACCACCTAAAATGCTGTGTTCCTCTATAGTTACTATAGCTCCTGTTTCTTTGGCTGCTTTAATAAGTATCTTTTTATCAAGAGGTTTGATAGTATGTATTTCAATAACTCTGGCATTTATTCCTTCCTTTTCCAACCGGCCTAATGCCTCAAGAGATCTTGCTACCATAATACCTGTAGCAACCAAAGTAACATCACTGCCTTCTTTTAAAAGATTTCCCTTGCCAATTTCAAATCTGTGATCCTCATTAAATATTATCGGGACCTCTGCCCTACTAAGACGGAAAAACACTGGTCCTTCATATTTGGCAATCGCTGGGACTGCTATTTTTGCTTCCTGAGCATCAGCCACCACTATGACTGTCATATTCGGGATACTACGGGCAATAGCTATATCGCAAACCGATTGATGAGTAGTTCCATCGTAGGAATCGGATAGACCTCCATATCCGGCTGCTATTTTGACATTTAATTTAGGATAAGCAACTGAAGTTCTAATCTGCTCTCCCGCTCTCAAACAGGCTAAAAAACTGAAAGTACTAACAAAGGGAATAAAACCGCAGGTTGCAAAACCAGCAGCGATGTTCATCATATTTGCCTCAGCAACTCCAATATTGAAAAATCTATCTGGAAATTTTTCTCCAAATTTGATAGTTTTAGTGGAATGGGATACATCAGCATCTAAAACCACTACCTTATTATTCTTGTAACCCAAATCAACCAAAGCTTCACCAAAAGCATCCCTTATAGCAATTTTCTTATTCATTCTTTTGTAGCTTCCAATTCCTGTAGAGCAATTTCATATTCTTCTCTGTTAGGAGCTTTACCATGCCACTGAAATTTATTTTCCATAAAAGAAACACCTCTACCTTTTATTGTATGAGCTATAATTATGGTAGGTTTATCCTTTATCTGATTTGCCTCATCTAAAGCTTTCAAAATTTCATCCATTTTATGTCCATTTATCTGAACTACACTCCAGTTAAATGCATTCCACTTTTCAGGTAAAGAATCCAAGGGCATTATCTTATCTATTGGACCATCTAACTGCACTCGATTGAAATCACAAATAGCAGTTAAATTATCTAATTTGTACTTAGCTGCCGCCATTGCTGCTTCCCAGATCTCACCCTCATTGCACTCTCCATCTCCGACTAAGACATGGATATGATAATCTTTTTTACATAATTTAGCACTCAGAGCCATCCCAATCCCTATTGATAATCCATTACCCAAAGAGCCTGTAGAAATATCCACTCCAGGGGTTTTCCTCATATCAGGATGACCCTGAAGGATAGAACCTATTTCTCTTAGAGTAGAAAGATTTTCTTTGGAAAAGTATCCCAATTCAGCCAAAATTACATACAGAGCCGGAGCGGCATGACCTTTAGATAAAATGAATCTATCTCTATCCTCCCAAGAAGGATTTTGAGGCTTTATTTTCATTTGGTGAAAATATAAACAGGTAAGAATATCTACAGCAGATAAAGACCCCCCTGGATGTCCAGACTGAGCATTATAAATCATCTTAACAATCTCTACTCTAAACCTTCGGGCTTTCTCTTCCAGCTCTTTAACCAGTTCTGAAGAATGTGAGAACATTAGGTTAATCTCCTTTTTGATTAAGTTTGCAACAAATCAAGATGCTTTTTCACATGCTCAGAAATAGCTTGATAATGTTCATCTTCATTATGGTAAAGAGTCTCATAGATTTGATTTCTAAATAGATAAGCTCCTTCCTCCTTCTTGCCAGTCAGAACAGAGCCATAAGTAGTATGAATCAACTGGCAAGATTCATCTTTATCTAATAAACCTTCTAGGTGACTATCGGAAGTTTCATTTATATTAGGTATCAAAGAAAGATCGGTGGTAAGGTCATAGGAAGTTTTATCTTGGTTAAATTTTTTCAAAATATATGGATGTATTTGCCTATATAAGCTAGGATTTTTTCTAATTATTATTCTCATTGATTCAAGCCAGCTGGTACTTATTTTTACATGAAACAAGCCTTTAGTTTGTTCAGAAAAAGCAGGGTATACAGAAAATTTAAGACCACCGGAATGAAGACTTAACTTGTATCCACCAAACTCTTTAGCAATACCAGCATGGATTTTCATCTCTCGAGTAAACTCTTTTACATCACCAATATAATCAATAGCCTTCTGAAAAACTCCTACATAGTGGAGAGCAAGATCTTGAAAATCTACCCTATTTCGATGCAACTCTTCAGTTATGAAAATGTGAGAAATAGGACTAGTAGATGCTAAGGTTTCATCTACTGATACTTCCGAATCAAAATCTCGTTTGGAGTGTTCCTTTAGATACCGATAGCATTTTATTACATGCTTAAGTGCCTCGTAGTATGTTACCGCTGATATAACTAAATTTTTCTGGGTAAATTGCATTCTATATCCATTAACAGTGTAATTCTTTCCTAAATATAGTTTCTCGAGCTTTTTTCTTTCTGGAATTGAATTATATAATTCCTCCATTTCTCCCTTGGCCAGATTAGGAATATCATCATTTACTTGATCAGAAGGATCAATAGTGAACATAGTATACCCAACATCTATGGCTCTTTGAATCTCTTCTATCTCTTTCACATGATCGGCATCAGCACCAAATGGACCCTCATACCCAGCCTCAAAGCAACCCCACATAGTATCATCCAGAACGCTCTGCCAATTCCTCTCTGTTCTGGTCATTTCTCGCACTGATTGCTGGGCTAAGATTGGGAAAATATCTCTATTCTTAAATGCTCGAATATGAGCAGGAGTAACTATTCCTAAACGATCCCCAGCACCAAAAGAAGTTCTGCCACTGCAGGTAGAAGGAGATAAAAAGGGGAACATCTCTTTTAATATAAGGAGATTATGGTGAGTAAGGTATGCTGTTTTAACAACGAGACTGTCTTCGTTCATTTTCAGGTTATGTAGAGGTTTTCCTTCAAATTTCTGGATAACATTAAGATCCCCAACTACTACTAAGTACTTATTTTTACTATACTTAACCATAAAGAAAAAATTATTTTTCCACTGTTTTAATGAATTAGGATAAACCCTATATTGGTTTCCATACTTCTTAGAAAAGGAGCTTAAGATCGCCTCTTTATTCACTGATTTTTTCACTTTTTATCTCCTGTATAATTTGGTAACATAGTCCATTTTAAAGGTATAGGACAGTAGACAAAAACATAATAAAAATTACCACTTAGGCTCAAAATAATCCAAAACAATACAACAATCTAAACTTTCTTAACAACTTAGCTCAACTTCCACATTTCTTTTTCAAAATGTGGAAGTTGAGCTAGCTTATCCTCTTATTTTCCCGGGGTTGATTCAAAAAAGGGGGCTATCCTATGAGTGTTACAAAAGGCGCACCATCTTATCTTTCCCTGAGTAAGAGGAATTTCAAACAGGCGGTGGTTCATCTTCTGGAAACAGAGTACAAGATCATTGGTAGCCATAAGGTAATTCAAATGATAGCAGAGGATGTAGAGGATCTTGCTCATGAGTTTTTCCCTTCCTCCTCCTCTGTTTCTCCGGGAACTCTTATTAGGACTACCACCTCTAGTTCCGAAAAGAAGATAAGCTACGGCAAAAAAGCAGAGGATCAGAGAACCTCTATCGTAAAGCTCCCCCTCCTTACCTCAGAAGACATCCAGAATAAGATAAAGCCCCATTCCAGAAAAGAAGGGGTTTATCAGGAGATAGAAAGGATGGTACGGATGATCAAAGCTTCTTTCAAGCAGAGAGGAATCTTATCTATAGCAGAGGTTACCACCATAATGAACCGTGGTCTGGACACTACCAGGAAAAGACTTATTCAGTACCAAATGGAAAGAGGTGAAGTTCTTCCTCTTAAAGGCATCATCCTTGATCAAGGTGTATCTCCAACTCACAAAGGAATTATCATCCACCTTTACGAGAAGAAAATCACTCCTCCTGACATTGCGAGGCAAACCAGCCATTCTTTAGAGGCGGTAGATAGATATATCTCTGATTATGAGAGAGTAAAGATGCTCCTGGGAAAAGGGGCGGATGTGAAAGAGATAAGTCAGCTAATCGGAAGAGGCCTTCGCACGGTAAAGGAGTATGAGCGAATCGCCCTCCTTTATCACCCGGAACTGGCTACGAGAAAGAGCAAAATTTAGGCCTGAAAAGATAAAAACTTGATATTTGCCATATTATCCAGTATCTTATATGAAAAAGAAGCTCATAAGAGGCTCTTTTGGGCATTTTCTTTGGCAGAGTGATGGGTTTTTTTTATGCCCTTGAATATTTCTAAGGTCTAAATAGCCCATTTATGCGATTCCTTAAATAGTCTCCAACAAAGAGCTTCAGGGTATAATTCCTTTAAAGTACAGAGTTATCAATGATCCTAACTATGGGGACAGATGTCCCAATAGTAAATTAGCTTAACTCTACTTTATATTCTATATTAATTCTGTCTCTTTTGATCTCATGTAAGCGTCCGTGGTAACCGCTATGATGAGGATAACCCCGATTACCAAGCTTCTCCAATACACTGAAACACCAAGAAGAAGCATGATGTTTCTTGTAGCCATTACAATAAACAAACCTATAATGGCTCCAACTACAGAACCCTCACCACCCAGAATACTGGAGCCTCCGATTACACAAGCAGTAATAGCATCAAGGGGTAAATCCCGGAAAATAAGAGGAGAGGCAGCCATAGCTCTGGAAGTCATGCTAATACCGGTATAGGCTGCTCCAATTCCACTGATTAAGAACCCAGACAACACGGTTCTTGGCACGCTAATTCCGCAGTACGTCGCTGCCTGTGTACTAGAACCGATATAGTAAAGCCTTCTTAGGTGTTTGATCTTGCGGAAGGAAAAATCAGCTACAATTGCAATCACCAGTGCTATCCATACACCTATAACTATATCCAACACCCTATTCTGACCTAACCATCTGAAGGCGTCCGGAAATCCTGTGAGAGCACGTCCTTCGAAAAAGCCAAGAGCCATGGAACGTGCGATCCCCATCATGGCCAGAGTCGCTACGAAAGCATTTAATTTCACCCTTGCTACAAGAAAACCGTTCAAAAGGCCAAAAAGAATCCCTATTGCAAATCCAACTCCAAGGGCCAATGGGATATTGCCTGTACTCCTTAATATAGATGCGACGGCCATCCCAGCAAAAGCGGCTACTGAACCTACGGAAAGATCGAAGTTCCCCGTGGCCAAAAGTGCATGCATCCCTATTACAACTGGTATTTCGACAGCCGCAGCAATCGCAAGCCCCTGCAAATTTCGCACCCTAAAAAAGATGGGGCTGAAAATAACAAGCATTAGAAGATATCCGCCCAATATGATAATAGTGATTGACTCTCTCATCTGCAGAAAGGCAAAAAAACCTCTTCTCCATTGTTTCATTATCCTTCTCTTTCTCCTTTGATCCTCTCTGTTTTCTTCTTCGTTGCTTGTCTTTAACTTTAATTGGAAATCATTACCAAAGTAATTTAAGTATTCCTTTCGCTTTGGATTCCTACCTTTTCAGTCTTCTTTGCCTTCCTTTCAACCCATGTTCCGCATTTTTTTTTGGGGGGGGGTTTTACCCTCAAGTTAAGTAATGGCAATACTTATCGCTAAATGAGGCCAAATATAGTGTTACCAAATTTGTAGCTTTATGATCCTTCGAATTGAAAATTTTATGTAGATTTTATGCGGTTCTCCGCCACCGCATGCGGAACTTCGGTTTCAACAAAGATTTTTCGTAAATTTGGGTTGAAATACCGTTCCTCATGTTTGTTGTTTTGACTTGACATTTATATATTACCTATAAAGAGAATCGGACCCAAAAAACTCTTGGAATGAGCGTAAAAGTGCAGACTGTTTAAGTTATCATCATCCTCACGATCTCTTCCTTGGTCACATCTTCCTTGCATATATCGCTTATCTTGCGACCTCTACTAAGAACCATAATTCGATCCGCTACAGAAAACACCTCTTCCAAATTGTGACTGATAAAAATAATCCCCATGTCTTTTTTTTTCAGGTTTCTCATAATTTCTAATACACTCTGTTGTTCTTTTACACCTAAAGCAGCAGTGGGTTCATCCATTATAACTACTTTCGTATCCCAATAGACAGCCCTTTCCACTGCGACTGCTTTTTGTTGTCCTCCGGAAAGATTTCTGACTCTCATTTTTGAGGAAGGCATCTTAATTCCCACGTTCTTCAAACAACGGGCACTTTCGCTCATCATTTTTTTCTTATCCAAGACTTCAATACCCAGAAACTTTTTGGTAAGTTCTCTCCCCATGAACATGTTTTCCGCAATACTAATACCTGGACATAACCCAAGGTCCTGGAATACCATTTCTATGCCCATTGCTCGGGCCACAAATCGATGCTCAAACTTTACTTTATCATCCTCAAGGTAGATACTTCCCTCATCAGGCTGGTACACACCCGCCAGAATCTTCATCAAGGTGGTTTTTCCAGAACCATTATCACCCACCAATCCAAGAATTTCTCCATGGGAAAGGTGTGAATCCACTTCTTGAACTGCCTTCACCGCTCCAAAACTTTTGGATATTTTCTCCATTCTTATTACTGGGCTTTCTTGCTTCGTCATATTCTCTCACCTTGTTTTCTTTGGGGTGAAAAGCACAAAATAATATTCTGTCTCATTTAAGTCAAACGGTGCCCCCCTCTTCTGGATTGCACCTTTTCAAAAAAGTCCCGGCAGAACACGTTTTCCTCTCTGCTGGGACCTACTCCGTGCAGAGATTCTTTTACACTCCACAACATTAAGACAGAGCTGATACAGTTTTTATCAGATATTTCAACCCAAGTTTGACAACAAAACGCCATTTCCAGCTCCTTGAATCTCTGTAACCCTTAGTGGATGGGGATTTTTATTTTGGAAATTGAAACGGCATAGTGCCAAACTTTACTTGTTGCTCCTTGACAATTTGGATTATTTTGATATAATAATAGGAGATTAAGTAAGAATTATATATCAAAAGTTATTCTTCTTCTAGAGATGGTCTTTTTTCCTACTTTCTAGCAAAGGAAACCCGCCAAGAAGAAAAAAGATTGGATGGAATCTTTATTATCAAAAGCACTGCTTATGATCTTTCACCACGGGAGCTCATCAGACAATACAAGAATCTCACCGGGGTAGAGAAAGCCTTCAAGGAGATAAAAAACTTCCTTCGTCTTCGTCCTATCCGCCATCATCAAGATGATAGAGTGAGGGCCCATGTCTTTATCTGCGTCCTATCATACCTTTTAGAGAAAATCATAGAGAAGAGAATAAGACAGGATCATCTTGATATAATAGCTAGAGAAGCCTTGGATAAATTGGACGACATCAGGCTCGCTAAAAATCAAATAGGAAAAAGAGTTTTTCTTTGCCCAGTACACGGGGATGCTGAACATAAGAGGATCTTAGATGCTATAGGAGTTAAAAAGATTCCCCGAATTCTTCCAACTTAACCATATTTTCAAGGAGCAAAGGGTATCTACTGTTCTATAGAAATAGGTCTAAACAGGAGAAACTTGTATTGAATATTTATATTTGAACCACCTACAAATCTCAATCGCTGAAACCCTTATATAACAAGCGAAAGCAAAGTTCATAGTGCCAAACCAAAAATTGCAATCCGCACCTATTAAGGGATAGCGACATTAGCTGTCAAATTTAGGTTTCAAGCTAATAAATTATCGATTATCAAGCATGGCCCCTTTCAACGCGGGGGCCATGCTTGATTTCACACACAAAACTGTACAGGTTGTCCTAATCCTTAACCCGATAAAAAGCCTTGTAGTTCTCGGGATCAATCAAAGTGATATTCACTACTTCCACGACGGGGGCAGAAGGAACTCCGTACTCTTTCCATTTCCCTTTCTGAGGATACAGAAGACCATGATTGTAAGCATACAGAAGTTGAAAACAATGGAGCACCTGATATGCACTTCTCTGAGCATGACTGCACTGAATCCATCCGTCTCTGATTCCATCCAGTGTGTCTTCAGCATAATCGAAAGCGGCTATCTTTATTTCCCCTAGCTTATAGCCCATTTCCTGCACAGCAATTTGAGCACCTTTTCCACTTCTTGCGTTGCACCCGAAAATAGCTTTCACATCGGGATGTTTGGTGAGTACACCCTTTAGCAGGTTAGCCCCTGTTCGCTCATCGTAATGATCCTCAATTACCGCCACCAACTCCATGCCTGGGTACTTGTTTATGATATTCTTGTAGCCTTGAGCTCTTCCTTGTTGTTCCTCGTGACCCACTAACGCAAGCGAGATTACGCATTTTCCTTTGTAGCCGAGGAGATCCGCTATGTATTCTCCTCCTGCCTCTGTGGACTCTTCAAAAGGAGAAGTCACAAAACTCAACCTCTTTGATCCAACAGAATCATTTAGCCACGTAACTACCGGAATACCTGCTTCTACCGCTCTGTTTATTGCATCAGCCAACGATGCACCCTCAATAGGAGATATTATTATCCCATCAACCTCTTCGGCGATGTAAGTGTCCATATTCGCTATTTGGCTACCTACATCTACACTTAGAGTACCTCCGACTTTTGTATCTACAGGATATACACCCTCAATGGCATCAAAAGTCTGTCTTGCGTCAATCCAAAAAGGATTTTCGCATGCTGCCACATCCAAAACATAAGTTTCTTTGGCATAAGCTGTAAGCCCCCCAAAAAGTACACCCATAAGAAGACCTACGCTGCTAAGCACCAAAATTACACTCTTCGCCTTCATTGTTATTCTCCCTTTTCTCTATTTAGGACATTGTTCATTCTTCTGTGGAAAGTTTCTAAAAGAGAAACTAACCTTTCGATACTTCTCTGTTAGAAAGCTTCCCTTTGTCGTGAACTAATAGCCTACCTATGTTTTCACCTCCCTTCCGGCCCTATTTTTAGCTCTTCCCTTACCAAAGATCTAACTTCACTATTAATTATTAACACATTTTTTTTATTGTACTAGGGGCACCTTACGAGAAAATTGCCTCTTTTACCTTCCCAGAGGAAAAAAGAAGCTCTTCTGGAATAACTTTTCCGCAATAAGGACACTTTACAGGTTTCACCTTTTTCTCAGGTGGATTCAGCTTTTCATTTAGCTTTCTTATCCGCTCCTCTTTTTCTTCTAAGTAGTTTTCTAGGCATATCCACCTTTCCCTTTAGCTTCTCTATTTCCCTATCCTTTGAGCCTCTTTTTAAACTTGGGGCCTCTTTTGCGAGGCTCAAGGGTTTCTCTTGCAGCAGATAAGGCCCTTTCCTCCCAAAGATATATAGAGGTCCTAGTCCACCCCAGCCTCTCTTGCTATAGGCTGGATCTTCTCTCCTTTTACTACCCTGCATATCACCTTAACTTTTTTCTCAACTGGTATAGGCTTGAAACTCAACTTAGACCTCCCATCTCTTTTCAATCCACTTCACTGTTACCAAATGAGAGAAAAGCTGTCAAGAGGAAAGTGCAGAATAATTACAAGAAAGAACTATTGCACTTCAGAGAAGATTGAACCATGTCACTTTTTGCAGTAAAAGGTAAAATAACTTCGCCCCTTTTATGCCAATACCTTATAGATGAACTAATATCGCAAGCTCCACTCATATCTTTACCTTGCTCTGTCTTACTTGTGGTAATATTCGAAAACTTTTTGAAATCCCGTGGCTATATCCTGGATATTATCCTTAGTATAGTTCTCATTCCAGGGACACCACAAGGTGGTTTTGCAGACTATCTCAGCTTTAGGACATAAACCTTCATTATATTCCAGTTGTTTGCCGTATCGAGACAAATTGTATGGAACATCAGATTTGCCAAAAGTCTCCTTTAAAAGGGGATAACGATAAACGGGTTTGGGTAAATATCCCGGATAGGTTGCAATTCCCTCGGCCGTCAACGCTTCAACCAACGTGGACGTAGGAACTTTGAATTCGTCAATGTCTACCGCGAAACAGTAATAACTATAAGTGTGGAAAGCCCATTCTTTCTCAATAGGAAGCGTGATACCCGGGATGTTCTTTATCAAAGAGGCAAGCATCGCGGCATTTCTGCGCCTATCGTCCACACATTTCTCCAACTTTTGCAATTGAGCTATCCCTACAGCTGCCTGTAATTCCGTCATGTGATAGTTGGGAGCAAGAAACAAGTGATCTCGATAGAGATGTCGAGGCCACCCTTTATCGGCACAGAGTTTAAGTTCTCTTCCGAAAGCTTTATCCTTCTTTGCTATCACCATACCTCCATCACCGGTGGTAATGTGTTTGCTCTGCTGAAGACTAAAGCACCCAACATCGCCAAATGTCCCAACTTTTTTCCCTTTGTATGTGGTCAGATAGGATTGAGCACAATCTTCGACAACAGCAAGGTTATTCTCCTTTGCTATCTTCATAATAGGGTCCATATCGCAAGGGTGACCATAAAGATGAACAGGTATAACAGCTTTTGTCCTTTCGGTAATTTTTCGCTTTATGTCTTCAGGATCAATCAATTGAGTCCCTGGATCAACATCAGCGAATATTGGTACCGCATTTTGGTAGAGAATCGCTATTACAGTTCCCATATCGGTAATCGCAGAAGTGATAATCTCGTCTCCAGCATCCACATTAATAAAGTTGACCCCTGTATGAAGAGCGGCTGTCCCTGAGCTAACCGCAACAACATGATCAATTCCATATAACGAGGCAAAATCAGACTCAAATTTTTTCACCTTGTCTCCATAAAGAAAACTTAATGACCCGGATTTTATCACCTCGGTTACCAACACTAGTTCTTCCTCGCCGATTGTCCTTCCACTTTTATCCGATATGGAAGGTAGTTTATCTTTTACAGCTTTTTTGCCTCCATTAATAGCCAGTTTTTCCATTTATTCCTCCTTTTGCTGTTCATACTTTCGTCAACAATAAACCAAAGTTGTTACTCAAGATGCCTACGTTCCTCAAGCCCTTTTGTTAGACAAGGGAGAAACAAATCTTCTGCATAGTAGTAGTCAAGGGTAGTGATGCTTGGCTTTTGTATTCTGGGAGAAGATACTTATACACCTCCCTACGATATACTCTGCGTTACATTAAGAAGGACATAACTTTCCCTGGCATTTGTTGTTTGTTTTGCCAACATTATTATTTTTGAAGTCTGTACAGCCTCATAGCGTTTTCTCCTAGTATTTTGTTCTTATCCTCCGTGCTTAGGAAATCGCAATTTCTTTTCACCAAATTTAGAGCTTGGCGATATGTACAGGCTTCTAGCACTGTGGGAAAATCGGTTCCCCACAGAATACGGTCCACTCCCACGGCCTCCCAGACTACCTTTATGATTTCCTGAGCCCGCGGATACGGATACTCCTCTGCTTCACAAAGAAGAGGTACTCCTGAAAGTTCAAACCATACATTAGGAAACTCATTTAATGCTAGTGTTTCCTGCAAACAAGAAAAAGGATATTTCTGTGATTGATCCCATAACCTACTCACACCCAGATGAAGTACCACTACCGTTATCTGTGGGAAGTGCTTCAACAGTTCCCTTAGTTGCTTAATCTGAAAACAGTAAGGATTATCATCCTTATCCCACCCCAGGTCAAGGGCCAAAATACCCTCCTCTTTTTGGATTCTTTCCCAGATGGGAAAATATTCCTCATCATCTAACCAGAATGGGACATCAGGAACTTCGAATTTAATACCTCGAAACCCCATGCTCTTTATCAAGTGGCTTACTTTCTCTGACGCATCTTCATCACGAGGGTCCAACAAACCAAAGCCTGCGATGAATTTGTCCTTGTGATTCGTTAATACTTCTGACACGTATTCATTGTGAACTCCGTAAAGCGGCGCCTGTAAAAGAACGGCCTTGTCTACTCCAGTCCATTCCATGTATTCCAACACCATCTCAGGCCAGACAGTCATATTGGTAAATGAAGGGGGCATAATCCTTTCGATCCCTTTTCCTTCAAACCTTACCTTCCCATATCTTTCACCTTTAATGGGAATTATGCCGTTTCGAGCACCACACCATACAGGAATTACGTGCATGTGACAATCTATTATCGTGCTCATCGCTTAGACTTCTCCTTTTTTCCCCATATTCTCTTTTTTTACAAGATCCCTCACCTTCAGGTAAATCATCGCTGCAAATTCAACAGTTAGCTATTTTTGTCCTAGCTACCTTAATCCATAACTCATCCATCACGCAGTGAGAAAGACTTACTAGGGAAGATACCTTTGAGTTAATCCTTTCCGCTATTTGAGATACCCTCCTCACCTCGCCATAGATAAAGCCTAAGGAAACATCTACACATAAGACCTTGTGGATACAGTCCTGCAGGGCTCTCAGAGATGTCTTTCCATCAACTCGAAATATCCCTATCGCTCTTCTTACCTCATCCCTTATGTGAGCGTGAGGGAAATTTTGTTTTTTTTATATGGAAGTTCTTGCCACAATAAGGACAGATAAAGCGTTGAATGAGCTTTCCCTTACGAGTTTTTAAGTTGTCAAAGAACCCTTTGGGCTTTATTTTATAAGTGCTGTTTCTGTACACTTTCTCGCATCCACAATTAGGGCACCTTACAAGTCTTAAATCATCCTTTTGTGGTTCTAATTTCTCTCTTAGTAGATGAATTTGCTTTTCTTTTTCCTCAAGGTAGTCCTTTAGCCTATCCATTTCCTCTCTCAGATCTTCCATATTCTCCTCAGGTGTCTTTTGGGGATGTTTAAATTTAGGCCCTCGTTTACGAGGTTCTAATGCTTGCTCTAAAGCAACCAATGTCCTTTCCCTCCAGGTGTATGCAGAAGCTCTATGAACTCCAATTTCTCTTATCTTTCGGCTATATCTTCTCCCCTGATATTACTCTGGATACTACTTCAATTTTCTTCTCAACAGGGATAAGCTTAAAACTCAATTTAGACCTCCCATAATTTATTCCTGCACATTTACATTATACTCGTATAGGAGGGCAATTGTCAGCAAAAGTGTATAATAATTATGAGAAAGAACTAGACAACTTCACAGAAGATTGAACCATGTCGAAACAACACAATAATCTAAACTTCCTTAACAGCTCAGTAACTCTTTAGTCATTTCCAAAGACTTCTCAGAATCCATAGTAGGTAAATATTCTAATCCAAAGTATCCCTTATATCCCAGTTCGTTGATTCTCTTGATGATGTTAGAATAGTTCAGTTCCCCCATCCAAAGCTCATGTCGTCCTGGAACACCAGCGCCTTCAATATGTGAAATTATATCAATATTATTCTCAATAGTAGATATGACGTTTCCTTCCATTATTTGCATGTGATAGATATCAAATAATAATTGGATACTTTTGTGATTAATCTCCCTGATAATCTTTGCTCCTTCTCGAGCTGAGTTGAGGAAACATCCTTTATGTCCCTTATGGGCAACATTAACAAGGCTATTGAGAGGTTCCAAAATTAATGTTATTCCTGCATTTTTGACTATTTTGGAAGCTTCACTTAGAGTATCTATTACACTCTTACGTTGATCTTCATAGCTCACCCCCTCTACCCGATTCCCGCTACAAGTCGTCAGCTTCTTACAACTTAATTTGTGGGCTATTGGGATTAATTTTTTCAACCTCTCTAAATATTTTTTCCTATCCTCAGACTTTACCAAAGATCCTCCTTTTTTCCCATCTGGAGAGTTAACTAAAAAATTAGTTACTTCAAGACCTGTTTCCCTAACTGCTCTGTCTATAGCATCGATATCTTTCACCTTTTCAATTGAATTAACACCATCATATTGTTGATCGTAATGCCAAAACTCAATCCCAGAAAAACCTAACTGAGCTACTTTTCTAGCTCTTTCTTCATATGGAAAATCCGTAAATACAGTTTCTATACATACCCCTATTTTAATCATTATTCTTACTCCTCAAAATTGAACCTATCTCACTTTTTTTCTTCAAAATTCAACAGCAACATCTTCATGTGTAAGATAGGCCCCCTTTTTTCTATAGTAAGGAGTAGAAAAAATGCACAAAAGTACCAATGTACCACTTCCTGCATTCCTTACTGTATGGATACTATTGGAGGGCCACAATACCGAATCTCCTTTTTTGATTTTGCAAGTTTCTCCTTCTATCCAAGCTTCTCCCTCACCTTCTATCACATACGTTATCTCCTCTATATCCTTATGAGAATGAGGTGGTTTAAGTGTAAGACCAGGCTTTAGCCTGGTTATGTTTTCAGTTAAATACTTGGTTCCCACTGTTTCCCCATCCATCATTATTGAAATATCTACCTCAACGGGGTGCTTCACACTCATTTTTTTACCTTCGCTTAGACCCATCTTGACTATCATTATTCCCTCCTTAACATAATTAAATATTGCCAAAAATATTTTCGTAATTTTGTTCTAAGCCTTTATTAATAAGGCTTTGAGCTTAGTTTGAGACTAATTTTTGCCAAAGTCTTGCATACTTCTTGGGCCGGATAGGAATCATTTAGATTTCCTTTTACAAAGTGAGAAAGAGGCACCAAAACCAAAGTTCATTCTACTCTTCTATATTTGTAAATCATTCCATTCAGTTCGACCAACGTAAGTTCATTCTTTGAAATAGAAACTTTGAAAACCATGGTAGTTGAGCCTACTGCAGTTTTTAAGCGATCCAGAGCAATAAATTTATAATCTCCACCCATTGACGTTCCCGTCTGCACGGCACTCATTGTCCCACCTTTGAAAAATTCAATAGTGTCGGCAACACCGGGTCCTTGGATTCCTTCCCATCTGCCAACTATTGCTCGCCAAGGACCACGATCTGCAGAAAAAAGAACGACCAAGACGACTATTATAACCGCTATCCCAACCCCAATTCCTTTAGTGTTATTTCT